>RRZU011163835.1_pt1 | contig 19876 bp, 19 predicted proteins | sample 2165561 | NCBI WGS metagenome assembly RRZU01 (sample SAMN10456909, study PRJNA506462) | wastewater metagenome | isolation source: wastewater sludge | place: USA: Moscow, Idaho | reverse complement strand
GAAAGGTTCTACAACGCCCGCCGCCGCCACAGTTGGTGTGGTGGGATCAGCCCCATCAGTTACGAGAACAACCACCACATGAAAGATCAACAACGGTCCGCAGCATGACGGACCCGTCTACACGCTCACAGGGGATTGCCACTGGTTCCTTATCGGAGGTGACGGGAGGATCTCCACTGCCCAGACCCAGGCCGCAGTCTGGACGGTCGCGGTCGTCTTCCTGGCTCTAGCACTCCTTCTGCGGCCCGTGCCAGGGGGTTTCGATGAGCTAGACGAGAACTACCTGCTGATGCTCGGCGGCCCCTTCGCCGCGCTCGTGATTGGTGGTGCCATCGCCCGCGGCAAGATTGCGGAAGGTGAGATTCAGAAAGTCTCCTCACCAGAAGCACAGGTCCGTGATGTTCTCTGCGACGACAACGGAAGACCTGACCTTGTGGATACGCAGTTCTTCGTCTTCTCGATGGCCGCCCTCATTGGCGTAATGGTGGCCTTTGCCAACAAACCTGACGGTGTACCCGCGATCAGCGGGGGGCTGGCCATGCTGTCCGGGGCCGGGGCTCTGGTGTACACGGGAAAGAAGGCCCTGGACCGAAACGCACCACTCATCCAGAGCGTGATCCCGAAGGCCCCCGCGGAACAAATAGCGGCGCAAGTTGAGGTAGAGGTCCGCGGAGTGAATTTTGTGCCCGCGGGCGCGGGAGGGGATCTCGATGCCCTGAGTCGACTGCGAGTGGAATTCCAGCAACCCGACGGCGTCTGGATCAGCCGTAACGTCGATCTCAGGCTTGCGTCCGCCGGCGCGACCTTGAGGTCCGCCGGGGATGCCCGTGGATCCGTGACGAATCCCACGCCGACGCGTGTGCTAGCGCGCATTCCGGAGACCCTGGAATCCGGTGAACGGCAGGTACGGGTTGTCACAGCCGCTGGGCTGCCGTCGCCTGCCTTCACCATCGTGGTGTCGTCTCCTAGCCCGTAGAGGCCGTCGCTGAGGGGGTCAGCGGAAGCCAATCTGAAATGAATCAGCAGAACCCTTCACAGCCCTTCACAGCCCTTCGCACCTACCCAGATTCGGCCCGCCAACGTCGCGTGGATATCCGAACGTTCGATCGACAGCGACTCCTCCAATCGGTGCCCTCGTGGAGGCAAGGCCGGTGGACGTTCGCAAGCGTGCGCGGCCCACAACTGCTCTTGTCAAGCGAGCATGCTGGGCAGCGGCAGGCTAGGGCTGGAAAGAGCAGATGAGCAGCAGCGAGATATGGCGTATGCTTACGATACGCTTGTGGAAGTGCCCGGGGACGGGCAGAATTCTGGGTGTGAGCAGCGACCTTGACCAGCCAGTTCGCAGGCCGCAACGCCGACGGGTCTACTCCCCGGGCGGCGAGCGGCGCAGTAAGTCGGTCATGGTTCGGGTGACTCCTTCTGAGTGGGCCATCTTGGTCGAGGCTGCTGACCGTAATGGGGGATTGAGTGTCGGCGCGTACGTGGGGGCGCTGGCCCAGGACGCGGCCGTCAAGCGTCCGCTGCTGCCGGTCACCGTCATCGGTGAACTCACCGCAGCCAAACAGCAGCTGCGCCGGATCGGCGTGAACCTCAACCAGATCGCGGCCGCGGTGAACTCCAGTGAAGCGTTACCGGGTAACATTACTGCGGTGCTGCTGGCCCTCGGCAAAGCCATCGCCCGCTGCGAGGCGGCGGCCGATCAGGTGGGGGAGTGCTACCGATGATCGCGAAGATCGGCAAGGGCCAGAACGTCAACGGGTTGGTGTCCTACCTGTTCGGCCCCGGCCGACATGAGGAACACACCGGGCAGCGGGTGGTCGCCGGATCTGCGTGGGATCTCGACGTGATCGCCCCGCAGCAACGCCCGGACGGACGGTTCGATACCACTGGGCTGAGCCGGTGGATGGACGCCTACAACCAACTTGGTCAGGCCCAGGGCCGACCCCCGGCGAAGGTCTGGCACTGCTCGCTGTCCCTGCCATCCAAAGGCCAGCCGCTGACCGACAGCCACTGGAAAGAGGCTGCCGAGACCCTGATGAACCGGCTGGGCCTCGACGGGCCAGATGCCCCCGGTGGGGGAGTGCGCTGGATCGCGGTGCACCACGGCCAGAGTTCTAACGGCAACGACCATATCCACATCAGCGCAGTGCTGGCCGACGCCCAGGGGACACCCCGGGTGCCGTGGAACGATTACCGGACCGCCAGGGCCGTCTGTCAGGAGCTCGAGGCGCGCTGGGGTCTGACACCTACCGCGACCGCCGACCAGACCGCCGCGACCGCCGCCACCCGCGGCGAGCAGGAACGTGCCGTGCGGGAGGAGCGCGAGGTGCCTATGCGGGTACGGCTGGAATCGGAGGTCCGAGCGGCGGCGGCCGTGTCGGGCAGTTTCGGGGAGATGCAGGGCATCCTTGCCCGCCGCGGGATCATGGCCGCCGAGGTTCACAAGGCCGCGGACGGCACGGCGTTCGGGGTCACGTTCACCGACCCCACCTACGTGGACAGGCACGGCACGCCGATCCGGTACTCCGGGAAGGCTTTGGCCCCAGACCTGACCTTGCCGAAGTTGCAGGCCCGGTGGGCGGGTATGGACGGGGCGGTGCCCAGCCTGGACGAGGCGGTGTCGATGCTGGACCGGGCAGCCGACCAGATCGCCGCTGGTGGGCCGGACGCCGCGGATCTCACGTGGTCGGTTGCCGACCATCTGTCGGTCACCGCCCGGCTGCTGGAACCCGACCAGCTCGACGGGCCGCTACACGAGGCAGCGCGCCACGCCGCCCGCGCCGGGCGGGAACTGCACGCGGGCGTGCCGGCCCCCTCGCCGATGGGCACCGCGGTACGTATGTCGGCGGTGGGAGTGTGGGGTGCGCGCAGTAGCGTCCGTGACCGGCGATCCCGGGAGGATCTGCGGTTGATCCTGGCCAGTCAGAGGCTGATGGCGGCCACCGCGGAACTGCGGCGTGCCCAGCACCGCGGCCACCAGGCCGCCGCCGCCGCTGTCAGCCGGGACCGGCTGGCCGCGGTGGGGGCGCACACCGAACCCCCACCGGCGTCGGCGTCGGCAGCCCAGGCGCCGACCGTGGCGCACCCCCCGCCCGCGCACCGGGCAGGCGCCGCCCCGTCCCGGGATCGGCGCCGGCGGGGACCACACCAGGGGACAGGCAGAGGACGGTGAGCGACATGATCGGCAGCACCGACGGGATGGGCGATCCGGGCAGCGAGGCGTGGGCCAAGGTGACTGGACTGGCCACCGCAGCGGTCATCGTCGGGGAGGGTCGGGTCCGCGGGCACACCGACACCGTGCGCCAGCGGGCCGACGCTGTCCGGCGCGCCCGGGCCGCCGGACATGTGCGCGCGGCGGCCGCGGACACGGCCCGCGCCGCCGGCACCGGCAGCGGGGCCGGCGTCCGGGCGGCGATTGGTGGGCGGGAGGTCATCCCTGACCCGCACACCCTGACCCAGATGTGGGTCGACGCGGTGAACACCCCGGACGCGCCCGGTTCGGCCGCGCAGATGCACCGCGCTGAGCGCTACATGCGGATCACCCAGCCGGAGCTGATGGAGCAGTACGAGGCCGCACGGGCGCGCGGGGCGGCGCCGAAGGCGGCGATGAGCGAGGCGATGAGCACCGCGCACCGAAACCCCGCCCCGGCCCACACCGCCCCGGCGCACACCGCCCCGGCGGCCACAAACTCATCCACGGTAGTGGCCGCCACCGGCCAAGGCGTGCCGGCTGCCACCACCAGTGCGCGCATCCAGCACTTGAGGAACCGTGTGACGGGGAAAGGAACCCACCTGTGAGCCACCTCGACATGCCCGCGATCATCGCCGCGCAGCAGGACCAGATCGACGAACTGGCCGCGACCATCGCGGCGCAGCAACACACGCTGGACACGTTGGTCGCCGCCGTGGCCACGTTGCAGGGACGGTAGGCAGCACCCATGGCCTCCCGCCGCCCGACCACCCCCGCGCACAAGCAGGCCGCCAGGGCCCGTCGCGAGGACAAACTGCGCGGCCTGCACGACCAGCTCGCGGACGCGGTGCTCGAGCTGCGCAGTTCCCCCGCGTGGACCGCGTGGCTGGACACCGCCGCCCGGTTTCCCCGGTACAGCCTGAACAACCAGTTGCTGATCGGCGGGCAGCGGCCCGGCGCGACGCTGGTGTGCGGGTACCAGGCGTGGAAAGCGATGGGCCGGCAGGTCCGCAAGGGGGAGAAGGGCATCTCGATCCTGGCCCCGATCACACGCACAGTCCCCGCGCAGCACACCCCCAGCACCCGGGATCCCGGCCCCGGGACGGTCGAGGACCCCGGCGCGACCACGGTGGTCGCCGGGTTCACGCCGGTGCCGGTGTTCGACGTGTCACAGACCGACGGCGCCCCGCTGCCCGCACCGCCGGCCCCGCAGCTGGTGGACGGCCACGCCCCGGCCGGGCTGTGGGAGGCGCTGGCCGGACAGGTCGCCGCGGCCGGGTTCACCGTGGCGCGCGCCGACACCGCCGCCGTGCTGGGCGGGGCGAACGGGGTGACCGACTTCACCACCCGGACGGTGACCGTGCGCGCGGACACCTCGGCGGCCCAGGCGGTCAAGACCTTGGCCCACGAACTCGGGCATGTGCTGCTGCACGCCCCGGCCGATGGTGCCCGGCCGGCCTGCCGGGGGATCGTCGAGGTGGAGGCGGAGTCGGTGGCCTACCTGGTGACCCCCAGCCACGGCATGGACACCGCCGGCTACTCGTTCGCCTACATCGCCGGCTGGGCCGACGCGGCCCCCGACCCGGGCGCGGCGCTGCGGTCCACCGCCGAACGGGTCCGCGCCGCCGCGACCAGCATCCTGGACGCGGTCGACCCGGACCCCGACCTGCCGCCCGAACTCGCCGACCGGGCGCAGCGCCGGTCCGGGCTGTTGGAGGCGGCCACCGCGATCGACGCCCGCGCCGACCGGCTGGCCGCCGGCACCGACCCGACCGTCGAGGCGCTGCGGGCAGCTGTGCAGGACGCCCAGGTGTGGTTCGTGGCCCAGGCCGGCGCATCGCCGGGGTGGGCGGACGCGGTGCGCGCCCGCGGGATCGACCCGTCGGCGGCCGCCCGATTCGGGATCGGGTGGGCCCCGGCCGGGTGGACCGGGCTGCTGGACCATTTGCGTGCGGCCGGGCATTGCGATGCGGTGATCCAGGCCGCGGGTTTGGCCCGGCCCGCGCGCACCGGGCGGCTGATCGACGCGTTGCGCAGCCGCATCACCTTCCCCTACACCGACACCGGCGGGCAGGTGCTGGGGTTCACCGCCCGAGCCGCCGGTGCTGTCCGGGAGGGAACCCCCAAGTATCTGAACTCCCCGGCCAGCGCCCTGTTCAGCAAACGCGAGCAGCTGTACGGGCTGCACGCCCGCACCCCGGCCACCGAAGCCCTGGTGCTGGTGGAAGGCCCGTGGGATGCCGCCGCGGTCACCTACGCCACCAACGCCCGCCAGGTCGGGGTGGCCGCCAACGGCACCGCCCTGACCGCCGCCCACGCCCAACAACTGGCCGCGACCGGTCTGCCGGTCACCGTGTGGACAGACCCCGACCAGGCCGGGCAGACCGCCGCCCGCACCGCGCATGACACCCTGACCGCCGCCGGGGTGCCCACCCCCCGCCACGCCCAGGTCGCGCTGGTGGACCCCAGCGATTTCCAGCGCCTGTTCGGCCCCGCCGCCGTCGTGGATGCGCTGGCCGACACCGACCCGCTGGCCCTGACCGTGATCACCCACCAGATCGCCGCCGTGCAGGGTAAGGGGCTGCACGCCCAGGTCGACGCGGTGCGCCGGCTCGGCCCGGTCACCGCCGGGCTACCCGACGCTGACCGCAACACGATCATCGGGCGGATCGCCTACGACACCGGCCTGGCCCCGGCATCGGTGGCCGCCGCCCTGACCGAAGGACACCACCCGCCGGGAAAACCCGCAGGGGCGGCCACCACCGCCCCACCCACCCCTAGAACCCGCCAGCAGCAGGCCAGCGCCGCGGCGTCCGCCCGGGTGTAGCCCGGTCTGACGTCAGACCGGACGGGGCGGATGGGTCGCCGGTGCGCCGCCGGTCGCCGCTGAACTTGTGGGCTGCAGCAACCCGATGCCAGCTAGAACGCAAGGCAATGTAGGTGTCCTCATCCAAGACGACGGCGAATGCTTCACCCACCGACAGATGGGCCAGGTCCTCACGGCCAGATGCTCCAGGATCTGATCCTGCTCGGACTTGGTCAATCACGTTCTCGACTCGAGGCACGCTGGTCGTGAGGAACCGGGTCAACCTTGCCCGGGGCGTGGGTGGTGCAGGTAGTGCCAGCTGGACTTGGCCAGCCCCCCCGCCAGGCCGCAGCGACTTGGTAACGACAACCCGCCAGCGGTCAAGTCGGTGACCGCGGCGATCCGCAACTGCCTAAGCGTGCCCGGAACTACTCCTCGGCTGCTCTCTTGCCGGACACCAGTTGCTGCAAGAGAGCGGTCGTCCGGTTCGCCTGTCCTCATCCGGTCTCGTGTGGTCACAACCGACACCTTTTGTGCCCGGCGTTGTGACCAATCGGGTGCTGTTTGGTCACGCCGGTCATGGGAGCAGGCCGCGCAACCGGGCGGCCTGCTCAAGGTCTCTCTTGAAGGTGTCGAGCGCGGCAAGCGTGTACATGCCGTCAATCTCGCCCCGCACCCAGAGCCCGTGAATCTTGCGCAGGTCGTTGGCGCGCGACAGCCAACCGATTCCGTCGATCACCGCCATGACAAACTGTGACGGCTTCCGCACGTCGGCCATTTCTTCCACCTCGCGCACGGCGTCGGTCAACTTGCTGCCGGTGGAGTCGAAAGCCTTGGCGGCGACGACGATCAAGGCGGAGCCGCCCGCGCCGGGCACCGCTAGGTCGCAAGGCGCGGTCCGACGATTCCGTCCCTCAAACCGGTTCCGAGTGACGTAGGGCAACCCGAGGTCGGCGGCAATCGCCTCAATGCGATCCTCCACGAGCCTGCCAGCCGTGCCCGCCGACGTTGCGTTCACGCGCGTCCCGGCCCGCGCCACGAGCAGGTCGCCAAACGTGTAGGACCGCGCTCGCTGCGCCCCAAGGCTGGCGACGAGCGAGAACTCAGCGTCGAGCATCCCGGCTATTCCAGCGGGGTTCTCCCGGGCAAGCCGCGTCCACGACGACGAGCCGAGGTGCTGCCGGAGGGCGTTCTTCAACTTCTCTTGACTCAGCCCGACGACGAGCCCGAGCACCGGAACGGCGTCGGGGTTGGCTTCGATCCAAGTTCCGAGCGCGCCGAGGTCCACGGTTGGCAGGGTTGCCAGCGACGCGGCAGCAGCCTTGATAGCCAGTGCCTCGGGCGTGTCTAGCGTCGGGTCAACGTGAGCCGTGATCCGGCTCAGAGAAGCGACGTACTCGTCATAGGTGGGAATCGGCACGGTCAAGACCTACCGGGCAACGAAGATGTACTCATCAACGGCGCGCCGAGTCGCTGCCTTGTGTGTGCCGTAGTGGTAGGTGTGCGGGATCTTCCTCACCTCAACGTCGCCCTTCACCTCGCGGAGCAGCGAAACGATCGTGTCAAGGTCCGGCAGCGCGTTAGAGCCGTAGGACAACACGAGCGCTCCCGAGTCATGGAACCGCTTGAACGTGTCGCGGAAGGCCTCAACGATGGTCCGCCGATGGCTGTAGCCGGTGTGCGGCTTGGGCAACTTTCTCGTGTTCGTGTTGAGCATGAGTGAGTCGCCCTCCCAATAGCGGGACAAACCCTCAAGGAAGTGGAAGCGCTTCACGTAGCAGTTGTCATCGCTCGGCGGTGCATAGGGCGGATCGAGGTACACCACGTCATAGGGCAGGGCGTCAATCACCGAGGCTTCCTGTCGCGTCACGCGCGCGGTTGGGCCAGCAAACACGGCAGAGTTGTAGGCGGTGGCGTGCTCAACAAAGTGGTCCCTCATGGACAGCCGTAGGTCTCGCCGCCCGTCGTCGTAATGGCTCAGGTCGCCCGAGATTGTGAACACCCCGCGCGGCTGTTTCCGAGCCGCCGAGAGCACTAGTGAGCTGATTGCAAGGGCGCGCTTGTCGCCCGCCATCGTGGCGATGTGGGACCACGCCGAGTCGAGAAATCCGCGGTCCTCCGCATTGAAGAACACCCCATCGAACGTTCGACGTATGAAGTCTCGATCATCCGCGGCCGGACCGACGATCCGCTGCACATCGTCGTGGGTGAGCGTCGTTGCTTGGTTGACGACGGTCGCCGCAGCAAGCGTTCCCGGAAACTCCAGCATGTCGTTCGCGGTTACGGCGAAACCTTGCCGCTTCAACAGGTACGACACCACGCCCGAGCCCGAGAACGCGTCGAGCGCGGTCGTGCCGCCCACCTCTGCGAACACCTCCGCCAGATGGGGCAGCAACTTGTATTTACTGCCCATGTACCGGATGCGCGGGTACGACGCGGCGGTCAGGCTCGCCGCGCTGATCGAGGTGGGGAACAACGAGACGTCGGCGGTCATGTGCCCGATCATGCCGGACGGGGCGGACAATTCCCTTAGCGTCGGCGCGGGTCGTCGTCCGCGCCGCCCCACGCCACGCACGAAGTTGACCCCGCCGGGCATCTTGCGAGCAGCGAGCCGAGCCTCAAGCCGCTTGGGCGGCACCGGGGCGGGCGTCTTGGTTGGTGCGCTTGCCCCACCCTCCACCCGGTCGGCACCTAGACCCTGCCGAGCCCGGGCTCCCCGTGCTGAGCGAGGTCCCCACCAGCACCATGCCGACCGCCGTCACGATGTCGTCGTGAGAACCCGGCGGATTTCTGAATCTTGAGGGTGCTCGGGCCGGTCTCCACCATGCGCGTGCTCAGGAAATCCGCCCGTGTCTCGTCGTCGTCGGGCAGTTCCGAGCAGGTGGTTCCGCAGGGCTCCCCAGAGCGCCCCGGGCGAGCCGGTTCGAGCCGCCCCGCGCAGGACCACCAATGAGGGCCCGCGCCGATCCCAGGGCTGGGCCGAAGGGTCACCAATCGTCGAACCCTGCGCGGGGGAGTGGTTCTCGCGACCCCCCCACGTTGTGTCTTTGTTCCTCCATGTTCCGATCAGGTTGCGACACGGCGGCCCGTTACGCGGTAACATAGGTGTATGGCCTTGACGAATGCTGAACGCCAAGCCCGCTACCGGGCACGTAACCGAGCCGCCGGTGTCGAACCGGATGTGGCGGATCGGCCGGTGACCGAGCGGTTGAGCACGGTGATCGATCTGACCGCCAAACGCAACCTGGAGCGGTTGGCTGCCTGGCAGGGTGTCTCGCAACGGCAGGTGTTGGAGCAGCTGATCAACCAGGGCGAGGCCGCGCTGGTCGACTCCCTGGACACCGCGGCGCGGCAGGAGTATTGGCAGGTGGGGGACCGGGCCGCGGACCAGCGTTCGGCCCGGGCGATGCGGCGGATGACCGGTCGGCGGGGGAGCCGGTAACCCCTCCGGGTGAAGGCCCCTTTCTCGGCTCCACGAGTTTCCGCGGGGTGCGGTGCCCACCCCGCAGCCTCGCTGTATGGAGGGGGCGTGTGAACAGTGCTGGGCCCGATCGAAAGGGCCGCGATCCGCGGATTGTCGGCGTCCACGGTCGCAGTCAGAACCGTGCGCGTGTTCGGCGCTAGGTTCACGAGCAGAAGGTCCGTGAACCGGATGATCCGCCAAAAGTGATCGTGACGGACGGGGAGACGATCCGTTTCCGGGTGGCGCGGGAGCGGATCACGGGACAAGCAGCGGCGTAATGAGTATTGGTGTCTCTGAGCGCCGACTGTAGTGCGGTTGAGTGCCACTTTGTTGTGTGCGCTGTCGCGGTCTTGGGCGCCATCGGTTATTCGGGTTGAGCGCCACTGTTCGTAGGCTCCTTCTGCCGTGTGGCCTATCACGCGGCAGAAGGAGTGTTCACTGATGGTACGGAAGATCAAGGCGAAGCTCGTGTTGCGGCTTCGTGCGGAGGGGTTCTCGGGGCGGCAGATCGCCGCGCAGGGGATGTCGCGTCATAGCGTGGTCGCGGTGCTCGAGGCTGCTAGCCGGGAAGGGCTTGGCTGGGACGATGTCGCCGGCCTCGACGAGGCGGAGGTGTATGCGCGGTTGTTCCCGGGACGGGGTGTGCATGACAGCGTTCACGCTCAGCCTGACTGGGCGGACGTGCACCGCGAGCTCGCCCGGGTTGGAGTAACGCTGAAGTTGCTGCATGGGGAGTATGTCGATCGGTGCCGGGCTCGGGGTGAGACGGCGATGGGGTATGACCGGTTCTGCAAGAACTATCAGCAGTATGTCCTGGTTACTGGCGCGGCGTCGCGGGTCGGGCATAAGGCGGGGCGCACGGTCGAGGTCGACTGGTCCGGTCCGACGATGCAGTTGACCGACCCGGTCACCGGCCAGCAGACACGGGTGTTCTTGTTCGTCGGTTGCCCTCAGACTCCGGCACACCGAAGATGTGCTGGTCGACTGGCACTGAACGCGTTGACGTCCACCACAAAGTCATGCCCGGCCCAGCAGCCGAACAACCCCGACCCGGGCCCACGAACAAAGGTAACGTGGTGACTGCAACGTTCTACGACTCCAACTACCGCCCAACACGGGCAAGTGCTTCAGCGACCAAGTCGGTGGCGTGCTCTACCGGGCGCCCAGCACGCTCCTCGTCCGCCGTCGCGTGGTCGCGGTGAACTACACACGGCCGCCCTCCGTGCCGACATCGAGCGGGAACTAGAACCCCCCCCAGCCAGTCCACGATCGCCGGAGACGACTCTCCGGCGGAACGCCCCCAGGAACGACGAGAGGCCCCTCCGCCAGGATCGTGGTCAACGAGGGCCGGAGTTAACTCTCCGGTGAAACCGCCCTTGTCAGGCTTTGTGTGTGCATGTGCTTCGGGCTGTGGCTCTGCGTTCCGTTGAAGCTCTCCATCCTGCCTGAGGCGGGGGTCTGTGTCTCTGCGTTCCGTTGAAGCTCTCCATCCTGCCTGAGGCGGGGGTCTGTGTCTCTGTGGAAATGTCAAGAATCGCTCGGGGTTCGAGATCAGAGAATCCAGGGAATGCCAGTGTTGAGAGCCTTTCGAGCCGCTTCTCAGCTCAGGTGGTGGAGGGAGATTCCGAGGCAATATGGTGAAGTTGTGGCCTTTGGTCGTAAGCGGGTTGCCCCACGCTCAACAAGTGGCACGCGGACAGCGGAAGCACTCATGCGGAAAGGTACGGGCCCGACCGCCGAGCACAACGCAGTTCTGAACCTTCTCGAACCGGGTGAATCGATCGCGCTTGTCACCAGTGCCGGACTGATGCATAACGGCAGGGTAATCGCGCCCATGGGCCGTGCATTCTTGACCAACCGACGGGTGATCTACATCGTGGACAAGACCATGGGAACGGTGAGCGTCGACCTCAAGAACAAAGAGCTGTCCGTCGAACGTCCGGCCTCGACCGCTAACCACATAGTCAGTCTGGATGGCCAGTTCAGCATCGTCATACCTAGGCAGGAATCTGGTACGTTCGTTGTCCTCGCTGAGCGATACGCGCGGGACTTCGAGAGACCTGCTGGTTGGTACTTTGACCCCGGTAGCGATGACAAACTGCGGTATTGGAATGGCTCACACTGGACCGAGCAACTCCGGGAACGCCCAGCGAAGCCCCTATGACCCCAGTCCACCGGGGGCGGCCTACACCGCACGCTACGTGACAGGGATGGACCGAAACCCGGCGTTACCTTGTAACGGGGCGTCGTAGCGAACCCTCGTAAGCATTAGCGGATCTGACACAGCCCGCCCGCGCGTCTCCGGCTGGTGTTAACCAGGTGAAGACGACCACCTTCGGACCGCAGACGCGGGCCGTACGGCGGCCATATCCGTTGCTTCCTGCACGATTACTACCGGGACCCCATGGCCGTACACACGGCATCCTCTACGGCAGATCGGCGAAGGCGCTTGCCCCCGCGACACATTTGTGAACCGGCCGGAGGTCTGGCGCAGGAGCCTGGATGGCGCGGCGGCCAACAGGCCGCCCATATTAGGCGGGATAATGGAGAGAATCCCGTGTGATACCCGCTAGGGTGCTACACGTGAGCATCCTCCTGCCAAACCTTGATGACCTCCTCGCACAGCTGCCGGCGGCGGCCACTCCCGCCGTCCGAGACGCACGTGCGGTGGCGGAAGCAGCCGCCAGCGCCTCGACCGTCGACGAGCTCGACCAGGTGCTGGGCGCCCTTGTGATGAGCTGGCGACAGGCGTGACGGGCCGTGGCGCGCGACTGTTGTGGGTCGAGATCCGCGGGTTTCGTTCCTTTGGCACCGAGCCGCGTCGACTGGCGCTAGACGCGCCGCTGGTCGTGGTGCACGCCGGGAACAGCCAGGGCAAGACCAGCCTCACAGAGGCCCTGGAGTTCCTGATCACCGGGCTCAGCAGCCGCCGCGACCTGCTCGGCGGCGCGAAGGCCGAGTACGACGGCAGCCTGCGCAATGTGCATCTGCCCGAGGGCGACCATGACGTCTACATCGAGGCAGCAGTCGCGGCCCCGGACGGGACCGTGCATCGGGTCCGCCGGGAATTGATGTGCGACTTCGGGCACGGAACCGAGTGCGTGAGTCGTCTGTTCATCGATGATCAGCCTGCCTTGGACCTGGCAGCCGTGGGACTACCGATGAGCGACCCGCCCGTTCGCGCGCCAGTGCTGCTGCAGCACATCCTGCGACACGTACTGTCCACCTTGCCGAAACAGCGCGTCGACTACTTCAAGGCCTTGCTGTCACTGACAGACCTAGACCTCCTCCAGGAGCGGGTCAAGGTGGCTCGCTCGGCGCTGGAGCGCGAGGCCCCCGGCGTCATGCTCGCAGCGGTGGCGACGCTGTCCCGGACCCCGGCCGCAGACGCGGCGGCCAAAATTCAGGCGCTGGCCGGCGGTGCTCCGGATGCGGGCACCATCACGGCTGTCGTTGACGCCGCGCTCCTGTCGGCCGGTGGGGTCCTTCTCGGCAAGTCTTCCGCGTCACGTCCCGAACTTCAGATCGCGTTGGACGAGGTGATCGCAGCGCAGCGCGAGGAGAGCTTCCCGCTGCGCGCGTTCACCGCCGACGCTGTCAGCGCTGCTCCTGCCTGTCCCGACCTGGCTGTCTATGCCGACGCGCTGGGGAAAGCCGACCGTGACACCGCTCGCCTGGCACCCGTGCTCGCCGCCGTCCTGGCCGTCGAGGACCTCGCCGGATTGGAGCACCCGGTGGACTGTCCGGTTTGCGCAACTGCCGGCGCGCTGACACCCGCCCGCATCGCGGCGCTGCGCGAGCAGCTGCGCCGCACCACAGCAGTGGACGCGGCGGCGGCCGCCGCAGTTGGTGTCGTTCAGAAGGCTCGCCGAGACATCGACAGGTTGCTCGCGGCCCTTCCCGGGGCTGTCCCGGCCGCCGGGACCTGGCCGCCGGATCAGTACGCGAAAGCCGCCGCGCAGCTGCGCCGCCTGAGCGTCGACGAGGCCGTGGTGGCACCCGTGCAGGTGACGGCCGCGACGCTCGCGGACGCCGCCGGAAGTGTCAAGACTGCCATCGAGACGGTCAAGGACGCGCTCAACCGCACCACGGTAGCCGTCAAAGCCCGCAACGAGTTCCCCGGCGACCTTGGCGGAAGCTACACCGCACTGACTGACGCAGTGGGGCTACTGCAGCTGGCCCGACAAGGACACCACAAACCGCTGGAGGCGTTGGGCGCCGCGGTAGAACCGGCTGTTCGCCGCCGTGTGGCCGGCAGCGGCTTCGCCGAGCTGCTCCACCTCGTCACACACGACGAACAACTGGTCGAGGACCTGGTCGCCGAAGCCGGACGGCAACGAACGGTCAAGCGACTCAAGGCCGCCGAGAAGGCGCTGAGCACGGGAGCGGGCCGGGTGCTCGACGCCCGCTTCGAGCAAATGAGCGAGGCCATTGACGAGTGGTGGGCCACCATCCGCCCGGAGGAGCTTGTCGGCTTCGGTGGGGTCAGGCGCCGCGCCGGTGGCGCACGTTTCATCAACCTGGACGCCACGCTACGCAGCGCCCTTTCTATGGACGCCGTCACCCGGGACGCCCTCGGCGTCTACAGCGACTCCCAGCTCAACGCGCTCGGACTGTCGATCTTCCTCGCCCGCGCAGAACTACTGGGCTCTTGCGTGGTCGCGCTCGACGACCCCATCCCCGGCAGCGACGCCGACCACCGGCTCACCTTCGTCCAGAACACCCTCACCCGGCTGCTCGACGCCGGTACCCAGGTCATCCTCACCACGTTCGACACCAGGCTCGCCGAACTGGCACAGAGCAACCACGACTATCGCGACATGCTCGTGTTCGAACTGAGCCTGGCAGATCCGGTCGCCGGCACCGAGGCGATACAGACCTCTGACACCTTCAGCCGACTGATGCAGGACGCAGGTGTGCACCTCAAAGCAGGCACGATGCGGGGCCGGAAAGACGCATGCAACAGTTACCGATCCGCGGCGGAACGCCTTGCGAAACAAATCATCGCCACTGCGCGCACCCACGAGGGCAAGGCGTGCACCGTCGCCGACGTCCACGCCGAAGCCCCACTGCTGAGCAAACTTGTACCGCTTGTGATCGGCTATGCCCTCGACAACGCTGAAAAGGGGCAATGGCGCACTTACGCCAAGGTACTTAACCCCGGAAGCCATGACGACCAAGTTCCGCAGGCTGGCGACCTCGTCCAGATCAAGAGCACCCTCAGCCGCATCGCGAAGAAGCACTTCAAGCACTGGCCAGGCGGACTGCTGTTGTGACAAGTCCCAACGGTTCCCTTAGCACCGACGGGGTAGGTCGCCCAGCAACAGCCTTGGCCTCCGACGCCGTGGCCCTTCTCGACGGTGTACCGCTCACCCCAGATGAGGCTAAGTATGTCGAGGCCGCGCGGGCGGCGAACACACTGCGTGGGTACCGGTCGGACTGGCGCGAGTTCACCAGCTGGTGCACCCAGCATGACGTCGAGCCGATGGCAGCCGCACCGGCCACGGTGACCGGGTATCTATCTGACCTGGCCCGGCACGGCGCGAAGGTCGGCACCATGAGCCGGCGCCTGTCGGCGATCAAGTTCGCCCACCAGATGAGAAACCTGTCCGACCCCACGCGCAACGCGCGAGTGGTGGCGGTGTGGGAGGGCATCCGCCGCACCCACGGCGCACCACCGGATCAGGCCGCGCCACTCATGCCCCCGGAGCTGTTCGACGTCCTGGATGCCTGCCCGGCGACCAAGGTCTGGCGCACCCCAGGGCGTTCGGATGAGCTGGACCTGGCCGGTGCGCGGGATCGGGCGCTGCTGCTGGTCGGGTTCGTCGCCGCGCTGCGTCGCAGCGAGCTTGCTGTACTAACGGTCGACCAGGTCGCCGAGCACCCCAACGGCCTGGTGCTGACGCTGCCCAGGTCGAAGACGAACCAGACCGGGGAAGAAGTCGAGCTCGTCGTGCTACCCCGCGCAGGCAACCCCGCCCGTTGCCCGGTCACCTCCCTGACCCACTGGTGCCAACTCGCCGGCATCACCGACGGACCCGTATTCCGCGCGGTCGGCAAGGACAACAAGGCCCGAGACCGGGCACTGCACCCGGAGTCCATCAACACCCTGATCCAGAAGGCGGTCACCCGCGCCGGCATGAACGCCGGCCCGTACAGCGCACACAGCCTGCGCGCAGGGTTCGTCACCTACGCCCACCTGCGCGGAGCCAGCGACCGCGCCATCGCCCACCAGACCCGCCACCGCTCCCTGGCCACCCTCGGCGCCTACGTCCGCGTCCAGCAAGCATGGACCGACAACGCCGCCACCGCCCTAGGTCTCTAGCCACCGCGACTTTGGACATTGACACCGGAAGCCCTGTCCATACGGCCCTTTCTGACACGCAACTCCGGACCTAGCTTCTGGGACTGGCCGCACGCCGGAGCGGTGGTCGAGCTGTCGGTGTCCGAAGCCGCGTGCACGGATGTCCGTACTCCTCTGCTCGTGCAGGACCTTGACCCGTGTTATGAGCACCGGTCACACCGCGGACCAGCGACTTCGGCCGGAAGAGCGTGTCAGACGTGGTCGATTCCGGGGTTCTCTACAGTGTCGTATGTCGGCACCAGAGTCGGTCCTGACACTCGCCGGCGCCGCCTAGACGGAGGGCTGTGGTGCTCGGTACACCACCGTGGCGCGACTGACGCGCAAGGTGGCGGCTATCTCCGCGATGGTCTCTCCCTGGTTTGCGCAGGTCGATGACGGCTTTCTGTGGAAGATGAGTCGGCCGTCGGCGGTGTGGTGGTGTCGATCTGCTCGTTCAGGGAGCGCAGCCCGACCCCACGCGCCTCGAGGTCGGCGGCCAATTCGAGGAGGTGTCGCATGGACCTGCCGAGCCGGTCGAGGCGCCACACGACCATCGTGTCATCGGCCCGGGCGGTGTCCAACAGCCGGTCCAGGTCGGGGCGTGCTGTCGCCGCTCCAGAGGCATGGTCGGTGTAGATCCGCTGGCAGTCGACGGCCGTCAGCGCATCGAGCTGCAGTTGCGGGTCTTGATCCGGTGGTCGACACCCGCGCATATCCGAGGAGCATGACCCTGGTGTATCAGAACCCCCGGACACAAATCCGAACGCTCAACGGTTTAGGACACGAGTTTCGGACACTCATTGATCGGGCGTGTCCTGTGAATGTTGGCGGTAAGTGGCGGTGCTCTGTCGCTGCTTTATGGCGGGCCTTATGGGCCAATGACGAGGGTGCTGGCAGCGGCCTCGATGACGTCGTTGGTGATCGTGGTCAGGTCGTTGATCTTCAGGACGCGTCCGATTTGGGGAAAGAGTCGTTCGAGGAGGCGGAAGTTGCCGCCGGTGATGCGCTGGACCGCGGTGATCGCTTGGGCGTCGGTGAAGTCGTCGGGGTCGAGGGCCTGGCCGAGGCGCTTCCAGTGACGGGTCAGAACGAAGACGAGTTCGGAGTGGCCGAGGGGTCGGTACTCGTGCGCGAAGCCGAGGCGGCTGTAGAGCTGGGGGTAGTGGCTGAAGCGTTTGTCGATGCCGGGCATGCCGATCAGGATGACGGCGGGGCCGCCGCGGTCGTAGCGGGGTCACGAACCAGTTCCAGGCTGGTCGCGGTCAGGCGTTCGGACTCGTCGATGATCAGCAGCTCGACCAGGAGCGCGAAGGCGTCGGCGTGGCCGCGGCCGTCGGCGCGTTGGTGTTCGTCGATGCACACGCCGACCCTGCCCGTTATGTGGTTCAGCTCGTCACGAAGCAGCCTGGGCGTGGTCAGCGGGCCGGGAGTGTAGAACGCGGTGCGAGCACGGGCGGCGGCGGCGTACATCGCGGTGTCGGAGTCGCTGCGTGGACCCCAGGCGGTCAGGAACGGTTCGAGCTGGTCCCAGTGGGCGTACCGGCGTGCTGAGATGGTCTTGCCGACGCCGGCTGGGCCGTAGCAGATCCCGATGGTGTGCTGTTTGCGGACCGCGTCGGCGAACTCGGTGAACCGGCGGTGTTCCTTGGTGGTGATGAACTGGCCGGTCACGGGTCGTCCTCCTGGTAGACGCGTAGCCGGGGTTTACGGCGGTTCGGCGCGGCCGGTGGCGGCGGCGGTTCGAGCGGGCGCGCCACGACGGCGATGCGCTCGTTGATCCCGGCACGCAGCTGTCGGCGGCGGGTGTTGCGGGCGGTCTCGATGTCCTTGAGGCTGAAGGCCTTGTCGGGGTGTGCCTCGTCGATCGCGGTGCACACGAACGCGTCGTGGTCGAAGACGCGGATCTCGGAGATGTCGCGGGGGTCGTAGCGGATGGTGACGTGCGCGCCGACGTAGGCGGCCAGGGTGGGCGCGAGGTAGCGCAGGCCTTGGAAGTGGATGCCGTCGCGTTGCACGACGCGAGGTTTGGCCACGTGCAGCAAGAACCCGTCGAGGGCTTCGAGGCTGTCGGGCATGCGGGGCAGCCACCCGTCGCCCAGCCAGGCCCGCCGTGGGCTGACGCCGATCTCCTGGTGTGTGCGGTCGTTGTAGGTGGTGACGAAAGCGCCGATGGCGTGGTCAAGCTCGGTGACCGTCAGCACCGGGTCGGGCCGCCGTGCGCCGGGGGCCAGATGTCCGGGCAGCGATGCCAGGACCTCCGTGTTGATCGTGCCAAAGAATCTTTCGAGCTTGCCCCTGCCTTGTGGCCGGCCGACGCCGGAGTGGATCATGCGGATGTGCAGATCGATCATGGTCTGGCGCAGGTGGCCGCTGGTGAAGTCGGAGCCGTGGTCGACGTAGAAGATGTCCGGTAGCCCGCACATCTGCCAGGACGGGTCGGCCTTGCGCCAGATGGCCTGCCGCAGCGCGGTCGAGGTGTGCATCGCCGACGGCGCGCCGGTGAACGTGTAGTAGCCGCACACCGCGCGGGAGTAGTCGTCCTCGATCACCGTCAGCCAGGGGCGCACCGGCCCGGGACCGCTGCCGCGGACCACGATGTCCAGCTCAGTGTGGTCGGCCTGCCACATCACATTCGGGGATGCGGCGCGCCGGCGCAGCACGAGCTCGTGCTTGTCCCGGTAGGACGCCGGGCCGTCCAACGCCAGGGTCACCATCGCCGGGTCCAGGTCCTGCACGATCTGGCGCACCACCCCGTAGGACGGGACCGGCAAACCGCGGGCGGTCGCCGATTGGGTGATCAGCCGGTGGATCGTCGCGACCGCCGGGCGCGGCCGGGTCAAGGCCAAGCCCTCGACCAGGCGCACCAGGTCCAGGTCGACGCGCCGGGTCCCGGCGTCGCGGCGGGTCCGGCGTTCCAGCCCAGCCAGCCCTTCGTATTGGAACTGGGCATGCCAGCGTTGCAGCGTGCGCACGCCGATGCCGGTCTCGCGGGCCAGCGCGGCCAGCGGTATCTGGTCCTCGACGTGCAGGCGCAGGATCGGCCAGCGGCCCGGGGCATCCATCGAGCTACCCCGACACGCCCGCGGCCTCGGCCCGCTGCGTGGCGGCTTGGTGGCGGTAGAGCGTGGCACGTGACCAGCCGACCAGCCGGGCCGCTTCGGCGGCGGTGCGGCCCTTCGAGCGGGCGTCGGCGGCGATGGTCAGCTTCTCGGCGACCACCTTCGGGTCTACCGGCGGCCGCCCGAACCGGGTGCCCGATTGCTTGGCGGCCGCGATGCCGGCGTTGACTCGTTCGGTGATCAGCTCACGCTCGTACTCGGCCAGGGTGGCCAGCATGTTCAGCATCAGCCGCCCCGACGAGGTTGCCGGGTCGATCCCGTCCTGCACCGATCGGACACCGATGCCCCGCTCGCGCAGCAGGTTCACCGTGTTCAGCACGTCGATCAGCGACCTGCCCAGCCGGTCGACCCGCCACACCACCACGGTGTCCCCGGCCGTGGCGTACTGCAGCAGCCGCGCCATCCCCGGACGGTCGGCCGCCACTCGGGACCCAGAGGTCACGTCGGCGAACACGTCGCGCGGCTCCACGCCGACCGAGGCCAGCGCGTCGACCTGCAACCGGGCGTCCTGACTCGTCGTGGACACCCGCGTGTACCCGAGCAGCCGCATGCTCTGATGATGCCTCACAAAGCCAGACGCGGGGCGGAGGAGAGACACTTCCCGTTGAGACAACTTGGCGAGACGCCTCAAGGCCCCGCCCGCTGCTGACTCGCGACTGCCCGAACAAACGCGGCGACGTGTCTTATCAACCTTCACCTTGATAAGACACGTCGCATGTGCCGCACGACGTCCCCGTCCCGGGACACACCTCCGGACGGGTCATCCGAACACCGGGCGCGGCGGAACCCGTCCGACCTGTCGTGTTGCCAGGCGGGGTTCCTCCTACGGGACGGACAACTGGACCGACCGCAACCGCTGCGAGGGCGGACCACTGAGCGTTAGGGGGTCCCGTCCGGCTCCGATGCCCTCTCCAGGCTTCGGACCGCTGCCAGGCGGTGGAGCTCAGACCGTCGG
>RRZU012234160.1_pt1 | contig 19877 bp, 20 predicted proteins | sample 2165561 | NCBI WGS metagenome assembly RRZU01 (sample SAMN10456909, study PRJNA506462) | wastewater metagenome | isolation source: wastewater sludge | place: USA: Moscow, Idaho | reverse complement strand
GTGCGCGCTCCGCGGGGGTGCCGCTGCGGTTGCGCCCACGCGGTGTGATGGTCGCTGCCAAGCTGGGTGGCTGGCTGGTGATCCGCAACGCCGCACTCAACCTGGCGCTGCTGATGACCACCCTCACCGCGACCAGCCTCGGCACCGTGGCGCTGGCCGCACATCAGATCATCAACACGTTGTGGACCACCGTCGCGTTCGCCCTGGACGCCTTCGCGATCGCCGCGCAGGCCCTCGTTGGCGTCCGCGTCGGTGCCGGCGACACTGCCGGGGCACGACGTGTCCTGGGTCGTGTGCTCGTGTGGGGAGTGGGGTTCAGCGTGCTGGTGGGCGGCCTCCTGCTGCTGGTGCGGGTTCCGCTGTCGGGCGCCTTCAGCCCCGACGTCGCCGTGCAAGCGCTGGTCCAAGAGACCATTCTCGTGTTGGCCGTGCTGGCCCCCATCGGGGCAGTGGCGTTCCAACTCGACGGGGTTCTCATCGGTGCAGGCGACGCACGATTCCTCGCGCTGGCCGGGACAGCGGCAACACTGGCGTACGTGCCGTTCGTCGCCGCGGTGTGGACGCACCATGCCGGCCTCTCATGGCTCTGGGCCGCCTACGGCGCTTGGCTTGTCGCGCGCTGCCTCCTGCTGTGGCTGCGGACGCGGGGAGACTCCTGGGCTCACGCTGACGTGTGAAGCGTCGCGAGCCTTTCCTGACGCGGAACCGGCACGATTCCAGTGGCGACAACGTAGAATGAACCGAAAGCGCCCGGTCCCGACGAGGCGGCCGGACGCCTGGGAGAAGGGATCGTAGGATGACCATCTCATTCGATGCCACGGGCGCCATCGTCGTGGGTACCGACCTGTCTGATCGAGCCACCCGGGCCGTTGACTGGGCTGCTGAGCGGGCCGCTGGCCTCCACCGGCGCCTGATCGTGGTGCTGGCCTTGCCTGAGGTTCCGATCCCCAGCCGTTCGCGGCTTTTTGAGGCCATGGGACGCGGCGATTACCCCGAGCACTTACGCACTCAGGCACAGGAGCGTCTCCAGGCCGTCGCTGACCGGGTTCACTCCCAATACCCCGACCTGACCGTCGAGACGGTGCTGGACAAGGGGCTGGCGTCCTACGTGCTGGCGCAGTCCTCGAAGGTTGCTGATCTGGTGGTCGTCGGTGCACGGGGTGCCAATGCGCCGGTGAAGGTGCGGGCCTTGGGTGGCACCGCCGACGCCGTCGTCGCCTACGGTCATGGCCCGATCGCGGTGGTGACCGATCACGGTGCGCCCACCGTGGGTGGTCCGGTCGTGGTGGGCCTGGACGACTCGCCTGAGGCTGAGGCGGCGCTACGGATCGCGGTGACGGAGGCTCTTCGGCTGGAAGTCCCCGTCAAGGCGGTCCACGCCTGGGATCTCACTCCCTGGATGGTGGGTCCCATGGGAGTCTCCTCGCTGATGGCGTTGCCCGACACCGAGAAGTTGGCCGCACGGATCGACGACATCGTCGCCCCGTACCGGGAGCAGTACCCGGCATTGACCATCACCGTTGATGTCGTCGAGGCACGGCCGTCGGCGGCCTTGGTGGAGGCCAGCGAGGGTGCCTCCCTGGTCGTGGTCGGATCGCGCGGGCTCGGTGGGTTCACCGGCCTGCTGCTGGGCTCAACGAGCAAGGAAGTGCTACGCGACGCGGCCTGCCCCGTCATCGTCACGCGCGCCCCGGCGCGGGCCTAGCTCTGGGTGGTACGCGGGGCGTCCGAGTGGTGGGACAATCGCTCCCGCGTGCCACTCCTAAGGTGGTGTCATGCAGTGGAGCGAAGGCACCTGGACGCATGATCCTGGCGCAGTGATCGTGGAGGGCGACGACCTCGTGGTTGAGGCCGTGGCGGGATCCGACGCCTGGCGGATCACCTCGTATGGGTTCATCCATGACAGCGAACACGCGCTGGTGGCGCCGTTCCCGCCCGACAGCGCGGTCGAGGTCGAGTTCACGTTGACGCTGGAGGAACAGTTCGACCAGGCGGGCGTCTTTGTGCGCGCGGACGCGGAGAACTGGGTGAAGGCGGGCGTCGAGTTCGCCGACGGCACCCCAAACCTGGGGGCGGTGGTCACCCAGGGGCGGTCCGATTGGTCGTCGGCCCCGGTGCCCGAGTGGAGGGGGCGCCGCGTGACGATCCGTGCCAGTCGCAGCGAGGACGCGCTCACCGTGCGCGCCCGCGTGGGCGAGGAGCCTTTCCGCTTTGTTCGGCTGTGCCCCCTTGAGGCGACCCGTGCCCTGGTGGCTGGGCCCTACCTGTGCGCGCCAACGCGGTCGGGGCTCAGAGTCCGGTTCCACCGGTGGTCCCTCACCTCGCCGGACGCCTCCCTGCACTGACCCGGTGGCGCGGCGTCCGCCGGGCACAGTGGGTCGCTGAGGGGACACGACCACGTCAGCTCACCGTCGCGCACCGACGGCCAACTGGGGTGGATGTGCCCGGGACACGGACGGACGTCCCGGCCCCAGGATTCCTCAGCGATGGCGTCGTAGACCTGCCCGACGAAGGCGTCGAGGGTGAGATCGTCGTTGCGTAAGTCGCCGCAGAACACGGGCGAGGTCGGCCACGAACGTCTCAAGCCCGGTGGGCATCAGGGGGTCACCTCATTGGGGACCGCACCGCCGTAGCGGCGGTCCCGGCGGGCGTACATCTCCAAGGCTTGCCATAGGTCGCGGCGGTCGAAGTCGGGCCACAGCCGGTCCAAGAACACCATCTCGGCGTAGGCCATCTGCCACAAAAGGAAGTTGGAGGTGCGTTGTTCACCGGAACTACGGATGAACAGGTCGACGTCGGGGACCTCGGGGGCATACAGGTGGGAGGCGAGGGATTTCTCGCTGATCCGGTCCGGATCGATGCGCCCGGCGGCAGCGTCGCGGGCGAGCGCGCGAACGGCGTCGACGATCTCTGCGCGACCGCCGTAGTTGACGCAGAACTGCAAGGTGAGCGTCGTGTTGTGGGCGCTCATCTTCTCGGCGACTTTCAGTTCGTTGATGACGCTCTTCCACAACCGGGGAGCGCGGCCAGCCCACACGATCTTGACGCCCAGGTCGTTGAGTTCGTCGCGCCGGCGGTGGATGACATCACGGTTGAACCCCATGAGCCAGCGGACCTCATCGGGGGATCGCTTCCAGTTTTCGGTGGAGAACGCGTAGGCCGAGAGATAGCGCACCCCCGACTCGACCGCCCCGTGGATGGTGTCGAGCAGGGCGGCTTCGCCACGCGCGTGCCCATCGGTGCGGGGCAGGCCCCGTTCTTTCGCCCAGCGACCGTTGCCGTCCATCACGATGGCGACGTGGCGGGGCAGGAACTTGGCCGGAATGCGCGGCGCAGTGGCGCCGCTGGGATGGGGCCGGGGCGGCGTGGGAGTCACGCATGAAGGGTAGCGCGAGGCAACTGGCGGAGACCGGCCAGATCAGGGGGAGAGCGGCGCATGCTCTGGGTGACAATGGCGGGCATGCACGCATGGTTCGACATTTCCGCCGGCGTTGCCGGTGACATGCTCTTGGGTTCGCTGCTCGACGCGGGCGCGGACGCCGCCGCAGTCGAGGCCGCCATTGAGGCCGTGGCCCCCGGATCGGTGCGCTTGGAGACTGAGGCTGTGGTCCGAGGTGGCCAGCGGGCCACCAAGGCACGGGTGCGGGTTCTGGTCGAGGATCCGCCGCACCGTCGTTGGGCGACGATCCGCGCAACCCTCACCACGGCGAACCTCGCCGAACCGACGCGCGAGCGTGCCCTGCGCGCGTTCGGCCTGCTCGCCGACGCCGAGGCCCGGGCCCACGGCATCAGCCCAGACGACGTCCACTTCCACGAAGTCGGGGCGCTCGATTCCCTGGCCGACGTCGTCGGAACGTGCGAAGCGTTGCGGACCCTCGGCGTCACGGCAGTCACCGCCTCGCCAGTGCGCCTGGGCGCGGGCCGGGTGCGTGCCGCGCACGGCGACATTCCCGTTCCCGTCCCCGCCGTCGCCGAGTTGGCGATCGGCTGGCAGGTCTATGCCACCCCCGAACGTGACGCTGACCACAGCCATGGACACACCCACGATGGTGGTCACGAGCACGAGCACGAGCACGAGCACGAGCACGAGCACGGCGAGCACCACCACGGCGAGCACCACCACCACGGACATGGAAGCGACCACGACACCCCGGCAGTGGTGACGACGCAGGGGAGCGTGGGGGAACTTGCCACTCCGACGGGCCTGGCCCTCGTGCGTGCCCTGGCGGGCACCTGCGGTCCGTTGCCGGCGTTCACCGTCACCGGAGTTGGCGTGGGCGCCGGGGGGAAGGACTTCGTCGGGTGGCCCAACGTCGTCCGGGTCGTCGTGGGCCAGCCCCTCGAGGACGGGCATCCCGAGCCCGCCGCCGCCCACCCGTCGGCCGCGCCTGGCCGTGCGCCGATCGCTGATCGGGGCAGGATTGCGGCGGGCGATCACCCCGGGAGGGACCTGAGTGAGCTGCGTGCCAACGTCGATGATTTCGATCCGCGGCTGTGGCCCGGGGTGCTGGACGCGCTGATCGATGCGGGCGCGGTGGACGCCTGGCTGGTTCCGATCTTGATGAAGAAGGGACGCCCCGGCTTCACCCTGCATGCCCTTGCCCCGGAGTCGCTCCTGCAGGCCGTCACGAGCGCGATACTGACCCGCACGAGCTCGCTGGGCGTGCGCGCCACGCCCGTCTCTCGGACGGTCGCGCAGCGGCACTGGACGCGAGTGGAGGTCGTGGGGGAGCAGATCACGGTCAAAGTCGGATCCCTCGACGGCGTCATACTGCACGCCGAACCCGAGTTCGACTCCCTCGCTGCGGCAGCCGCCCGACTGCAGTACACCGAGTACGACCTCGCGCAGCGAGCGGTAGCCGCGATCGCTGCCGCGGGACTGCTCCACGGGCAGCCCCTGCCTGCAGGCCTCGACGCTGAGGAGTGACCCCGCACCTGGCAACGGGTGGCAACACCCGGTGGCAACACGCCGTGATGGGGTGATGGTCCGCGACTAAGGTGGCGCACGAGGAGAGGAGTGCCGTGACGACGTCATCCATCGAGGCGGCCGACGTGTGGGAAGACCTCGGCGGCCAGGCACGCGCGGACGCTCTCGCGGTGGCGGCCTGTCTGCCAGCGACGGGACGCCTCGGCGTCGCCTATTCCGGCGGTGTGGACTCCGCGACCCTCCTGGCGGTGGCCGTCCGTGCGCTGGGTCCTGATCGCGTCGTCGCGCTGATGGGTGTCTCACCGTCCCTGGCAGCCGACGAAGCCCAGGAGGCTCGCGAGGGGGCCGCCATGATCGGGTCACGGCTCGTCGAGTTCCCCACACGTGAGGGTGACAAGCCCGAATACCGGGAGAACGGCGCGGATCGCTGCTTCCACTGCAAGGACGAACTGTTCACGCGCATCGGCGACGACATCGCCCAGCGGGAGGGACTCACGCACGTCGCCTACGGCGAGAACGCCGACGATGCGATCCGGATCGATCGTCCCGGTGCTGTGGCGGCAACCCAGCACCAGGTCCTGCGTCCCTTGGCCCAAGCGGGGCTGACCAAGGCTCGCGTGCGGATGCTCGCGCGCGCGTTGGGGTTGCGCTCCGCCGACAAGCCCGCTGCCCCGTGCCTGGCCTCCCGGATCCCGCACGGCCAGCAGGTCACTCCCGAGAAGCTCGCCCAGGTCGAAGCAGCGGAGAAGGCGCTACGGGCGGTCGGTATTGAGGATTCACGCGTCCGTCACCATGGGGACATCGCGCGCATCGAGGTCGCCCCATCCGATCTGGGCACCCTCGTGTCGGACAGCGTCCGGGAGGACGTGGTGCGGGCAATCAAGGCGGCAGGGTTCGCCTACGTGACCCTCGACCTCGCCGGGCTGCAATCGGGGGCCTTCACGCTGCAGGTGCTGACGCGACGTGGCTGACGACGACATCGCCGAACTCGACCTCGACCGGGGGGCGCGCCGCGGATACCCCGAGGCGATCTATTGCGAGGGCAAGTCGGTCGACCAGGTAGCCGCCATCGCCGAGCGCATCGCCCGACGCCCTGACGTGACGACGATCTTTACACGAGCCGACGAAGCCAAGGCCGCCGCGGTGCTCGCTGTCTTGCCCGACGCCTTTCATGACCCGGTGGCGCGTGCCCTGGTGTGGCCGCCTCGTATGCCAGCACCGAGCGGCGAATCGGTCCTCATCGCGTGCGCGGGAACCTCGGACCTCCCGGTGGCCCGCGAGGCGCTGGTCACCGCCCGCCATTTGGGGCGGCGAGCCGAGTTGGTCGTCGACGTGGGGATCGCGGGCCTGCATCGCACGCTTGCCAAACTCGACGCCTTTCGCGCGGCGGGCGTCATCGTCGTCGTCGCGGGCATGGATGGGGCGCTGCCCGGGCTGATTGCCGGGCTGGTGTCGTGTCCCGTGATCGCCGTGCCCACCTCGGTGGGCTACGGGGCCGCGTTCTCGGGTCTGGCGCCGCTGCTGACGATGCTCAATGCGTGCGCCCCGGGCGTCGGTGTGGTGAACATCGATAACGGGTACGGGGCCGGGCACTTGGCGGCGCAGATCGCGGCACCGCGCGGGTGATGCCGGAGGCCGCCCTGCTACGTCAGCGGGCGACGTGTTCGAGCGTGCGCAGGCCGCGCTCCAGATGCCAACTGGCGAATGCGGCGATCAGCCCGGAGGCACGGCGCTGCGTCGCGGAGTCGATCTCGCGCGTGGCGGGCCAATCCCCGGCCAGCAAGGCAGCCAGGTACGTCAACGTCTCCGGGCTCACCAGCGGGGTTCCCGGTGGGCGGCAGTGGCGGCACACGGCGCCACCGGCAGCGGGCGAGAAGGCCGAGTGCGGGCCCGGCTCCCCACAGGTGGTGCATTCGCTCAGGCTGGGGGCGAACCCCGCCGTGGCGAGGGCCCGCAGCAGGTAGGAGTCCATCACCATCGTCGCGGGGCGCTCCCCGTCGTTGGTGCCCCGGGTCAGGGCGTGCAACCCCCCGGCGAGCAGCCGGAACTGCGGCGGGGCGGGTTCGTTCTCGATACTGACCAGACGATCAGCGGTCTCCAGCATCACCTGACCGACCGTGTAGCGGGCATAGTCGGTGCACAGCGGCTCCGACCAGGCATGGAGGGTGACCGCCTCGGTGATCACATCCAAGGTTTTGCCCGTGGCGAACTGCAGGTCGACATGGCTGAACGGCTCCAGACGGGCCCCGAACTTCGACGAGGTACGGCGGACGCCGCGGGCGACGGCCCGCACCTTGCCGTGGCGTCGCGACAAGAGCGTGACGATGCGATCTGCTTCGCCCAGCTTGTGGGTGCGCAGGACCACCCCCTCGTCACGGTAAGTAGGCATCAGACCAGGCTGCACGCAGGACACAGCCCACGCAACTCGATGGAATGCTCCACCTCGGAGTAGCCATGCTCGCCCGCCACCCGGCTGAGTAGATCTTCGATGCCGTCGAGTTCGAGTTCGACGGTGCGGCCACACTGGCGGCAGATCAGATGATGGTGATGATCGTGGGTGGCTTCTCCGCAGCCGCGATAGGACGCCTGCCCGTCGGGGGTGCGGATGACGTCCACCTCGCCGGCATCCGTCATGGACTGCAGGTGTCGGTACACGGTCGCGAGGCCGATCTTCTCCCCGCGGGAACGCAGCAGATCGTGGATGTCTTGAGCGGTCTTGAACTCGTCCAGGTCCGCCAGCGTGGCAGCGATCGTGGCCCCCTGCCGGGTCCGCCGCTGGGGTGTGCTGGTCATGGGTCCTCCTTGAACCGCCAGCGTACCTGGGTGCCGTTAGGGTGAGGCGCATGCTCGCCTTCAGCAGGTTTCGTGTCCCGGTACCCGAGCAGGAGGCCTTCGTGGCCCAAGCCGAGCAGGCCGCTGCCTGGTTCGCTGCGTGCCGCGGATGCCGCTTCGCCGAGGTGGTGGTCAACCTGGACGAACCCGAACTGCTTGCCCTGGCGTCAGGCTGGGAGGACGTTGGCTCCTACCGCCGGGCGTTCCACGGCTACGAAGCGAAAATGCTCCTGATGCCCGTCCTCAACCGGGCGCTGGACGAACCCAGCGCCTGGGCAAGGCCAGACGAGGTCGGCTTCACCGTGCCGGGTGGGCGATGAGACCTCCCTTCGCGCTGACGCCGTGGGGGAGCGCCGCTCAGGCGTGCGCGTCGTAGTAGCGGGCGTGCAGGCTACGCACGCGGTCGGCTAGCTGGGGAGCGGGCCCGCACACCAGCGCGTCCGGCACCACCGTCTCGATGGGCAGCGGCGCTACGCGTCCGGCGGCGAGGCCGAACCCACGGAGCCAGCCGTGCAACTGCTCGGAGGAGGAGGCGTAGACGATTCGTCCCAGGCCGACCCAACCGTGGGCGGCGGCACACATGGGGCAATGCTCGCTGGAGGTGTAGACCGTGGCGCGCGCTCGCTCGGCGGGTGCCATGTGGTGCGCGGCCCACCGGGCCAGGTTGAGTTCGGGGTGCTGCGTGTCGTCGCCGTTCGCGATCCGGTTCCGCTCGGCGTAGACCTCCTTGCCGTCAGCGTCCACCAGCACGGAGCCGAACGGCTGATCGCCAGCGGCGAGGGCTTCTTCGGCCAGGCTCAGGCAGCGTTCGAGGCGGGGGAGGTCGGTGTCGCGCAGGGGGGTGACGGGCATACCCCGATCCTAAATGAACCCTGAGAAAATGGCGAGTGTTCTCAGGATGGCGGGGCGTGGGGTCGGGACGACGGTGCGGAGGCAGGGCGGGGAGCCGATACGATTGGCCGACAGATTCACAGGGGATGCCGGCCGGGCACCCCCCGCCGACTAGGAGGCACCAGGTCACATGGCCAGCAAGCTCGACAACGTCATCAGCCTCACGAAGCGCCGCGGCTTCGTCTACCCCTCAGGCGACATCTATGGCGGCACCCGGGCGGCGTGGGACTACGGCCCCTACGGCGTGGAACTGAAAGAGAACATCAAGCGTCAATGGTGGAAGGCCGTCGTCCAGCAGCGCCCCGATGTGGTCGGCCTGGATTCCTCCATCATCTTGCCCCGGCAGGTGTGGGTGGCCTCGGGTCACGTCGGCGTCTTCTCGGACCCGCTCACCGAATGCCTGCACTGCCACAAGCGATTCCGCGCGGATCAACTCGAAGAGGCCTTCGAGTTCAAGAAGGGCCGCAAACCCACCGGTTTGGAAGAGATCAACTGCCCCGAGTGCGGGACGCTGGGCCAGTTCACCGAGCCGCGCGACTTCAACATGATGCTGGAGACGCACCTGGGCGTCATCAAGGACGAGTCGGGGCTGCATTACCTGCGCCCGGAAACGGCCCAAGGCATCTTCGTGAACTTCGAGCACGTCCAGCAGACGTCACGGATGAAGGTCCCCTTCGGCATCGGCCAGGTGGGCAAGAGCTTCCGCAACGAGATCACACCGGGCAACTTCATCTTCCGTACCCGCGAGTTCGAGCAGATGGAGATGGAGTTCTTCGTCGAGCCGGGCACCGATGAGGAATGGCACCAGCACTGGATCGACCAGCGCCACGACTGGTACGTCGACCTGGGCATCGACCCCGAGCACCTGCGCTTGTACGAGCACCCGAAGGAAAAGCTGTCGCACTACTCCAAGCGGACCGTCGACATCGAATACGACTTCGGATTCGCGGGCGGGGACGGCTGGGGCGAGTTGGAGGGTGTGGCCAACCGCACCGACTTCGACCTGGGAACGCACAGCAAGCACTCCGGGGAGGACCTGTCCTACTTCGACCAGGCCAAGGGCGAACGCTACCTGCCGTACGTGATCGAGCCCGCCGCGGGCCTGACGCGCTCGCTGATGGCCTTCCTGGTCGAGGCCTACACCGAGGACGAAGCCCCCAACGCGAAGGGCGGCGTCGACAAGCGCACGGTGCTCAAGCTCGATCGGCGACTCGCGCCGGTCAAGGCTGCTGTCTTGCCGCTCTCGCGCAACGAGGCCCTCTCCCCGAAGGCCCGGGATCTGGCTGCCGAACTGCGCAAGCACTGGAACATTGAGTTCGACGACGCCCAGGCCATCGGTCGCCGCTACCGTCGCCAAGACGAGATCGGCACCCCGTTCTGCGTCACCGTCGATTTCGACACGCTTGAGGATGATGCCGTCACGATCCGCGAGCGCGACACCATGGCGCAAGAGCGCGTCGCACTGGATCAGGTGGCGTCCTACCTGGCTGCGCGCCTGCTCGGCGCCTAAACCTGGCGTCCAGCGCTGCCCCCGGTCGTCATCGGCCGGGGGCAGCGCCGTATCACGGCGAGCGCCGACCTAGGTGTTCGGCCAGGACCACCGTTCCTGGTCGGAGCAGGTAATCGTGACCTGGGCTGTGGGGGAAAGAACGAGGCGTGCCTCAAGCCAGGCGTCCCCACTCGTGGCGCGGTAGGTGATCCACGTGTTGTCCTTGCCCGTCACCTGCACGGCGGCTCGGGTGAGCCACGGGTGCCGACGACGAAGGCCGATCAGGGCGGTGTAGATCTCCTTCAGCCATGCACCCTGAGGAGCGAGATCGCCTGGTGTGGCGGGCAGCGGCGGCCGGATGGGGAAGTCCGCGTGATAGCCCTCCCCGCGAACCCCCGTGAATCCTTGCTCGTCGCCGTAGTACACGCTGGGCATGCCGGGAACGGTGAAGAGGATCGCTGCGGCCAGCGGAGCCCGCTCCTCCCCGACGAGGGAGGCGATGCGGTCCACGTCGTGGTTCCCGACGAAGGTGTTGAGCACGACCGAGGCGCTGAACTCCGCGTGGCGGGTCAGCGCGTGGGCCAACTCCCAGAAGTTCTCGGCCTGCAGGGAACTCCAGATCCCCTTCCACAACTCGTAGGCGGTGATCGAGTCCAGGTGACCCTCCCGTGCCAGGGTCGCGTAGTCGCCGTGGATGACCTCACCGAGGAAGGTGGCCTCGGGGAACTCGCCACGCACCCGCGTCGTGACCTCCGCCCAAAACGCTGGCGGGACGGCGTAGGCGACGTCGAGACGCCAGCCGCTGATCCCGCGTCGCAGCCAGTGCAGCATGATGTCGGTGACGAAGTCGGCAACGTCGGGGCGGGTGTGGTCGAGTTCGACCAGGCCGTCGTGCCCCTCCCACACCGCCAGGGCGTCGCCTTGATGTTTGAGCATGGGGCTGTTCGCCGCCACGAGGGGGTGCTCCACGCCCACATGGTTGAACACGCCATCCAACATGAGCGCTAGGCCCCGCTCCCGGCAGGCCTGCACGAGACGGTCGAAGTCTGCGTCGTCGCCCAAACGCGGATCGATGCGCCCATGGTCGATGGTGTCGTAGCCGTGTGCGGTGGAGGCGAAGATGGGGCCCAGGAGCAGGCCCGAGCAGCCCATCTCGACGACGTAGTCCAGCCATGGCTCCAGCCGCTCAAGCCGGTGATGGAGCCCGTCCTCTCGCTCCAGGACTGGGGCGCCGAGCGCTCCAAGGGGATAGACCTGCCACCAGATCGCGTGATCCACCAGGCCCATTCGCTCCTCCTGACGTTGTGTGCGGACGCTCGTTGTTGCTTGCCTGACGACGCTAGCGGACCCGCGCGGCGCATGCGACACGACCCCGAAGGTAGAATCCGCCGACGTGCCCCTTTATCCGCCGCTGAGTCTTCGCGCCCCTTCGGGGGGAACCGTCGAGGTTGCCACCCCGGTGGTGTTGGCCCCGATGGCTGGCATCACCAACCCCGCCTATCGCCAGTTGTGCCTTGAGCAGGGCGCCGGGTTGTACGTCTGCGAGATGATTACGTCGCGGGGGATCGTCGAGCGCAACCCCAAGACCTTCGACATGCTGGCGTTCGCGCCAGGGGAGACCGTCCGCTCGGTGCAGTTGTACGGCGTCGATCCGGAGGTGCTGGCGCGCGGCACGCGGATCGTGTGCGAAGAACTGGGGGTCCACCACATTGACCTGAACCTGGGCTGCCCGGTTCCGAAGGTGACTCGCAAGGGCGGCGGTGGCGTCCTGCCCTGGAAGACGGACCGGCTCGCGGCGATCCTGCGCGCCACCGTGGCTGCAGCGGACGCCTACGGGGTTCCGGTGACCATCAAGACGAGGATCGGCATCGACGCTGACCACGAGACCTTCCTCGACGCCGGACGCATCGCCCAAGACGCAGGTGTCGCCGCGATCGCGCTGCATGCCCGCACCGTACAAGAGGCCTACGCGGGCCACGCGCATTGGGACAGGATCGCCGAACTGGTGGAGGCGGTGGACATTCCCGTTCTCGGCAACGGTGACATCTGGGAGGCCAGCGACGCGACGGACATGATCGCCCAGACTGGCGCCGCCGGGGTCGTGGTGGGCCGCGGATGCCTGGGGCGTCCGTGGCTGTTCGCCGACCTGGCGCGCGCCTTCGCCGGGCTCGATCCGCGGCCGTATCCCACGTTGGGTGAGGTGGCCGCGATGCTGCGGCGTCACGCCGAACTCCTGGCGGGCCTTCATGGCGAGCGGTGGGGGCTGATTGACCTGCGCAAGCACATGGCGTGGTACTTCAAGGGGTTCCCCGTCGGCGGGGAAGTGCGTCGCGGCTTGTCGACGGTCTCCAGCTTTGCCGAACTCGACGACTTGCTGGGGCGCTTGGATCCCGAGGCCACGCTGCCGGCCGACGAGTTGGGTAAGCCGCGTGGGCGACAGGGGACGCCGCGGGCCCACGTCACCCTTCCCTACGGCTGGCTCGATAGCCGCGAGGTGGGCGACGCGGACCTCTCCGACGCCGAGTCCGACGTGTCGGGGGGCTAGCTCGGCACCGGGGATTTGGCTGCCGTGTGTTGCCTTAGGGCTGGATGTAGGGCGCGAGCACGAACCCGATCGTGAGGATGGCGATGATCGGTGCCGCGATGCCCAGCAGGATGCCGCCGACGGCGTACTTGCGGCCTGCCCGGCGGGCGAAGGCCACGATGCTCGTGATCCAGGCCGCGATCCCGGCGAAGACCGAGAAGGTCGCGAGGTAGCTGACCCCTTGGATGCTTTGGGCCAATGCCACGAACAGGGGGTTGGTGGAGTCGGCATTCTCCAAAACTTCGATGCCGTTGGTCTGCACGAAAGCGCCGATGGCATGCCCCATGAGCGCGCTGGTCACGACCAGCACGACGGTGAACACGGCGACTCCCGCGAACCCGATGATGCCCAGCGTCGGCTTGTTCTCAGGATGCGTTGACCCGACGGGCGGGTAGCCCTGCCCGGGATAGGTCGGGGCGTAGCTCTGCTGCGGATAGGTCTGCGGCGCGTACCCCCCGTCGTAGCTTTGTCCGGGGTAGCCCGACTGCGGTTCCTGTGCTCCATATCCGTAGGAGTAGCCCTGGGCGGGCCCGCCATAGGGCTGGCTGCCATAGGGCTGATCGGGGTAGCTCTGCGTGGGCGTCCCGTAAGGCTGGTTGGGGTCGGGGTAACCCTGCGGCGGCGCTCCGTAGGGCTGCTGTGACTCGGGGGTCGCCTGGGGGGCGTAGGGCGACTGGCCGTAGTCGGGCTGGGTTCCCGTTCCCTCGGAGGAGGCAGGCCACTGCTGTGCGCCCGGCTCCGGCGGCAGGGGATTCTTGGGGCTCGGGTTGGGATCGCTCATGGTGTCCATTCCTCACGTCGGTGAAACCAGCATAGGGAACCGGCCACAATGGCTGCATGAGCGATGCCTTGAACCCCCGCACGGTGGCCTGGGCGACGACCATGCGCGGGCATCAAACCGGTGACGTCGTCGTCGCGCACGCGGACTCATCCGCGCGCGTCCGCCTCGGTGCACCCATCGGGCGGGAAGCGCGCGAGGCGCGGGAGCGTCAGATCCTCGTCCCGGAAGCGTCCTTTGCGGTCGGTGCGGGCAACCGGGCCCGCCCTGAGGAGCCCGACATCGAGCGGACGTGCTTCGAGCGCGACCGGGACCGCATCGTCCATTCGCCTGCCTTTCGTCGACTTGCGGGCAAGACGCAGGTCGTCGTCTATCCGACCGACCATCAGCGCACCCGCCTGACGCATGCCCTTGAAGTGGCCCAGGTAGCGATTTCGCTGGCCCTAGGCGTTGGCGTGAACGTCACTTTGGCTGACGCCATGGCACTGGGGCACGACTGCGGCCACGGCCCGGGTGGACATGCCTCCGAGGACGCCTTCGACGCGTTCCTTCCCGGCGGCTATGACCACGGCCCTTGGGGCGCAGACGTCGTGCTCGCGCCCTTGAACTTGTGCCGCGAAACCCTCGACGGCATCCGCAACCACTCCTGGTCGAGGCCTGCCCCGGGCAGCATCGAAGGCGAGTTGGTGAGCTGGGCTGACCGCATCGCCTATTGCGCCCACGATCTCGAAGACGCCGTACACGCGGGCATCATCGAACTCGACGATCTGCCTCCCGAGATCACCGAGGTTGTCGGGGCGACCCGGCGTGAGCAGTTGGCCGCCTTCATCCGGTCGATCATCACCACCGTCGCCGAGACGGGCGTGGTCGGGATGGATGCCGACGCTGGGGCGGCGCTGGCCGCGATGCGCCGGTTCAACTACGAGCGCATCTACACGCGTCCTGATTCCGTGGCGCAGTCCAATGCGGTCATCGGCGTCCTGCGGGGGCTGGTCGAGTACTACGCGGAACATCCCGAGGCGATGCCGCCCGACTACCGCCACGACGCGCAGGCCGACCCGATCGTGACGGCCGTCACCTACGTAGGCGGGATGACGGACCGGTTCGCCTTCGACACCGCCGAGCATCTCTTGGGCTGGGATCCTGACCGGCTTCCCGCGGGTATCGGTCGGGGTGCCTGAGCCGACCACGTCCGACGCCGCCGCGCGACTACACTGCCGGGCATGGCCGGCCTGATCCATCCCGAGGACTTGGAGACGGTCCGTGAGCGGTCCCGGATCGAGGACGTCGTCGGAGCGTCGGTCCAGTTGCGTCCAGCGGGCGGCGGAGCGTTGGTGGGGCTGTGTCCCTTCCACGACGAGAAGACCCCCAGCTTCCGCGTCACGCCCTCCAAGGGCTTCTACTACTGCTTTGGGTGCGGCGAGGGCGGGGACGTCATCAGCTTCGTCCAAAAGATCAACAACATGGGTTTCACCGAGGCGGTGGAGTATCTCGCTGACCGGGTGGGCCTGCAATTGCGCTACACCGAGGGTGACGGAGCGCCTCGGCATGAGCCGGGACTGCGGATGCGCGTCTTGGAGGCCAACCAGCTCGCCGCCGAGTTCTTCGCTCGGCAGTTGAGCAGCCCCGACGCTGTGGAGGGGCGCGTGTTCTTGGATCAGCGGGGCTTCACCCGTGAGCACGCCGAACACTTCGGTATCGGGTTCGCCCCTCGTGGGGGGCGTGATCTGCTCAACTACCTGCTGGAGAAGAAGTTCACCAAGGACGACCTGGTGAAGGCGGGGCTGGTGCGCGAAGCGGGCTGGGACTTCTTCCAGGGGCGCCTGGTGTGGCCGATCAGGGACGCAGGGCGCTCGACGTTGGGGTTCGGGGCGCGCCGGATCTTCGACGATGACCGGATGCCAGCCAAGTACCTCAACACTCCCGAGACCCTGGTCTACAAGAAGAGTCACGTGTTGTACGGGCTCGATCTGGCACGGCAACCCATCGGGAAGAAGAACCAGGCCGTCGTCGTCGAGGGCTACACCGACGTGATGGCCTGCCACATTGCTGGCGTGGACACGGCGGTGGCGTCGTGTGGCACGGCCTTTGGCTCAGACCACAGCAGGATGATCGCCCGTCTCATGACCAGCGACGCGCTCGCCGGAGAGGTGGTGTTCACCTTCGACGGTGACGCTGCGGGCCAGGCTGCGGCCCTGAAGGTGTTTTCCTCTGATGCCACCTTCTCGGCACAGACCTATGTGGCGATCGAGCCGGGCGGCATGGATCCGTGCGAATTGCGCATGAGCGGCGGTGACGCTGCCGTGCGCGAACTGGTTGCTCGTCGCATTCCCCTGTACCGGTATGTGATGAAGAACACGCTGGAGCGCTTCGATCTGGATCGGGCCGACGGACGCCTGGCCGCCGTCCGGGCGGCTGCGCCCCTGGTTGCTAGCGTGCGCGACGTGGCGCTGGTGTCGGGCTACATCCGGGAACTGGCCGGTCTGGTGGGGATGAACCCCGACGAGGTGCGCGGCGAGGTGCAGCGAGCGAACCGTCGCAAGACCGCCCCGGATGCGCGTCCGTCCGGCCCGCCCACACCCACCGAACAGCATGCTCCCGGCCAGCACGCTCCCGACCAGCCAGCGATGGTGCCGCTCCCCGATCCGGGGGATCGTCGGCTGGCGACTGAGCGGGGAGTGTTGAAGGTTGTGCTGCAGCAGCCGGGTCTGTTCCCGCCGGACTGGGGCGGTATCGAGGCGGATGATTTCTTCCACCCCGCGTACCGACTGGTGTTTGAGACGTTGGCGGCCACGCCGCGAGGTGAGGCCGGGTTTGCTCAGCGCGTCGTTTCGGCTCTTGCTGACCCGGTGGCTGCGCAATTGGCGGTCGCCTTGTCCGTGGAGCCCTTGCTGGCTGAGCCGAACGCCACGTACGCGCGGGAGTATGCGGCGCGGTTGCGGCTGGCGCGCGTGCTGCGGGAGATCGGCGATCTGAAGTCTCGGTTGCAGCGCACGAATCCGATCGAGGAGCAGGCTGCCTACAACAGAATGTTTGCCCAACTGCTTGAACTGGAGACGCGCCGCCGCACCTTGCAAGCGATGGCGGTCGGGGAACCCGCCTGAGGCAACCCCTTTCGCGCTCTCGGTGTTGTCCAGGTGCGGACTGGGGAAAGCGGGTTCAGGGGTCCTCCCGGGCTTTGTGCGCGACCAGGCTGCCGCTATGACGACATCGCAACCTGGTGCCACGACCACGGTGGCCAAGCAGACCATGCTGAGCAGGCAGGAAGAAGCCGACCTCGCTCGGCGTAGTGAAGCAGGATTGGCGGCCGAGGCCGCGCTCGCCGGGGCGATCACGGCGCCCGTAGACGCCACGGTGGGGGAGTTGGTGCGGGTGGCCGAGCAGGGCAGGCAGGCTTTCTTCGACCTTGTGGAGCGCAACCTGGCGCTGGTCGGATTCGTGGTCGCGCCCATCGCTCGCGCTACCGGCCTCGACCGCGAAGAACTCATCCAGGAGGGCCGTGTGGGGTTAGTGGAGGCGGCGCAACGGTTCGATCCTTCGCGGGGCTCGTTCGCCAGTTGCGCGATCCCGTGGATCAGGATGCGGGCCTGGGACGAGGCGGTGACGGCGCATGGCTCGTTGGGTATCCCTCCTCGGCGTGCCCGGCAATGGCGGCGTGCGGTCGCTATGCGTGATGCCTTGGCTGGTGACTTGGCCCGTGCCCCCAAAGTCGAGGAGGTGGCGGCGCAGGTGGGCGAGTCGGTGACGGTGGTCCGCTCTTTGCTCCGGTTTCGGCCCGCCTGCCGTCTCACGCCCGAGCATGAGTGCGCGGTGCCCGCCGCGGCTCCTGACGATGCAGATGCCCCGGATGTCTCTGCGATGCTGGCAGGGCTGTCGCCCCTGCATCGGCGAGTCCTGATCCTGCGTCATGGGCTTGCGGGCACCCCGGCACATTCCACCTCAGAGATCGCTGCGGTGTTGCGGTGTAGCGCCTCCACCGTGCGGCGCTACGAGCAGGCCGCCCTGGAGGCCGTGCGGGGCGTGAGCGCGATTGCCCACGCGGCTTAGGCGATTCCGGGTCAGGCACAATGGACGCTGTGAAGCTGTTCTCCCGTAAAGGCAAGGTTCCCGACGCGCTTGCTGCCACCGTCAGCCAGCATGTGGGCGGTGCTGCGCGGATCCTGGCCTGGGCCGCGACCAGTGACGGTTATCTGGTCGCCCTCCCCGACCGCATGCTCGTCGCTGGCGGCGAGGGGGAGTGCGAGGAGGTGGGCTGGCACGACATCCTCCACGGCGGGTATACCGACCAAGGAAGCCTGCGCTGGGAGCGCATGTCGACCGGTGAGGTGAGCGAGGAACATCTCACCGACCCGCAGAGCTTCCCCGAGGCGTTCCGCGAGCGCGTGGAGTCGACGTTCTTGCTCCAGCAGGTCGTGACGCCCTTCCCCGGGCGGCACGTCACGATCACCGCGCGCCGAAACTTGATGGATCCCCAGCAGCGAGTCATGTGGACCGCCCACCCAGCCAGGGGAACCCGGATGGACGACGAGACGTTGGCCTTCGCGGAAACCGAGTTGGCACGTCTACGGGCCGAGTATGCGTTCTAGCTGAGGGTTTGCTAGAGTTTCTTCTCGCGTCGAGCGATCCCCTGTAGCTCAATTGGCAGAGCATCTGACTGTTAATCAGAGGGTTACTGGTTCGAGTCCAGTCGGGGGAGCCACGCAGAAGGCCAGGCCCGTGAGGGCCTGGCCTTCTGTCTGTCACGATGGTGTCTGCTCAGCCGTGGAGCAGGCTCGTCCAGTTCGGCGGGACGCGACCAGCAGGGCCGGGCGCAGGCTGGTCGGCGGGGCGGCTGTCGGGGGCTGCGAGCACTGGCCCCTCATACATGGCATCGCGCGGGTAGTGGTAGAACCAGTCTTCGCCCGGTTCGAAACTCTGGATGAACGGGTGTCCGGTGGCTCGGTAGTGGGCGGTCGCGTGCTGCGACGGCGAACTGTCGCAGCAGCCGACGTGACCGCATTGTGCGCACCGGCGCAGGTGGAACCACCACCCACCCTCGCGCAGGCATTCCTCGCAGCCAGTGCCGCTAGGGGGAACAGTGGGATCAATGCCATCCATGAAGGCTCCTTCGTGATCGAAAGGTTGGTTCCTCGGCGAGGGTCTCATGCCCGACGCCTCCCCGACTAGGAGCGCGCCGCAAGCGTCCGGAGCGCTGCCTCGGTGGTGCGCATGCCTTCACCGTCGTCGGTTTCGGCGAGGCCCACGATGACGCTCATCGAATTGCCCCCGGTGGCGACGGCGGTCAACGTGACCTGGAACGTCGGCTCTTGTCCGCCACCCGTGGTAGCCACGAGATGGCAGGCCGGGCGACCCGCGACCGTCACATCGGTCGTTGTCGAGGACAGCGTGCGGAAGGTGCCGATCTCCGACAACGTCTGGTCGAACATGTTGGCGCAGGTGGCATCGAGAGGACTCGTGCCGCCGGAGGCCGCCCTGCCGACCCACAGCTGGGCTGTGCCATCGCCAGCCAAAAGCCGACCCCCCTGGCCGCAGGTCAGCCAGTCGGGTGCGCCATCGCGCGTCCAACGGCCGTCAACCTGCACCGTCACGACCCCATCGGACAGCGTCGCCGCATCAGGACGCACCCCAGCGCACCCGGGTGCGGGAACAGCCGAGGAATCCGAAGCACGGACTCGGGTGGACGCGGAGGGAGACGGGTGGGACGTCGCCGAAGCGGGGGACGCCGGCTCCGCGGGTGCTGCGGGCGCCGGGGACGTGGCGACGGGCCTGCCCGAACCGTCCGACATGCCGCGAGGCTGTGCGGCCAGGGGGAGCGGCGTGCCTCGACCGAACGAGGCGCCTGTCGCGGCCGCGAGCCCGGTAATCACCACCACGAGCGCGATCGCGAGAGTCCCATAGCCCAGCGCGCGAGCCGAACTCCGCGGTGGCTGGGCGTCGGCACCGTTGAGGAGAGCGTCCAAATCGCCCGGAGCGTCACGCACCTCCTGCGTCCACGATTGACCGTCCCACCAGCGGAAACGCCCCGGCGCGCCCGCAGGGTCGGGATACCAGCCTGGTTCGTGCACGTGACCTCCCCTCGTGTGCCATCCATAGTAGGTCGCGTCCATCGCTGACCCAGTGGTCGCCGGTGGGGGCGAAAATGCCCTAAGGTGCAGGGCATGGGTCACATCATCGCCACGACGCATTGCGTCATGATGATGCCCCAGTGCTGTCGGCGAATGTCGGCCTGACGGCACGGTTCCGGTCGCTCCCCGGGAGGGTCGAGCGATTCTGGACACCTCACGCATCTGCCAGCTTTCGCTCGCGGTCCCGTGCTGTCGGCCTTGTCACATGCCCACCACGCATTCTGAGGAAAATCCATGTTTCGACGTTTGAT
>RRZU010953183.1_pt1 | contig 19878 bp, 17 predicted proteins | sample 2165561 | NCBI WGS metagenome assembly RRZU01 (sample SAMN10456909, study PRJNA506462) | wastewater metagenome | isolation source: wastewater sludge | place: USA: Moscow, Idaho | reverse complement strand
GCCAGTCACGGCGGGCGAGTAGGAAACCGCCAAACCATGGTCAAGGAACCGCAAACATCAGTATGTGCCGACAGAATTTTGCCTTCGCCAGAAAACTTCACCGCACATATTGCACACGTAGGTGGTCTGACGAGGTTGAAAACTCAATATAGTTTTTAGCTTCGAGCGGCGCCGTGACATGAAACTAGAAATGAGAGCCATAACCAGATTCCTACCGCGCAGGGGAAGCAGACTGCTAGGGAACCAGACACCTAACAGAGAACTATCGGTGCACTGAAAAATAGCGTCGGAATCAGCATGGGCCTATGCACCACGTACAACCCGAGTCTCATAACGAAGCTATTTTGGCAACATTAACAGGCTGGGAAGTCAACCCGCCTGGCGGTTCTCACTCCACGCCTGCCACAGTTGGGCGTAGGCTCCACCGGCCACAACAAGCTGATCGTGCGAACCAACCTCCACAATCTGTCCGGCCTCCAGAACCACAACGCGGTCAGCGGCAGCTGCCTGACTGAGTCTGTGGGCAATGACGAGGGCAGCACGGCCACGAATGACAGTCTCGGCAGCTTGATCCAGCACGACGGTGTCCGCCGAGTCTGCCTCGGCAGTCGCCTCATCAAGAATCACCAGCTCAGGCTCAGCCAAGGCCAGTCTCGCAAGCGCAAGGTGTTGCGCGTGTGCAGGTGAGAGCTGGTGTCCACCATTACCCACAATGGTATCGAGTCCGTCATGGAGTTCATCAAGCAGATAATCTGCGCCCGTCCGCCGCAGAGCCTCCATCAGCATCTCATCACTCGCATCCGGAGCCGCAAGTGAAAGATTTTCGCGCAAGGTTCCGGCGAACACATGGGTTTCCTGACTTACTGTCATCACCCGCGAGGAGGGCACATGGCGCCGCAGGGTTCCACGAAGCGGGTCATGAACTCCCGCAATCAGGGACGCCAGCGTGGACTTCCCCGACCCGGTCGCACCAACCACCGCCGTCACTTCCCCCGCCCGCAGTCCCAGCGTCACATCCCGTAACACCGGAGTATCGGCCCTGTAGGCAAAGTGAACGGATTCGAGCGCAATAACAACATCCGTACTGCATGAGTTCTCCCGCGCGCGTATGGATGAATGAGTCATGTGAGGCTGAGACTGAGCCTGACGCCGCCCACCTGCACCCGCACCTTCCTCACCCAAACCAACCTCACCAACGTGACCAGCATCTTTGTGACCGGCACCGCCGATTCCGACACGGCCACCACCAGTAACCTCACCGTCAGCGCCGATCACACCAACCAACCGTCCCAGCGAGGCCAGCGCCAGTTGCATATCGTCCATGACGTACATGAGCGCCCTGATAGGAGCCACAGTCCGCAGGAACAGTAACGCCGCCGCCGTCACCTCGCCCGTACTCGCTAAGCCTCGCGAGGCGAGCCATACTCCCACACCGAGCACCGTGAGCAGCCCAATTGCCTCGATCACGTTGAGCCGACCGAAGAGCCGATTTTGGATAATACGTGTGCGCATCGCCCATCGCACGGCCTGCCAAGTGACGTCCTCGACCTGCCTCAGAGTGCGCTTTTCAAGCCGGTGGGCAGAGACGGTGGGCATCTGCGTGAGTGTCCCAAGGATGCGTTGCCCCCGCCTCGATTGCACCACGCGGTTGCTCGCATACACAGACGGCGCCGTCCGCAGATACCACACCACAGTCCAGGCATAACCAGGAATAGTCAACGCCCAGCCAACAAGGAACCACAGATTCATTGCACCCAACCCCGTGGCAACAAGCAGAACCGTAAACGCCGACACTGCCGCACGCGGCAGCACCTGCGGCAGTGTGCTGGATATTTGGGCAATATCGTCGGACGCACGGGTAACAAGATCTCCCGATCCCGCCGCCTCCACCGTACGTCGTGGCAGGTTGAGCGCAGCCTTGACGTACGCTTCGCGCAACTCGGCGATCAGCGTCTCGGACAGTTTGGCCAGCGCTGCGCCACCGGCCCACGCCAAGAGCCCCGACGCTACCGCCGCACCACCTAGACCCGCTAGCTGCCACCAGAACGACGTCGGCACGTGCCCACTTTCTGAGCTCCCACCGGCACCGCCACTGCCTACCTCCGCGATAACTGTGTCTACAAGGAACCCAAGAATCACCGGGAAGATGAGTCCAGCAGCCGCCTCCGCAAGGAAAAGCAAGAGAATGCCTGCTACTCGCATCCGTTTTCCGCGCAGCTCTCGCCACAGCCACACCATAACGGCGCGACCGGACGCCACAGGCAGGGCGTCCCGACTTTCTATCGGAGAAGTTTCAGCCATGGGTCGCCTCCTCGCGTGAGCCTGGAACAATCACACGATCCGCCACACCTTTAAATGCCGACGACGACGTCACCACAATCGTCGCCTTCCCCGCCCGAATTTCTCTCAGCCCAGTGGCAATGCGCTGCTCGGTGACCGCATCAACCGAGCTAGTGGGTTCGAAGAGAACCACCACCTCAGCCTCAGCCGCGAGCGCCCGCGCTAAAGCCACACGTTGACGCTGCCCTCCCGACAGCTCCCAGCCGCTATCACTTGCCCGCGTCTCGTACCCGTCCGGTAACTCGGATGGTGCCATCGCGACCGCGCGCAACGCCGCCTCCGCACGCTCAGCAGAAACCGGTACATCGCCGGTGGACCGCACGTTATCTAACACGCTTCCTTCGAGAATTCCCGCGGTGTGCGGCACTACCATAACCAACTCACGCAGTGCTCCGGGCGCATACTCGTGCACCCGAGTTCCTACACATCTGACCTCACCGTTCTCGGGAATCCGCCGTGCGCCGAGCACCTCCCCGAAGAAGGCATGCGAACTCTGCGCCAGTTCCACAACTACAAGTTCTCCCGGCGCGATAGCCCCAAATAGCTCCTCACCCGTGGGCAACTCAAGTCCGAACTCAAGCAGATCATCAGAGACTGGAACCTGTTCACCGGCACCCTCCAACATCCGTGTCCCCACGCTTGCCGGGTTCGAATCCACGGCCAGCAGGTCCAGTACTCTCTTGGCAGACGCCTGGGACATCGCCCACATGGCACCCAAGGTGCCAGCCAACGCATCCAGCGGACCCACAAGAACAACGGCGACACCGGCAACCGTTACCAACTCTCCCGCAGAGATCTGTCCGGTCATTGCCAGGAGTGCTGAAGCCGCCGCCAAAGCGGCGGCATAGAGCTGGGCCGTTCCAGTACTCATTCCATCAAACGCCGCCCGGGCGTAACGAGCAGCCAAGGTCGAGTGCAAAGCCGTCTGACTCACCCGTTCGTAGCGACGCGCCGCAACATCCTGAGCATGTAATCCGCGCAGTACTCGATATCCGGCGACGAGATCGGAAGCGGCGGCTGCAGCATCCGCGAGGCTCGCCTGTTCAGCCATGCTGCGCCGCCGCAGCGGACGAGCCGCAAGATGCATGAGAGCCAAAACGATGGGCAGCGTCACCACCACTCCGATACCAAGCCCCGCATGAACCGTAAAAAGAATGACGGCTGCCGTGACCAGGCCAATCGCCTCACCCGGTGGGTAAACAGTGACATAGAGGACAGTGCAGGCCCTGCGCACATCGCCCGTGGATACCGCAAGAAGATTCCCCGGTGATCGTTGCGGTCCCGCAATCCCACGCGGGTCAAGCACTCTCGCAAGCGCCGTTTGTGACAACTCGAACTGGGAACGTTGAACTCCGTACCATCCAAGCCTGCCACCGAAGCGGTAGCCAAGATTCATCAACGCATACAGCCCCACCAGCACACTCGCCCAGAGGGCAACCGCCCCGCGGAGATCCGTCAGCGAGGTCCCGGAACTGAGCGGAGTAATCACCGCATCCACCGTTTGCCCCACCACCACGGGGAGCAGCATGCTGGCAATATTAAAAAGAATGAGCAGCAGCGCACCTGATAACACCCACGGCCAGCAGCGCCGCACCAACGCGATGCTCAGTTGACGCGGAGTCCACGTGGGGTCGATCCGCAGCTTATTCTCCGGGGGCGACGACGGCGCCTCGAACGCACCGGTCCGTTGCACCTCACCTTGGTGTGGTGCTCCCTGGCGCCGCTCATCACGCCACCGTCCTTCACTCCGCGCGTGGCTCATCATCAGTGAACAGGAGAATGCACGGGTACCACGGTGGGCAGCCCGTCGAAAGGATCGGGGAACACGTGCGCGCGCAGATCGAACACATCAAGGAGGAGCCGGTCAGTGAGAACTTCGGCGGGTACACCTTCAGCCACAATGTTCCCCGCTTTCATGACAACAAGGTGATCACTGTAGCGGGCCGCGAGCGCGAGGTCATGCAGCACGGTGAGGATGGTGCGGCCGGTTTTATCACGTAGGCGAGTGACCAGTTCCAGTACCTCGACGGCATGCGCCATATCGAGGTGCGTGGTGGGTTCGTCGAGGAGGAGCACCTCGGTTTGTTGGGCCAGGGTCATGGCGATCCATGCGCGCTGACGTTGCCCACCGGAGAGTTCGTCGATGGCGACATCGGCCAAGTCAGCCACGTGGGTGTCGCGCATCGCTGTATTCGTGATTTCTTCGTCCTCGGCGGACCACTGCCGGTACCAGGGCTGATGTGGCTGGCGGCCGCGGCGCACAAGTTCTGTCACCGTCATGCCATCCGGTGCGACAGGCCGCTGCGGCAGTACCGCGAGCTTACGCGCGATTTCTTTGGGGCGCTGGGTATGCAGCGGCATGCCTGCCAGCATCACGGTTCCGGTACGCGGGCGCAGCAAGCGCGAGAAGGACTTCAGCAGGGTGGACTTTCCACAGCCATTCGGCCCGATGATGGTGGTGATTTTCCCTTCCGGGATGCGCAGGCTGACGTCGTGAAGGACGTCGTCGGCCCCATAACCAACGTGGATGCCGGTGGCTTCGAGCGGGTACGAGATGGTATCAGACATGGGTCCTCCGAACGTTCAGGTGCATGAGGAAGAGCAGGTAGGGTGCGCCGATAAGCGGGGTGAGCACGCCAACGGGCAACGTACCCGGCAATAGCGTGGTGACCTGGGAGGCGGTCAACAGGATCAATGCTCCCATGAGTCCACCTACGAGCGGCGGCGGGCCAGCGGTACGCATCACTCGCATCGCAAGTTGTGGGGCAACGAAGGCGACAAACGAGATCGGCCCAGCGACAGCGGTTGCGATGCTGGTCAGAGCCACGGCCAACGCCAGCGCGCCGAGTTCCACACGCCCGGGATTGGTGCCGACGACAGCCGCAACATCACGTCCGAGCCGCAGCGCACCAAGGTCTCGTCCCATCCGAATGCACACGGGCACGGCAACGGCGGCCGCAAGTGCGAGCAGCCACAGGTCCTTCATGGTGATGCCGAGGACCGAACCGGTGAGCCAGCGCGCCGCGACCTGCGCCTCAATGAGATCCGCGCGGGTAAGCATCCAGGCTGTGGCTGCTAACGCAATCGAGTTGATGGCGAGGCCTACCAGGACGAGCCGTAGCCCGTCGAAACCGCCACGCCAGGATAGAGCGAGCACAAGAAGTGACGTCAAGATCCCGCCCGCGATCGCCACCGGCGCGAGCAGTACCTGGGGAGAGAACTCGCCCAAAGTCCCAGAGGCGAGTGGTCCGGTGAGAATAAAGACGACGACGGCACCCGCTCCTGAAGTTACTCCGAGGATGTCTGGGCTGGCGATGGGATTACGGGTGATGGTCTGGGTGAGGCCGCCCGCACATCCAAGCGAAAAGCCGACGAGAAGCGCACCGAGCGCGGGCGCAAGCCTGTAGTCGATCACAACGAGGGTGTCGCGCTTCGATGCCGTACCGCTCAGCGCTGCAAATACCCTGTCGACTGAGATAGGGAGCGTGCCGGTGAAAACCGCGAGTGTGACAAGAACAAAGATGAGCACGATAAGAGCAATGACACCAATTGCTAGGCGACGCCGCATAGCCCCACCGAGGGGGCCAAGGCGCCAGCGCCAAGTATGCGTAGTCACAACGCAACCACCCTTCGTCGTCGTGCAATAACCAGAAGCGCGGGACCACCCAGAACAGCAAGCACGATACCCACCTGGAGTTCGCCACCTGGAACACTGACTCGGCCGAGGGTATCCGCAGCAAGGATGAGAGCGGCACCGATGAGTCCTGCAAAAGGCACGATCTTGCGGTAGTCATGGCCCGCAAGCGCTCGGGCAAGATGCGGGGCGACCAAACCGAGGAAGGAGATAGGGCCGCAGAGCGCGGTAGCGGAACCAGCAAGCAGGGTAATTGCGACAATCGAGAGAATGCGGCTGAGGGCCACACGGGATCCGAGGGTGGTAGCGACATCCGCGCCCAGGCCGAGCGCGTTGAGCGAGAAGGCGCTGTGGAGTGCGAGCACCACACCCACCGCCATGAGGGCGGTCAAGAGGCCAGCAAGATCGAGATTCCGACGCGCTATGGAGCCAACATCCCAGAAACGTAAGACATCCAAAGTGTTCGCATCCATAAGAACAAGCATGCTGGTGATGGCGGTGAGCAATGCTGCCAGAGTCGTGCCCACAACCGCCAACATAACGAGGGCTGAGCTGCTGATGTCGCGCAGGCCAAAGGCAAACACGATGGTAGCCGCCACACCGGCCCCCACCAATGCGGCCACGACAATCGCAGTGGAGGACACCGTTCCCATGATGAAGACTGTGATCGCTACGCCAAGGGATGCACCAGCATTAACGCCGAAAAGGCCGGGGTCCGCAAGTGGATTGCGCGTATGGCCCTGCATGAGGGCACCACCTAGCCCGAGACAGGCTCCGGCGGCAAGGCCCAGCAGTGTGCGCGGTACGCGCTGGCTCGTGATGACCGTCGCATTATCACTGTCCAGGCCACCAACCAGCGCCCCGATGATCTCAGAAGGTGGGATGGCGCGACTGCCCACGGAAAGGCTCCCAATGACAGTAATAGCAAGTATCGCAAGAAGAAGCGAGATCGCCACGGCCGTGGGAACCCTCCGCCGTCGCAGGTGAGCTGGTGATGAATTCACTCAGTTAGGATAGCCTATCCTTACTTATACGCCCCTACGTCATCCGAATCATGGGAGACAATATGTCACGACTTCGCACGTCTTTCGCGGCCCTCTCGGTCGCCACACTCTTGGCCCTCACCGGCTGTTCCGGACAGGATGATCCTGCCGCCGACGACGCCACTTCCGCCCCCGAATCCGCGCCCGCGGAATCCACCGCCGGAGAAAGCATCACCGTCGGCGACATCACGATCACCGACAAGGGAGACGGCACCCGCACGGTAGATGGCACGATGAACGGCACGGTAGCCGATGTTCCCGCCGAACCACAGCGCGTCGTCGCCCTGTGGCGCGTCGGCTCCGAACTTGCCGAGATGAAGGTCATCCCCGTTGCCGCTATCGACGGAGAGTTCAACGAGAGTGAGCTGAGTGCGGATCTTTACTCGTCCGTCGTTGATGTGCCATCGATAGGTAGCTTCGAGGGTGTGGATGTCGAGAAGATTATCGCCGCCGATCCTGACCTCATTATCGGTATGGATAACGGCGCTCTGAGCATCGATTACACCCCACTCCAGGATATCGCCCCGACCGTCATTCTTCCCATCGCGGAACCAACCGACGTGTGGCGTAATTACCCGGCCGTGGCCGCCGTCGTCGGCAAGTCGACAGACTACGATAACCGTCTTGCTGAACTTGACGAGAAGCTCGAAGCCATCGCAAGCGAATACGGTGAGGCCCTCGCTGACAAGCCGGTCACCGTGGTCAACTCCTCGATGGACAAGATCTGGGCCAGCACCAGCAAGTCCCTCGTGTACGAACGCCTGGTCCAGGCAGGATTCACCTACAACGAGGCCTACACTAACAACCCCGCCCGTTACGTCGAAGAAATCACCGCGGAGAACCTGGCTGATCTCGCCAACCAGTCCGCAATCTTCTACCAGACGGACCTCGTGGGTACCCCGCTGCTTGGCACTGATGAACTACGAGCATTGGACTCCTACAAGCGCCTCCCCGCCGTCGAAGCCGGCCTGGAGTTCCCGGTCACCAGCGGCGTGATCTACACCTTCGAGGCAGCCGACAAGCAGGTTGAGGATATCCGTACCGCAGCTAAGGCTCTTGCAGAAGCGAAGTGATATCGAGATGCCGCGGCCGCTGGCAGGTTGCTCAGCCGTCGCGGCATCTTGACATCTCGCCATCCAAACTTCCACTCACATACCGGTCAGAACTTTCCGAGGAGACACCCCCATGGCGTCACGCCGCAATAAAAGCTATCCCATCGTCATCCGCGACCTGGAGGTCATCGAGGCATTCAACGTCACGCCACTTATGCGCAGGATTGTGGTGTCCGGTGAGCAACTCGCTCCATTCGTCAACAACGGCATTCAAGTGGGTCCTTTCCTCACCGAGAACGCGGACGACCATGTGAAGGTTGTTGTTGGAAATCCGGGTGTCGATTTTCCGGTACCCGGTCAGGAAGATGGACACCTCGATTGGTCGCGCGAGGCGCTGGATCGCGCACGCGACTACACACCGCGTCGTTTCGATCCGGTGACTGGGCGGCTTGAGCTTGACTTCGTCCGGCACAAGGGCGGCGTTGCCTCCACGTGGGCGGATCACGTCCAGCCCGGAGAACGCGTCCTGATTGCCGGGCCCCGTGGAACCACCGTTCTTCCCGAGGATATCGACTGGTATCTCCTCGTTGGTGATGAAACCGCGCTGCCAGCTATCGCCCGCAGAATCGAAGAACTTCCTGCGGGGACTCCCGTGACCGCTATTGTCACAGTGCCAAACGTCGGCGAGGAGCAGACATTTGTTCACCAGACAGAGCTTGACATCATCTGGATTCATCGCGATCGCGCACCACGCGGCGAGGCGTGGGAAGTCCGCGTCATGGAAGCACTTGAGGGAGCTCCGTGGCATGAGGGAACCGTCTACGCTTGGGCCGCTGGTGAAGCGGAGATGCTTCGTCCGATTCGCCGCTGGCTCAAGGACGTCAAGAAAGTTCCTCGTACTCACACCGACATCGCCGGATACTGGCGCCGCGGCGCCTCGCAGTCCGAGATGGGTGAGGCCGCACACCAGCTAGATCACGCGGTTTCGTTGGCTCTACCCTATGCGGCACGGGTGGCTGTGAGTCTCGATCTGGCCGAGCATGTGGCCGATGGATGCTCTACCATCCCTGCTCTCGCGCAGGCCGCCGGTGCCACGGTGGCAGGCGTGCGTAAGGTCGTCAAACTGTTGTCCTTCCCTGGACTATTCGAGCTGGGTGCCGACGATTCCGTCAAACTAGGCAAACTTGGCCATGTCATGACCGAAGACTTCGCCCATGCGCATCTCGATCGCCGCAGCGGCTATGCGCGCCTCGACGATGCCTGGCCGGGCCTCTACCATGCGGTCACCACCGGTGAATCCGGCTACCGTCATGCGGTGGGAGAATCGCTGTGGGACACGCTGGGTGCGGATACCCAGCTCGGTGAGTCGTTCGATTTCACACTGAGCCAGTGGTCGGGAATCTGGTGCCGAGAAGTGACCTCCGCTCTCGCACTCACCACCGAACATGTGGTGGATGTCGGCGGGGGAAGCGGCGACCTTTTGGGAAATCTTCTGGAACACAGCGCCGGGGTGCGAGGCACGCTCGTGGAACTCCCGTCGTCTGCTGCGCGCGCCGAGAAACAGCTCAACGAGCGGGGATTGGGCGGACGCTTCGACGTTCTTCCCCAGAGCTTCTTTGAAGCATTGCCAGGTGGAGCAGATATGTACGTTCTCGCCCAGGTGCTCCACAACTGGCCGGACGCAGAAGCACAACTGATTCTCTCGCGAGTCGCGGAAGCTGCGAGATCTGGACGGAGCATAGAAACTGGTGACGATGCAGTATCTGGGCGGGGTATTGGAGCCGGTCAAGAGGCAGAAGCCCAACTGGGTGACGAATCCGATCCGGGTAATGGATCGGGTCGCATCATCATCGTCGAGCGGATCTCTGGAGCCGATGCACACGATCACGATGTGGAACTCGATCTCCTCATGTTCGCCGCCTTCGGCGGCGGCGAACGGACCCTTTCCGAATATGCAGCTCTAGCGGCGGAAGTCGGCCTGGAAGTTCGCTCCTCAAAGCCCCTCTTCGACGATCTCCACCTCATTGAGCTGGGGTGCGTAACCAAGACAGAGGCGACCAACTAGCATGAACGGTACCTGCGGGCTAAACCCCCGCACCTACTAAGCGATAGTGGCGGCTGGTTCCCGGGAACCAGCCGCCACTTGCATTAAAAGTCGGATTCCATCAGAAAACCCAGCTCTGTCAGTGGGCACCCACATCAGGCTAACCGCCATATTCTTCCTGTTTCAGCACTAAACCCCCATCTCTCAAGCAGCAAAAGTTACTCGGACCTGGTCCTACTAAAAAATAGCTGTGAAATCAGCATGGGCCTGTACGCCATGCACAGCTCGAGTCTCATTCCGAAGCTGAAATTTCGCAGCACACCACGGCTACGTGAAATACCCATCGCGCCTGCTCGGATAAAGGGAGTGCGGAATTCGCCATGTTCCTATAGTCTCTATATAAACCACAATTCGCCACGCAGGTATGTCCCTGATAGACCTGCACCCACACTCATCGGATTCACAACCTCACCACACCGGCCATCGCCCCATTACAAACCAGAAAGAGGATCCCTCATGGGAATCAAGGAGCAGAACGCCCACATGCTGGCAGGCAACTGGTACGACGACCTCACCACCGAACGCGTCGACGCACGTGAAGAGGCTGTGCACCGCACGAACGCCTACAACGCCAGTTACGGCAAACCTGCCGCCGAGCGCGAGGAACTACTCGCCGCACTTCTTGGCCATGCAGGTAAAGGCTCCTTCTTTGAACCCAGCTTCCGCTGCGAGTTCGGCTTCAACATCTCGGTGGGCGATGACTTCTACGCCAACTTTGACTGCATCATGCTCGACGGCGGCGGCATCACCATCGGCAACAACGTGCTATTCGGCCCTCGTGTCAGCGTCTACACCACCAACCATGCCCTCGATCCCGCCGACCGTGCCCTCGGCGCTTGCATCGCCAAGCCCGTCGTCATCGGCGACAACGTGTGGGTTGGCGGCGGCGTCACCATCAATCCCGGCGTGACGATCGGCTCGGGCAGCGTCATTGGTTCAGGCAGCATCGTCACCAAGGATGTTCCCCCGAACACTATCGCCGCCGGCGTACCCACACGCATTCTCCGCGAGATCACTCCTGAGGACCGAGTGCTCGGCGACTGGCAAGGTCTCTAAACATCTCAACGCAAAGCAGGCGGCAACAGGGATTGAACTCTCGTTCGAAGAGGTGTGAGTCCACAATTGCCGACGAGCTGCAGCAACCGGATACGTCCACAAACATCGAAATGCGTGCACGCCCCGCTCGGCGGATCATAGCAAGTCACGGTGGAGGTTGAATGACGGGCAATAACCGAGCAATAAACGTGGCTCACTACAAGCATCAAGCAACGCTTCAACCCCCACCAGGCTTCAACAGACTCGTCAATGCAAGCATCAGCCCGAATGGCCCACGCGGACTCCTCGTCCACAACGAAACCGCAGCGATCATCGGCAACTACGGTTCGATGTGGATTGGCCCTCTCGTCGAATTCACCGATCCCGTTGAATGGCATCTACTCTTGCCGGACGGATCCGTGCCATCAGAACAGCCAACTTGCCGCGGAAGCAAATCAAACCTGTTCGTGCAGGATCAGTGGTTCATCTTCGACCTCGCGGACATCGCCTCACCCCAACATACGTGAGCGCCACGGCATCCGGGCCGGATACCACTCGAGTGAATCGGCACTTGCGAGACCATCCAGCACCACAATCGAATCACTGAAAAGATGCCACTCATCGCGCGAATAGGCATCAGCTGCAATCAGGAGTGTTGACGACGCCTCGCCACGAAGCAGAACCTCACTGACCAGTCCCGGAGCCCACACACCCTCGAGCACCGTATCCACTACAACCTCGACCATGTTGATATGCCCACGCGCCTGCAAACACGAACGGCCTGGACAAAGAAACATATAACGTGGAACATGAATGACAGACCTATGTCCCCTCTTTTTTGCTATCAACCAGCAACCAGAGGGAAACTCCAAGGGCCCACCAACCTGCCACCACCACGCATCAAGTGGCAGGATTCTGAGCTGCACAACGGCCTAAAACCAGCCAGCACAACAGCCAGAAAACCCCAGCACAACGGCCTACCCCAATACTGCCCTACACAACCACCGCCAACGAACTAACGCACATGACCACTAGAGTGGCCGGTGTTGCTGATGGTGGAGCCCTCTCCACCATCAGCAACACCGGCCACTGTCATGGTTATCTACTGCGACTGAGGGCTACTACGTGCGCGTGTTCACCCAAGAGCTTGCTGATTGTGAGATCAGCTTAATCAAGCCAGCGCGTCAGGGCGAGCCTGCCCGTGAAGATGCCAGGTTCTTGAAACCGTCGCGCCAGTGTATTGAGTCGGTGTTCGATAGGTTGAAAGGCCGACTCGGGCTCGAACAGCACGGCGGGAGAACACCTGGTGTGTGTGATCGTGCGGGTGCTCCAGCGACTCCTCGCACTCAATGCCCCGATCTGGCACAACCATGCCACCGGGCAACCAGTACTCAGGTCATTGACCGCCTACGACCACTAAACCCTTGGAATCAATCATCTTGGCGCGCCGCAGTGATGTCATAGTCGACAAACATGAGAACGACCGCCATTGTGTGAGGTTTTGGTGTGTTTACCAAAAAGCATCACAGGACGACGGTCGTTCCCCTACCATGGCGCCGATACTACCAATACCGGTTTCACCGGAGGTGAAACGTTAAGCTTAGTTGAAACCAGCGATATGACCACACAGCAGCCAAGTCGTCGGCAGCTCACCGAGGAGTCCAGAACGGTCCGGTGCAGCTCATGATGTAGGACGAGAATCCGATCGCGCAGGTGGCCCAGGAGTCTGCGATCACGTCGCAGAGGTAGACGGCGAGGTCCTACCAAGCCTGCCCCAGTCGACGTATCGAAAATCGCGAGACGTAGGCAGGCCCCTACTTATAGATTTTTAATCCAGCACCAGCTTCGAGTTTGGTGACTGGAGTAAATACACGGCGAGTTGCTCCAGCATAAGGATAGCTCCCTTTGTGAATTCCGATTGCCCCACCTGACGTACTAAAGACTGGTCCACCACTGTCTCCACCAGCAGTACCCGAAGTCGTTCCAACCGCAATACCACACACTGTTCCGTAGCCACTAGTAAAGCACTGATTTGTCGCATAAACCGAACTACACGTTGTCAGACTAGTTTTTCCATACTGGCAGAAACCCATGCCAACTGATGGAGAAATTACGGAAGTCACCGTCATATAAGCGCCTGTGGTTTGACGGAAGCTTGGATAAGGGGTTCCACTCAAAGACCAGTACCACTCCGCGTCACCATACGATTTGTTCAGATGGCCGCCGCTTGTAAAGTACCCATCTGAATAGTAAAGGTTTGTGGGAAGTGAACAGTGTCCAGCTGTAGAGACACCAAAAGTTCCACCATTTCTAACGACGAATCCGGCTGTGCAACCATCAATGGGGTCCCCACCCCTGTACTCGTCCACACCCATGACATCACTACCGGCGTACTCCACAACAAACTCGTGCTTGCCCGCCAGAATACTACTGACGGTCTGGCTAAGCTCCGCCGGTTCCTTAATGCCACCGTATGTAACCTTAAATGCTCCCGTCTTGGCATCATAGCCAACGTTCGCAAACTCGACGCCAGCAATCAAGCCAACCGTCTCAGTCACTTCATAAGCAATTTCAGTCAACTCATCGGCACACCATCCACCATTGACGTAAATTTCGTTCGGAAAAGGCAACGACGCGATTTGCTCGCGATTTTCTCCAGATGGCTCCCGACAAAAGACGAACTCGCCTTGACCGAGATCCTCGTTCCATACGGCATCAACGAAGCCCACGTCTTCCGCAAGCTCAAATTCTGTCGCAACTTTTGCTAGCTGCATGATCTTGTTGTTGTTATCGATCTTCGCTTTAGAATCGACACCTTCGGCCTTCGCCTGTTCAGTGAGGTATTCAACCACTGGATCCGATTGTGCTACCCCATCTGGAGTAACCGCACTAACTACCCCGGAAACGCCTGATGACACGACTGTGCCTATTATCATAGCAAGAATCCACACACGCTTCTGCTTCATGCCTTGCTCCTTTCTCAGATCGCAACCTCACGAAACCAGATTCCGTATCACAGAATCCACATCAACGGCAATAGATAAAAGCGGAGATCAGTTCAATCTCCGAGCTACACTGCTTCATTCGGCCACGTTTGGATATATACAAATGCGCTAGAATTAGCGCTGAAATGCACTTACTGCAAGAAGAAATTTCTGCGATCATACCCGGTGCCGTGAATGATTGTTACATATACTATCTAGTGGATAGCAATGCTAATTCGGCACCGTCTTACCCATGCGCCATTGCAGCTTCCGGATCAACACTTTGGAGATAAACTCCCGCTATGACCTTTCCCAGTGACTCGAGTGTTCCGCCTTCTCGCTCCCGTGAGAATTCGCGTCCACTTGGATCAACACGCGTAGCGAGCCCTCCAACCGGCGTGGTAACGCGGCGGTCCCGCGCCGTGTAGCAGCCCGACGCCCCAAGCGCTATGACATCCAGGGGCTTCGCGCGGTCTGCATGATCCAGGTCCTGCTGTTCCACGCCTGGAACGTCGGTTCACCGATTGGCCTGGACGCATTCTTGATGATCTCGGCGTTCCTCATGACGGCGTCGTTCATCAGGAGCGCCGAACGTGGCAAGACGCCTTTCTTCATTGAACGGTGGGCCAATACGTTCAAGCGGCTAGTGCCGCCGCTTATCGTCGTCGTCGCGCTGTCACTGTGGGCGTCGGTGCGGCTTCTCCCCGCGAACCGCGTGCCGGAGATCTTCGACCAAGCATTCGCGTCACTCACCTACACCCAGAACTGGCGCCTCATTGACGTGGCCGCGGATTACTTCGCAGAAAACAGTGCGATGTCGAGTCCGTTCATGCACCTGTGGTCGATGTCGGTGCAAGGGCAAGTGTTCCTCCTCTGGCCCGTCATTCTGGCCCTCTGCGCGTTCATCGCCAAGCGTTTCCGCTGGCGCATCAGGCCGGTGGCTTTCGTGGTCTTCACTCTCATCGCGATCGGCTCGCTGGTGTGGCTCATCTGGTTCGCATCCACCGACGGCTCCGTCTACTTCTACACCCGCGCCCTGCTCTGGGAATTCGCCCTCGGATCCCTCTTCGCCATCGCCACGCCTTGGCTGACCCAGCTCCGCCTCCCCCACCGTGCCATCTCGTGGCTGAGCCTGCTCGTCATGGCGGTCTACTACGGCGTCGTTCGAACTGACACCGTCAGTCCCATCGCCGCGATCTCTCTCGTTGCCACGTCGATGATCCTTGTCTTCCCCACCGGGGAGATGCCCTGGGGCGCGGGCCGCCTGCTGGCTTGGAAGCCGCTCGTCAACCTCGGCGACATCTCCTACGCCGTCTACCTCGTTCACTGACCCATCTTCGTCATCTACCTCAACCTGGTGGGTAGTAGCCACCTCACCATCAGCGACGGAATCGTCCTCATCATCCTCTCCATCCTGGTTGCGTGGGGCCTCACCCTCGCCGTCGACAATCCACTTCACAACTGGACATGGTCGAACCGGGGCACTCTCAACAAGATGAGCGTCGCCGTCGTCGCCCTCGCTGTGGGTATCGGTGGAGTCTACTTCGTCGACGGCCGCATGTACGGGTTCTCGCAGAAGAAAGCTGACACCGCCGTCACTCTCAACCCGGCCACTCACCCCGGCGCGCTCACCCTTCGTTCGCAAGTCGAGGTCCCGTTTACCGAAGCGCCACTTCCCGACCCCACAGCTGGCTGGTACGCATCACTCCCCGATTCGTGCGACGACGGCGTCCCGGCTGAGTTCGCAATGCCCTCGCTCGGCTACTGCTCCCAGGTTGGTGACCCCGCCACGGCTACTCGGCGCATCCTCGCCGTCGGCAGTTCCAAACTCACCCAATGGTCGCAGGCCCTCGTCCAGGTAGCCAAAGAAAACAACTGGTTCATCCAACTCTCCCATCACTCCGCCTGCTCGTGGAACTTCGATCCGGAAGCCACCGCACCCTGCCAGACACGCAACAGTGCGGCCCTCAACTACATTGACACCTTCCAACCGGACTACGTGCTCCTCCTGTCCACCCAGACGGCCGGCGCCTCACCAGACGAACGCCTCATCCCCGGACTGCCTGAACTGGTGGCGGAAATCAACGCCCGCGGCGTCCCCGTCATCGGACTACGCGACACCCTCGGCGACGAGAAAAACCTCCTCGAATGCTCACTCGCCAACCCCACCACCGGGATCCTCGGCGGTTGTATCCTCTCCCGACCCGACCACCAGGCCGCGGCAAATCCCGCCGACCAACTCGCCCCCTACAGATTCACCTCCCTCGACTTCACCGACCAACTCTGCACCGGCGATATCTGCCCCACCACCATCGGAAACGTCTACGTCTACGCCGACACCATGCAGGTCACCAACGAATACATGGTCACCATGGCGCCCGTTCTCAACCTGCGCATGCTAGAAGCCATGGCCTATCTTGACGGAGCGGGGTAAGGAAAACGGCGGGCGAGGAATAGCGGCGACTCGGCGGCGAATTCGCTCCATTTCACACAGCACAGATGTAACCTTTTTCACACAGCACAGATGTAACCTTTGTTCTAACCACGCGACTCGAGCAAGGACGAGCCGCCAGAAGGGAACAGCCATGAATACAGGTCGAGTCACACGTTGGAGCCGAATCGCTACGGCAGGCAGCATGGCAACAGCGATGATGATCACCATGGCCGCATGCTCCAGCTATACCCCACGCGCCCACCAGGAGCCCGAGGTAACCGCGAGCGCGGCAGCGCCGAACGCAACACAGGCTCCGACTGCTGCACCTGGAGTTACGGGAGTCACGGCGGAGCAGGCGCAAGCACTTCTCGCCACGGTCGACTGCGCGGCGGGAGCAGATCCTTTCGACTTCAACTGGCGTAACACGCTCCCCATTTTTGCAGGAAGTGGGATCGCAGCTGCCGGCACCTGTTCCGGGGACCCGTCGGCTATCACCATGTACGACGGCGACCTCGCTGAGCTTGCGGTCCTTCTCGCACGGCCCGATGACACCACTCCGCTCGCAGAAGGAACAGGCTGCGACAATTACTACGAGGCCCAGCCCAACCTGTGGATCGTTACCACTGAAGGTACGCTGATGCAGCCGCGCTGGCCTCTTGACAATTGTAGCCACCTGCTCCAGCCGGTTCCGCCGCAGATCACGGGAGCAACCTCCGAGGCGCCCGTGGCAGCACCTGCCGAAGAGCAGGTTGTGATCGAGGAGCAGCCGGTCTACGAAGAGCCCGTGTACGAGGAGTACGTCGAGGAACCCGTCAGCGAGTAGACGTAGGACTCCAGAACTGCCTTCCCTGAAGGAGTCAGGGGCTTGCGTCAGGCCTCCTTTTCTGAAGAGGTCACCGTGGTGACTTTGGCTCCCTGAGCTTCTCTAGCGTCCCGGTGAGCCATTGTCACGCAAGCACCAAACGGCTCAACCGTTCGACTGCACTGCGCAAACTTTCACTATTCTCCATCGCGGTCTCGATGCTCCACGCATTTCTGGCAAAGCCGTTGAGCATCATGACGTAAAGCGGACCGGGTTTGTCCCCGCGAGCAACCATCTTTTCTCTGATCGATCTTTTCCCGGATTTGCTACAGAGACGAAGCACTTCTCTCTTGGCGTGCGGCGCTGACTCTGGATCCCGAGGGATGGTTGGCGCGTAGCGCTTGTTGGAACTGTGGGCCCAGGGGGTTGGTACCGGGTTTCTGGGTAGGTGGTACGGGTGGTCCCCGGTATGGGGGGTGCCCCTATGTTGTTTGTCAAGCTGCTTGGGCTTGTTGTGGGGTGTCGTAGAGGCTGGCGTCTCTGAGCATTGCGTACAAGACGGTGAGTCTTCGATGGGCTAGAGCGATGATGGCTTGGTTGTGTCGTTTTCCTTGGTTTCGTTTACGGTCGTAGTAGGCACGGCTAACAGGATCTGTCCGAATAGCTGCGAAAGCTGAGAGGAAGAGGGCACGTTTGAGGCGCTTGTTGCCCGAATGACTCACACGCTCGGATTTAATAGAGGTTCCTGATTGCCTCGTGGTGGGCGCCAGACCGGCATACGAGGCCAGAGCGGCAGAACTGGTAAAGGCTTTACCTGTTAGTTCGGCAATGAGCACGGAGGCGGTCCTGAGCCCAATGCCGGGCATCGAGGTCAGGACCAAGTAAAGAGGGTGATTGACCACGATCTCTTCGATTTGCTGTGCCACGTCAGCTCGTTGAGCATGCAAATATGTGAGTTGGCGAGCTAGGTGGGGTATCACGATGCCGGCAGCCTCCGTACCAGTCACGGTGACTGTTTGCTTGCCGAGAGCCTGTATGATTTCTTCGGTCCATGCAGTGTGGCGGCGGGCTCCGTGTTTCTTCAACTTGGCATCGATTCTGGCTCGCCCGGCCTTGCGTATTCGGTCCGGGGTCGGCCAGGTGGCGAGCAATTCAAGGATTGCATCATGCTTAAGACGCGGGCCAAGTACCTCTTCCAGCGCCGGATGGATCTGAGTGAATAGGCCGCGAATCCGGTTGGACACCTGATTGACCTGCCGGGATAGGTCAAGATCGAAACCCGTGAGCATCCCTAGTGTGGCCTCTGTAAGATCCGTCTGGCTGAGATCCCGCAGAGTATGGGGCAGGCTACGAGCAGCATCAGCGATGATGAACGCGTCCTTCTCATCTGTCTTGGCGTCTCCTGGATACAAGTCAGCGATCCTGCGCATCGTCAAACCTGGAAGATAAGCCACCGGTATTCCCATATGTTGAGCCACTGCCACCGCCAATGCTCCGATCGTGGCGGGCTGATCGACCACCACAAGCAGCGACCCCAGTTTCTGTAGTCGGGTGTAGACATCGATCAGTTTGGTTTCATCGTTTGGTAGCGCTTTGTTCCATACCACCTTGCCATCGGCGGTGATCGCGCAAGCCCAATGCTTGGTTTTACCGACATCAAGTCCAAGGAAGACCTCGGGCGTTTGGTGAGTGACCATCATTGCTCCTCTCAACGGGTATTCCCTTAGTCGATCAGGTCCAGACAGTAAGCCTCACATCCACGTTACGACAGGCATCCACACTGGTGCCAAGCCCCTTATCAGCGATCACCCACCGTCAATCGTCTCTGGTGGCAACACCCCCCGGATCATTGAATAGACAGGGGCACAACACCATGCCAGAGCGACTGACCGACAAGCCCCATCATTCCCAATGAAAGGACCCACCAACAAGGTAACGGGGTTAGTTGCTGGTCTGGTTGGTTTGGGTGGCACGCATGTCGATGGTCGGCCCCTCATGGTCGTACTCAATCGCCCACTCCTCTCCCTCCCATGAATCGATCTCACAGGAAGCCAAGAGCAGTGCCGCTAAAACGTTCCTCGTTAGCCACTCGTTCCCGTCCACGATCCCAGCCGACATCATCAGGTCCGCAATCGCCTGCTGCGTCATCATCTCCAGTTCTCCCCGCGGCGGGAGTTTCCCCGTTCCACGAGTTGCAGAGAACACTGGGAAGCAGCCTCCATCCTCCCGACGAACAGACCAGATGCTCCTTCCGTCAGCATCCTCCAAGTTCCAGCCGTGGCTGACAGTCACCATGTCCACTGACTCAGCCACCCGCGGGAGTAAAGCTCAGCGGGTCGGCACGCAGCAGGTTACGCGCCTGTTCGATGGCTCCATGGACGACGACGTCACCGCCCAACCGGCTTGCAACAATCTCCGGTACCGGCGGGTAGTGCTTGCCGATCACCTGC
>RRZU011367449.1_pt1 | contig 19884 bp, 18 predicted proteins | sample 2165561 | NCBI WGS metagenome assembly RRZU01 (sample SAMN10456909, study PRJNA506462) | wastewater metagenome | isolation source: wastewater sludge | place: USA: Moscow, Idaho | reverse complement strand
CGACAGAGCGATCTGCTGTTGAGGCGCCAGGCCAAAGCTCGCCACGGCCACGGTGGCGGTGGTTCCGGCCAACAGACCTGCCAGAACCCAGGCCCTGCGGTGGCGCGAACCGCCAGCAGATTTCCCCACTTCAACCTCTGCCCCCAACTTAGGTAAGTCCGCCAGAGCGCGGCGAACCAGCGCCACAGACACCACCGATGCACGGGTACCCGCAAGTCCGTAAAGGCAACGGTCCAGCACAAGATGAATTTGACGCAGATTACCCTGCGTAGCGCGGTGCAGAGCCTCTGCTGCCACCGGCGCAATGGACAGGCGCCCTTCTGCTCCTGCTGCATTGATCCGGAAATCGAAGTAGCGAATAACTTCGTCCTCATGTAGACCGCTCAGGCGCGCGTGCTTGACAATCCGGCTCTTGAGTTGTCTCAGCTCTGTTCTTGCCAACGTCTGTTCGAGTTCCGGCTGTCCCACCAGCAATATCTGTAGCAGCTTTTCCTGGCCCGTTTCCAGGTTACATAGCAAGCGCACAAGCTCCAGTGATTCCACGCTCAGGTTCTGTGCATCGTCTATCACCAATAGACTGACTTCACCCGCCTGGTGCTTGGCAATCAAAAATTCCGTCAGACGGGCCAGTCCCTGCTCTACGGAGTCCGTCGCAGGCAATCCAAAATCACTCTGGATGGCAGATAGCAACGCGCTGTCTTGCAAGAACGTGTTCAGAATCAGTGCTGAGTGGCAGCCCTTGCCCTCCAGCGTATCCAGCAAGCGCCGCACCAGTGTGCTTTTGCCCAGGCCGACTTCGCCCGTGAGCAAGACAAACCCTTTACGGGCCTCGATGCAATGCACGATCTCGGCGAAGTCCTCTTCCAGACGAGGCGTAAAGAAATAGGACCCCGCATCCGGAGTAGGCGGAAATGGGTTGCGTGACAACCCCAGCGTTGCATAGATGGGGCTGGCCGTCATTGCCGCGCCGTAGGGGTGAACTGGGCCAGAGCGGCACGCAGTGGGGCAGAATCGGGTTGCAAACGCACAGCCGCATCCAGCGTCGCACGCGCTTCCTCGGGCTTTTGCTGGCGCGATTTGATGCTGGCCAAGTTGATGGCAGCTTCCTCATCGCCTGGCATGCGCTCAAGAATCGTACGGTAGCCATCCGCAGCCGAGGCATCACTCCCGGCCCGGAGATCGAACCAGGCCTGAGCGCGCAGTAACCCCAGCGAACCTGCCGGCAGCCGATCCTTCAGCGCTGCCAATTCTTGCTTCGCATCGTCTGTCCGATCCTCCTTCATTGCCGTGACGAAGCGGGCAAAACGAAGCTCTATCGGTGCATCGTCCACGGCAGGCGGTGGTGTATTCGAGGCCGCTGTGGCCGCAGGTTTGTTAGAGCGAGCCAGTCTGGCAGGGGCCTGCACAGCCGCGGACGGCGCGTCAGTACCGTACTCCGATGCCGCCGCCTTGTGCGTTTGCGCGTCCGGTGTCGGAGCTGGTGCGGGCTGGACGTACTTCAACGGTGCTGCGCCGGTGTCCACAGGCTGCGGGTTGACAACCGCGGTTTGCGCGTTACCACCGTCACCAGGTTGAGGGTCCATGGCATGCAAGGGCGCTGGAACCTCTAAAGAAGAAGCGGCTGCGTCGCCAGACAGCGGCGAGGCGCTCGTGGGCACTGTAGCAAACGCAGGTGCAGCTGCAATGGGAGATAGGGTGGCCTTCTTTTGCAGCTGGCTTTGCCATACGTACAAGCCCAGAACACCCCCGAGCAACACGACCACGAAAGCCAGCGTGGCGTCCAGCCACGCAGGGCGAGCACGCGCGGGTACAGCGCGTGCCCGCGCCACGGCATTTTGAGACTCTTGGGGCACGTCGAAAGATTTCAGCGCATCGTGGATGAGACTCATAGCACACGTACCCGTAAAACGATCACCAGTTCGCGGCTACCGTGCACCTTGTTTTCATTGCCAAACATCTTGCCCAACAAGGGAACATCGGACACACCTGGTGCACCACGGTCATTGTTGGAACTGCGCTGGTCAATCAGTCCACCGACGACGACGACATCGCCATCGCCTACGTTGAGGGTTGTCGTCAGGCCCTTGTAACTCACCTTGGGAAGTGACACCAGGTTATCTCCACCCACAGATACCAGTTGCAGGCTGGCGGGGTCCACATCGCTCTGCATCGGATTGAGTAGCAGCTCAATGCGACCATCGTCGCGCACCATCGGAAGCACGCCGACCATCACGCCAGAAAACACGGTGTCCGTCTGCACGCTAGACGAGGTCGTGGACGCTCCGCCACCCGGTACCGTCTGAGTCGAGGCTGACTGCGACACATACCTTGAACTGGTGCCGACCGACAGCAGCGCAGGTGTACCGTTGCGGACCTGCACATTGGGGTTGGATAGTACCTTCAGGTTGCCGAAGGAGCGCAGCGCATTGATCACCACCCCGTAGTTACTGCCCTGGTAGGACACACCAAGCGCTGGCCCTGCCACACTGCCAATCAAAGCAGCAGGAATCGAGATGGAGCGCGCGGGGTAACCTGTTGCCGCATTGGGCAGTAGGCCGGAGCTGCCACCGAGCTGCATGGGAGAAGAGCCGAAACCGGCGGCCAAGCGGCTGCGCAAAGACGTCCAGTCCACGCCAAACTCGAAATTGTCCGAAAGCTGGACATCAATCAATTGCGCCTCGACATACACCTGCTTGCCCAGCACTTTGTGCACTTGGGCCAGCATCTTCTCGACGGCACGCATCTTCGAGGGACGGGCCTTGACGTAAAGCGTCCCGGTCATCTTGTTCAGCGTAAAGCCGCTGTCTTCGCCCATTGTGGCCAGCGGCGCCTGAAGCAGGGCCTCAGGCCTTTCTGTAGCCGAGCCGGCGAGCCAGGGTGCAGTCGATGGTCCCGCCGCCGACATGCGCTGGTTTTGGTTGTGCATCTGTTGTTGGGCTGAGCGGTCATGGGCACTGTCTCCCAGCACCGACTTGAGCGCACTCTCGATTTCCAGATAGGGATCGGTGTTGGCGCCGCCAGAACCCGACATGGTGAGGTTGCCCTGCTGGGCGCCGGAACCACTGCCACCGCTGCTGCCGCTGCTGCTGCTGCTGCCCCCACCGCCGAAGTTGCTGCTGCCGAATACGTTGCCCCCCGAACCCATCTGGATGCTGGACTTGGCGTTTAAAAAGTTAAGCGCAAAGAACTTTTCTTCCGTCAGATTCACCCGCAAAGTGTTGCCTCGGAACTCGCCGGCCACATCGTAGGTGCGCAGCACTTCGTTGAACCCTTCGCGCAGCGTGACCTGTCGCAGGTACATGTCTGCCAGTTGCCCGCCTTTGAGAACGTTCGGGTCCACAATCAGATTGAGTTTTCCAGAATCGGCAAACGCGCTCAGAATCTGGCTGATGCTGGCCTTGGACATCGCCACGTTGATCAGCTTTCCCTCGAGCGGATCAAACACGGGGGCCACGGGGGCAATGACTGGTGCGGAGGCTGGTTTGTTCATCTCGGCCAACAGCATTTGCTGGTGGGCAAGCAGCCGCTGCGATTCCTGGGCGGCGTGTTCGCGCAGCAGGTCTGCCGCCGCCGTGTCAGGCGGGGGCAGGCTTGAAGCACTGCGTGGCGGCTGGCTGGCGCACCCGCTCAGTACCAGGGCGGCACATACCAGGGCCAGAGGCTTGAAAAACGGAGGATGGTTCATATCGCTGTCCTTGGCGCAACTAACGTGATGCTTGAAATTTTGGTGGGAGGCGTTCGTTCGGGCACGCAACCGGGTCAGGAACACCGGCTGCCACTCATGCACAAACGGCCTTCTTTACGGAAGGGTTCTGACAGGGCCGGGCTGTCCACCTGGAAGGCCTGCGCGAAACTGCTGGGTATTGATGCTTGCCAGCGAACCATCGGGCCAGCGCAAAGTCCCCACCCGCAGTTCATCCTCCGGCAAGGTGAGCTTTTGGCGCCCCAAGCGCTCAGTGACCAGGGCCTCGTTCGGACGTACACGGACCACTCTGCCTCCGCCTTCCAGTCGGGCCCCTTGCTGTGCCAGTTGGCCATCGATCACCACGGCCTGGGTCTCGGCGGCGAGGTCATCCAGATGCAAAGACATCGAACGCCGCGGCAGCTGCACGCTGCCCACCACGTCACTGCCCGGCACAGGCAATGCAATCAGGCCCAGCGTATCGGTTGCGCCGCTGGAAGTCTGCGACTGGATGCGTGACATGGCATCGAAGGCATCCATCACGCGTTTCTGATCATTGCGCAAGGCCGCCGGCAAGGGAGCCAGCTCCATGACCATCGGCCTCACCGATGGCGTATGGGCCTGGGTCAACTGGAACACGCCATACAGGCCCCATCCCAAAAGAAGAATGGCAAGACCGTTCAAAAGCAGAGCCGCATATCTCATAGGTTCAAATTTCCTGATGCTGTCTGCGCTGCAACCAGCTCATATGAAAAAGCGCCGGGAACCGCAAACGTGGGGTCCATGGCTTTGAGCGTCCAGCCGGCAGCAGCCATCTGCGTCACCCACCGAGTCACCGACGCCGAAGCGCCGGGAGCCACCACACCATCCACCCGGAAAGCGCGGGCGCGAGCCTGCCCCGCAGGAGCTTCCAGGCGCACCCGCTGTATGCGGATGTCCTTGCCGGACGCCGCTTTAAGAAGTGCCATGAAGGCCACTGGGTCATGCCGGGCACCAGCTTCCATGGCCAGAGAGAACTCTGCCAAAGGCAACAGCTTCTGTGGCGCCTCCACGGTGGAAACCGCCTGGATGCGCTCGTGCAGAGCCGTCAGTTCGGAGCGCTGATTCATGCTGGCCGTCCGCTGCTGCTCGGCCAGCTGGCCCACCAGCACGCCCACAATCGCCAGCATCAGCCCCACCAGGGCCGTCACGACCGCCATCGGAGCCACCCAGCGCTCGGCACGCCAGGCCATCCTGTCCACCGCTGGGTTGAGAGCCTGGCGGCCCGCGGACTCGTGCGCAAGTGCTGGCAGGACTGCATGCACGCGCTCACCCGCCCAAGCCAGTTCTTGCGCAGGCATGACGAACGGAGCACCGCCCAGCACGCTGCGCACCGCATCCAGGCAGGTGTCGATGTCGCTTGCCTCGGTGGTCCACAGCGTGCCCCACTGCACCGCCTCCGGCCCCAGGCGCGACAACAGCGCACTGTGGTTGGCCGTCAGCACCTTGGCGGCACTGGCCATGGCCGAGGGGCCGGAACCAAGCGCCTGGGTCACACCAAAAATCATGCCCGCTTCGGTCTGGGCGAAACACATCAGCCGCCGCTGGGACAGCATCAGGCGTGCTTTGTCATCGCCCACGTTGTGGCACAGCAGGCCGGGGGCCATCATCATCAAGCAGTGATCTGCCTGTTCCTTTGCCCACTGCGCGCATCGCTGCCAAGTCTCCAGCGAAACCGCCGAAAAGAATGCCTGGAATCCACGTGGCAGCTTGATCAGACGGTGGACCACAATATGCGCGGCGCCGTCCACCAGCCCCTCGGTGCGCACTCGTTTCTCGATCAGGGCGCTTGCGTACTCGGACTTGCCCTCAAACCGCCATACGTCCGTGAAAACGTCATCCAGATCAAGCACCACCAGCGCGCTGTGCGTCAAGCGGGGCCACGCAGCCACTTCCTCTGCCTCGTGGCCGTGGCAATGCCACCATCCGGCGCTAGCAATGCGATAGACATGTTCTGCGTTCATGGTGTCACCCGGGGTAATACAGAGAAAGACACCGTCTGAAAATGCAGCGTGCCTGTCACCCCGAGCGTCAGTCCCTGGTCGCCCGGCTGTGGCGCGTGAAACAGACCGGCATCAGGCGTCACCGTGGCGATGTCGAACACATCCGCCACGAAGATGTGGCCCGCGCCACCACGGCCGAGCTCACCCAGAAAATGAGCTGCCTCAGCGCGGCTGGCAGGCCCCTGAGCGCGACGCAGCCTGCGCTCGCCCCACTGGGACGGATCAAAGCCCATGCGCCCGACTTGCTGTGAGACGTTCTGGATGGATCGCACCAGTTGCTCGCGCTGCTGCACTTCGGGCAACAGTCGGCGGGCGTTGTCCAGCTCCTGCTGCAACTGCGCGAACTGCTGGCGCTCCCGCGCCAGTTGCTTGAGCCCGCCTTGCGCCAGCCAGGCACCACCGCCCAATAGGGCCGTGGCCAGCGCCAAGGAGACAAGCTTGAGCGTACGGGTGCCGTTCAATTACTGCTCCATCGTCCAGTGGGCGGTCAGCAAGACGACGCGGTCTTCGTCAAAGGTGCGCCCCGTGGCGTTGCCGCCCGCGTTGCCGCTGGTGTTGGTGACGGTTTGGCGCGAATCGCTGTTGGTCATCGCGCTGTTGGCCGCCGTGTCGGCGATGTTGTTGCCTTCGGTATTGTTGGCTTCCCACTGAGTACCTGGCGCATTGGCTTCAGCCGCTGCGGTGTGCGCAGGGCGGCTCTGGATACGGAAGCGGCCTTCGCGCGAGTCGGGCTTGCCATCGACAACCTGGTCCATGAAGCGCGCCAGATCGGGCGTAAGCCCCCGGATCACCATCACATTGCCTGCGCCACTGGCGGTGCCGGAGGTGTTCCACTGAAAGCAGACTTGCAGCTCGACGGCATTGCCATTGGAGTCGATGTAGAGGAAGCGGTCTTCATGTCCTTCTCCACGTCCGGGCGGCATACGCACGCCAGCGCGGGTCATGAGAGTGCGCAGGTTCTGGGTCGCCAGGGCCGCATCGCCCACGCCTGCATCACCGGCCTTGTAACCCTGGCCGCTGCAGATCTTCAGGCCGCGGTTGGCGAAATTCTCGGGAATGCCCGCAACACCCATGGAGCCCGCACGGGTGCAGGCATCGGTGCCGGCCGGGATCTGGGTTTCAGCGCCATTGACCATGTAGGTCGGCGCCTGCTGGCAGTCGCCCACCACCACGCCGGTACGTTGGTAGTACTGGTCGTAGGACATCTTCCACTGGTAGGCGAACTTGTTGACTGTCTTCTGGTATTCGGCGTTGCGCTGCACGTCCTTGGCGATGGCCACGGCACCGATGATGAGGCCGATGACGGCCAGCACGATGGCCAGCTCGACCAGCGTGAAACCTTGCTGGACCTTGCGGCCCAGCCTTCGAAAAGAATGGGTTCTAGACATGAAAAACTCCGGCGATGGGTCGATATGTAGGAAAGAAAGATGAAAGAACGCTTATTGGTTCATCTTGTAGATGGCGGTCACGATGGCCACCTGGTCTTCGTCGAAACTGCGGTTGTTATTGCTACCAATCAGGTCGCGGTTGGTACGATTCCATTCTTGGCCTGGCGCATTGACCGCACCGCCTGCGTTGTTCTCCACGCCCTGGCGGCGAAACCGCCCTTCGCGTTCGTCGGGCTTGCCGTCAATCATCTGATCGAGCGAGCGCGCCAGGTCGGGCGTAAGGCCCGTGATGACCATCACGTTGCCGGCACCTTCGCCCACTGCGTTGTCCGCCGAGGAGTGGGTCAATGGCACGTTCCACTGAAAGCAGACCTGGATCTCCTGCGGGTTGCCATTGCTGTCCAGGTAGACATAGCGATCTTCCAGGCCTTCGGCACGGCCGGGAGGCATCCGGATACCGGCCCGGCTCATCAATATGCGCAGATCAGGATCGGTGGCCGCGGTAAATGTCCGGGTCATTCCCTGACCCGCTGCGGCACGGCAGATTGCGTTGGGCGGCGTCACACCCGTCATGTTGCGGCCGGATCGCGTCCCTGCCAATAAATACTGCTCGCCATTCACCATGTTTTGTGGCGCCGTCTGGTTGTCGCCGAGCACCACGCCGGTGCGCTGGTAGTACTGGTTGTAGGCTTGCTCCCACTGGTCAATGAACTTGTTTTTGACCTTGGTGTATTCGGCGTTGCGCTGCACGTCCTTGCCGATGGCCACCGCGCCGATGATCAGACCGATGACGGCCAGCACCACAGCGAGTTCCACCAGTGTGAAACCCTGCTGGCGCTGCGTCCGCAGACGGCGTGTGGGGCCCTTGAATGCTTGGTTCATGATGTTTTTTCTTTCGCCTTGCTTCACTGGTTCATCTTGTAGATGGCGGTCAGGGTGATAACCTGTTCCTCGTCGCGCGTCTTGCCGGCACCTGTGCCCCCTGTTACGGGGTCTGGCGTGGCATCGCGACCAAAGGTGTTGTTGGCCGCCCACTCGATCCCCGGGCCGTTGGGGGTGCCGTTAGCAACACCACGCAGACGCAAACGACCTTCTTGAGCGTCTGGTTTCCCGTCGATCATCTGGTCGAGCATGCGCGCTAGGTCCGGCGTCAGCCCGGCGATCACCATCACATTGCCGGCACCTTCGGGGCTGCCAGGTCGGTTCCACTGGAAGCAGACCTGGATTTCCTGCGGCGAGCCGTTGGTGTCGGTGTAGACGTACAGGTCTTCCTGCCCTTCTGCGCGACCGGGCGGCATGCGAATACCCGCACGCGTCATGTAGGCGCGAAGATCATTGGCGTCCCGCACAAACGGGGTGTCCGCACGCATCACGCCCGCTTCGGGATCTCGGGCGCACACCTGCGCGGGCTCAGAGCCCGCAGGGACAAGCGTCGCCATATCCCCCCCCGAAGTGGGTTTGCCTGCCGCCGCTGTGTAACTCACGCCATTGACCATGACGCGCGGCGCAATCTGGCTGTCCCCCACCACCACGCCGGTGCGCTGGTAGTACTGGTTGTAGGCCTGCTCCCACTGGTCCACAAACTTGTTCTTGATCTTGGTGTACTCGGCGTTGCGCTGCACATCCTTGCCGATGGCCACCGCGCCGATGATCAGGCCGATAACGGCAAGAACGACCGCCAGTTCCACCAAAGTGAAGCCTCCTTGCGCACCTCGGCCTGAAGCGAAATGGCCCTTGCGCCGGATGAGCTGGATGAAACAAATGGATCGCATGATTCCCTCAACGTCGAAAAACGGCACTCGCAACCCAAAGAATGTTGCAAGTTCAAAGCTGCACTGCTACGGAGCGCCAGAAGACTGAACTTGTTGGGCACCTCGTTGCCCCAGTTACTGGCAGGCACACCGGAACAACACGGTAAATTCCGTTTCTTCCTGTTAACTCAGGTAACCAATTCGGTCAGCGAAACCAATTGAAACAGAGCCACCCCCACCTGGCTATCCCTGAAATTGGTGAATTTGCGATAAGCAGTTACCCACAAATACCGACTGTCTCTTGCGGTTATCGGGCGAGACATCCCCACCCTTGTGGCATGCCTGGTTGGTGCACTGCGGTGGCGCGGTGACAAGCACGCCACCGGCCCGGGCGGGCTTGCAGTCGAGTTCTTTCCTGAACTCGAACCAGCCCTGGTCCAGGTTAGCCTTTTTCAGGCCGCTCTTGACCTGAACACCTCGACCAAGGACCTTGATGCTGGCTGCCAATGAGCGGCTCATGTTCTTGACATGCAAATCCTCAATGCACACCATCGCGTTGCTCTGGCTAATGGTGGCCGTCGCCTTGTGCAGGAAGTCCTGGCGGCGGTTGCCGATGTGGGCATGTACGGGTCTTGGCCTTCTTCTAGTTGGCAACCACTTGCGCTTGCGCGTTCTTGAGCGCTGATAGCGGGCCAGGCGGACATCATGGCGTTTGCAGTTGCCAGAGGTGCCAGGTAGCTGCCATCGCTCAGCGTGGCAAACCGAGCAATGCCCATGTCGATCTCCCCGCGCTATTTGCCTGCGGGGCTGGCCGTTCATGTGTGGTGATGGTTGTCCTGGCTTGCGCGGTCCTGCGCCGCCACACCGTTTCAGCGCTCGCCTCCACATTTGCGACAGGGCCGATCGGTCCCGACGGTCGTCGGGCAACTATTCAAGGCACTCGCACATGAGGCCAATACCTTCTTCCCCTGCTGAGTGGGCCGCCACTGTGCCATCGGCCGTCGGGACGGCTATACGACAGATCTTAGCGGCCGAGGTGGCGGGCAACGCTGATGGCTCGGCTTCATCAAGCTGCTAAGTACATACCCGAATTAGGTCAAAAATTTAAATTTATAACGTTACAATGAAACGATTCAAAAAGCGGCAGTACGCTGCAAGCTTATCCATGTTTAAAAAGGCTAATCCTGTGGAAAATAACAAAGAAACGTTTCACTTTTTAAAAAATATGACGGGTTGTCTGATCGCTGGGAAGTGGACATCAGAAGGATCAGCGTTTGCCGTCACGGACAAATTCACGGGAGCCACCGTGGCTCAGATCAGCGCCGCCACGCCGGCACAGGTGCAACGCGCTATAGACGTAGCTGCGCAGGCCCTGGAACGCGGCGCTCCGCCGCCAGCCGAGCGTGCCGTGATCCTGCGGCGCGCCGGCGTGTTGCTAGCCGATCGTCGGCAGGCCTTTGTGGATGCCATGGTGGCCGAGGCCGGTTTCACCCTGCCGGACGCTGCTGGCGAGGTGGACCGCGCTGTCATCACGCTTAACCTTTGCGCTGAAGAATGCACGCGCCTGGTGGGTGACGTAGTGCCATTTGCCGCTAGCCCTGGTGCGCACCAGCGCATGGGCTACACCGTGCGCCACCCGATTGGCATTGTCTGCGCCATCACACCGTTCAATTCGCCTCTGAACACAGTACTGCACAAGGTGGCTCCGGCGTTCGGTGCAGGCAATCCGGTCGTACTAAAGCCCTCGGCGCTCACACCTCTCACCTCCGCACTGTTGGGTTCAGTGCTACTAGAAGCTGGCATGCCGGCCGACTTTCTCGCTGTGTTGCAGGGCGAGGGGGATACGGTGGGGCAGTGGCTACTGGAAGAGCCGCGCATCGCTTTCTACACTTTTACGGGTAGCACACGTGTTGGCCGCATCATCCAGCAGGCCGCAGGCCTACGCCGCACGCAGATGGAACTCGGTAGCATCGCCAGCACTATCGTTTGCGCGGACGCGGATCTGGACCGGGCCATTCCCAAAATCGTCAACGCCGCCTTTCGCAAGGCAGGGCAGGTATGCACTTCGGTGCAGCGTTTGTACGTGGAACGCCCATTGCTGGACGAAGTGGCGCGCCGGCTGGCCGAGGCCGCGACCGCCTTTCCCGCAGGCAATCCGCGCGATCCCGCCACGCGTGTGGGCCCACTGATCAGTCAAGCCGCGGCTGAGCGCGCCGAACACTGGATCCAGGAAGCCGTGGCGGCTGGCGCCACGCTGCTTTGCGGTGGTCAGCGCGTGGGTTCCGTCGTGCAGCCTACCGTCTTGGTGGGGGCGCCTGCGAACGCCAATGCCTGGTGTCAAGAAGCGTTCGCCCCGCTGGTGTCGCTGCAGGCGTTCGACCGCTTTGAAGACGCCATCGCCAGCGCCAACTCCACGCCATACGGCCTCTCGGCAGGCGTGTTCACGTCCAACTTGGACCGCGCTTTTATTGCCACGCGAACGCTGCGCTTTGGCACTGTGCAGATCAACGAGACCTCCAGCGCGCGCTCTGACGTGATGCCATTTGGTGGCGTGAAAGACAGTGGCTTTGGCAAAGAAGGCCCGTGGCATTCCATGCGCGAAATGACGGAGGAACGTCTTGTCATCTTCAACCCCTGACTGCACGGGCGGTACGCCCTAATCCAAGACCACTAAAAAACCAAACCGGAGACACCATTCCATGCGAGCACACACCGCTTTTTCCGCACTGCGACGCACCTGCGCGGCCGCCATGTTGGCCTTGCCTGCGCTGGCCTTGGCCGCCTATCCTGAGAAGCCGATCACCATCATCGTGCCGTTCGCGGCGGGCGGCCCCACCGACGTACTGACGCGCGTGATTGCTGAGCGCATGGCACGCGAATTAGCCCAGCCGATGATTGTGGAAAACACGCCTGGCGCTGGCGGTACCGTGGGCAATGCGCGAGCCGCTCGTGCAAAACCGGACGGGTATACCGTGCTGGCGGGTAACGTGGGCACACTCGCGGCCAGCAACTCGTTCTATCGCAAGCTTCCATATGACATGCACAAGGACTTCGTGGGTATTGCCTCGATCGGCGATGCTCCTCAGATAGTGTCGGCGCGAAAGGACTTTCCACCAACGGGCCTGGAGGCGCTGCACGATTATGTGAAGCCGCAAGAGAGCAAAGTGACCTTTGGTGCCGCTGGAGTTGGCTCAGGCTCATACCTGGGTGGTGTGCTACTAAACAACGCGCTGGGACTGAACGTAGAGGCCATCAACTACCGTGGGGCAGGTCAGGCACTGACCGACGTGATCGCTGGTCATGTGGACTACATGGTGGATAGCTCCACTACTTCAGTCGGCTACGTGAAGTCGGGGAAGGTCAAGGGCGTGGCTGTGTTGCGGCCTACGCGCATCAAGGCACTCCCAGATGTGCCGGCTGCCGGAGAGTCTCCCCGCTTCAAGAATTTGAACTACGACATCTGGAACATGATGGTTGCCCCCGCAGGAACCCCTCCAGAGATCGTGGATCGCCTGAACCGTGCTGCCCGGGTTGCCCTGCGCGACCCCGAAGTGCTGGCCCGCCTGGCCACATCGGGCATCGAAATCCCCAACGACGATCACCAAAGCTCGGACGGCGCGACACGCTTGCTGCGTTCAGAGATCGAGCGCTGGCGTCCACTGATCCAAGGTTTACGCGTGAATCTGGACTGAACCCGCTTCTTCCCCTCCCCCTTTAGCACAAGACCACTGACCGGAGACCTTCCCTATGCAATCCGTTACCCGCACCCTGCGGCGCCTCTGCCTGGCTGTTGCTGGCGTCACACTGGCAGCGAGCGCTGCCGCACAAACGACCGAAGCTTGGCCCACCAAGCCAGTCACACTGATTGCGCCATTTACACCTGGCGGCACCACCGATCTGGTTGCACGCGCCCTGGCAACCCAGTTACAGACGCTGTGGTCGCAGCCTGTCATCGTTGACAATAAGCCTGGTGCCGGTGGCACAGTGGGCGCCGCCCTCACGGCCAGGGCACCGGCAGATGGATATACCCTGCTGCTGGCCAACGTAGGCCATACCGCGGCGGCTGCGCTGTACAAGAACCTGCCGTACGAATTCACTACCCATCTGGAATCCATCACCAGCGTGGCGCAGGTACCTAACGTGCTGCTGGTGCCCAAGTCGCTGCCCGTGGCCAATGTGGGCGAGCTGATCAAGTACATGAAGGACCGCAAGGGTGCCGTGTCGTACGGCTCTGCAGGCATCGGCAGCACGCAGCACTTGTCTGCCGAACTGCTGAAGTCACTCGCCAAGGTGGAGGCCACGCACATTCCGTACAAGGGCGCCGCGCCAATGATGACGGACCTGATCGGCGAGCGCATCGATTTCGCCATCGATTCGGCCGGCTCCGCTGCAGCGCAGTTGAACGGCGGCCATGTAAAGGCACTGGGAGTGACGACGCTCAAGCGTGCGGTCGCATTCCCTGCGCTGCCCACACTGGACGAATCGGGCCTGCCCGGTTACGTCGCTACCACCTGGTACAGCATCGCTGTGCCAAAGGGAACGCCGCCCGCAGTCAAGCAGAAGATCTACCGCGGCATCGTTGATGCACTGGCCACGCCAGGCATGAAGAATGTGCTGGCGGGCATGTCCGCCGATCCGGGGGGTATGCCGACTGCCGAGTTCGACCGCTATGTGCGCTCTGAAGTCCAGCGCTGGACCGCCCTGGTGCAAAACGGCGCCTCCATCAAGGAATGATCCACTACCGCCCCGCAGAGTCGGGGCGAATTTTTTGCGACTAACCCATGCTGACTTCTCCAATCTCCAGTTTTTTTTGCCCTACCCGTATTCATCTGGGCATTGGCGCCCACACACAACTGGCCTCCGTACTGCAGGGCTATGACTGTCAGCGCTTGTTCATCGCGCTGGATCGCGCGCTGCAAGGTGGTGACTTCTACCAACGCATTGAGGCCATCTTGGCCGAGCAAAACATTGCCACGGCGGTGTTCACGGACATTGAAGCCGACCCCAGCGATACCACGGTGGAACGCGCCTTCGCCGTGTGCCGTGCGCATAACGCCACGGCGATCCTGGCAGTTGGTGGCGGCAGCACCATGGACGTGGCCAAGGCCGTGGGTATTCTGGCCACCAACGGTGGGCGCATCCACGACTACGAAGGCATCGAGAAGTTCAGCAAGCCGCCACTGCCGCTCATCGCCATTCCCACCACCGCCGGCACCGGGTCAGAAGTGTCAGGTTCATGCGTGATTTCGGACACCACGCGCCACCTGAAGATGTCGATTCGCCACGCGGCTTTGAACCCTGCCGCCGTGGCTATCCTCGACCCACTCGCCTTGGTCACCATGCCGGGTCATGTGGCGGCCCACTCGGGGTTGGACGCTTTCGTGCACGCCTTCGAGGCCTACATCTCGCGCCAGTCCAACCTGGTGTCGGATGCGCTGAGCCTGCAAGCCGTGGAGCTAATCGCCGCAAACATCCGTCCCTTCGTGGCCGACCGGTCCAACCTGGAGGCCGGCCTGAACATGCTCGTCGGTTCGGCGCTGGCAGGGATCGTTTTCGGCCAGACGGGCCTGGGCAACGTGCACTGCATGGCCCGCTTCGTCGGCGCGTTCTACCACCTGTCGCACGGTCTCTCCAATGCGCTTTGCTTGCCACACGTGGCCGCCTTTAACCTCCCCGCGGTACCGCAAAAGTATGCCCGCGTGGCACGTGCCATGGGCTACCACGTGGACAGCCTCCCCACCCTGGAGGCCGCACGCCAGGCCGTCACTGGGATCCGCGAGCTGTGCGATGACCTGGGCATTCCTGCCCGACTGCGCGACGCCGGTGTGAGTGATGAACGCTTCGACGAGATGGCGACTCTGTGCACACAGGCCAACTACAATCGCTGGAACCCCCGCCATACAACCACCGCGGAATTCCTGGAACTGTTCCGTAAGGCCTACTGAGAACGCGGCCCAAGCTACCGCTGGTTGTGCCAGGTCCCGTTTTTTGCTCACCATGGCCTCCAACCCGCCTGCATCTTCGCCAGCCATCGTCCGCGTCACCGTGCATGACGTAGCGCGCGCCGCAGGTGTTTCCATCGGTACGGTTTCGCGCGTGGTAAATGGCGCGCCCACCGTTAAAGCGGAGGCGCGCGAGCGCGTGAACCGAGCTATCGCCGAGCTGGGCTGGTCTCCCAGCGTGGCGGCACAGGCAATGCGCGGTGTCTCGACCCGCATGGTCGGGTTTATCTTCTCGGACATTCGTAATCCGCTGTATGCGGCGATGGTCAAAGGCGCCGAAGACGTATTCACTCAGAACGGCTACTTGCTCGTGGTAGCTAGCAGCGACGGCGATCCAGAGCGTGAGATGGCGCTGATTGACCTTTTCTCCAGGCGCAAGGCCGAGGGGCTGCTTTTCACCGTAGAACAAGAATCGCATGCAGGCGTGCGGAAATCACTCGCGGCAGCGCGTATTCCCACGGTGCTGCTGGAGCGCGAGTTGTCGCCAGCAGTGGCCGCCGTAGGTGCCGACCATTACAGCGGTACACGCCAGGCCGTTGAATACCTTCTGGGACTGGGCCACCGACGTATCGCATTGCTGAGTGGCGGACGCAACAACCGTGTCGGTCGTGACCGTCTGCGCGGTGTGATGGATGCGCATCGCGCTGCCGGCGTGACGCTGGACGAGTCTTTGCTACGCGTGGAGAGCTTCTCTTCCGACTACGCCTTTCGCCAGACGCAACTGTTACTCAGCTTGCCCCAGCCTCCCACGGCACTCATCGCTGCTGGCATGCACCTTCTGAGCGGTGTGCTGCCCGCCGTGCGCATGAAGGGGTTACGCATTCCTCAGGACTTGTCGCTCATCGCATCCAACGACAGCCCGCTGGCACAGCTCGCCACGCCGTCGATCAGTGTGATCCGCTATGACGCATATGCCCTCGGGCGGGAAGCGGCGCTTTTGTTGCTGCACAAGCTCAAGGCCGGCGAAGACGCGCAGGAAGTGCGCGTGGAGGTGCCAACCGAACTCCTAATTCGTGAGTCCTGCGCCGCACCCAGCAATCAAGCTGTCATCGCGAGCGCCTAGTACCGACTTCGACCGTTTCAGAAGCAACGATAAGAACGCTTATCTCCAAAGTGGTCAGGTTTCAAGACTTGATGTGATCCACAGACGGACCATCAATGACGCCGACATGTAGCGACTGAAAGAGCTCCTGAAAATCTGCCACCAGCCTGTCTCAAACGGTGAAGGAGGGGTAGCCAGCTGAAGGTGAGCTGACCATTGCTGAAAATATTGTCAAAGCAATCGAGTCAAATCCAACAACGGCGTAATCACTGTCGTTCCTTGTGGCAGCTTTGCTGCGATAGCCGGGGGTCGCGGCCGCTCGATGAACTCATCGTTGTCGGAAACATTGCGGTAATTGGGTCCTTCATCAAGGCCAGCCCTTAAGTTATCGCAGGCTTTCGTCCAAGCACATACCGTAAAAACAGAAGGGCACGGTCATTCGCAATGGTGTATAAACATGGTTCAAATGTGGTTTGATTGTGTTTCTGCCATAATTGACATCCCACTTCTCCACTTCATCGACAGGCAATCATGGAAGCAACCGCAGTCCGCCAGGCCTCTGGCCAGTCTGGATTTGGTCTGTTCGACACCGTGCCTGAAGACCTTTTGCAGTTCGGCCACGGGACGACTTTCGACGCTAAAAAGGCTGCCCAGTTTTTGTCCTTGAAGAAGGCGGACGTAGGCCGAATTGCAGCTGTCGCAGAGTCTTCCGTCCGCTGGGATGACAACATCCCAGAGGCGGTTCTAGTTCGGATGGAAGAGATAGCCTCGACTATCAACTTGGTTGCCAGGCAGTTTTCGGGGGACCCCGAAAAGACAGTTGCTTGGTTTCGAGCTAGAAACCCGCTACTGGGAGACGTATCACCTCGCGACATGATCCGTCTGGGGCGGTACGACAGACTGCGCCGATTTATCATCCAAGCCATGACAAATCAGGTGCAGGTCAAGTAATTGAAAGGGCGCAGCAGGAAGCCCGCCCCACCAGCACCCCGGGGTGCTGCCGCAGGTACGTCTCCAATTAAAGGAATTCTCGAGTTAGACCGCTTCAACGAGGTGTCGCTCGAGCGCTGGAGTGAGCTCTCAGCAGACCTGGATGAGCTCCAGGACATTCTTTACTTCAATCTCGAGCCTGAACGCCGACGCCGACGCCCAGAGCTGCTGACGGCTTTGCGAGAAACGACGCCAGAATCCTTACAACTCGAGAACTGGGTCCGGATCGTTGACTACCAGTGGACTCTGCATCCGCTGTCTGCAGCCGGTAGCCTTACCAGCATTGGTGGCCGATTCAACGCTGGGACCGAGATTGACAGCCAGATTTTCAGTCCATGGCCATCTCTCTATTTGGCGTCTGATCACGCAACGGCGTATCGGGAGAAATTCCAAATAGATGCAGGTCAAATGGTCGAAGGATTGAGCCCAGAGGAGTTGGCTCTCACCCCGGGCAAGAGCCACACCACCGTTGTCCTCAACGGCAACCTTTCACGCGTCTTCCCGATGACGCCAACGACTCTCGGACCTGTGGCACGAATTCTGGGCAAAATAAAGATGCCGGACAGAGCTGAACGGATCAAGAAGAAGCTGAAGTTCAATCCAAACGATCTGCGCATGATGACTACCGGCAAGCAACTGCACGATGCGGCTGCGCTTCACAACTGGCGCGTACTCCCAATTCAATTCGGCCTACCCGCGCCGAGTCAAATTTTGTCTGAGCTCATCAGGGCCGCAGATTTTGAAGCTGTTGCGTACCAGTCCAGTAAGGGCGGAGGCAAGTGCTTGGCCATTTTCGTGGATCGGCTTGCGCCAGGGTCTTTCATCGAGTTGTCAGGCAACCCTCCTGCGGGTGCAATAGCGCGTCTCGATGAAACAACGGCTGAGGAGCTGGCCGGCTGGACTCAATTGGGCATCAAGCCCCCCCGTGCGTCTGAATAGGGCAGTCCTGACTGGTCTGCGAGTAAATAGACTCCGTGCTTCGCAAATGACCGCTCAAGATCAAAACTGCCGTTCGTCCAAAGAATCTGAGCAACTGCAATCAGCCTCAAGCAACCAAGCCCAGGTCAGCTCTGCAGCGAACGCTGCGCCCGTGTCCGCCACACGATCCGTTCCCCGCGCTATGGCGACAATCCCGAACTCGAGCTTCTCGCCAAAGGACGGGCACAACTTTTGAGCTAGCAGTTCAAGTCGTTGAACTGTTTGCGTGCCTTGTACAGCTCCACATCGGCCAGGGCTTTTTCGTTTGGAGGTGCTGTAGCGGCATGCTGTTTGAGTTCAGGCAGTGCGGCATCCAACCGAGTGCATTCCGCCTTGTCTCTTGGGCTGAGTTTGAATCGGTGCTTGTAGACCCGGTACTGTTCAGGGCTCATTCCCGTGAGTGGCTTTAAGGCATCGGCCATCGAGGCATTGTGTTCATCCCGCCGCACATCAGCGCCCTTACGGCTGGCACCGGTCATTTTGTCCATACCTTGTGTAGGTGTTGCATCGATTTCCTTGGCCCCCACACAGGGTGCATCCGAATAGCTCACCTTGCCTGCTGTCTCGCAGCGGTAGACAGGCTTTTGTGCGTGGGCAGGAATGCTGAAGCTCAACAGGCCCAGCAGTGCGAATGACCAATGAAAATGGCGGGTGGGGGTCAAAGGTGAAAATGACAAAAGGCGCATTGGTTTCCCACTCGAACTAGCTGGCAGCCACTGTTCCCCGGCATTTGGGGTAGGTTGAGCAGCCCCAGAACGTGTTACCGGCATTGGCCCCTTGTCTGGCGGTACGCAGAGCCATAGCAGCACCACAACGTGGGCATTCGGGTTGGGTCGCGGCCTTGGCGGTGGCCAGGGGGTCGGGTGGTGCAGTTCTGGGTTGGTGTTCTATGCTCCCCATGGAGCTTGGAGTCTCTCGTCGTGCTGCTGCCGGTTGGCTTTGCGCGCCCCGTGCCTGCTGAATCATTGCGAACAGCAGGGGGCCGTCAACGAGTTCGATGTTGCTCCCTTGAGCGAAGTCTTTGGCATCGGCCGTAAACCGTCCCGAGGTGACCACGAAGCCGCCCGTGGCACCTTTGGCTGCCATGACGCCATAGAGTTCACGCACGGTGGTCACACCCACCTTGTAGGCCTTCCACTGTTTGCATTGCACGAAGAATTTTTCAGCGCCTTTGGCCAGGACAAGATCAACACCGCCATCAGGGCCGCCCCCGCCGATTTCTGTCACGCGGTATCCCTGCAGTCGGTAGGCTTCACCGACCAGCATCTCAAATTCCCGCCAGCTCATTCCGTCCAGGACGTCGGAATTTCGTGCTTGCATCACGTCCGAAACCAAGGCTTGGCGCTGTTTACGCCGCCAGGCTGAGAGGGCTGCTGCTGCCAGGCAAAGCAGTGGCACGATGTACTGACCGGCGTTTGCCAGGCCATGGATAAAGGCCTTTTGCACCATGGCTCCCACCATGACGCCTCCTTGGCCTTGAATATCGGAGGCTTGGATGGGCGCCGCTAGGCGGTGCAGCAGGAAATAGCTGACCGCAGCGAGCACCACGCAGATCCACCAGGGAAGCATGGCGAGCAAGTCCAGAACATCTTCCAGTGGAGTGGATTTCTTGCGTCTGGCCATGTTCCCTCCTGATGTTTTGTGGCGTTTTCACTATTTTGACGCATTCATTTGCTCATGCCTGAAGTGCAGTTGCGAGCGGGAAGGCTTGGAAACCCCTAGGGATTCTCTGCACGAATCCCTCTGCGATGTGTTTTGAGCAAGCCCGAAGCCCAGACAATACGCGCATGAAGCAAAGCAGCCTGGGTCTGAGCCACACCACCAAGCGCACCCGCAAGCGCGAGTTCCTCGATGCCATGGAACTGGTAGTTCCCTGGACTGAACTGGTCTCGCTGATAGAGCCCTATGCACCCGAGAGTGGACGCCGGGGCCAGCAGCCCTTTGCAGTGCAGACCCTGCTGCGCATCCACTTCATGCAGCAGTGGTTCAAGCTCAGCGACCCGGCCATG
>RRZU010169431.1_pt1 | contig 19888 bp, 15 predicted proteins | sample 2165561 | NCBI WGS metagenome assembly RRZU01 (sample SAMN10456909, study PRJNA506462) | wastewater metagenome | isolation source: wastewater sludge | place: USA: Moscow, Idaho | reverse complement strand
GCACCGTAGACGCTGGAACTGCTGGCATAGACCAGGTGCTCGACTTTGTTGTAGCGGCAGCACTCCAGAATATTGCCAAAACCAACCAGATTGCTCTGGATGTAGGCGTTCGGGTTGGTTAGCGAGTAACGCACGCCAGCTTGCGCGGCGAGATGGACGACGCGCTGGAAATTTTCTTCGGCGAACAGTTTGTTCAACGCCGTTGAATCGGCCACATCCATGCGCAGAAAGCGGAAGTTGGCATACGGCTTCAGGCACTCCAGACGCGCCAGTTTCAGCTTCGGGTCGTAGTAATCGTTGAGGTTGTCGATGCCGACAAGCTCGTCGCCGCGTTCCAGAAGAATGCGGGCGACGTGGAGTCCGATAAAGCCGGCAGCGCCGGTAAGCAGGATTTTCATGGCGGTCTCGCGGTCGAAAAACCCTGCCGGCGGGCGGCAGGGCGAATCGCGGTTGTTGGATCAGTCGGCCGGCAGTTTATACCGTTGCTCGCGGTAGAGCCAGGAAGGCAGGAGTACGTGCGCTAGGGCGCGCTTCTCGATCCCGCTGTCTTGTGCGGGAGAATCGTTCATCTCCAGGTGCTTGGTTTCGGGCTTGTAGATGCCGTGCGCTGCGGGTTTTCCCGAACGGAGAATGACTACGTTCTGCCCTTCCATCCAGCCGTAGTTCTGCTCGTATTGCATCATGGCGCGTCCCGGTAGGCCTTCCGGCTCTTGCGTCAGGTCGCGACCGATCATCGGATGCTTGGCGTCGATACCGAGCAAGGAGAGCAGGGTGGTGGGCAGATCGACCTGGCTGGCGACCGTCTTGATGCGGCGGGGCTTGATGTCCGCGCCGAGGATCAGGCCGGGAATGTGAAAGCGCTCGATCGGAATCGTGCTTTCGCCTTTGACGCGAATGTCGTGATCGGCGACGACGAGGAAAATGGTGTCCTTCCAGTAGTCACTTTCGCGCGCTTTTTTGATGAACTGCCCGAGAGCATAGTCCGTGTATTTGACCGCGTTGTTGTCAGTGCCCTTTTCCTTGTCGTACAGGGAAATGCGCCCGTCCGGGAATTCAAACGGGGCGTGGTTGGATGAGGTGAAGACCAGTGTGAAGCTCTGTTTTCCTTCCTCGTGCTTTTCCTGCAGGCGCTCAAGCGTTTTGTTAAACAGATCTTCGTCCGAAACGCCCCAGCTGCCTTTGAATACGGGATTCTTGTAGTCGTTCTGGTCGGTGACCTGCGAAAAACCGTTGGCAAGAAAGAAACCCCGCATGTTGTCAAAATGCGATTCGCCGCCGTAGATGAATTCCGATTCATAGCCTTGCCTGCCGAGGATTCCAGCGAGGCCGGCAAAGTCTTTTTGAGCCAGGTTGAGTTTGACAACGGCTTGCGCCGGCGTCGGCAAAAAGCCGGTGGTAACCGCTTCGATGCCGCGCACCGAGCGGGTGCCGGTGGCATAGAGTTGCTCGAACCACCAGCCCTGTGCTTTGAGTTTTTCCAGTTCGGGGGTAACGGGTACGCCGCCCAAGGATTCGACAAAGGTCGCGCCGAGGCTTTCTTCGAGGATGATGACCAGATTGAGCGGTTTTTTCCGGCGTATCGTCGCCTTTTGCTCAACCAGCGTTGGGATGTCCTCTGAGTTTTGCAAGCTGCGCTGGTCGTGCAGCATGGCGCGGGTGAGCTTCCATTGCTCGACGATATCTTCTTTGGACATCGCGCCGTAAATTTCACTCGACCGGTTCTCGGCGCGCAGACCATAGATGGCGTGCGCCACAGACCATGTCGAGTTGATGATCAGCGAGTTGACCATCGAGTCGCTGCTTAGGGCAAACAAAGCCGGATTGGCGGGGCGGTGATCCAGGCTGGAACGGATCGAAAGCAGGCACAGGAAAACGATGGCTGGCCAGGCGACCAGAAAGCGAAGGCTTTTTTGCGGGCGTTCTTGCGCCAGCGTCGGGCGCAGAAGACGTGCAAGGCCGAAAACCGTCAGTGCGGTTGCGGTGATGCCGGCAAACAGGTGAATCTTGAATCCTGTCCAAAGCATCGTGAAAACTTCGTTCGGATACTTCAGGTATTCGACAAAAATCCGGTTCGGGCGCGAGTCATATTCGGCGATGAAGCCCGGCGTGGCCGCTTCAAGGAAAACGAGAAGCGTCAGGCAGAAGATGACCCAGAAATAACCCATCCGACGCCAATGTTTCCACCCGCCTTGAAAGCCTGCAATGGGGAGGAGTAGAAGCAAGGGGAGGCTCAGCAGGCCAAGCTGGATCGTGTCGGCCCGCATGCCCTGCAAGAGCATCTCCGGCCAGATGCCCGTCGCGGCAACACGGTCGAACTGCCATAGCATCAGTAGCGCCCGCGAGATCGAGAGCAAGGGCAGGCCAATCAGATACAGAATCGCGAAAGGCTCGTAGGGGCCGAGGCGGGCCAGTTTGTTGTGGCACGCCTGGAGCAGGCCAGCTTTGCAGGAGGTTCCGGATGGCGTCATGTAGATCCTTGTTGGGCGGAAAACTTGTTGTCAGGTGCGGCGCATTAACGCGGTACAGGCAATGCTTGTCGCGATAAGTTCGATTACTGTCGGATTGGTCGGGAGGAAAGCGCTCTACGCGGGACTGCCCTGGGTGATAAATCTGGGTGGCAAGTATAGCGCACGCCTTGCCTGCCCTGCTTTGGCGAGGCGATTTCGCCGGGGGGAGCAGGAAGGTCAAGAAACCCACCACAGAGGCACAGAGGCGCAGAGATTACACAGAGAAAAGCTGTTCCTTCTTTGCCAAAATGGCATTTCACTGCCGCTTGATTCCATTTTGGATGGCTTCCTCTGCGTCTCTGCGCCTCTGCGGTGGATTTTGATTCTTGCTGCTTTTGCCTTGACGATTTCAGGCAGTCGTCGCGCGAAGTACATTTACACAGTTTCGCCGGCGCGCTCCGGAATCATGTGAGTAGAAGGAATCCGGCCGAGGCCCAGGTCGCCAACCGTCTTTGGCTTTGGCTGGCCGCACAGCTGGCGTGAGAACAGGGCGATGAGCGCGACGGTGAGCGCGCTGGCAAGCCAGACTGTCCATAGCGTGTGTGTCAGGAAGTGCTGGCCGCGCATCTGCTGTACCCAGCCGAGAATCATGCCGACGCTGATTCCGCCAACAAAACCCATGAGCGCGCGCTTTGGGTTGCTAGGTAACCACAATACGGCGAGCGCGCACAGCCACATGGCGGTGCTGGCGTGCCCGGCCGGGAGGCAGTGACCGGCCTGCCAGCCGTCGGGAACAGCATCAAGCAGACGGAGGTATGGGTTGCTGCCACCGTAGAGATCGACGCCCCAAGGGCAATGCATGTTCGAGCGCTCTTTCAGTGTTATGACCAGCAGCGGCTCCAGTGCGGCTGAAAGCGCTAGTACTCGTAGTTTTGCGCGCTGCAACGAAGAGAGTATTGGAAGATGAAAGACGAAATCGATCAGGGCTGTGCAGATAATCAAGTAGCCTGTCCAGGTGAGAGCGGCCTTGACGTAGCCGTGCATGAATTTTTTTCCAAACCAGGTGTTATCCCACGGAAAGCTTTTGCTTTGTGCATCAAAGTAGTAATCGGCGAGAGCGAGGTCAAGGTTGGTGTATTGCCCGATGAGTAGAATGATCGTCGCCGAAGCCAGCAAAATCAGAACAGCTCGGACTAACCACTGGTCGAGCGATTGCCTTGATGACAGTATTCGTTGCGTGTACATGCAGCCGTTCTCCTTGAAAAAACAAGCCGAATTTTGCTGGAGCAGTCTTAAACGGCGCTTAAGTACTCTTGGGGCGGCACGATTTTTTTGCTTGGCTTTGGCAATGTCTTGCGAGCAAATGAACCCGGTCAATTCGGGTAAGAGGCATTCCCGTTAAGGTAAGGTTAAAGTCGGCTAGTACAATGCGCCCTTTGGCTTGGAATTCTTTCTTTATGCTCGTGTTTCCTTCTCTTGGCAGAATCGATCGCTTTTACTTGCTGACTTGGCTGCTTGTGGCCGTTCACGTCAGCACGTTTACAACCGGCAGCCAGTATTCCAGCCTCTCTTTGGCAAGCTGGACACTCATGACAACGTTTACGTACAGTTTCTTCTATCTGTTGCCTGCGCTGGTGGGGGGGTATTTTGTGCGGTGGTTGATGGGGAAATCACGCCATCAACGGGTTGCCGGGGTGACTGTTGCGTTGGCTGTCGTTGGATTGACGGGAGTGACGCATGTTTTGCTGTTCTCCGATCGTATGATTCATACGATGTATGGCTTTCATATCAACGGATTTGTCCTCGATTTGGTAACGACGCCTGGCGGCATTGCTTCGCTTGGCGCAAGCCTGAGTACTCAGCTTACTGGGGCGTTGATCGTGGCCGCTTTGTTCGGTGTGCAGGCGTTTCTTTACTATGTCGTGGTCTTGCGCGCCGCTGCTTCAAGTAGCGGTGCGTTTAAGTGTCGCTGGCGTTGGTTGCTTGTCGTGTTGCTGCTTGCAACTGTTAGTGAACGAATGGCCTATGCGTATAGCTCTGCGGTAAATTACAAACCGATTCTATTTGCCAGCGAAAACTACCCACTCTATTTGCCGTTGAGCATGCGTAAGGCGGCGAAGTTTTTTGGCATTAAAGAGCAGGAGCGTTCTGGCGGCCGATTTGATGTCAAGAGTAGTTCGTTGAATTATCCGTTGGCCCCGCTCAATATCGAATCCCCAGCACGGCTGCCAAACATCGTTTGGCTGGTCGCTGAATCGCTGCGGTTTGACATGCTGGATCCAAAGATAATGCCTGAGCTCTGGCAGTTTTCGGAACAAGCATTACGCCTTGAAAAGCACTATAGCGGCGGGAATTTAACGCAGATGGGCGTTTTTTCGATGTTTTATGGCTTGTATAGCCCTTACTGGTTTCCAATGCTCGACAACCGTCGTTCTCCGGTCTTGATGGACGTTCTTCAGCAGCAGAATTATCAGTTTGGCCTATATACCAGTCAGCGTTTCACCTTCCCAGCTTTCGACAAAACGGTGTTTGTCAATATGAATCCGGCCGATATGCATGAACTGCAGGGCGGCGCTGAAGCCTGGAAGCGCGATCAAATAAACATCGGGGAAATGCTTGATTTCATCGATTCACGCGATAAACAGCGTCCATTCATGTCGTATATGTTTTTCGAGTCGACTCATGCTAATTATACTTTTCCACCGGATTCGGTTATTGTCGAGCCGTATCTAGAAGACCTGAATTATCTGACGGCTGACTTTGCGAGTGAAATCGGGAAGATCAAGAATCGTTACATCAACGCCTCCCACCACGTTGATCAGCAGATTGGTCGTGTTATTGCGCACCTGCGCAGGGAAAAACTGCTCGAAAACACGATGGTCATTGTTCTTGGTGATCACGGGGAGGAGTTCATGGAGCGCGGGCGCTGGGGCCATAGCGCTGAGTTCAATCGCTACCAGACCAGTACGCCAGCGGTAGTTTATGTTCCCGGGCAGAAGCCGCGCGTCGTTACGGGTATTACCAGCCACCTTGATATTCCCGCTACCGTTATGCCGCTGCTTGGTGTGCTTAATCCACCCTCTGATTATTCTGCCGGGCAGAATTTGCTCGATCCCGGCTATCACCGTGATTATGCTGTGGCCGGCGATTGGAATCGAATTGCCTATCTTGGTGAAAATTTCAAGATAGCCTTCCCGGTCAATACGGCAGGAGCGGCACGCGATGAAATGACTGATGGTGATGACCGACCGTTGGCTAATCCGACCGAAGCTATGTCATCTATTCAGACGGTAATGATTGAAATGATGAAAAATCTAACGCGCTTCAAGAAACGCCCCGGCTGATTAAGCATGATGAACCTTCATCTCTTGCCGTAGTTAGCGCTTGCAACTGGCCAATGTCGGGCTAATGCGACAAACTGAACAAGGATGTAAAACTGGTGCGAATACTGCTGGTTGAAGACGACGCGCTGCTCGGTGACGGTATCCATGCCGGGCTGCGCCTGGCCGATTATGCGGTCGATTGGGTGAAAGACGGTGAGTCTGCCCGTCTGGCCTTGCTTGACCACCCGTACGATGCTTGCATTCTTGATCTTGGCCTACCCAAGCGCGACGGGTTATCGGTGTTGAAGGATTTGCGTGGGCGAGGCAGCCAGCTGCCCGTCCTTATTCTGACGGCGCGAGATACCAGTGCGGACAAAGTTTCCGGCCTGGATGCCGGCGCTGATGATTACCTGACCAAACCGTTTGATTTGCCTGAGTTAATGGCGCGCTTGCGCGCCATCATCCGTCGTGCATCAGGAGGCGCCAGCCCGATGCTAGAACATGGCGGCGTGGTTCTTGATCCGGCAGCCAAGCGGGTGACCCATAAGGGTAAGGCGGTGTTGTTATCAGCGCGCGAATACGCCTTGTTGCACGACATGCTGCGGCACAAGAACGAGATTCGCTCACGCGCGCAGCTGGAAGACAGCCTCTACGCCTGGGGTGAAGAAACGGGTAGTAATACGGTCGAAGTGTATGTTCACCATTTGCGCAAGAAATTCGGCTCCGCTTTTATCCAAACGATTCGCGGCTTGGGCTATCAGCTCGGGGAAGAGGGAAAGGAACCATGATGTTGCGATTTTTTTGGCGTGCGCCTGCCCCTTCCTTGCGCTGGCGATTGCTGAGTCTCGTGTCGATTGCGGCGGTCTTGATCGTTGGTCTGGCGGCCGCCCTGAGTTACCAGCAGGCGCGTCATGAAGTCCAGGAATTGATGGATGGACAAATGACCCGGATGGGGCGTCTGATGCTTGCCCAAGTTCAGCAGGACGCAACGCACTTGACGAATTTGCCCGATCTGCTGGACGCTCAGCGCGGATTTCGTACCTCTCATAGCGAGCTTACGCTCGAGTACCAGATCGGAAAGCCTGACGGCAAGGTGCTCGTCCGTTCAGCAGAGATTCCTACTGACGCATTCGCGCACGCCTTGGGGTTCTCAACGGTTATTTACGAAAATAAACCGTGGCGAAACCTGATTCTTGAAACGACGGATGGTGCTTACCGGATTCAGCTTGCGCAGTCGATCCGCAAGCGCGACAAGGAGGCGCTTGAAATTGCGCGCAAGACGACGCTGCCGCTGGTGCTTGTCTTTCCCTTGTTGTTGGTGGCGATTTATCTTTCAGTACGGCGCGGGCTCAAGCCGCTCGATGAACTGGCCGACGAGGTTCTCTGTCGTTCTCCGGAAAACCTGAGTCTGCTGCCGGATAAGGCGACGCCGAGCGAGGTGCAACCCTTGGTGGCCGCGCTTAACCGGCTGATTTTTCGCGTCAACAATTCGCTGGAAAACGAACGCCGTTTTACGGCCGATGCGGCGCATGAATTGCGCACACCGCTGGCCGCGGTGCGGATTCAGACACAAGTGGCCATGCTCAGCGAGGACCTTGAAAAACGGAACCATGCTTTGGCGCAAGCGCTTGCCGGTGTTGATCGTTCAACCCGCTTGGTAGAGCAAATGCTGCGCCTCGCCCGGCTGGATCCGCTGGCCCGGCTTCTTACGCATGAGAAGCTTGATCTGGCCGGGCTTGTGCGTGATGTGGTCGCCGGGCTTCGCGATGCTTCGTCGGCTACGACGATCACGCTTGATCTTGATGAAACCATGCCGCTAATCGACGGCGATGCCGGTTTGCTCGAAATTGCGCTGCGCAATCTTGTGGATAACGCGTTGCGCTATTCGGCTCCAGATAGTTCGGTTACGGTATTTCTTCGGAGTGAAGCAACTGGCCTGGTGATGGGCGTCAGCGACAATGGGCCTGGCGTCGAGGCCGAAGAATTGCCACGGCTCGTCGAACGATTTTATCGTGGGGCATCGGTACAGGCGGAAGGTAGCGGTCTCGGGCTGACGATTGTGCATCGTATCGCTGAATTGCATGGCGCTCGTCTTGAGCTCGCGAATCGTGAGGGTGGTGGTTTTCAAGCATGTATGCGGTGGCCTGGGTTGGTTGCGAATAGCAAAAATAGCTGATTTGGGAGTGAACAGTGAAGAGCTGGTGTTTTAATCCGGATTATCGCGGGCGCGAAGCTGAGCAACGCTTTGCTAGCATTGAGGCGGTGTTTACGCTGGAGGGCGAACGGATAACCAAGGATCCAATCAGCTGCGTGTTGCGCGTGACGGCAGATGGCAAGCGTTATTACGTCAAACGATATTTCAGCAATGGCAAGAATCGTGTGCGCCGCTGGTTTGGTTTGCGCGGTCTGATCGGGCCGCAGCGCATCAAAAGGGAATGGGAGAACCTGTTGGTTTTTCGCCGCTTGGGCATTCCAGCGCCAACGGTCGTCGCTTACGGGCTTGAACGTCGTTACGGCAGTTTTGTGCGCGGTGCGTTAGTTACCGAGGAGGTTACGGACACCACCGATCTGGGCAAGATGGCGAGCACCCGTGACGAACGCTTGCAGGATCGGGGCTGGGTCGCGCATGTGCTGCATCAGGTCGCTCTCGCAACGCGCGCCTTGCACGACATCGGCTTTGCCCATAACGATTTGAAGTGGCGCAACCTGTTGGTAGATAAGGGCGAACGGCCAACGGTCTATTGGATTGATTGCCCGAGCGGCTGCTTCTGGTGGGGCGTGTTTCTTCAATACCGGATCGTCAAGGATTTGGCTTGCCTGGATAAAGTGGGCAAGTACCAGCTGACGCGAACACAGCGTTTACGCTTCTACCTCGATTACGCCAGGAAAGCACGGCTGGATGCGGCAGACAAGGCCCGTATCCGGCGAATCCTCCGCTTTTTTGAAGGGCGGGAATAAGGCGTTTTTTGTTTATACGACGGCTTCGCCTTGCGCTTCGTCGTTGAATTGCATCGCATGCAGCCGCGCATAGGGCCCGTTCTGTGCCAGCAGTTCGCTATGGCTGCCGCGTTCGACAATGCGGCCTTGGTCCATGACCATGATTACGTCAGCTTTTTCGATGGTCGATAGGCGGTGTGCGATGACCAGTGTCGTGCGGTCGTTTGTTACGTGATCGAGTGCGGCCTGGATGTGCCGTTCGGATTCCGTATCGAGCGCCGAGGTGGCTTCGTCGAGGATCAGGATGGGGGCGTTTTTCAGGATCGCGCGGGCGATTGCCAGTCGCTGCCGTTGGCCGCCGGAAAGCAGTACACCGTTTTCGCCGATCAGCGTGTCTAAACCGGCCGGAAGGCGGTCAATGAATTCAAGCGCGTAGGCTGCTTCAGCGGCGGTTTTTATGTCATCGCGTGGTGCGTCGGCCAGATCGCCGTAGGCAATATTGTTGGCAATGGTGTCGTTGAACAAAGAAACCTGCTGATTGACCAAGGCAATGTGCTGGCGCAGGTTGCGCAAGGTGTAGTCCTCGACATCGACACCGTCGATCAGGATCTGCCCGGTTTCATGGTGGTAGAAGCGCGGGATCAGGCTGGCCAGGGTCGACTTGCCGCTGCCGGACCGGCCGACCAGTGCGACCATTTGCCCAGGTTCGATGGTGAAGCTGATGTCGTCCAGAATGTTTTGCGTACTGCTGGTGTAGCGGAAGCTCAGGTTTTTAACTTCGATGCGGCCGCTGACGCGGTCTTTTTCGACGGTTCCGCCGTCGCGTTCTGGCGCTTCGTCCAGCTGCGCGAAGATGCTTTCTGCTCCGGCCAACCCTTTCTGGATAGTGCTGCTGACTTCCGACAATTGCCGGATGGGCTTGGGCAACATGCCTGCTGCGGTGATATAGGCCACAAGATCGCCGGCAGTCGAATTGCCGCGCAGCAGTAAAACCAAAAACAGCACGGTGGCCATGGTGCTGAAAATGACGAATTGCAACGCGGGGGTAAAGGTGGCGCCGGTCTTGACCATGCGCAGCTGCTTGCGCGTGTTTTCTTCGCTGGCGGTCTTGAAGCGTGCGGTTTCATAGATTTCGCCGCCAAAACTGCGAACAACGCGATAGCCGTGAATCGTTTCAGAGGTGATATGTGTCAGGTCGCCCATCGCTACCTGAATTTTCCGGCTCTGCTTGCGGAATTTCTTGCTGGCGCTGCTGACCATCACGCCGATGATTGGCAGGATGGCAAACATGACCAGCGTCAGTTTCCAGTTCATCCACAGTAGGTAGCCAAAGAGGAAGACGACTGACATGCCTTCGCGAATAACGACCTTGATCGCGTCGGTTGCCGCGCCGGTAATCATCGTTACGTTGTAGGTGATGCGCGAGACGAGGTGGCCGGAGTTGTTGTTGTCGAAATAGGTATTAGGGAGTTTGAGCAGGCTGTTGAACAGCTTTTGGCGCAGGTCGTCGATCAAGCCGAGGGAGACACGCGCGAGATAGTAGTTGCCGATGAATGAGCCGAGGCCCTGCCAGGTGACGACCAGGACGAGCAGCAGCGGCACGCCATAGATCAGCTCCATGTTGCCGATGAGCGGGAAAGGGTGCGTTGTGGTGCTGGGAGGCGCTGTCAGTCCGTCGACAAAATACTTGAGAATCCCGGCCATCATCGGCTGCGCGGATGAAAAGATGATGTAGCCCAGAATACTGGTTGCAAAAACGCCGACAAAAGGCTTCAGGTAGCTGAGGAGCCGCAGGTAAATTTTCAGCGAAGACGTGGTGGGCTGGGTGTGCTCAGACATTTCTGGCTCGGAGGATGTTTTTGAGCGCGAAGTGTAGCACGCAGTCAATTTTCGCCCGAGAGGCGCTTGCAGAAGGTAAACTAGCCGCTTTTTCGAGGGTTCGCGTTGGAGACGATCGGTCAGGCAGAGTATCTCGCGTTAAGAGAAGGAGCGAAGGTTCTCGAAGCGGATCATTGTGGCGACAAGGTTTTGCGCCTGGCTGACGGGACGATTCTCAAGCTCTTTCGGCGCAAGCGCTGGCTTTCGTCGGCAATGATCTATCCCTACGCCAAGCGCTTTGTCGTCAATGCGAAAGCCCTGATCAAGCGCGGGGTTCCTGTGCCACATATTCTGAGGATTGCCAGGATACCAAGCATTGGTCGCGATGCCGTCCACTATTTGCCGTTAGCCGGAACAACGCTGCGCGAGTTGGCGCAGGCCGGTCTTGATCCAGCACGCGAGGCCGCGCTGAAAGCGGCATTTACCCGTTTTGTCATTGATCTGCACGATAGCGGGGTGTATTTCCGTTCATTGCATATCGGGAATGTGGTGTGCACGCCTGAAGGCAAGCTTGGTCTGATCGATTTTTCCGATCTGCGCATCCATCCGTGGCCTTTAAGCCGTTATTCGCGTGCCCGTAACATGCGCCGCATGGCCGGTATCAAGGAAGAGGCCGATTGGCTTGATCTTGACGCCATCGTTGCCAGCAAGTCTCGGGCTGCAGAGGCTTTTTGATGGCAGCTCCCAGCAAAGAGCACTGGCAGTTCGGTCGGGCGATTCTGGCCAGCCTGCTGCGTGGGCGCTGGTTTTTGCGTGGGGGGCATTTGCCGCCGTCGGGGCACTCCGTTGGCGATGCCTTCGTCGGTGTTGGCGTTGCTGCGGCAGACGATCCAGCGGTTGATGACTTTACGCTCGCGTTGCTGCGAAACGCCGGTATTTCTCGTGTGCGTCTGGATTTTTCTCCCGGCGACGAAAGCAAGCCGGCCAAGCGTCTGCTCGAACGCCTGTGTGCTGAGCAGTTTCAGATCACCCTGCATCTTGTTCAGGCGCGCGACGAGGCACGACGGATGCCGTCCAAAGAAGCTGGCGACGCATGGCGGAAGTTCGTTGTTGAAACACTTGATCGCGTTGGCTCCCGCGTGGAAATGATCGAACTGGGAACGACGGTAAATCGCAAACGCTGGGCAGGGCATTCGATCGCCGGTTTTCTGGCAATGTGGGAAATTGCCTGGAAAGAAGTGAGGGCGCGCGGTTTGAAACTCGCCGGCCCGAATGTGACCGATTTTGAACCGCCCTGGAATGTCGGTTTATTGGAACTCTTACGCCTGCGCGGGCAGCTTCCGGATTGGCATTCGGATAATCTGTTTTCCGAGCGCTGCACTGAACCGGAGCGCTTTGATCAAAAGATCCTCGGGCGGACTCTTGCTTCATGGCACAAATTCAACCTGATCAAGAAAGCACGTTTGCTGGCCCGGATCGGGGCGGATTCCGGAGTGTCGAAACTCGTGTCTCTTGCGGCTTTTTGGACCTTGCCGAGGATTGAGCGCATGCTTCCCGACAGTGAGCAAAAGCAGGCGGATTATCTGGCCCGCTACCTCGTCCTCTGCGCGGCTTCGGGCGCGCTCGAGCGTGCGTGGTGGGGGCCGTTGATTTGCCATCGGGAGGGGCTCGTTGATAATGGCCCACGAGCCTATCCCGAGATGGAGCGCATTACTCACTATGCCCGCGTTGAAGGGGCGCTCGGCGATTTGCGCGTCCGCCCGTCGTTTCATGCGCTCAGGGCATTTGTTTCGCTGATTCCCGGCTGCCGTTACGAAGGGCGTCTCAACAAGACGGATGGGCTCGAGGTGCATGCTTTCCGCTCGGGTCAGCATCTTGTTCACGTGGTATGGACAATCAACGGGCGGGCTGCGGCGCTCGATGAGTTGTATCAGGCGCAGGATCTGGCTGATGCGTGCTTTCGTAATCGCGATGGCGAGCTTGAGCCTGCCGAGGATGCGAGTCGGCAACTTATTGGTGAGTCGCCGCGCTATCTTTCGTGGTCGGCTTCCCGTCAGGTGGCGCTTTGGCCTGATGCATCGCTTCTCTCAAACCTTGCTGTGGCATGGCACGGTAGAGAGGGTAAGCACTATCTCTTTCGCGATAGGGGTTGGCGTGGGGTGATCTTTGCCCGTTCGGCAAGTGAAGCCGATCTGCTGCTGCAGTCGATTCATCCGGAACGATTGGTGGCACCTTCCCGCGAAAACAGCCTGCGGCATGCAAGGAATGCGATCTGGGCGATTTCCGATCCACGGCAGTCAGCGGGGCGACTGGTCGTCAAGCAGCCAGTCAAAATGCATTTCCACAAGCAGCTTTTTGACCGGTTCAAGCCCTCGAAAGGGCTGCGCAGCTGGAACGGCACGTGTGAGCTATTGCGTCGAGGCGTTTCTGCGGCGCCACCGTTGGGCTATTTTGAGCGTGTCAATGATGGCTCGTTGCTGCAGAACCACTACCTCTGTGAAGAGGTCGAGGCGAAGTTTACAGCGCGCGAGTTGATTGCTGCCTTTGCCACTGGTAAAGAAGAATTCGAAGGCGTGGGAGAGTTGGAGGCGTATCGGCAACTTAGCGACTACTTGTTGCGAATGCACGGGCGAGGTATCTTTTTTCGCGACCTCTCGGGCGGGAATATCCTGATCGACAAGCGCCCGGATGGTAGTTTGTCTTTTTCATTGATTGATACCGGGCGGATCCGCGTTTTCCAAGGCGCTTTGTCGTTGCGCCAGCGTTTTGCCGATCTGGTCAGAATTTGCAACAAACTGCACCGCGAGGGCCGCAAGCGTTTTCTCGGAATCTATCTTGCCGCCTTGCGCCGGCGTTTGCGCTGCTGGCACTTCCTGCCTTTCATGGTCTACGACTTCAAGGTTGCTGCAAAAAGGCGGGTTGGAAGGAAGGCGTGGAAGCGATGAGTTGGTTGAGGTTTCCATACTTGCGGGAAGGCTCAATATTGGAGGCTTTTTCGCAAGGGTTGAACGTAGTACAGAGTGTAGAAGGGACTTTTTATGGATTGGCGAGAGCGAGCAAAAGGGATAATTCTCGACATGGTCTTGCCCATAGGCATGGTCTGCATGCTTACCGGTATGCTTTGGCTTGGAGATCATGGACGTTATCCAAAAGTATTCTTGGCATTCGTCTTGCCATCTTTGGTGTTGCTGGCTCTTGATCCGTCAAATTGGAGGGGGGTCATCAGGTCACCCGTCGTGCTCGCATTTTTGGTGTTTGCGGCCTATTTTTCTGTCTCAACTGCTTGGTCAACTGCTGAAAGCGGCTTTGGAGATCTGATTAAGCGCCTGTTGTTGGTATTTGTCCTTTTTTTTGGAGTTGTCGAGTTTGCACGACAACGTTCGGAATTGTTTTACAAAACAATCGCAGTTGCGGCGCTTCTTGCGCCAATTGGAGCTCTCTATGAGATTGCCCGTTTTTTTATTGCAGATCATGGGATGCGACTCGCGAGCGATGGTGCGTTATATAACCCGCTGTTGATTTCTCATGTCTATGGCTTTTTTACTGCGCTATGGTTGGGTTGGCTGCTTACTCAATCGAATTCGCGCAGAGTTGCGTGTGGTGGATTGATCGCTTTGATCTTGTTGCTTCTATTGGTTCTTACTGGTTCCAGAACTCCGTTGCTTGCAATTACGGCAACGACCGTAGCCTTGGCGGTTGTTTCAGGAAGCAGAAAAGGGCTGTTTATGCTTGCCGTGCTAGCGGCATTAGCTCTGGTGGTGGGATTCGTCTTCCCTGAAATCGTCACACAGCGAGGGCTTTCGTATCGTCCGGAAATCTGGTCCGAGGCTATGCGGCAGATTCTTGAACGTCCGTGGTTTGGTCACGGATTTGGCACGCCTCTGTTCATCAAACTATCGGAAATTCCTTATCCGTTTCGCGATCCGCACAATCTGACATTGGCGGTCTTGTTCGACGGCGGCGTTGTCGGGCTCTTTGCTTGGGTTGTAGTTTACGCGACAGCGTTCTCGGTAATCTGGAAGTGTCGAGAGCATCCGTGGGCCATTATTTGTTCCGCCACTGTGGTATATGGTCTGGTGGCCGGTATGACCGAAGGAGGATCGTTTTTGTCACGCCCCAAGGAGCACTGGTTCCTGATCTGGATTCCCTTGGCCCTTGTTGCGGCCATTCCAGCGAGAAATATGGATCATGCCTAAGTTGCTTGAGCGTTTGGCGGTGTTTTGGAACAGGAAAGTTCTCAAGAAACGTACCCCGAAGTTTTATCGAGGACAGGAAAAGTTTCGCAATAGATACCCGCAGTATTCGATCGGGATTGGTAGTTATGGCTTGCCTATTGTCCATGACTGGAACGAAGGCACTATTCTGAGTGTCGGGGCATATACTTCTATCGCGGATGAAGTTCACATTTTTCTTGGCGGGCACCATCGGATCGATTGGATTTCGGCATATCCCTTTCCCGCATTCATTGAAGAAGCAAAACACGTCCAGGGCTTCGGCGGTTCCCGTGGCGACGTCATCATTGGTAATGATGTTTGGCTTGCATCTGGCTGCACCATTTTATCTGGCGTGACCGTTGGCGATGGGGCTGTAGTCGCTGCGCGTGCAGTGGTTTCGCGAGATGTTCCTGCATACGCCATTGTTGCAGGAAATCCGGCCAGGATAGTGGGCTGGAGGTTTGACGAGGCGACTCGTGATCGACTGCTGCAAAGTAGCTGGTGGAAATGGCCGGAAAGCGAAATTCGCAAGATCTCGCCTCTTCTTTGCAGCGATCGTCTGGAAGATTTTTTTGCTTATGCGGATCGACGCGGAGAGACAATCGGCGCGAAGCGATAGCGCAGAATGCTTTTCAAGGTTCTTTTGTTCCAGGCATGTAAAGGAAGTTGTGAGAGCAGTTCTTCAGCGAGCCAACGGTCTTTTTTCGATGCTTTGGATAGCATCGAGTTCAGAAAACGGCAGCGAACTTTTTCGTAATCCGGGTGATCCGAGTAATCCTGATAAATGCGCAAGATGCTCTCGGTCATGAAACGCACGTTTTTGTAACTATTGCTTGAGTGCTTGCGATAGCGGGCACAAAGGTGGTTCAATACATCAATCACATAACCGGCATGAGTTATGTTCAGTTGAATGTAGAGATCGTCGAGACGAGTTTCCGGGTTAAATCCACCAACCTTTACCAGAGCTTCCCGGCGGATCAACATGGTCGGAGCGGGTACGTATATTTTTCTTTCCAGAAACACATCCTCGAAATCCATGCGGCGTGACGGAATGTCACGCCCCTGAATTTCCTCGGGGTACAGGCTCCCGTCAGCGTGAATCATTTCAATGTTTCCGCCGCAAATGCCGACTTCCGGTTTGTCGATGATGTGTGCCATTTGAACCGACAGTCTGTCTGGCAGCATGACATCGTCCGAACCAAAGGGCGCGATGTAATCTCCTTTGGCTCGGGCAATTGTTTCGTTTAGCGTGTGGGTCAGGCCCTTGTTTTTCTGAACGCGAAAATCGAATCCGTATTTTTCTTGTAGTTGTGCAATCTTCGATGGGCTGTCGTCGGACGATCCGTCGTCTACCACCAGCAATTCGACATGCGGGTAGGTTTGGGCCATGATGCTTTCGATGCATTCTTCGATGTATGGACCGTGGTTGTAGGACGCAACAATGACGGATACCAGTTGATTAGCCATGTTTTATCTCGTGACACTCTGCAGAGTATCCAATAAGTTATCTGACAAATTTTTACGGCTGTTCAGCCAGGGTTGATTCAACGAGGCATCGATAAGCTTTGCGGTAATCCTCGATGTTATGGTTTTGTGCAATGTAGCGAAGTGTTTCTTCGCCTTTTTGTTCAAGAGCTTCCGCGTCGAGCGACAGGTAGCTGTGCAGTGCCTCGGCCAACGAATTGGTGTCGCCTGGGGATGTGGCGATTCCTCCTGCACCTTCAACCAGGGGTTTCATGGCCGGGATGTTCGATGCGATAACCGGCAATGCACCACTCATTCCTTCCAAAAGTGCGAGCCCAAGACCTTCGCTTAATGATGGCATGGTCCAGATGTCGAAAGCACGGACGAAGTGCTTTGCACCCGCCACAAAACCGGTAAGGAAAACCCGCTCTTCCAGTCCGAGAGTTGAGATTGCTGCTTGCAGGCGTTCCCGCTCCTTCCCTTCTCCCATGATGGCAAGGTAGGTGTCGGGGTGCTGCTTCGCCACTTGTGCAAAAGCTTCAATCAGGAAAATGTGCCCTTTGACTCGAACCAAGCGTCCCGCAGCGCCAATAATCCGGCCATGTTCGGGCAGCCCCAGCTGCTGCCGGGCATCCGCTTTCGAAAGCTGCTTTGACCTGGCAATACTGAGATCGAATGCATTGGTGATCGCAATCGTGTTGTCTTGCGTGAATCCGCATTGCTGTTCGATCAGATGGTCGCGGACTGCTGAGGAAACTCCGACGAAGCGCCAATGGTTGTCTATATAACACTTGGCAAACAGCCTCCTCTGCCAGGAATCGTATTCGCCAAAACCGTGCGATATTCCGATGCAGACAGGAATTTTCAGCAGCTTGTTGAGTTGCATCAGCAGGCTGACCGGTTTGTAACGGTTGCAGATGACGATGTCGAAGCGGTTTTTGCGCAAGAAATCGAGAAGCCGTAAGCGGAGGCCGATTCGCAAACCGCGCAATGCCGTTTCCGGCAGCTCGAAATAGACTGCGTGTTCAGCTCGGGTTTTCTCCGCGCCCGGCGCGGGGCGGCCTTGCAGGAAGGCCGTGGTGACCTCGTAGCGTTCGCGGGGAAATGAGAGAACGATTTGCTCAGCCAAGTCCGAGTAATTATGCGAATTTTCATGATAGTCGGGTTGCAGCTGAAGTACCTTCAGACGTCTTGCAGGCGGTCTGGTGTCTTCGTTCTTGAGGGTATCTGTCATGTCGTTTCTGCCGGTGGGGTTCCGATGATATCGACGACTCTTCCGGTATTGATGAAAGGCCGCCAGATACGACCGGTGAACCACTTTATGGTCATCGTCGGAGAAATTACATGGCGTCTTCCGGGAAACCCCGGGCGCCACACGAAGTCTTCGGCTTTTTTCGTGATCGTGATGGTTTTTAAACCCAGCATGGCGCCCAGATGCCCTCCACCAGAGTCATTGCTGACAACCACCTTGCTTGCCGCCATGTGAAGAATGAGCTCGCGAATGCTCTGGAAGCTACGAACAGTGTGCCTTTTTACTGCCGCGGAAATGCCATCGTATTCATGTGGCATGCATATGAATTCGCTGTTCCAGCCTATGTTTGCGATGGCGTCGGCAATTTTCACAAACCCATCGAGGCGATAGTTTTTGCTCGGATTCGGTGTCGTCGGGAAGATGAGAACGAGGTTTTTGCGGTGGGGGTCGGATCCTTCCGGCAGTGAAAGGCAAATGGCCGGTGGGGTTGGCGGAGCGTCGATCCCAAAAACGCGCTTGGTATAGTCGTCAACCCAATCAATCATTGACGGCCCCTTTCTGCGTCCAGGACAAAACGGGCCGTGCGTTGAGCCTCGCGCAATGTCTTCTAGGATTGCTGGGGGCGGTAGAGATAGGTACGGCTGCGGAAACTGCTTGGCCGTTACTGCCAGCAAGTTCTTTGGAAGAGGAACTAGAGGAGCTTGCGTGTCTTTGGCGAAAGCCAGAAAAAAGGGGGAAAGCACATCAACAATCAGCAACTCGGAATTATTGGCGCAGTCGTTGATTTTGCATCCCGCTATGGGGCTTATGGCCAGCCAGTCGAAGAGGTCGTCCGAGCTTGCCAGTAGATCCGAGTAAAAGAAAACCTTCGCTCCGACGCTGGCAAGCGATTGCGCCATTCTGAGGTAAACGGTTACGTCGCCTAGCGCGGGAAATGGAATTATCGATATCCGTTTGCCAGCAAGGGGGTGACTGGATGCAAAACGTGGCGAAGCGTTCATCCGGCCTGGTGAAATCCGGTATTGGCGATACGCCATCGCTTGCTTGATGCAATCTCGCTGGCGTTGGTCTTTCCTGCAATGTCGGTCGATGTCCAGGCGGATTGTTTCCAGCCCAGGAAATGCAGGTACGGGAATTCTCTGGAGCCATCGCGATCATTGGTCAGGGTGCCGTCGATCCAGTACCAGTTTTCGGGAAAGTTGCGGCTTCCGTCGATCCAGGCGAGGCCGGCGTTAGGAGTGCTGAATGCCTCGACGTTTTCGGTTCTGCGGGTCCAGGCATTGAACGGTTTGGCGAGGTTGGACAGCCAATCCGGCCAGTTTTTGTGGCGCACGAACAGTCGGCTGAAGGCACTTTCGTCGAAAGCGACGTGGTCCTTGTTTTCCAGCAGTTGTTTCCAGTTGGGCACAGTCATGAAAGCGCTTCGCATTTTCAGGTTGTTCCTGATCAGGCAAAAGTGCCCGGAAATCCGGCGCCGGTGGGTGGAAAAAATGTCTTTCCGCGCAAGTCGTTCGGCGGAAAAATAGTTGCGCAGGTTGCCGCATACGAGATCGAGATCGCCAAACGCCCAAAAGTCGTATTTCTTCAGTTCTTCCTGGTGAACCAAGCCAAGCGCCGGCTTGAGGTCGCAAAGCTTGTACGGGTTCGTCGGGGCGAAGTCGATGCCAAGGGCCGATGAAACTTGGCGGCAATAGTCATCGAAGCTTGTTTCGACCAAGGTCACATTGGGCGGTGCATTTTCAGGAATGCCGCAGTCGGAGTGCAAAATCCAGTGAATTCCGGGATTACTTCTGCAACTTTCGAGGAAAAACGGAAACCAGAATGGCCAATGGCCAAAATAGGGGATGACAAAGCAAATCGACGGATCGCCGGGACCATGCTCTTCAGCCATTGTTTCGCTCCATTGCTTTTTCGACCATCGACAGGGAGAAAAAGCGTTTTGCTGCGGCCGTGTCCGAAAACGCCTCGCTCAGCCGCTCTCTTGCGTTGCGGATGCGCATCGAGCGATCAGAGGCTGGCAGATTGCAGAAAGCAATCAATTGTCTGGCCAGTCCTTGCGAATCTCCCAGATTGAACAGGGCGTTGCGATCCGCAATCACCTCCGGCGCACCACCGCAATCGGTGGCAATGACCGGAACGCCTGCGGCCATCGCTTCGAGCAGCACCATGCCGAAGGGCTCGTGATCCGAACTGAGGACGAACAGGTCGAAGGCGGAGAATAGACGGCGGACATTGGGAACCTGACCAAGGAAACGGACACGGTTGGCAATGCCGAGACTGATTGTCTGCTCCTTCAGCGAGTTTTCCAGCGGGCCGCTACCGGCAATTGCCAGCAGCACGCCTTCCGGAAGATTCGGTAGCGCCTTGGCAAAACCAGCGAGCAGTGTGGCCTGATCCTTGTCCGGATGCAGGCGGCCGACGTTGCCGATGACG
>RRZU012720550.1_pt1 | contig 19890 bp, 16 predicted proteins | sample 2165561 | NCBI WGS metagenome assembly RRZU01 (sample SAMN10456909, study PRJNA506462) | wastewater metagenome | isolation source: wastewater sludge | place: USA: Moscow, Idaho | reverse complement strand
TCCTGACTTTTCAGCTACCTAAGATTAAACATAGCACTTTATACGGAGCATAAATGTAAATTACCGAAGCAAGAACATAAAACCACAACTACAATTTGTAAAACCGCGGAGCAAATTTGTAAATACCCGAAGCAAGAAAATAAAACTACGAAGCCAATATATAAATATACGGAGCAGGAAAATAAATCCACAAGGAATGTACGCTTGATAAAGTTTTTGAAGACTATAAGGGATTACGGGGTTAAGCCGCGTGAGGGCGTAGGCGGAAACCCCGTAAAGGTGGCCAAATTAAAGGAGGCTAGAGACATTGCATGCAATATCTGTACGAAAGAAATGGCCACCTGCGGAGTTGCAGCCGAAGACCGACAGCAAAATGGGCCAAGTGAAAGGGGTTAGAGACAATGCATGCATTGTCTGTACGCAGGAATTGCCCATTTTGGTGGCACGCCCACATCTAAAATAGGAAAAGGGCAAACCTTGCGGCCTGCCCTCCCATAGAAACATTGATCACCACAAGGCTATCTTGAAAGCGGAATTTCAGAGGTTTTATCCATCTTAATTCCAGCATAACCTTCAACACTATTTAAGGGATTATTAATCCCACTAATAACAACTACAAACACCAAGACAATTAAAAATTACAGTTTGGCCATCAAAACTGTTTGTTGTTACTAGTATATAACAAATGTAAGTATTGGTTTTGACAAATCAAATAAAAAACATAAAATATACACAATACCCCCTAAAACAAGAGGAACTCTAACAATAAAATATATAAAATAACACAACAACCCTCTTAAAAATACATCTAATACATTAAATTTTGTTATTTTTTCAATATTTACCCCCAAAAAATTATTACAAGTCAATTTAATAACTACATTTGTCACATAATTACATCAAAACGGTTGATAATAATTAAAAAGATAACAATAAACACTATTACAGAATTGAATTGAAAGAAAATCAGACATTTTTATATAAAAATGATAGTTATTAACCATTAATATTAGTCGTATGAAGAAAATTGAAGCAATTATCCGAAAAACTAAGTTTGAAGAGGTAAAAGAGGCACTTCATGAAGCAGACATTGAGTTTTTCACCTTTTGGGATGTGCGTGGAATAGGCATGACCCACGAAGCAAGAATCTATCGAGGTGTTCAGTATGACACCAGCACCATTGAGCGCATGATGATCGTTTTTTATTGTCGCGAGAAATTTGTTGACGGAGCTATTCAGGCGATACTAAAATCTGCTAAAACAGGAGAAATTGGCGATGGCAAGATATTCTTCTCTGACATCAATGATGGATACAGAATTCGCACAGGCGAAAAGGGAGATAAGTCGGTTTATATGGATGGAAAAGAATAATTAGGCAATAACAAGAAAAAATATAAGATTATGGAAGAGTTAATATTTTCGATGAATACCATGTGGGTGTTAATTGCCGCGGCATTAGTCTTTTTTATGCAAGCTGGCTTTGCCTTGGTGGAGATGGGGATGACGCGTTCTAAGAATGCGGCAAACATCTTAATGAAGAATTTAATGGATTATGTGATAGGTACCATTGCTTTTTGGTTTATTGGTTTTGGAATCATGTTCGGTTCTGCTAACGGCTGGTGGGGCGGATTTGATTTTATGTCGCAAAACACCTATCGCACCGATATGCCTGATTTAGCATTCCTTATTTTCCAAACCGTTTTTGCAGCTACAGCGGCAACAATCGTTTCGGGTGCTATGGCTGAACGTACGAAGTTTAATGCCTATTTAGTATATAGCGCGGTTATTTCATTGGTAATCTATCCAATTTCTGGCCATTGGGCTTGGGGTGGCGGATGGTTATCAACACTTGAAGTTCCATTCCACGACTTTGCGGGTAGTACGGTTGTTCACATGGTTGGGGGTATCGCTGCTTTTGTTGGTGCTTTAGTTCTTGGCCCTCGTATTGGTAAATATGGTAAGTATGGTAAAGTAAAAGCAATTCCTGGCCACAGTTTACCAATGGCTACTCTGGGTGTGTTTATCTTATGGATTGGATGGTTTGGTTTTAACCCTGGTTCACAATTAGCTGCGGCTGGAACAGTAAATGCAACAGCAATATCACTCATATTTGTAACTACAAACATTGCAGCGGCAGGTGGCGCCTTATCTACCTTAACTTATATGTGGCTTAAATACAAGAAACCGCCTTTGAGTATGACCTTAAACGGAGCACTAGCAGGTTTAGTGGCAGTAACAGCTGGGTGCGATGCATTCACGCCCGGTGGAGCTTTAATTGTAGGCTTAATGGCTGGTGTTTTAGTGGTTCTATCAGTTGAATTCTTTGATAAGGTTGCTAAAATTGATGATCCTGTAGGTGCAATTTCGGTACACGGTGTGTGTGGTCTTTTTGGCTCACTTATGGTAGGATTTTTCTCTACTTCGGGTGGCGTATTTTACGGAAAAGGGTTTGGTTTACTTACAAGTCAATTAATTGGCGTTGGCGCTGTTGCTGCTTGGGTTTTATTTGCTTCAACCATTCTTTTCTTAGGTATCAAATACACAATGGGATTAAGAGCTACTGCACGTGAGGAAGAAGAAGGTCTTGACATTTACGAACATGGTGAAAGTGCTTATAATTAATAGTTAAAGCTTTTGATTGAAATATAAAATAACATTAAACAAGACTGTCCCCAAAGGATGGTCTCGTTTAATTTATATGCTCATCTAACCTAAACTTAATATTCCCTTAACAGTTAGGTTATATACCATTTTTACATTTGCTTGGGAGATAAAAGATGGTCTTTTATCTTAAATCAAGTGAATATGACAACAAACGCTACCAAAAACGAAACCCAAATTTTTAAAGAGCAACTTAATCAAGAGCTTAATCAGTTTCAAACCACACAGAGAGATAAATATCCAATGGAGAACACCCTAAAAATGGATCTCCACTGCCACGATTTCAACAGCGATGTCCCCGATGAACTATTGGGTCGTATTTTAAACTTGCCCGAGACATGGCTATCAACCGAAGATTTATTAAAATATTTAAAACTAGCCAAATGCGATGCCTACACCATCACCAACCACAACAATGCTCGCTCGTGCTACGAACAGCAAGATAAAGGGTTAGATATTTTAACTGCAGCCGAGTTTAGTTGCACCGTACCCGATTACAACACAGGTATTCATGTGCTTACGTATGGCTTTTCGCCATCGCAAGAGGCGCGATTAAATAAACTACGCAAAAATCTCTATCAGTTTTTAGATTATACCACCGAGCATAATATCCCCACCATTTGGGCACACCCATTATATAATTACAATCCCAAAGGGGTACCGCCATTTGAGTTTTACAAGAAGATGGCGCTGGTATTTGAACGTTTTGAGGTAATTAACGGTCAGCGCGATACGTGGCAAAACATGTTGGTAAAGAACTGGGTAGAGAGCCTCACACCTGAGACACTAACAAAATACTCCTTTGAAATGGGTATTCCGGTTGACAGATACTCCAACAACCCGTATCAGAAATCAATGTCGGGCGGCTCAGATAGCCACATGGGTATCTTTAGCGGCACGACTGGCACTCGACTTTATATTCCTAACCTAAACGAGCGCATTAAAACCACGCGAAAATCAGATTTGGCTCTCGAAGCCATCCGCAACGGACGTATGGCACCTTATGGATCGTATAATACGGGGGAAAAACTCACCGTTGCCTTTTTAAATTATGTGTGTCAAATTGTTCTTTTTCATAAAGATCCGGGACTTTTGCGCATTCTGTTACACAAAGGGGAGGTTAAAGATAAGGTGATCGCACTTTTGGCGTCAAACGGATTTTCGGAACTTAGACGACATAAGATCACCTACAGCTTTGTAGAGCTCTTTTACAACTGCTTTAAAGGCGAAGTCCCTGCATTTTACAAGCGCATCATGGTTCCATCTGCCTACAAGCCTGTTTTCGACGAAGCTAAAGAGATTGCTAAAGCCAGCCAAATGGGGTCCGATCAGAGCGTGGAGCTATTTCAAAAATCGCTCAACAATATCAACCACAATTTGAGTAAACTTCTATTTTCGCGCTTGCAAACTAAAATCGAGGAGTTGTCGAAATCAAATACTATTAAGGTCGATAATTTCAACTCCATTCTTGATAAAATTGAGATTCCGAGTGATTTTAGAGCCATCTTTAATCCCGAAGAGGCAGTGGCGGTGAATCAAAAACGGATTTCAAAAATCAATTTGCCAGAGTTTCTCGATGGATTATCGTTCCCATTCCTTACCTCATCACTCATCTTAGCTGCGAGTTTTGCCAGCACCAAAGTTTTATATAATACACGTCCGCTGCTTACTGCGTTTTCAAACGAGCTCAACAAGCTCAAACATCCAAAACGCGCCCTGTGGCTAACCGATACCTTCGACGATAAAAATGGGGTTTCGATGGTGTTACAAATGATGCTTAAAGAGATACAAGAGAAGAACTTGCCAATTGACATATTGGTCTGCTCTGAAACCTTAGAGCCTCAAGATCACTTGGTGGTGATAAAACCAATGGGAGACATTAAGCTTCCATTTTATAAAAATCAATCGATAAAATTCCCTAATTTCTTGGAGATACACGATATCTTTCAGGAGGGAAGCTACGATAGAGTGGTTTGTTCTACCGAGGGACCCATGGGATTTGCCTCTATCTTCTTAAAAAATGCCTTTTCGGTAAAATCGTACTTCTTCTTGCATACCGACTGGATCATGTTTATGAAAAAAGTACTTAATATTGACGAGAATAACACCAACAGAATACGTCGTTTGGCACGCTCATATTACCACGCCTTCGACCACCTTTTGGTGCTCAACTCCGATCAACAAACTTGGCTTACCAGTCCCGAAATGGGCTTTAACCAAGAGCAAATACATAGAACAGCGCACTGGGTAAATGAGTCGTTTGCCCCACAAACCGACAGACGCGAAGAGCTTTTTGGATTTGATAACGAGGATAAAATACTCCTCTTCTCAGGTCGCCTGAGCAACGAAAAGGGTGTGAATGAGATACCCGCTATTTATGAAAAAATAAAAAAATCAATTCCTAATTTGAAGATGGTCTTTGCCGGAACGGGTCCAGAGGAAGAGTCGCTTAAGGCCAAGCTTCCTGATGCTAGATTTATGGGTTGGGTTAATCAAATTGACCTCCCATCTATCTACTCATCAGCCGATTTAATGATACTACCTTCAAAATTCGACACCTTTAGTTTGGTTACCCTCGAAGCGCTTAGTTGCGGGTTGCCAGTAATTGCCTACAATTCAAAAGGTCCTAAAGACATTATTGAAGAGGGTGTGAGTGGATTTTTAGCCAAAGCAAACAATGAGTTAGTTGCAAAAACCATCAGTTACTTCTCAAATAATGAGCAAATTTCAAGCTTTAAATCAAATGCCGTAAAACGCTCTCAAAAGTTTCAGAAAGATAAGATTATGGCTAAGTTGCTTAATGATATTGAACTCTCGGAGGAGCATTTGAATGATGAGAAGGTGATGGCGAGTTTGGAAAGATTTGAACGAGTGTAGTGTGATAAGTATTCCTGAGTTCGACGTAAGAATGATATCTAACATTAGCTCTGAGACGCCATAAATGGACGTCTCTACTGTTAATCTAACCGTTTTTCAATGTAGAGACGTCCATTTATGGCGTCTCGCAACACAATGAAATATAAAACAATTCTTACAACAGATTCAAACGACCTCCCCTAGCCCCTCCAAGGGAGGGGAACAAGGCATTAATTCTGAAATTTTGTCCACACTCCCCTCCTCTGGAGGGGTTGGGGGAGGTCAAAACAGCATAACTCTATGGTTAATTCAACCCTTACGAACAATAAAAAATGGTGGAAATCGGCTGTTTTTTATCAAATATATCCGCGCAGTTTTTACGATACCAACAGTGATGGAATTGGTGATTTACAGGGAATTATCCAAAAACTCGATTACCTAGTATATCTAGGGATCAATGCCATCTGGATATCGCCCATCTACCAATCGCCAATGTTCGATTTTGGATACGATATATCTAATTATAAGGCCATTGATAAGGTTTTTGGCGACTTAAACGACTTCAAACAGCTACTTGCCGAGGCACACAAACGCAATATTCGTATTGTGATGGATTTGATCATGAACCACACCTCGCACAAACACAAGTGGTTTCTCGAATCAAGCTCAGCCATTAGTAATCCCAAACGCGACTGGTACATCTGGCGACCATCGAACAATAAAACGCTTCCAAACAACTGGAAATCGGTATTTGGCGGTAGCGGATGGCAATACCATGCCGAGTCGGGCGAATATTATTACCACTCCTTTTTGAAAGAGCAGCCCGATCTAAACTGGCGTAACGAAGAGTTGCAAGAGACCTTTTTCAACGAGGTGCGCTTTTGGCTCGAGCTTGGAGTTGATGGTTTTAGGCTCGATGTGCTCAATTTTATTATTAAAGACAAACACTTTCGCAATAATCCTCAACCGCTCTACATTCCTCTCTTTCATCAACACAAATATACGCGCAACCGACCAAAATCGCATAAAATCATCGAAAAGCTTCGTCAGCTCATCGATTCCTACCCGCAGCGTATGTTAGTAGCCGAAATCTATCTACCTCCTCCAGGCGACAGCAAAATTGTTGGGAATTATCTCGGTAACGGCGAAAATGGAGTCCATCTGGCATTTGATTTCTCACTCATCTTTGCACGCTGGGGGGCTAATTCGTACGCAAAATGTATTCAAAAAAGTTTAGATCATATTCCGCAAAACGGCTGGCCAACGCTGGTCTTATCCAATCACGATCTGCTCCGAAGCATTAACCGTTTGGGTTTTAGAACTCATCAAACCGAACGCGCAAAAATTGAGGCTATCCTACTGCTTACCCTTCGTGGCACCCCATTTCTCTACTACGGCGAAGAGATTGGCATGAAAAATAAACGCATACCCTACCCTCACATTCAAGACCCTATTGGCAAAAAATGGTGGCCTCTTTTTAGCGGGCGTGATAAAGCCCGAACGCCCATGCAATGGAATAGCTCAAAAAACGGGGGATTTTCAGATGCAAAACCTTGGTTACCTGTCAATAATGATTTTTCTTCGCTCAATGTGGAGGAGCAACTTAACGATCCAAGCTCACTATTAAATCATTACAAAAAACTAATCGCCATACGCAATGAGTATAAAGCATTAGCATTTGGATATTTAAAGATCATCTCAACTACAGATAATATCCTTATCTACAACAGGTTATTTCATAATCACAAGGCTGTTATTATCCTCAATTTTAGCAGTCGCCGTAAAATAGCAACACTTCCACCCTACCTTATCGACCAAAAACCCATTTTTGCCACTCACAGCAATCGAGAAACTCAATTAGCTGATAATAAAGTGATTTTACAACCTTTTGAAGCGTTGATCTTTCATCTGAGTGCGGTTTAGAAGAAAAGATTATTAAAATTAACGTGAGTTCGATGTATGAAAATGATCTATAACATATAGCTTGAGACGCCATAAATGGACGTCTCTACCATGAAGAAAACAATTGTTTTTTTGTAGAGACGTTCATTTATGGCGTCTTGAATCGCTCTATATTATCTAAAAAAAAATTAAGAAAACGTACATTCTTACATCGAACTCACGTTAAAATTTAGCCTCTACTCCTTTTTTCACCGACAACAAATCTATAACCTTACACAATTTGGCCTTTAAATCAATTAGTTCATCTACACTTATTGTACCCGTTAATAAATTAGCCGCCAACGCTTGAGGTATTGATGATGCCTCAACCTTCAGCTCTTGCCCTTTTTGCGTGAGTGTAACTATCACCTTTCGTTCATCACTGCCTGAGCGCTGACGAGAAAGAATTCCTTGTGTCTCCATCCGTTTTAACAGAGGAGTTATAGTATTAGTATTTAAATAGAGCTTTTGCGAAATCTCATTTACTGTTATTCCATCACTCTCCCACAAAACCATCAGCACCAAATATTGCGGATAGGTTATCTCTAACTTATCCAAATAGGGCTGATACTCACGCGTAATGAGTCGCGATGCCGCATAAACCGGAAAACAGAGTTGATTGCTTAGTCGTAATTGCTCAAATTCCATAACAAATTGTTTTTTTTTGGGGGGGGAGATGTGGATTAAAATCTTTAAAAATCACCCACACCTACCACAAAAGTAACCAAAATCGGATACAAAATGTGACTTAGATGAATGATAAACTCTATTTCAAAATCTTTGAAAGATATTTATCTATCTTCTCGGGGCTGCTAGTTGGGGCAAATCGCTTTACTGGTTTTCCGTTAGCATCGACCAAAAACTTAGTAAAATTCCACTTTATTCTACCACCCAAAAAACCTGGCAACTCTTTTTTCAAATATTTATAGATAGGATGGGCACCATCACCGTTTACCTCAATTTTGGCAAACATCGGAAAACTCACCCCGTAATTGATTAAACAGCCTTCAGAGATTGACTTCTCATCTCCAGGCTCTTGATTCCCAAACTGGTTGCAAGGAAATCCTAAGATTACCAACCCTTGATCTATATACTTCTGATACAACTCCTCTAACCCCTCGTACTGAGGTGTTAACCCACATTTACTAGCTGTATTCACAACCAACACTGTTTTGCCCTTAAAGGCCTCCATCTGCACATCCTTACCTTGAAGGGTTTTTGCCGAAAATTGATAAAACTCGTTTTTCATGTTTTTTATCTTAAAAGATTAAATCGTTTACGACACAAATATACGCATGATTTTTATATCGCAAGCGATGTTTTAATTAAATTAAGTTAAACACTATATATTTATTCTTAAACAGTTAATGCATCAAATTTTTTAACTATATTCAATAAACTATATCAACCTAAATAAAACATTATGACTCTACTAATCATCTTAATCTTCGTTTTAGGCTACATTGCCATCGCAACCGAACACTCTATCAAAATAAACAAAGCGGCCTCAGCACTTATTACGGGTGTACTTACTTGGAGTGTTTACATCTTACTATCGCCAGACAAACACCTTGTTAGCGAACAACTTGCGCACCACTTTGGTGAGTTTGCGGGTATTCTCTTCTTCCTTTTAGGGGCTATGACCATTGTTGAGTTAATTGATGCGCACGATGGATTCGACATTATTACCAGTAAAATCACGCAGACAGATCAGCGCAAACTCCTCTGGATTATAGCATTTCTAACTTTTTTCCTGTCTGCAATACTAGATAACTTAACAACGACAATCGTCATCGTCTCACTACTTCGCAAATTAATAAGGTTTGAAAAAGATAGGCTTTTCTTTGCAGGAATAGTCGTAATTGCAGCTAACGCAGGTGGTGCTTGGACTCCAATTGGCGACGTAACAACAACCATGTTATGGATTGGAGGACAAATAACTACCTACAAAATTATGTCATCTTTAATAGTGCCAAGTATTGTAAGTTTAGCCATCCCACTCATCTATCTATCGTTCAAATTAAGAGGGGAAATTGAAAAGCCACTCCATTCTGGCGAATCAAAACACGAAGCTCTCTCAAACAAACATAAATCCATTGTTCTCTACTCTGGGATTGCCGCTCTAGCATTTGTACCAATATTTAAAACAATAACACATCTGCCTCCCTACATGGGCGTTTTATTTGGATTAGCCGTACTTTGGATAATTACCGAACTTTTACACAGTAAAAAAGAGGCCGAACATCGTCACGTTCTCTCAGTTGTACACGCCTTACGTAAAATTGATACGGCTAGCATACTCTTTTTCTTGGGTATCCTGATTAGCATTGCAGCGCTTCAATCGGTTGGATTATTAAGTCACGCGGCAACTTGGCTTGCATCTAATTTACCTAACGAGAGTGTCATCGTAATTGCTATTGGACTACTATCTTCTGTGGTAGATAACGTGCCATTGGTTGCTGCCGCTCAAGGTATGTACACTCTTGCCCAATATCCTACCGACCATTTCTTTTGGGAATTCTTGGCCTATTGCGCAGGTACGGGTGGCAGTATTTTAATAATTGGATCGGCAGCAGGTGTAGCTGCCATGGGCATGGAGAAGATTCATTTTAACTGGTATTTTAAAAACATTACATTTTTAGCCCTTATTGGTTATTTTGCGGGGGCAGCAATGTATATATTACAACATTTCATCTTCACTTACTAAAAAATAAAGAGTAGCTTTTAAAAAATGATCCATTTTGAGGCAATTACCCCCAAAATGGATCATTTTTTATAAAATTTAAAGAAACATCCAATTTTAAATTTTTTATATATTTTGGCATAAAATCGACCAAAAACTTAAAATAATTTCAAAAAAAATAGAGATTTTACGATAAAAATTCACCATTTTTGGCAAAAAAGATAACAATCTGTCAATTTTTGAAATAAATAAGTTTTTACAATGACACAACAAGAAGCGCTAAAAACAGAGGAGTCAATCACCCTCATCAAAGACCATTTTTCTGCAAAATTATGCAAAGAACTGAACCTAGTTAAAGTTTCATCTCCACTTGCGGTACTCGATGGTACAGGTATAAACGACGACCTTAATGGAATCGAACGCCCTGTTTCATTCCCTATTAAAGCGCTACAAGAGCGTATTGGCGTAGTGGTGCACTCGCTTGCAAAATGGAAACGCCTCAGACTCAAAGAGCTTGGTATTGAAGTTGAAAAAGGGATCTTAACCGACATGAGAGCGCTTCGCCCTGATGAAGATTATACCCCGCTTCACTCAATATATGTGGATCAATGGGATTGGGAAAAACATATGAACGAATCAAATCGCACACTCGACTATCTTAAAAATACAGTTAAAGGAATTTATCGCGCTTTAGTTGAAACAGAAAAAGAGGTTGAGGCAAATTATCCTGCTATTAAGGCCATCTTACCAAACGAGATCACCTTTATCCACTCCGAAGAGTTACTAAAAATGTACCCTACTCTCTCGCCTAAAGAGCGTGAAAATGCAATAGTAGAAAAACATGGAGCTATTTTCTTAATGGGTATTGGCGGTAAATTATCCGATGGCACAATCCACGATGGAAGAGCGGCAGACTACGACGATTGGAGCAGCAAAAACAGCGATGGTTTCTCTGGCTTAAACGGAGATATACTACTTTGGCATCCAACTCTTAAATGCTCTTTTGAAGTATCGTCAATGGGTATTCGCGTTAATAAAGAGGCTCTAGAGCGTCAATTAAAAGAGAAAGATTGCGAAGATAGATCAACGCTTCTATTCCACAATATGCTTTTAACCGGACAACTACCTCAAAGTATTGGTGGTGGTATTGGTCAGTCTCGTGTATGTATGTTTATGCTAAAAAAGACACACATTGGCGAAGTACAAGTAAGTATTTGGGGCGAAGAGGTTAAAGAACAATTAGCGAAAGAGGGAATCAACCTCCTATAATATATTATAATTAGATAAAGGGAGATGCACGATTTCATTCTGTCATCTCCCTTTATTATGTATTTTCCTCAAAGAAATTAGATCTTTTTCACTTTATACCCTTTACCGGTCAACCAAACCGAGCACTTTTCCCTAAAGTCACCCTGCACCAAAATCTCACCATCTTTAACAGATCCTCCCACACCACAAAGTGTTTTTAGGCTCTTACCCAACTCTTTTAAATCATCTTCAGCACCAACAAAACCTGTTATTAACGTTACCGATTTCCCCGCTCGCTGCTTCTTATCTAACTCTACACGTAGCTTTTGTGCCGATGGAGCCAAGGTCTCTTGAATCTCCTCTTCGGGTGTAAAATCCAAATCTCTATTAGTCGAAAAAACTAATCCACCCTGACTATTTTTTACCTTCTTCATTTATCTTATCTTTGTGTGATGATTCAACTCTTACAACGCAAAAATAGAGATATTTTGACCGATTGTTTTTGATTTATCCCAAATAATTTTTAAATAACTATATTTATCATCTTTGTAATGGAGAGTCGGTTCTCGTTTTGAGTCAATTTAACCTCCATTGCATAATATAATCTGTTGAAAATAAATAGATACTAATGAATAAAATCGTTGAAAAGGAGTTTTTTTCTCCCAATGTAGTTAAACTGGTTGTAGAAGCACCTCGCATTGCCAAAGCGCGTAAAGCAGGTCACTTTGTCATTATCAAAATTGGCGAAAAGGGTGAGCGAATTCCTCTTACAATTGCCTCTTCGGATATCGAAAAAGGTACTATCACGCTTGTTGTACAAACTGTAGGCGTCTCATCTCGCAAATTGGCAGCTCTTAATGTAGGCGAATACATTACCGATATGGTTGGTCCTCTTGGCCAAGCTACTCATATCGAGAAAGTTGGAACAGTGTTAGCATGCGGTGGTGGAGTTGGTGTTGCACCTCTTTTACCAATAGTTGAGGCATTTAAAAAAGCTGGCAATCGAGTTATTACCATCTTAGCAGCTCGTTCAAAAGATCTTATTATTCTTGAAGATCAAATGAGAGCTTATTCTGATGAGCTGGTTATTATGACAGACGACGGCTCTTATGGCACTAAAGGTTTAGTTACTAATGGAATGGAAGAGGTTATTGCACGCGAGAAAGTCGATCTTTCTGTGGTAATTGGTCCTGCTGTAATGATGAAATTTGCCTCTCTAACAACAAAAAAACATGAAATACCTACTTATGCCAGCCTTAACACCATCATGGTTGATGGGACTGGAATGTGTGGAGCTTGTCGTGTATCCGTTGGTGGACGTACAAAATTCGTCTGCATTGATGGACCCGAATTCGATGCTCACAAAGTAGATTTCGATGAAATGTTGCTCCGTCTTAATGGATACAAAGACGAAGAGTGCAAAGCTGATGCAAGTTATAAAGAGTCAATCGCTAAATAATTGAACCCAATGGGAGATTCAAACGATATTTTAAAAGAAGAGCGCAACGAAGCGTGGAGAGCCGAGTTACGCCAAACAATGAAAAACAAAGAACGCACCTCGCTTGAGCGCGTTCACATGACAGAGGCTGATCACCACACGCGAACCCAATCAAACATTGAGGTTAACAGAGGTTTAACTGCCGAGGAGGCAATGGCCGAAGCACGCCGTTGCTTGGACTGCCCTGATCCAACCTGTATGACGGGTTGTCCTGTGGAAATCAAAATTCCAAAATTCATCAAACGTATTGAACGTGGCGAATTTTTAGAAGCCGCTAAAGCACTTAAAGAGACGAGCTCACTCCCTGCTGTTTGCGGGCGCGTGTGTCCACAAGAAAAACAGTGCGAAGCTCAATGTTTCTATACAAAAAAGATGAATGCCATACCGGTAGCTATTGGCTATTTAGAGCGTTTTGCAGCCGATTTCGAGCGCGAGTCGGGCAAGATGGCAGTACCAGAAGTTGCTAAATCTAATGGTATTAAAGTAGCAGCCATTGGCTCGGGTCCAGCGGGACTAACCTTTGCTGGCGAGATGGCAAAAATGGGTTTCGATGTTACTGTTTTTGAGGCGCTTCACGAAATTGGTGGAGTACTAAAATATGGTATTCCAGAGTTCCGTTTACCAAATAAAATAGTTGATGTTGAGATCGATATCCTCAAAAAAATGGGGGTCAAATTTGAAACAAACTTTATTGTTGGTAAAACTGCTACCATTACAGACCTTCGCGAAGAGGGATTTGCAGGATTTTTTGCTGGTAGTGGCGCCGGATTACCTCGCTTTATGAATATTCCTGGCGAAAACTATATTGGAATCTTGAGCTCTAATGAGTATTTAACGCGAGTAAACCTCATGGATGCCGCAAATCCAAAAAGCGACACGCCTATTAATGTTGGTAAAAACGTGGCCGTGATTGGTGGTGGAAATACCGCTATGGACTCAGTTAGAACTGCTAAAAGACTTGGCGCTGAGCGAGCAATGATCGTTTATCGCCGCTCAATGGACGAGATGCCGGCACGTGTTGAAGAGATAAAACATGCACAAGAGGAGGGAATTGAATTCTTAGTACTCACAAATCCTATCGAATACTTTGCCGATGAAAAAGGTCGCGTAAAGGCGATGAAAGTTCAAAAGATGGAGCTTGGCGAACCTGATGCATCAGGACGAAGAAGCCCTGTCGTTATGGAAGGACACGACTACATCATTGAGGTAGATACCGTGGTAGTGAGTGTTGGTGTATCACCAAATCCACTAATCCCACAATCGGAGCCCGACCTTAAAGTATCCAAATGGGGAACCATTGAGGTTAACGAATCTATGCAAAGCTCAATTCCAGATCTTTTTGCAGGTGGCGATATTGTTCGAGGTGGTGCTACCGTTATTCTCGCAATGGGAGATGGACGGAAAGCAGCAGCATCTATGCAGAGTTATTTACTAAAATCGAACTAAACCCAACAATATGACAAGTTTAAAAACAACCTTCTTAGGAATACCGATCAACAACCCAGTGGTTATTGGTAGTAGCGGATTGACAGGAAATGTTAAGAATATTGTAGCTCTTGAAAAAGCAGGTGCCGCTGCCGTTGTACTAAAATCAATTTTCGAAGAGGAGATTCAACTCGAGTTCAAAAAAACGTGGAATAACCTTGAAACCATCGACTTCCACAACCAAGAGTTTTTGGACTACTACGATTATGAGATAAAAAAAGAGGTTATAAACAACTATACCCAACTCATTCGTGAGGCCAAAGAGAGCGTTAGCATCCCTGTAATTGCTAGCATTAACTGTATGGGCTCCTCCGAGTGGGTTAATTTTGCAAAGAAAATTGAAGATGCAGGGGCCGATGGTATTGAATTAAATATCTTCAAACTCCCATTTAGCAATAAGCTAGATAGCGAGATGATTGAAAAAAGCTACTTCGACATCATTAAATCAATCCGTAGCAAAGTAAACATTCCAATTGGCATTAAGATATCGCCATTTATAACAAATCTTGGAGGGTTTATACAAAAAATATCGCAACTTGATGTACAAGGAATCACGTTATTCAACAGATTCTACAACCTTGATTTCGATATCGAGCAAGAAAAAGTGATAAGTGGAAATATATTCTCTCAAGATCGTGATTATCACAACACCCTACGTTGGACTTCGCTTATGTCGCCGCGTGTTAAATGCAATTTGAGTGCTTCAACAGGAATCCACGACTCCGAAACAGCCATGAAAATGATCTATGCAGGTGCAACATCGACCCAAATAGTATCGGTTGTTTACGAACTTGGAAATAGTCAAATCAAACACATATTGGATGGCATTGAGGGATGGATGCAACGCAAAGGATACAAGACAATTCAAGAGTTTAGAGGTAAGTTAAGTCAAAGTACCTCCACCGACCCAGAGCACTACGAACGAGTTCAGTTTATGAAATACTTTGGTGAGCACCATTAATTAAATAACTCGCAAAAAATGGATAAGAGAGTTTAGTTAACCACTAGACTCTCTTTATTTTATATAAGAATTGGAAGCAAAAAGTTTGTATGATAAAAATATTTTGTACCTTTGCGCCGCATAAAATTATAAACAATTAATTATTGTAGTATGTTAAATCAGTATGAAACCGTTTTCATTTTAACTCCCGTTTTGTCTGAAGCTCAGATGAAGGAAGCGGTAGAAAAATTTAAAAGTCTGATTGTAGAGAATGGTGGTGAGATCGTCAATGAAGAAAATTGGGGACTTCGCAGCCTAGCTTATCCAATCCAAAAGAAAAAAACTGGATTTTATCAGTTGATAGAATTCAAGTCTGAAAGTAGCTTCGTAGAGAAGTTAGAGTTAAATTATCGTCGTGATGAGCGTATCATCCGCTTTTTAACTTTCAAACTCGACAAGTACGCTACAAAGTACAGCGAAAAGAGAAGAAACTCATTTAAAAAGGAAGGAAAGGAGAACTAGACCATGTCAACAAATCAGAGCGAAATTAGATATTTAACCCCTCCGTCGGTTGAAATCAAAAAGAAGAAGTATTGCCGCTTCAGAAAAAATGGTATCAAGTATGTAGATTACAAAGATCCAGGATTCTTGAAGAAGTTTTTAAATGAGCAAGGTAAAATTTTACCACGTCGCTTAACAGGTACTTCACTAAAATATCAACGTAAAGTTGCTACGGCAGTAAAAAGAGCTCGTCATCTTGCCTTTTTACCTTATGTTGTGGATTTGATGAAATAATAATAAGGAGGACTATACAATGCAAATTATATTAAAAGAAGATATAACAAACTTAGGCAGCAAGAACGACATCGTTGAAGTTAAGCCTGGTTACGGTCGTAACTTTCTTATCCCTAGAGGTTTCGGCGTATTAGCTACTCCTTCGGCTATTAAAGTACACAACGAGAACATGAAGCAAAGAGCTCATAAAGAGGAGAAAATCAAAAATGAAGCTATTGCTCTAGGTGCTAAACTTGAAGGTAAAAAAGTTACTGTTGGTGCTAAAGTTAGCTCTACTGGTAAAATCTTTGGTTCAGTAACTACTATTCAAATCGCTGAAGCTCTTGAAAAAGCAGGCTTCCCAGTTGAACGCAAAAACATTCTTATTAAAGAAGATTCAGTTAAAGAGGTAGGAAGCTACACTGCAACTGTTAAACTTCACAGAGATGTTAAAATTGAAATCGCTTTTGAAGTGATTTCTGAATAAATTATAGTATTCACGACGATTACATTTTTCAAACATAAAAAAAGCCATCCGACTCGATACCGGATGGCTTTTTATTTTGGCGCTAATGTTAATCTTACCTTTAGGGGATCAATAGAAAAACATAGTGGAGTCATTTATCTCGCCTACGGCTTCGATTTGAATTATTACGCAAAGACCCGCGAAGGAATGCGCGAAGTTTCGCGAAGTTTAATATGCAAATCCACAACTCCATAAGCATCTGTATCTCAAACGAATACCAACTTTCGCAAACTTAATACTTTGCACACCCTCTGCGCATTCATTTAACTCTGTTGATCTGCGATTGCGCTACAACAAAATATTCGCCGAAGGAGAATATGGTTTACAAACTAACATTACCAATATCTCTACTCCACCGACTTTTGCACTTGACCTTACCTATAAAATCAAGCGATTACTTAACTGCCACGGTCTCAATCTCCACCAAAACACCTAATGGCAACTCTTTTACTGCAAATGCAGCTCTAGCAGGAGGATTTACGGCATAATATCGGCCATAAACCTCATTCATGGCCTTGAAATTTGCCATATCAGAGAGCAAGCAGGTAGATTTAACCACATCGGCAAAAGAATAACCTGCCTCGGTTAAAATGGCCTCAATGTTTTTCATCACCTGCTCGGTTTGTTCGATTATACCACCATCAACCACTTTCCCAACTGATGGATTAATTGGTATCTGCCCCGACACATAAAGCGTTCCATTTACCTCTATAGCCTGACTATAAGGCCCAATTGCTGCTGGAGCATTATTTGAGTTTATTACTCGTTTCATCCTAAAAAATATTTGATTTGTTATAAAAGAACCCTATTAAAAGAATTGTGTTCAATTTATGGTAGTTTATTTACTGATAAAAACTAGCCTTGTCTCGTGGAGAACTACGTTTCTCGTATTTCAAGTCTTGTAACATGCTTGAATTAACACGTATGGTGAAGAAGTATGATTTATAAGCTCCTGTTGGCACAAGATTAAAACTCATTGTCCAACAATGTAAATCCTTTGTAATATTGATATTGGTCTGAGTAAACTCTTTATATTCAAAATTATAACCTGTTGAAAATCCAACTTTCCACTTTTTAGTCAAATCAATCGTTCCATTACAGTTTAGATCGGATGTCGGTTTCAAATCATACGTCATGGTACTCGTGTTAAACTTATCCTGAATAAGTCGAAAACTATAATTAAGCGATAAAGTCCAAGGAATAGTAAACTTAGCATATCCATCTTCGCCCTTTACCATCTTCTTATCCACTTTATCTACTTTGGGATTACTCTTTAGTCCCATTGGATCATTTGTATCAAAAACAGGTTCACCGGGAATCAACAATGAATCAGGATTAACCTCAGAATCACCATCCTTGCTCTTTTTAAATTTGCTATTATTTAAAGATATTCCAAAACTAAAATTAAAACTCTCCAAACGAAGAGGTTTTCCAGTCTCTTTAAAATAACTACGATCCACTCTAACAGGCGTACCTCGACTAGTGGTATCCATTGCGTACCCGTCAAAAACACCCCCGAAATTAATTCCAACCCCTTTAATGGTGGTTCGACCCGACATATTCACTTTACTGAAGTTTAACGAATCTGCCAATATATTGTAGCCACTTGAAAAACTCAACCCTTCTAGCAACACTATTTTACTGAGACCTGTAGAATCTTTCAAATCTTTCACCTTCATATCGAGCGTGTTACCAAAACTAAATGAAATATTTCCGCTTTTTGATGGCGATGGAGTTCCATATATGGCATTTTCATAGCGTGAGTACTGATAATGCACCACTGTATCAGATTTCGCATCATAATACTCGATCTGGTTATAATACCCATAACGCGAAGAACTAAAATCAGGTGCAAAACTGAATCCAACAGAAGGAGTCATCACATGTCTAAAGGCTTTTACCTTGTTGCCAAAAACGCGTTGATCGGGAGCATAAAACATATACGCCTTTGTACTCGTTCCAATTCCTAATGAGTAGTCATAAACACGGTTAAAACCTTTTATCGTATCGGTCGTTACCAATTTTTGCTGATCATAATCGTACGCCTTTTCAATAGAATTAAAATACCATCTCTCAGTATAATTTAAGGATGGTGAAGCTGTGAAAAATTTCAAAAACTTCAAATTCATCGACAACGGCGCAGAGTGCTTAACACCGTTTTGCCAATCTGATGGGAAATCCTTATCGTTAAATTCATACTCTTTTGCGTGAATGTAATTCTTAGAAGTTCCAGTATATGAGAGATTAATCTTTTCAAACCAGCGTTCCTCGCCAATTCTGTTCTTTTTCTTAAAAGGAGAGATCTTTGATACAGTTAATGTAAAATCGGGTATGGTTAAATCTATCGTAGTGTCTCTACTATTTTGAGAATGTAGTAAGTTGACAGAAAAATTAACGGGTGCAACCGGAAAACGCTTTGAATAGGAGATACTTGATCGCTTCGTATTGGTTGCAAGTTGTTGCGTATTTACAACATTTTGAATATTATTTTTTTCAAACGAAGATGTAGAATAATCAACGCTGGCTGAAAGTGAACTATATGGATTTGCCTTTGCATCGGGCGAATGAGACCATCGTATAGCCATATCCTTCGTCTTAGAGTAATCAGGAAGATCCTTTTCACTATAAATATTGGTGATGGTTCTAAAACTAAAATTACCACTCAAATGGTACTTCCACTTATATTTTGATGCCATTTGTAAACCCCAAGATCCATTTGTATAGATATCTCCAGTAGTTGCTAAGTCAAAATAATCGCTCGCCGCCCAGTAATAACCTCCTTCACGTAAAAAGAGTCCGCGCTGCGTTTCGGTACCATAAGTTGGCATAATAACACCCGATGAATATTTCGATGTAGATGGGATTAAAGCAAATGGAATAAATAGAGGATAGATAGGAACATCTTCCATAACCAAATAGGCTGGACCCGTAATAATTTTTTTACCAGGAATAAATTTAGCCTTGGTTAAATGCAGATAGAAGTGAGGGCAGTCATGATTATCGCATGTGCTATAGTGTCCTTTTTTGATGTAAAAAGTGTTATCCTCCATCTTTTTTGAGCGACTAGACACCACATAACCTTCGCCTTGCTCTGTCACAACATGCTCAATAACAGCCTTTTGAGTTTTAAAATTATACTTCATGGTATTCATGGTGTATGTGCCATTTTTGTCTGTAAAAACAGGCAACCCTTGCACAACGCCACTACTATCTTTTACACCACAAGCATAAGCTGTTGTACTATCCATATCTAATTCGATATAGGCAGCTTTAAGATC
>RRZU012047199.1_pt1 | contig 19893 bp, 15 predicted proteins | sample 2165561 | NCBI WGS metagenome assembly RRZU01 (sample SAMN10456909, study PRJNA506462) | wastewater metagenome | isolation source: wastewater sludge | place: USA: Moscow, Idaho | reverse complement strand
CTATTATCTGTGCTCATCCAAGTTCCCAAAAGATCATCAGGATTGGTAGCACTCAATTTTCCGAAAATAAGAAATAATAAAATAAATAATATTCTGCTCATGACTTTATATTTTTAAGGCGATGGTGTTGTTTTTAATTTTTGTAAAGATGTAAAAGCCAGAGATAAAATGTTTTACAGAATTTTGAAGAGAATTTTCAAAATTTTTAGACAAAAGAAAAACCTCAATTTTTTGAGGTTTGCATCATATTTAAAATGAAATGAATTTATTCTTTGCTGATGAAGATGCTTTCTAAAACAGAAGTGATAATGGATAAAGCCACACTGAAAATAAGTGCCCACCAGAATCCATCTATCTGAATGCCGTCTGTAAAACGGTCTGCCAATAGTATAATGATGGCATTAATAACCAAAGCAAATAATCCTAAAGTTAAAAGCGTAATCGGAAAAGAAAATAAATGCAAAATAGGTTTTACAAATAAATTCAAAAGACCTAATACAATGGCAAAAATAATCGCTGCAGAGAAAGTAGTAACGTGTACTCCACTGAGAACATTGGGCAATAAATAAGCCACAACTGCGGTAATAACAAGTTTAATAATAGTGTTCATAATATTTGATTTTATACCTCTAATTTAAACATTTTTTTGATAGTATTTTAATGTTTTTAATGAATTAATAATAAAAAAATAATATGGGGGTGTTTTTTGGAACATCAAACTCATAGAGTTCTTGGGTTTTTGCATTATAAAATAACCATTGAAAAGTTTTCATATTGGTTTTTCCCATCGTAAAAAGGCCAATTTGAGTATAAGGTACGCCTTCCCAATCGGTTTCTTCTACAGAATAGCCCAGCTTCGCTTCAGGATTTTTAAGTTGAAATTGTACGCCAGTTTGGTTATTTTTATCCAGATAATATTCAACCAATTTAGCAATTCTTTTTTGGTGAGGATCACTATAAACACTGCTGTCTCGCTTCATTTTAAAGAGTTGTTTGTCAAAAACGGTATAACTCAAAACCTGACCATTTTTTTGGAGAATACTATCTGTTTTACTGCTTTCTGATGCTTTTTCATAGGATTTGTTTTGGCAAGAAACCAAAAATGAAATGAGTACTACAAAAGATAAAAAAGCTTTCATTTTTTTCTATTAAAGGTAAGGAAAATTTAGATTTATGTTTTTAGTTTTGATTAATTTTATTTCAATTTAGATTTTAGCGCACAATCTTTCTTTGCAAAAGAAAACCCATCTTACAATAACCTTGCAACACAAGTATTCGTAAGAGGGCGATGGAGTTTTTAAAAGTTATTTAAACGAGTAATAAATTAGTAGTATCAAATCTTTTTTATATAAGAAAAATCTAAGATATCTCGGATTTGCAATCTTTGACATTTCATTTTATTAAAACGAAAAAAAGCAAATTTTCAAATCATCACTTCATAACTATATAACCTATTTCATATTTTGCAGATTTGAAAAAACAATATTTGTTTTATTTTCAATGCTATTTACGAGGTTATAAAACTCCATACTTGACCAACGGACACATTAGAGTGATTATCTTTTGCTATAATTTTCCAATAATATTTTGTGTTGGCTACTAATTCTTTAAACTTATAATTAGTTGATGTAAGATTTGATTCTGTTAACCTTAAATTGTTAATATCTGTACCTAAATAGAGATCATAAGTAAGAGGATCATTGTCTAAATCTTCACACTTCCAACTCACAGAATTATCAACTATAGTACTTCCAAGTGTAGGACTTATAAGTTCTGGAGCAAATGGGGTATGATTTGTTATGGCTAAAGATTCTGTTTGAAACTGAAAAGTACTGCTCATCATAGAATTTTGAGGGCCTATAGTTTCCACTTTCCATTTATACAATATTCCTTTTTCAAGATTATTAAATGAATAGTTTGTATTTGACGTAGATTCTGTAAAAACAGTAGTTTCTTTACCGTTCTCTACTTTATTTACGGTTAAGTTGTAACTGGTTGCATTTGTTACGCTTTTCCAAGAGAATGTAATAGGCATTTCCATACAGATTTGTTTATCAGATGGTAGCAGTAAAGTGGTAGCTGTTACTAATTTTTTGGGAGTATTTTCTTCTCTATTATCGCTACAAGCTACTAAGAAAAAAAGACAAAAAAATATAATAATTATAGAAGTATTGTTTTTCATTGCTTAATAATTTTTTTAGTCATTTTTCTATTTTCGGATTCCAACACTAGAAGGTATGTCCCTGAAGGTTGTTTTTTGATAGAAATAGTTTTGGAGTGATTTTCTTTGATATCATCTTCCATAATCAGTTGACCATTTTGTGAGTATAGAGCTAGGTGTACCTTTTCATTTAAATGGTTAACAATATTTATCAAATCACTCGTAGGATTTGGAAATATTACGATATCATTTTGGGTAGTAATTAATTCTTTAATAATTTTCCCTTCACATGATTTGGACGATTCTAATACAATATTATCTGCAAAATTATCTAGAATTAAATCATAGCTTCCTTTACTGTAAACCGTAATATTTTTTTTTCCATAAGTAATGGTAAAAGGTGCTGTGCCTGACTGTATCTGAACTTTAGCAAGCCTTCCAGATAGTTCAATTTTTCCCTTTAAATTTTCAGGTTTTCCGATATTTACTACATAACAATACTGCGTATCATTTGATAATTTAATGCATAGATTATATGTGCCGCCATTCAGGTTATTGAGCGTGACAGATGAATTAAAAGACACCCAATTACTTCCATTTAATGAATAGCTGTAAGTATAATTTTCTTTAGAAGTAATTAATATTGCTCCATTATTTTTGGTATCACAAGTTTCATCTTGTGCAGTAACAGTAAATAAATTAGGTGCGTAATTATTAAAATTTATTCGCCAAACATCATTATATAAATCACCTCCGAAGAAATATAAGTTTCCTAACTGATCATTCCAAGTTGCAGAATTATACCTATGAGGAGGAAGATTTGTGGGCGAAGAAACATTTATTTGACCATAATTTTTTGGTAATGAAGATTTAGGACCATACATCCAAGTCCAATTATTTGTATTAATATTATATCTCCATAAATCTAGTTTAGAATAGCTGTCCTTTCCTCCCAAAAACCATAAGTCACCATTTTTTCCAGTCCATGTAAATGCATTGGCTCTGTTTCCCGGAAAATTAGTGTCGTTTTCTACTCCAATATTTCCATAATTAAGAGCCGTAAAAGGTATTGAACTCCTTACTTTCGTCCATGTATTATTATTGGTTTGATATTTCCACATAATACCAGAAAAATAATACCAAAAATTTTTATTTTCATCTTGCCATCCTATGCCGCTTTCTTCCTTGGCAATAGGATAATCTTTACTGTTGGTGCTGTTGATTATTTTATCTCCACTTAACCAAACCCATTGATTAAGTGTTATATCATATTTCCATACATCATTTAGATAACCTCTTTGAGAAGACTTCTCATCAAAGCCATAGCCGCCATAGAGATAAAAATTTCCTTCTTGGTCTACCCAACTCTTGCCATCTCTTCTAGCTCCAGGAATATTAGTAATAGAAGAAACGCCTAACGTTCCATAATTAGCAAATGGTTCATCATTTTTTTGTTTGCCCCCTTTCCATACCCAATTATTAGTTTTTCTGTTATACATCCATAAGTCCTGATGCAATTGATTATCAAAGCTGCCATAATTGCCGCCAAAAAGCCATAGATTTCCATTTTTATCTATCCATGAAAACGCTTCATTACGAGATCCTGGAGAATTTCTCTTGTCTTCAACATTTAACACCCCATAATCTAAAGAATTATAATTAGAAAAATTGTAGAAAGAAAAATAGTTTCCTTTAATCCATTGCCATTTTTTTTGAGAAATATCAAACTTCCATAAATCATCTGATCGATACACATATAGGGAAAATCCTTTATGGAATGAACCTAGAACCCCATAAAGCCAAAGATTTCCATCTTCATCAGTCCATTTAGCGCCAAAATCTAAGGTTCCGCCTGGTGTATTTTCACTTTCTAATAGTCCTGCAAGCTTTTGATAGGTATTTTTATTAACAGAATTAATGTTACTATCTACACCTTTAATCCAAACCCAATTGTTGGTTTGGATATTGTACTTCCATATAGCATCAATGTTTTTACTACCTTTAAACTGATACAAGTTCCCGTCATTTCCAATCCAACAAGCTGATCCATTAATAGTTCCTGGAAAGTTTTTTGGATCTTCTACATTTATTGTTCCATAAATTGGTTTTTTATCATCATCGGTAATAATTTTTTTTTGTTTCATTACAGCCCATGAATTTGTAGATATTCTGTATCTCCACATGTATTGATTTACAAATATCCAAAAATCACCGCTATTATCTACCCAATGATTAGGTTTTGGATTGTCCAAACTCCAGTCTAATGTATTGGGTAAATTATTTGGATCTTCTACTCCAATGTCACTTACAATACTTTCTTTACTAGTTAGACTACCTTTTAACCAAGTCCATTGTCCAGTATTCATATTAAGCTTCCAAAGATCATTTAATAAATAATATTGAGATTTACCATTAAAAAAACCTCCATAAATATATATGTTACCTTGAGAATCTTTAAATGAACATGAACCATACCTTGCACCTGGTGAGTTTAATGAATGCTCCTGACCTAATGTATTATAATTACCAGTAGCATTAGGTTGATCACTTCCTCCAATCCAACTCCACATCTTCGTAGAAATATTATATTTCCATAATGTATCATATTCTACAGTATTAGATCTATTACTAAGGCCTGTTCTTCCTCCAAAAAGATATAGGTTCCCTTGTTCATCGGTCCAAGTTGTTGTATTAATTAAAGCAGGAGGTATATTTGCAATGTCTTCTACGCCTTTCGTTCCAAAATGCCCAGCTCCATCATTAGTAGGTTCAGATATTTTAATCCAATTATTGGTTGCAATATTAAATTTCCACAAATCATTGCTCGCTGTTAAAGAGCTAGTAATCCCTCCAAATTTATATAAATTATTATTTGAAGTCCAAAATGAAGATAGTGAAACTCCAGAAGGCATATTGCGATAACTCTCTACGTTGATTCCTTTATCAAAACCGTCAGAATCATTATAAGGTCTGCCTTTTTTAAACGTAAAATTATTGTTTTGCTTATTGTAGCTCCATAATATACTGCTATAGCTACCCTCACTGTATCCGCCAAACATCCAAAATAATCCCTCTTTGTCTACTACATAAGACATATCTCTTTGAATACCTGGCCAGTTTTCATCAGAGTCTAGTCCATATAAACCAATTTCTGCAGTTTGTTCAGTTTGATTTGTACCTTGAATCCAAGTAAAATTTATATTTTGAGAATAAAGTAATGTACTTAATAAGAGAAAAAATAAACTTTTTTTCATTCAGAAAAGGTTATTAGTTAAAGTCATGCTAAAATAAAAAAATAATTTTTATTCTATTGATGATTTTTATTATGCTACTGATGAGTAATTTTATTACTTCCCGATACAGTATCTATAGAAGTCTTTATTGATGGTGATTTATACCATATAAGGTGTACAAAAGTGGTACACGATTAAGATGCTGCAACATCTTTTTTTCCTACTTTTCCGCACGAATCTCGTCATATTAAACAACTGTAAACCAGTATTTTAAAACATTTTATAATAAATTTAAAAATACATTTGTACTACTTTTGTACATCTCCAACCTTCTAAATTACTGTAAATTAAATAATTAACATTTCCCGAATGCTAGAGTGATAATTGATAGATTTCGCCTGTACACCTCAATTTTCATCTGTTTTTAGGATGAAAACAATTTACAATTCTACAATTGCAGTTTAGCCATTTCCATGTTTAAAAGGAGTAAGCATTCAATTACTTTGCTTATTTTTAAAATTAAAACTAATTATTGGAAGAATTTGAAATGAAATTTATTCTTTCATTATTTAATTTTATATTATTACTATCAATCAGTGATTCAATTGCTAAACTTATAACTTGATCAATTTGATTTCCAACCTTCATAAAACCGAATGTTTTTGACGTAATTCTTACAAGTTCTTCCCTGCTCAGACTCAAATTAATCTCCAGGGCTTCCATTATTGCAATCTTAATTTCTTCTTGTGATATATCCTCTATCGATCTGTTTTCTATAGAGTTATCTCTATAATTCTGAAGATTGTAGGGAGTTACCTGTTCACTCCAATAGAAAACCTGATGAGTTTCATTTTTTGAAACGGTAAGAATATTTTCTACAATTTCTGTCAAATAGCCATTCAGTTTTGCTCCGGCTCTGGTGGTATTCCATAGTTTTATAATCTTTCTGAACAAGTAATTTTTACTGATTGGTGCTTCCACAGAAACAATCTTCTGAAATTGGTTAATTAGTATCGGCCTGCTTTCTAAAAAATAAATGCTTTCCGAATTTGCCAAAGCAGAAGTTTCCACTATTGCAGATTCATAAGAAATCATAAGCGTGTTCGAACTGGTATTTTCGATTTCTAGTAAAGTGTTTTGTGATTTTATCGGTTCATTGACCAAGAACGGATCAATAAATATTTCCTCATCTACTTTGTTTCTATAATCTTCAATTTTTTCTTTAATTTGGGTTACAATTTTCTCTTTATTTTTTAACCAATCCAGTGTCCAAATTCTAAAAATATTCCAGTCTAAAGAATTTAAAACATTGGGCGCAAGAAGTTCTCTATCATTGGTGGTATGAATATTAAAATAATTATCGCCATCCACTAATATTCCCAAAATGTATTCGTCTTCTTTTTCAGGGTGCACAATTCCCAGATCTACTTTATAACCAGATGTTCCTATGTTTTTCTTCACCGTGAGACCTGCTTTTTTTAGATGTTGGGCAATTGATTCTATTAAAGATTCTTTTGATGTATTTTCTGATGATAATTTTAATGCAACATTTCCTTTTTCGGCAAAATTCAAGAAATCTTTTAAACCTTTTACTCCTTCAGATTTTGTACGGTTGAGATCGATCTGATCACCTTTCAGGGAAGAAAAAACCTTCATTTCGTAGCGTGCTCTGGTTACGGCTACATTCAATCTTCGCCAACCACCGTCACGATTCAAAGGACCGAAATTCATTGATATTTTTTGGTCTTCATCTGGGCCATATCCGATAGAAAACAGTATGATGTCTCTTTCATCACCTTGCACATTTTCGAGGTTTTTAATGAAAATTGGCTCCTCACTATTCATTACAAATTCTTCCAATTTAGTATTTTCCTGGAATAATTTCAGTAACAAATCTTCAATCAAAGTTTGCTGGGTTTGGCTGAATGTGACAACGCCAATTGATTTCCTATTGCCGGAAGACAAATGTTTTTTAATATAATCTATAATCGCAGAAGCTTCATTTTTATTGGTTCTCGTTTTCCCTTTGTCATAGAATCCTTCCACAAATTCAAACGTTACTTTTCGGTTCAAATCATCGGGAGAAGGAAAGGTCAAAAGTTTGCTGTCGTAAAAATTTTTGTTACTGAAAGAAATCAAACTCTCATGCTTACTGCGATAATGTCTCAGCAAATAATTGGATGGGATGGATAATGCCAAACAATCTTCCAAAATACTTTCCAGATCTTCCATTTCTATATTGTCTTCATCTACTTTCGAGGAAGAAAAAAAGCTGGTCGGTGGCATCTGTTTCGGATCTCCAACAATGATGGCTTGCTTGGCTCTTGCTAATGCACTGATCGCTTCTGAAGTTGGCAATTGTGAAGCTTCATCAAAAATTACCAGATCAAAATGTTCCGTATTCACATCAAAATATTGTGCTACGGAAATTGGGCTCATCAGCATACACGGTTTCAATCTCGGGATTAGATTAGGAATCTGATCAAACAATCTTCGGATAGAAATTCCTCTGCCTTTGCTCCGAATTGCCTTTTGCAAAAATCCTATTTCAGAACTTTGTCTTGCTTCTTGACTGATATTCGGAATGTTGGAACTTAATTTTACGATTAATTTATTTTTAGAAATATCGATAAATTCTTTGTGGATATTTTTATATTGCTGAATCAATGATTCATAAATATTAGCATCAAAACCGGTTAAAACCTCAGATTCGTAAGTCGTTTGGATAAAATGGTTGAAGTGTAATATTTTATCAAATTCAAATTGAATATTGTTTGGATTCAGTTTTCCTTGTTCGAGCAAATCTATCAACCATTTTAAATCTATTTCGTTTGCTTTTGCTTTGTAAATATTATAATTAATACAGTTTTCGAGTTGATGAAGATTGACTTTAATTTCTGAAAGTTTCTCCAGATTCGGAATTTCGAAAAGATATTTTTGCAGAATTTCCTGAGCTTCATTCAACTTGTTTGCATTAGAAGAGATTACATCAATTTCTTGCTTAATGTTTTGGCTGATAAAATTCCCAATCATCCATTCTTTTGGACTTACGACCAAAGATTCTTTGAGTAGAATTTCAAGTTGTTCCAAGTTTTGTAAATCTTTTCTGAGAGAATCTGATTCTAAATTTTCATTTCGGAAATAGTCAACATTCAGAACATTGAATATCTCAAATTTGCTTTCGGAAAGTTTATCTTTTGCCTCTTGATAATTTTCTAAATGATTAAAAAATTGTTCCACAGTTTGTTCTGAGTTAATTTTAGAATTGGCATAACCTTGAAGTTGGCTTTTCACTTTTCTTTGCTTCAGCCATTTTGGGAGAAACCAAGTGTGTTTGGACTGATTCCAGATGATTCTTACAGCATCGAGATTGGTTCCCAGGATATTTTTACTGAATTTTTGTGTGATGCCAGATTCCAGATTTTGTTTTTTTGAAAACCATTCAATCCATTGATGGAGAAGTTGGTTTTTCTCCTTATCAAAATGAAAATCAAAGAGATTGGATTGGATTTTATTTTTACTAATGAAATCAAAAACCTTTTCAAATTCCCCAAGTTGATTCTTGTCGATTTGATATTTGTTGAATAAATCCTGAGCTTTCTCAAAACTCGTTCGGTAATTGTCAATCGCCGTGGAAAGGTTATTTTGATGATCGAATTGATGGCTATTCAGCGTTACCAAATACAACGGATGGGTTTTTGGCTGACCAATTTGGGCAGAAACAGAACTAAACGGAACCATCCAATCATTCCAGCTGTTCCATTTTAATAAGTTTAAATTTTTAAAATCAATCTGTACTTTTTCTACATCAGAAAAGGAAACGGCGTTGTTTTCCAAAAACGAAATAGAATCATACAAACTCCAACTTATTTGATTTTTTTGATGAAGTTGGGTAATGTATTTATTGATTTCTTTTTTGCGCTCATCCAATCGTTTTGCTTCTTCCAAAAAATCTTTTGCAAGCTGATATTTGGGAGTTTCCAAAGCATTTTGAAACTGATTGAGCACATCTGATTTTTTTGATTTATTAGAATGTAATTCTAAACAAAAAGGATCCAAACCAATATTTTCCAAACGCTTGTGAACAACATCCAAAGCCGCTTTCTTTGCCGCAACAAACAAGACCTTTTTATCATTGGCCAAAGCATCTGCTATGATGTTGGTAATCGTTTGAGATTTTCCCGTTCCTGGAGGACCGTGCAGGATAAATGTTTTATTTTGATTGGCATTGTTCACGGCATTCAACTGAGAATTATCTGCCGGAATTGGTAAAGTTAACGATGATGAAGGTAGATTTTCCAGCTCGGTGTAATCTGCATCTACACTTTCCAAAGATTCTGACAGCTTGCCATCAATCAAACTTTTGACAATGGAACTTTTCTGTATCTCTTCAGAATATTTGGAAATGTCTTGCCACAAAATGAGCTTGTTGAAAGAAAAAGTACCTACGACGATTTGCTCCAAAACATCCCAACCTTCGAGATTTAGCACCGCATTTCTGATAATCGCCAATACTCTTGGAACATCAACCCCAAAATCATCCATTGGGAGATTTTCCAAAGCGTTGAGATTCAAATTATATTCTTGTTTGAGATATTCGATCAATGTAATGTTGATCATCGTTTCTTCCTCTCTACTTTTCAACGTATATTTTGTATTGACAGACTTCCGGGATAGTTCTACGGGAACTAATAAAATAGGTGCAAAGCGAGGAATGTTTTTATTTTTTGGTTCAAACCATTTCAATAATCCAAGACCAAGATACAAGGTGCTTTTTCCATTTTCTTCTTCTGCAAGTTTAGACGTTCTGTATAGATTTGTCAGAATCGTGTTGAGATCGTCATTGTGATAAGTTGTTAGTAGCCGATTGTAATTGAACTCATCATTTGCAAGTTTGAACAAATCAGAAGAGTTATGCAAAGGCGAGAGATAATTATTGTACTTCCGAGTTATCGGTTGGTTATTGTTTGGATGAATGGTGTAGACTTTTCCCTCGGCTAAAGTATCTTCGAGCAGATTAATTTTAAGATCCACGATTTGAAGCATACTTTTGGTAAAGCGCAGGTTGAGAAGATTGTTTCGCAATGATAGATCCAGCAATTTTCTTTCCCAAATTTTTTGCTTAGTAAGATTGCTAAAGTCTGTCAATTCCAGATTGTCGTAGGTTTCGCCAATTTCATAACCGTCATCCAAATTAATGTCTATTTCATCAGAATTATTGACGAAATCTTTCTTAAGTTCCGTTTCATTTTTTTGTGTCGATAAAGGCAAAACACCATTGGATCTGGCATTTTTAATATCTATGGAAAGCAAGAAATCGGACTCGTTCATCAATTGTACTTCGGCAGTTTCCACCGCTTTACTGAATGGGACATTGCTGCCTTTGCAAAGCGTAGTCATTTCAATAATTGCAATTTCTTTGATTCCTTGCGCAATTCTTTTTGAAATAGCAGCCTGATCAAAATTGATCATTGCGTCAAATCGTCTATCTTCCAACCAAACGCCAACAAAAGCGTGTCCTTTGGTGATAATGATAATTGGATTGAGATCAATCGCTTCCAAACAAGCGACAAAGAGAAGCGTGATGTCTATGCAATTTCCAAATTTGGTTTCTAAAATCTGATCCACAAGTCGTATCCTCTGACCTCGATTTTCAAAACTTGCCGGCATTGCACTATAGATCAATTCTCTATTTTGAATAGCCTTGTACAATGCAGAAACCATCTGGATAACACGGTCTTTGCTTTGACTTTGGTAACCTTCAAATGCTAAAGTAAAACCGTTCTGCTCCAGAATTTTTATAGCATCAGATTTTATTTTGTAAATCGCGAGATTATTGGGCGTAACATACGAAGCCAGCAATTGTGGCAAGACTTGCAAACCCCCAAAATGATCCATGGGTAGCACATCCAGATTAAATTGTGTTGCTACAATCTCCTCGTTGTTAGCTGAAACCACAATCTTGATACTGTCAATATCTTTTTCTGTAAGGTTTTTCAACAATTGCAGTTGATATTTAAAATCAAAATTGGTAAGCGTGAAACTTCCTTCCAAAATCTTATCTACAAAAAAGGTGTATTTTTCAAAAATTCCATAACTGGAAGTGATTTCTACTTTTATATTTTCTAATTGTAAATCAATATTTTGCACAGCAACTTCAAACAGAAAACTATACTTGTTTAAACAAAATATGTAGTTAAAATAAGGAGAGTTTTTTACTTGGATTTCAGGAATTGAGTTTTCGTTCATTTTATATTTGTGGTTATTAGTTTATTGTTTTTAATTCAAAGTCTTGAAACCAGACTTGCTTAGTATTGCCAATCATTTTTGTTATATTTTATGTAATTTATACTAAATATTCAATCTAAAACATAGACTTTTTAGTGGTTAAAATTTTCTAAGGTGAAAGAACAGGATACATTCTAACAGACCCTGACGAAGTCCTCCAATATGATCCAGAACTATTATTTGTAGGTAAATTGCCTGAATCTGGACAAATTAATAAATCTGCAAGTTCGATAACAGTACTTCCAAATTCTAAAACGTCATTATCACTTACAAATGATCCGTCAAAGTTAAAATGTGCACCTACCTGATTTCGTACAGCATTCAATCCCTTCAACTTATCAATTATTGGCTGGAGAACCTCTGTCTTGTTTACATCAGCATATACACCAGAAGCATCTTTAGAAAGATGTTCAACTTTTAATACTCTTAATAGAGATGTAGGGAAACCATTAATTAATTCTGATAATGTATAATCATTTTTGGGTTTTCTAGCTAATTTACACTGAAACTTTAGAGTTAGATAATCCAATATATTTTCCAGCATACGCCCTGCTGTAGAGGCGATGTTTTCTCTATGAAAATCATCCTGATTAGTTACTAATTGTTTTAGCTCTTCCAAAATTAATTTTCCATTATAGACTTTAATGCCATTTTCTATCGTCCAATTTCTTAATTCTAAAAAGTGTACTCTTCCTCCCGGTGCTCTATTATTTCTATATCGATCTCTCCAAGGACGGTAATGTGTAGTGACTATAATATGACCAAAATTTCCTGACTCAGAGTGTAGTAAATCAATAAATCTATCTAAATGATTTTCATCCACCGACATCATTACATCATCTAAAACCAAGATTGTATTTTCATTACCATATTTTTTTGCCAACGCGATAAAAATACATACCCCTAAAGTATCTAAATGTGATTCACTATATAATGATTGTGGTGCTATTTGCGTTTCGGTATGAAAACTTCCTCCTAAAACCAATGAGCTTTGAGCGTTAGGTTTTAAGAATAATTTAATATTACCAATTTGCTCTCCCGGATGTAATGAACTATACAACCTATCAACCTCTTCCGAGATTGATTCTAGTTCAGTTTCAATAAATTCTTTTCTGCTCGTTTCTACAATTTCTAAGATATCTGTAAGGGAACTTGCTAAAGACTGTAATTTTTCTGCATTAATCTTATTTCTAGAAATTGAATTAAATTGGGAAACAATAAGATTATGTTGACTTAGCTCTTTTGATTTTTTTTCTTCGTTAAGATTAATTGTAACATTTAAATCATCTAAATGATTTTTGTTAGTTACAAAAATCGAAATATTCGTTTCTGCATTATCTCCCAGGTTACTAATAAAGTCACTAATTGTCGGAGCTGTTGTAGCAAATTCATTTATTACATTTTTATAAGCAATTAGCAATGTATTTAAAGCAATTATTTCTCTATCTACAATTGCTTTCTTTTGATCAAAGTTTTTTTTGGAAAGAGCATGAGCATCATAAGCAGTCTTTAAAACACTCATTATTGAAATTCTACTTGATAAAGATTCCAACACTTCATCCTTCTCCATATTATTTGAACAAACTGGGCAAACATCAATTTCTTCTTTATGCTCTATATGATTTTTTGCCTTCTCTAGGAGTTCTAATAAACTGACATCACCAGCTTCATTTTGAATTTTAGCGGCTTCTAGATCAATGTCCTTACTTTGTAAATCTAATTGTGCAGCACGAAAGGTTTCTTTAACCGCAAGGTAAGATTCGTATTTAGAAAGGATATTTGACCATTTTGATTTGAGATTACTATATTTCTGAGCCTCTACGGTTAAATCTGAAATATCTATTGCCGCCTGCGCTTCTGCCCAATTTAAATAACTTTCGGCAGGTTGCCCTTCTTCAATCCAAGCCTTTTCTAAGGTTTCATTCGATTCTGCAATCACTGAAATGGTAGTTTGAAGATCAGCTTCTGCTGTTCGTTTCGCTTTTCTCAGCTCTTCTTCACACTTGAAGATTTCTGCTACATCTATGAAATCTTTTAACTCCTTGTATCTTTCAGAAGCTTTGGATTCAATTAGATTAACAATCATTTTCCTTCTAAGAAATTTCAATGTCGGCTGACCAACTTCCGGATTTTTTACGATTGTTCTTGCAGTTCCAGTTATCGATGCAGCAAAAGCCCCACCACTCGTATTAAGTGTTATTTTTGCTTCAGTTTTACCAATTGATTTGAGATATTTCGGTTCTGTTTCTGATTTATCTTCGATAGAACCTTTATTATCCGTCAGCAAACATGTTAATGCATCTGTAATCGTTGATTTCCCATTACCGTTTTCTCCAAAAACCAGTGTTATGGGTTTTGATGGATCAAAATGAATAGTGATAGGTTGCGTTGCTCCACGAAATGCTTCTAAAGTTAAATTATTCAGTCTCATCTTCTTGTTGTGTTTCGTTAGTTTCTGCTTGAGGATTTTGCGAGATTGAGGTTACATCTTCTAATAAAAATTTCCAATCAACATCTTTTAAATTACCGCTTGATAACTTATTCTTAAAATCAGAATTATTCTCTACAATTAAACCTTTTTCCAGCAATTTTGATTCAATAATCTCAGCTAAACGTTCATTATTATTCATGGTTAAGAGTTTTTAAATTTACAACTTTCGTAAAGTTATTTTCTACCACTAATATAATATTTATTTTTATGATTTGATTTGTTAATTGTTTTAAAATTATTTCAATTTAATAGCCAAAATTTTATTTTCTTTTCACTAGCAATATCTTCATTATATCTTCCCAAATTACATCTTGCTTATTCTTTGAAAAAAGTAATTAAATAAAAGAAAAAAACGAGTTCCGATGTTTTTTCACCCTTTTCGCAGAAAAGGCAAGAAAGTCTAGGTAGTACAAAATGTAAATTTTGTACATACAAAGACACATCTTGCTATATAGTTTTCAAAAGTCAAAATTTTATTTAGTCTATCTTAATTTAGACCAGTCTGAATAGTTGATTTTAATCTAGTTTCGGTCTTTTAATTATTTGAAGATTAGATAACGAAGAATTTCCATTAAAGTTTGAAACCTCAAGGCTATTCATATTTTTTTCAAGAGTAGATTGCCAATTCAAAATAGGTCTTCCCAATGAATTTTTCCAATCTGCTTCTTCCCATTTCTGAAATTTTTGAATCAATAAATCATCTAGTTTTTCTGAATAGTCTTTTAAAGTTTTTGCAAAATCCATAAACTGTTGTAAGTTCGGATATTTGGAAAACGAATTAGAGGTAATAATTTTCGGCTCTAGAATTGGTTCTAGTTCATCAATTGACTCTTCTATTACCTCATCCGTATTATGTGTTTTTTTTGGCATTGGGTTTCCATTTAAAATAAAACGATTTGGAAAACCTCGATTTCTATTGTAATCCAAAAGTCCTAAAAGTTTGAGCTTATTTTTTGCAGTGATGACCGTTTGCCTGGAAAGCCTAAGCTCTCTTGCAATTTGATAGTCTGATAGAACTATTTCTTTTCGTGGATCTTCACATTTATATAGGATAAAAGTAAAAACAGCTATAGTGTTTGCGCCGATTTTATTTTCTGAATTTAAATCAAACATTTTATCAAATAAGTTGACATCAAAATTTTTTGAATTTCTCATCTCTTAAATGCAGATTTATATTGTTTTTGAACTTCTTCAGTTTTCTTAACAAGATATTCATTCAAGTCCTTAAAATTAGAATAGAGGGTTAGACAGTCTCTTACATTTTGCAATGCATCACTGATGATTTCTACAGCGCGATCCCCGGCTGGGTCATTATCAAAATAAAGCTCAATATTTTCATATTTTTCAAGAGAATGTTTAATACTTTGGATCATCGAAACAGAGTTCAAAATGAGATAATCGGACGGTTCTTTTGCCAGTTGATTTTCTACAGTTTTAAATGAAAGGAAGTCGAAAAAACCTTCAAAAATCCTGACTAAATTTGAATTGTTTTTAATTGTTGAAACATCTTTTTTACCCAAACAAATTTTAGAGTATTTATTGCGGACTTCATAACCACCAGAATCATTTTTGAAACCTATCCCAAAATAATTCTTATCGTCTATCCGATAATGAATCTCTTGTAGAAATTCTGTTTGATCTTCAACTTTTCTGCTCTTTAAATATTCTAATAGTGCAGAATGCCTAACCGCTTTCACGTTAGTTATCTCATAATTTCTGCTTTGACCTTCAAACTTCAGATTGGGAATGTTTTGCTTTTGAAAAGAAGAAAATTTTTGATTGTTAGCCCAATTCAAAACCCCTTTGATGGAAGTATTCAGGTATTTCTTCATAAAGTCTGTATTATTACCACCAATTCCTTCTGAAAATAGGTACCAATAGTTTAGTCTTTTATTTATTTTAAAAGAGGTCTGGGATTCGCTAGCAAACGGATTGAGATACCAGGCTTCTTTTTCATTTTGTTTCGTGGGAAGGTGTCCGAGATCAAGGAGGACTTCTTCCAACGATATGCTGTTGAATTGTTTGCAGTTCATAGAATTTTGTGTTTTGTTTATAAAGTTTTGTAATTCACTTACCTTATTACCTATGCCTTTATTCATCGAGAGTTTTACATATTTTACATCCTACCTTCCTCTACCTGCTTACCTATATTTCAGGTAATTAGGTAAGTTTACTTTTATAAGTTACCTTATCATAAACTTTGCATCAATGGTGGTTTTCGCAATCTTCAGGTAAGTGGTAAGTAATTTTACATTATATCATTCGTCAATTTTCCTTCGAATCAAATATCCGTAGACTTGTCTTTTAGGATGTTTTATTCTGTCGTAGTTTAGTGCAGTCAAAGCTTTACCAATTTTTATGATATTTAGACGTACACCTAGCGCATTATTCATAGCAAGCATAATGTCCGAAGGTGTTAGAAATTCACTTTGCAGTTTGGATTTTTCGAAATGACTAAGGACAATTTCTTGTTCCAGGGATACCTGCTTGAATTTTTCATTCCGATTTTCATTTTCCTGGATATCTTCAGCGGTGAGTTCCGGATTGTAATTTTTTCTTTCAAAAGCATTATAGTATGCTTGTGACCAAACTTTTTCAATATTGATTTCCTTGGAATAATTGAAGTCGATTTCTAAAACTTCAAAAATCTGCCACCGCACACTTCCAGTTTCATCGGTTAAAAAATCCGACCGGTTGGTAGACCCACAAAACGAAGCTGTTCGGTGCATCAATGATGATTTTCGATCGTAAGGTAATCTTGCATTGATGGTATTCTTTGAAATGAAGGACTTAAGAATATTGACATCCGTTTTTGACATTACTGAAAGCTCATCAATATTGACCAAAAGGTTTTTGCATAAGGAAATCAAGCCGTCCTTATCAACACCAATGTCTTCTGTATAATATTGTTCAAGATTTGCAGGGATGAGAAATCGCAGAAAACTCGTCTTTCCACTATTCTGCTTAGTATTGAAAAGAACAAAACACTGTTTGTTGATGTAACCAGGTTTCAATGCACAAATTACAGTCCTGGTTAACCACTTTTCGAAATACTTTTGGAAGGATTTATCATCGGTCGTCTTTACATAACTGCAAAACTTACCGATATGATTTTCCTTATCCCAATCTTCCAAATTTTCGAAATATTCCCGAATCGGATTGTATTGCTGGATCAAATGACTTCTGACCAAAATTTCCAACTTATTAATTGGAATATCGATTCCTGATCTAACGAGTTCTATAAATAAAGAATTCAAGTTGAGTGCTGACCATTTTTTATCCGAAACAAGTTTAATTTCAAGCTCAAGAGAGATTGTATTGAATCTAATTGAATATTTTGAATTCAAATAATTGAGCGCTCTGTCGAATATGGTTTTCGTTTCTGTCTCGATTTGATACAGAATTTTATTCTCTTCCATAAAGCATTTTTTGATTTTGGAAGAAGTCACAAATAATTTTTATATTTGCTCTTTACTTCCAGTAAAACAAACATTTAAACCTAACTATGGCAGTAGTTAGGTTTTATTTTTTACGTAAAGAAAATTCGATTGCTTCCTGTTGAATCTCGTCATTTGATTTATGACTGTTTTTCAGCAACCATTCGTCAATTTTTTTCCGTTCAAAGAATAGAATTTTGCCAGAAGGTTTTGAAAACGGGATAGAGTTGGTATGAACCAATTTGTAGATATACGATTTCTTGAACCCCGTGTAATCTGAAAGTTCTTCTACATTAAGAATTGATTTTAGTCCGAATATATGTTTTTCAATTCGGTTGAGCTTGTGAATGATGATTTCGTTATTTTCCATCTGTTTCTTTTAATTGATTTAACGAAACAAAAGTCAATAATAAAAATCACAAATAAAAGACTATCAATAACTTGTGGGCTAAATAAGAATACTTTGGACTAATCTGAAATGTTAAAAGACTAAATAAGATTATTCTGGATTCAACTGAATTAAAAAGCCATTTCCATTAAGGTAAAAAGTGAAAATGAAATTAATGACTCAATCACTGATTACGTTATATCCTGTCTCATAAGTTCGTGCAGTAATTGTGCAAATAATCTAGATAACTCATAATAAGAAAACTAAATAAAAAATAGTTAGCTCTCTTTAAGATGTTCTAATCGATGACTAAGTAAATCTTTATATATTTTTTTCTTTTCTTCATCAAGGAAAGAAATACTTATTAATTCTAACATCTTTTCTTCCGCCTTTATAAATCTTTTAAAAATATTTTCTATCTGCCTTTCAGACAAACCGAATTTTAAGCCTAAATTGATAAAGTCAGCCTTTGTTAATCTACTTTTCTTTCCTCCAATTGTCAATGCTGTTTCTTCTTTATCTTCCGGTAAATGAAGTTGGACATTAAGTAAATCATAAGCGGGCGAAAACACCCAATCTTCACCTTTCAAAATCATAGAAAAATTCTTGAGGTGCATATCATTATTTCCAGTGAGGTAACTAAAAACAGTTACTTCATAAAGTCGTACAACATCAAGTAAGGTATTAGAAGAATACTCATTTACAGCTTTACCCACTTTTTCCATAGAGCTTTTATACTTATCAAATGCTTCTGTTATCTGAAACATATCCAGCATATGAATTTTCCTATTAGAGGATGCTCTATCAATTCTTTTGGTTATGTAAGATAATTCTCCCGATTTTAATCTTATCAATGAAGAGATTACAGTTTGGATTCCTAATAATTCTGCTAATTTCATTGACAAATGCTCGTTTTCTGGCATTTGAGGAAAAACTATATTCTGTGGTTTCAAAATGTAATTTCCACCTAAAGCTTCTAGAACCGTCAATCTTCCTTTAGTAACTCCTTCTAATTTTTCTTTTACGAAACTTAAAGACAATTTAGGCTGTACGCCAGGTACTGAGATAGATGTTTCTATGACTTCCTTAGCTAAAAGTTCCATTTCGCTCAGAGTGTAATTAAGCAATGGAGCTGTTTCTGTTCCGAAGATTTTTTTACTGCATTTTTTATGAAAGTCAATCTCGTTGTCTTTCAAAAGTTGATAACAAAAAAGACACTTACTCATCAGTAGATAAATCTAAAGGTTCGACACTCACTGACCCGATACAATTTTTGCAACAAGCTAAAAGTAAGCCCTTCCGATCGTTTTTATTGATTTTCCAGCTATCAGAGGCAATATCCAATAACCAACCTTCAGGAATAAGTCCTTCAAAAAAAGAAAACAATCTTTTGTCTTTATACACTTTGTTAGTTACAGGCATAGAAAATGTCAGAAATTGTTTAGGATATTCTTTAATATAAGAAGACTCATAGGCGAATGTATATTCCCCATCATTAGTTTCCGTAATGATTCCTGCAAAAATATTGTTGTAAAAAACTTTTCCTTGTCTCATTCTTCAACTTCTTTAGAATTCATTGGAATAAGCTTACTACCAAACATCAAGAGAACCTGATTGACCTTTGCTAGACTCAAATTATCTTTTCCTTGCTCTATTTTACGTACTACAGTAAGAGCAACACCCGTTCTATCAGCAAATTCTTCTTGGGTTAAATTAGCTTCTTTACGTTTTTGCTTTACAAAATTTGATAAGTTTGTGTACATAATTATATGCTTTTACATCCATTATTATACAAATTTAAAAAATATATGCAAATAGATATAAAATTAGAAATAGAATACAAATTATATCTAAAAACATATAATTTAATAAATTAATGCTTATAGACAACTTTT
>RRZU012744669.1_pt1 | contig 19895 bp, 18 predicted proteins | sample 2165561 | NCBI WGS metagenome assembly RRZU01 (sample SAMN10456909, study PRJNA506462) | wastewater metagenome | isolation source: wastewater sludge | place: USA: Moscow, Idaho | reverse complement strand
GAGTGAGATTCAGCAAAAAGCCCGTGAACAAGGCTATGTTGAAACGCTGTTTAAACGCCGTTTATATCTGCCGGAAATCAAATCCGCCAACGCCATGCGACGCAAAGGCGCGGAGCGGGTAGCAATCAACGCGCCGATGCAAGGCACTGCCGCTGATATTATCAAACGGGCCATGTTGTTGATTGATGCTGAAATCCGCAACAGTGACGAGATTAAAATGATTATGCAGGTGCACGATGAATTGGTGTTTGAAGTGCGGTCAGACAAAGTGGCGCATTATGCCGAACGGATTAAAACCTTAATGGAACAGGCAGCCGAGCTTACCGTACCACTTATCGCCGAAGTCGGCATCGGCGAAAACTGGGATGAGGCTCATTAATGGAAGCGCATTAATAAAAGTGTAGTTTATTGAGGAAAAATTAAACAGGTGATACTATCATGTTATCGCCTGTTCAGGATATAAGGGGATTTTCAATGAAAACCGAAGAGTATAAAGAATTTTTGCAAAAGCAGATTAAAAAATCAGAAGATGATATTAGACAAGGACGTTTACATACTCCCGAGCAATTTTATGAGCGCGCCATGAGTGCTATTGCACGAGCACAAAAGGAAATGAAGCGCAGTGCTTAATATTATTTATACCGAAAATGCGCTAGAAAATATTGATCAAATTGTATTTAATATTACTGAATTTGTTGGTGTTTATAGCGCAATCGATATGATTGATGATATTAAAAAATCTATTGATTTATTGGCATATGCACCTGAAATGGGGGCTATGGGTGATATTGAAGGCACTAGAGAAATTTATCCAAGAAGTTATCGAGTTGTTTATAGCGTTATAGATAACACCATTTATATCCAGACGATAATACATTGCCGCCGTTTATACCCACCTCTTTAATCTCCGAGATTTAATATGAAATACAAAAACCTGCGTGACTTTATCGACTTGTTGGAACAGCAAGGCGAGTTAAAGCGGATCAGCTACCCGATTGATCCGCACTTGGAAATGACTGAAATTGCCGACCGCACTTTGCGTTTGGGCGGGCCGGCATTATTGTTTGAAAATCCGGTTGGTTATGATATTCCGGTGTTGTGTAACTTGTTTGGAACAGCCCGTCGCGTGGCGCTCGGCATGGGGCAACAAGATGTAACCGCACTTCGCGATGTCGGCAAACTCTTGGCATTTTTAAAAGAGCCGGATCCGCCGAAAGGGTTTAAAGACCTGATCGACAAACTGCCGCAATTTAAACAAGTGCTGAATATGCCGACCAAAGTATTGGGCAAAGCCGACTGTCAGCAAATCGTGTTGCAAGGTGATGAGGTTGATTTATTTCGACTGCCGATTATGCACTGCTGGCCGGAAGATGTTGCACCGTTAGTAACTTGGGGACTAACTATCACCAAAGGCCCGTATAAAAAGCGTCAAAATCTAGGCATTTATCGTCAACAGTTGATCGGCAAGAATAAGCTGATTATGCGTTGGTTGTCACATCGCGGCGGGGCGTTGGATTTTCAAGAATGGAAAGAAGCCCACCCCAATGAAAAATTTCCGGTTTCGGTGGCATTGGGAGCTGATCCGGCAACGATTCTAAGTGCGGTGACACCGATCCCCGATACCTTGTCAGAATATGCCTTTGCCGGTTTACTGCGTGGCAACAAAAGCGAAGTGGTGAAATCAATTTCCAATGAGTTGGAAGTGCCTGCCGGTGCCGAAATCGTGTTGGAAGGCTATATCGATCCGGAAGAAACCGCACTTGAAGGGCCTTACGGCGATCATACCGGGTATTACAACGAACAGGAATATTTTCCGGTGTTTACCGTAACCCATATCACGATGCGTAAAAATCCGATTTATCATTCCACTTATACCGGACGGCCGCCTGATGAACCGGCGGTGTTGGGCGAAGCCTTAAATGAAGTGTTTATCCCGATTCTGCAAAAGCAGTTTCCGGAAATCGTCGATTTTTATTTACCGCCAGAGGGTTGTTCTTACCGCTTGGCAGTGGTGACGATCAAAAAACAATATCCGGGTCATGCCAAACGGGTGATGATGGGAATTTGGTCGTTTTTACGCCAGTTTATGTACACCAAGTTTGTGATCGTGTGTGATGATGATGTTAATGCCCGAGACTGGAAAGATGTGATTTGGGCGATTACCACCCGCAGCGATCCGGCACGAGACTGCACCATTGTGGAACACACGCCGATTGATTATCTGGATTTTGCTTCTCCGGTAGCCGGATTAGGCTCAAAAATGGGGATTGATGCCACCAATAAATGGGAAGGCGAAACTCAGCGGGAATGGGGTAATCCGATTAAGAAAAACTGTGATGTTGTGAAAAAAATAGATGAAATATGGGAAAAACTGGCTATTTTTTAGAAAAAATATCGTTTAGAATAAAATCCTCTTCAGTTTAAGCTATCCTGAAGAGGATTTTTTCATTTTTTATTAAAACTACAAATACTATAAATACAAACACACACAACACATATTGAACAAAGAAGGTAAAACCCATGAGCAACTTAACTACTCTCGATGATTTCTTGGCACAGCTGGCTAAACGTGATGGTCACCAACCGGAATTCCTGCAAGCCGCCAAAGAAGTTTTCACTTCATTATGGCCGTTTATTCAAGCCAACCCGAAATATGCTTCCCACGGATTATTAGAGCGTTTGGTCGAGCCTGAACGTATTATCCAATTCCGTGTTTCTTGGGTCGATGATAAGGGTCAAGCGCAGGTTAATCGTGCTTTCCGCGTGCAATATAACAGCGCGATCGGGCCTTTTAAAGGCGGAATGCGCTTTCACCCGTCAGTCAATCAATCCATTTTAAAATTTTTAGGTTTTGAACAAACTTTTAAAAATGCGTTGACGACCTTGCCTATGGGCGGTGGTAAAGGCGGTTCTGATTTTGATCCGAAAGGGAAAAGCGACGCTGAAATCATGCGTTTTTGCCAAGCGTTAATGTTGGAGCTGTATCGTCACATCGGTCCGGACACCGACGTTCCGGCGGGAGACATCGGCGTGGGCGGACGTGAAATCGGTTATTTGACCGGCATGATGAAAAAACTATCCAACAACACCGGTTGCGTGTTTACCGGCAAAGGTTTAACTTACGGCGGCAGTTTGATCCGTCCAGAAGCGACCGGTTACGGCTTGGTATATTTTGTGCAAGCGATGTTGAAACATAAAGGTCAATCTTTAGACGGCAAAGTGGTTTCGGTTTCCGGTTCCGGTAACGTAGCGCAATATGCAATTGAAAAAGCATTAAGTTTAGGGGCTAAAGTGATCACCTGTTCCGATTCACAAGGCACGATGATTGACCAAGACGGCTTCACCACTGAAAAATTAGCGGCATTAATGGAAATCAAAAACGTCAAATACGGCCGTGTGAAAGATTATGCAGAGCAGTTCGGTTTGGAATACGTCGCAGGTGTGAAACCGTGGGGCGTAAAAGTTGATATTGCGTTACCGTGCGCCACACAAAACGAATTGGATTTGGACGATGCCAAACAGTTGATCGCCAACAAGGTGCAGTTAGTCGCGGAAGGTGCGAATATGCCGACCACGATTGAAGCGACCGATGAATTGATCGCAGCTGGCGTATTGTTCGGGCCTGGTAAAGCCGCTAACGCTGGCGGTGTCGCAACTTCTGGCTTGGAAATGTCACAAAATGCCGGACGTTTAAGCTGGAGCCGTGAAGAAGTGGATCAAAAACTGCATGAAATTATGCTGTCAATCCACTCGGTCTGTGAAAAATACGGCACTCAACCAAACGGCAGCATCAACTACGTCATCGGCGCCAACATCGGCGGATTCGTCAAAGTAGCCGATGCAATGTTAGCACAGGGTGTGTATTAATCGGTAGATCGGCTAGTTAAACCGCACTTTTGAAAACCGAAAGCAGCTGCTTTCGGTTTTTTGCTTTTCCACTGAGCTGTCATCATTCTGTCATACTTCCCCGTTATACTCTTTCCATCTTCAAACATGAAGATTATTTCTAACACAATAGGAGACATGAAATGGGCTTACCATATTTTAATAAGAAAAATATAGCCGTTGCTTTGACCACCCTGATACTGGGGATTTCATCAGCGTATGCCAATGCGGATTTGAAAGCACTGGAAGAGGCAGCAAAAAAAGAAGGCACGGTCAATAGTGTAGGTATGCCGGATACATGGGCGAACTGGAAAGATACTTGGGTGCAGTTAGGCGAGAAATATGGCTTAAAGCATAGTGATACCGATATGAGTTCTGCGCAAGAAATTGCCAAATTCGATGCAGAGAAGAAAAATGCGACGGCGGATATTGGCGATGTCGGCGCTTCTTTCGGCCCGATTGCGGTACAAAAAGGGGTGACTCAGCCGTATAAAACCAGTTATTGGAATGATATTCCGGATTGGGCGAAAGATACCGATGGACATTGGATGCTGGCTTATACCGGCACGATTGCATTCATTATCAACAAAGACACGGTCAAAAATATTCCGCACAGTTGGGACGATTTGCTGAAAGGCGATTATAAAGTGACTGTCGGTGATGTGAGTGTGGCAGCGCAAGCGGTCAACGGTGTGTTAGCTGCCAGTTTTGCGCGTGGTGGCGATGAAAGCAATCTTACCCCAGCGTTGGATTTTTTTGCAGAATTGGCAAAACAAGGGCGCTTGGGAATGGTTGACCCAAGCATTGCCAATTTGGAAAAAGGCGAAGTGGAAGTCGGTGTGGTGTGGGATTTCAACGGGTTGAACTATCGTGATCAAATCGACCCAAATCGCTTTGAAGTGTTGATCCCGTCAGATGGTTCGGTGATTTCAGGTTACACCACCATTATTAACAAATATGCTAAACATCCGAATGCGGCGAAACTAACCCGTGAATATATTTTATCCGACGAAGGGCAAATTAATTTAGCGCGCGGCTATGCCCGTCCGATTCGTGCTGACAAAATCACGTTACCGAAAGACGTTACAGATAAACTATTGCCTGCCGAACAGTACCAAAATGCACGTCCGATTAAAGATGCAGCAGCATGGGAAAAATCCGCCAAACAGCTTCCTCGCTTATGGCAGGAAAAAGTAATTATTAACATGAAATAAGAGCACGATATGAAAACGATTTTGGTGATTTTAGACGGTTTGAATTACGGCACGGCGATACAAACGATGGGGCATTTGCAGGCATATTGTCGGCGAGGGCTAGGCAGATTGTATCAAGTGCAAAGCGAATTGCCCGCACTTTCCCGTCCGTTGTACGAATGTCTGCTCACCGGCGTTGCACCTATCGATAGCGGGGTGGTGAATAACCGAGTGACCCGCTTGTCGTATAATCAGAGTATTTTTCATTACGCCCGAGCAGCGGGTTTGACCACCGCTGCCGCAGCGTATTATTGGATAAGTGAGTTGTATAACAGGACACCGTTTAATCCAATGTTGGATCGCCATGTACACGAACCGCACTTGCCGATTCAGCACGCTCATTTTTATTACGCAGATAATTATCCTGATTCACATTTGTTTGCCGACGGGGACAGTTTGCGGCATCACCACCAACCGGATTTTATTCTGTTCCATTCGATGAATATTGATGATATCGGGCATCAATACGGACAAGACAGCAAACAATATCGTGATGCGGTCCGTTGTGCCGACAATATTATTTCTGACTACTTGGCCAATTGGCTCAGGGAAGGTTATCAGGTGATTATCACTGCTGATCACGGTATGAATGACGACGGAAATCACTGTGCCGATTCCGAAACTGAAGCCCGTGTGCCGTTTTATGTTTTCGGAGAAGTATTCAGCTTGGCAGAAACCGCACTTTCACAAACGGAAATTTGTGGCACGATTTGCCAAATTTTAGGCGCACCACATGATAAACCATTTTGCGCCGAATTATTAGAATAGTGAATCATTACACTAAGAGGCTGTTATGAAAGGGAAGTGGCTTGCTGTATTAGTAACACTACCGTTTTTACTTTTTTTCTTTGCATTTCAAATCGTGCCGCTGATTTGGATTTTGTTTAACAGTTTTCAACTGGAAGAGGGCGGTTGGGGGCTGGCTAATTTCAGTGAAATTTTAAATTCTTCGTTTTATTTACAGGCAATTCGTTATTCCCTCGAGATTTCGTTATGGTCGAGTTTATTTGGATTGATCATCGCATTGTTCGGCAGTTACTCCTTAAGTGCGGTTCGCCCGTCACGAATCGGGGATTTTATTTTGTCATTCAATAGTATGACCAGTAATTTCTCAGGAATTCCACTGGCATTTGCCTTTATTATTCTGCTAGGCGCAAACGGTGCGGTAAATTTGTTGTTGCGAAATTATCAAGTCGATACTATTGATATCTATTCCAAACTCGGAATTATCATTATTTATACTTACTTCCAAATCCCGTTAGCCGTATTGCTACTTTATCCGGCATTTGAAGCCCTAAAAAAAGAGTGGCAGGAAGCTGCGGCGTTATTGGGCGCAAATACAACGGCATATTGGTGCAAAATTGCCGTTCCGGTATTGATGCCAGCATTGTTGGGAACACTGGTGATTTTATTCGCCAACGCTATCGGTGCCTACGCGACGGTTTATGCTCTTACTAGCGGAAATTTCAATGTGGTGCCGATTCGAATAGGGGCATTGGTGTCCGGAGATATTTTCCTCAATCCATATTTAGCAAGCGCACTTTCATTATTCCTGATTGGTTTGATGATATTGGTGACGGTGATACACCGCAAATTAAGCCAACGCTATAACTATCGGGATAAAGAGGTGAAATCATGAAAAAAATAAAAATCGAACGGGTTTATCATAATGTGGTGTTGGCGATATTAATGCTGATCCTGATCGCCCCGATTTTCGCCACCGCACTTTATTCCGTTTCAACCAGTTGGGGCGCTACATTGTTGCCTGATGGATTAACGCTGGATTGGTATTACCAACTTTGGACTGACGAACGGTTTCTGACCGCACTTTTTCGTTCATTGTGGATCTGTTTCATGGCGCTGCTGGTGGCGATTGTGTTGATTTTTCCGGTAATTTTTGTGGTGGATTACTATTTTCCAAAACTTAAACCGTTGATGAATTTAGTCGTGATTTTGCCGTTTGCCATTCCGCCAGTGGTATCCTCAGTCGGCTTACTGCAAATCTATTCCGATGAACCGTTGACACTGACCGGCACACCTTGGATTTTGATTGGCTGCTATTTTATGATCGCTCTACCGTTTATCTATCGTGCGATTGAAAATAATCTCAGTGCGATCAACCTACGCGATCTGGTCGATACCGCCCATTTGCTCGGTGCCAGTACCTTCCAAGCCGTGTGGCAAATTATTCTGCCGAATTTGCGCAATGGTATGCTGTCTGCGATTTTCCTCTCGTTTTCATTTTTAATCGGTGAATTTCTGTTCGCCAATATGTTGGTCGGAGGGCAATATGAAACGCTGCAAGTCTATTTGTACAACATCAGAAATCGTAGCGGACACTACTCCAGTGCGTTAGTGGTTTCCTATTTTTTATTGATTTTGATTGCCACCTTGCTTGCCAATACCTTGAGCAGGGAAAAAAGGAAAAACTGATGAATTATTTAGAAGTAGTTGATTTAGATAAAAAATATGGTGAAAACACCATTTTTGAAAATATTCGCTTTCATGCTGAACAAGGTGAATTCGTCACTTTACTTGGTCCGAGTGGCTGTGGCAAATCCACTTTATTGCGTTGTATCGCCGGTTTGACCGAGATCGACAACGGAAAAATTATCTTGAAAGAACAAGAAATTACCCATATTACGCCACAAAAACGCAATATCGCTATGGTGTTCCAAAGTTATGCGCTATTCCCGAATATGACGGTGTATGAAAATGTCGCATTCGGCTTGAAAATGCGTAAAGTGCGGTCAACAGAAATCAAACAACGGGTAGAACAAATTCTGAACTTGGTTGAATTGGAAAAATATACCGAACGTTATCCACAACAACTCTCAGGCGGGCAATGCCAGCGTGTTGCTTTGGCACGTTCGCTAGTCACCCGACCCGATTTACTGCTATTGGACGAACCCCTTTCGGCATTGGACGCGCGAATTCGCAAACATTTGCGCCAACAAATTCGCCAAATTCAGCAAGAATTAAACCTGACGACTATTTTTGTCACCCACGATCAGGAAGAAGCCTTAACAATGTCTGATCGGATTGTATTAATGAATCAAGGGCGAATCGAACAAAACAGCGATGCGGAAACACTGTATCTAGCACCGAAAACCCACTTTAGTGCCGGTTTTATCGGCAGTTATAACATTGTTAATGCCGCCGATGCCTCTCGGCTTCTGACGCGAGAGGTGCGCACGGACGTGGCGATTCGCCCCGAATCGATTAGTTTGGATCCTGATCTTGAAAACGGACAAGGTACGATCACCGAACGGTGTTTACTCGGCAATATTATTCGCTATAAAGTGCGGTTGGATGGTGTCGAATTAACGGTGGATAAACTGAATCTGTCGCGTGAACATTTTTTTCCGCTTGGTACGCAGGTGAATGTTAGTTTTGAACAAGGACAAATTAGGGAGTTGCAATAATAATGGGTTTAAATGTTTTTTTCAGCCGTTTGTTCGGTGGCGCTACGAAAGCGACAACTCAAAATCTAGCAGTGGAACCACCGTTACCATTGGTCTTATTTGATCTGGACGATACTATTATCAATGGTGATAGTGCTTCACTTTGGACCGAATTCATGTTGCAACGGGGATTGGTCGATAATGGTTTTATCGCCGAAGAACAGGCAATGATGGCGCAATATACCGACGGCAATATGTCGATGGAAGAGTATATGCACTTCACTCTTGCTCCGTTACGCACGATGAATGAGCAAGAAGTTGCGCATCAAACCACACTTTTTGTTCATAGCGAAATTAAAAATCGCATCTATCCGCAGGCATTGAAAGCGATTCGCCATTATCAAACCGTCGGATGTCGGCTAATTATCATTTCAGCAACGGCAGATTTTATTGTTCAGGCAGTAGCGCAGACATTGAATATTTCTGAGGTGATTGCTATTCAAACGGAATTGAAAGACGGTCATTACACCGGAAAAACCTACGGCATTTTAAGTTATCAGCAGGGCAAAGTTCAGCGATTAAAAGCCCATTTAGGTGGACAGTACGAAAAGCTGATCAAACAAGCTATTTTTTATTCCGATTCCTGCAACGATCTTTCTTTACTGAACGAAGTCGGACATCCGATCGTCGTCAATCCTGATTCTGTGTTGCAGCAACACGCCACTAAGTGCGGTTGGTTGATCGAAAATTGGAAATATGAGCATATTTATGGAGAGTGAAGTCGTTTATTTTAGCGTTCAAAAAATCTGCTAAAAAACAATAACCCCCTATTTTCTATTGATAAAAAAAGCGTATAATTCTGCACCATTCGACTTATCTTTTCGCTTCTTTAAAAAAGAAGTATTCAGTTTTTGCAGGATTAGGTTTTATGTGTCAACTTTTGGGTATGAATTGCAACAGCCCGACCGATATTGTCTTTTCTTTTGAAGGTTTCCGCCGCCGTGCGGGAATCACCGACCACCACTCCGACGGCTTTGGTATTGCTTTTTTTGAAGGCAAGGGCGTGCGGGTTTTTCGTGATGATAAACCTTGTAGCTCCTCTCCGATTGCCGATTGTGTCAAGCAATACCACATCAAATCGTTGAATGTGATTGCGCATATCCGCAAAGCGACGCAAGGCTTGGTCAATCTGGAAAATACGCATCCGTTTATGCGTGAGATCTGGGGTGAAAACTGGGTATTTGCCCACAATGGCAACCTGAAAACCATGCCGGATCTTTCCGAAAGCCGAGCGCAACCGATCGGCAGCACCGATTCAGAAGCGGCGTTTTGTTATATGGTGGAAAAGCTCAAAGTGCGGTATCACAAAAAACCGAGTGATCAGGACATTTTTGATGCGGTAAAAGCGATTGCTGATGAACTAAGCGAAAGCGGCACATTTAATTTTATCTTATCAAATGGGCAAATTATGTTGGCGCACTGCTCGACCCATTTGCATTATGTAATGCGCAAAGCCCCGTTTGGCAAAGCGTTTCGCATTGACGACGACGGCTCGATAGATTTCAATGACTATGCCAAACCAAATGATAAAGTGAATATCATCTCCACTTTCCCGCTGACCAAAAACGAAGATTGGATCAAAATGGAACATGGCGGTTTAGTGATGTTCAAAGACGGCGATAAAATCTACGAAGCAGTTGGCGAATTCAAAGCGATTGAAGACGACGGCACGCAATGCCAGGCACGAGTGGCTTGATGTAGCTATTTTATTGATAACTTTATTTATCGGATTAGGAGTTTGTTAGTAACCCTAATCCGTTTATTTTCTGGATCTTGTGATAATCTAATCCGGCGTTAATTTTCCGCTTTAATTCTTACCCAATTCTTAATTTGGTCAAAATCCATAAGCAAAGTGCGGTTTTTACTTATGGCAAGCAAAAATTATTTCATTTTGTGATCTACCTCTTGAAACAAATTATTAACAACTATTGTGCATTTTTTTAACTTAATATAGGGTAATACAGTCTATTTTTTCATCTACAGCGATCGTTTGCTTTCTTTCGCTTCCTGTCACTCAGTTAAAAGGAATGCCGATATGCAACATTTTGATTCTATACTCAAAGAAAACCGGATTTTTAAGCCTAGCGATGAATTTCGCCAAGCTGCCAATGTTGGTAAATTGGAAGAATATCAGGCGTTGTGGGAGTTCGCCGATAAGGATTATTTACAATATTGGGCGGACTTGGCGCGGGATTTGATCAGTTGGAAAAAGCCGTTCATGACGATTTTTGACGATAGCCATGCGCCGTTTTATAAATGGTTTCCGGACGGCAAGCTGAACGCATCTTATAACTGTTTGGATCGTCACTTGCCGGATAAAGGCAATAAAACCGCACTTATCTTTGAATCGGATTTCGGGCAAGTCAGCAGTTTTACCTATAGCCAGTTACATAATCGGGTCTGTCGGTTTGGTAATGCGTTGCGTGAATTAGGGATCGGCAAAGGCGATCGGGTGGTGATCTATATGCCGATGATTGTCGAGGCGGTGATTGCAATGCAGGCGTGCGCCAGAATCGGGGCGATTCATTCGGTGGTGTTTGGCGGTTTTTCAGCGGGGGCATTAAAAGATCGGATTGAAGATGCCGGTGCCAAATTGGTGATCACCGCTAATGGCGGATTGCGTGGCGGCAAGATTATTCCGCTGAAAGAGACGGTGGATGAAGCGTTGGATATGGGCTGCAATACGGTGCAAAATGTGGTGGTGTACTACCGTTTGAATATCGATACCGCTTGGAAAAACGGGCGTGATTTATGGTGGCATGAGTTGTCTAAACATCAAGCGGCGTTTTGCGAACCGGAGTGGATGAATTCGGAAGATCCGTTGTTTATCCTTTACACGTCAGGCTCGACCGGCAAACCGAAAGGCATTGTACACAGCACCGCAGGCTATTTACTGGGGGCTATTAATACCTTCCGCAATGTGTTTGACAATAAACCAGATGATATTTATTGGTGTACTGCCGATGTCGGTTGGATCACCGGACACTCTTATGTCTGCTACGGTCCGTTGGCGAATGGCGCAACGCAGGTGATTTACGAAGGTGTGCCGAGTTACCCTGATCCGGGGCGGATCTGGCGGATGATTCAACGGCATAAAATCAATGTGTTTTATACTTCCCCGACCTTGATTCGCTCTTTAACCCGTGTCGGTGATTGGATTCCGAATAAATACGATCTCTCTTCTCTGCGCTTGCTTGGCAGTGTCGGCGAACCGATTAACCCGTCGGCATGGATGTGGTTATATCAGGTGATCGGCAAGGAGCGTTGCCCGATTGTTGATACTTGGTGGCAAACGGAAACCGGCTCGATTATGTTATCGCCGTTGCCGGGCATCAACTCACTGAAACCAGGCTCTTGTACTTTACCGTTGCCAGGTATTATGGCAGATGTCGTCGATGAAAATGGCAAAAAAGTGACTGGCGAAAGTGGCGGTCTGTTGGTGATTAAGCGACCATTTCCATCAATTTTGCGTACCATTTGGAATGATGACGAACGTTATAAAGCAACCTATTTCCCTGCGGAATTAGGCGGCAAATATTATGTCGCCGGCGATTCGGCACACCGTGATGAAGACGGTTATTTCTGGATTTTGGGTAGAACTGATGACGTGCTGAATGTGTCTGGGCATCGTTTGGGCACGATGGAAATCGAATCGGCATTGGTCGCCAATCCGCAAGTAGCGGAAGCCGCGGTGGTTGGCAAGCCGGACGAAATCAAAGGCGAAGCGGTGGTAGCGTTTGTAGTGTTGAATACCGCACTTCCTGATGGCGATGACGCGCGAGCGTTGGCTGAAGAACTGAAACAGTGGGTGTCGAAAGAGATCGGTAAAATCGCTCGTCCGGAAGATATTCGTTTTGCTGAAAACTTACCGAAAACCCGCTCCGGCAAAATCATGCGCCGTTTGTTGCGTTCGATTGCGAAAAATGAAGTGATTACTCAAGATGTTTCCACGCTGGAAAACCCGCAGATTATTGGGCAATTGCAACGACAGGTGTTGTAATTTTCTGAATTATCGATAATAGAGCAAAAGTGCGGTTTTGATTGACCGCACTTTTGTGCTTTTTCCCTTTTTATTTTGTCGTTTAAATTTTATGACTGATTTTTTTTGCATTTCACGGCATAATTAGCGGATAAATTTAATTAAGGAATGTTATGCAAAACGGTCATCTTTATATTGTGTCGGCACCAAGCGGCGCCGGTAAATCTTCTTTGATTGCAGCGTTGATAAAACAGTTGTCACAACACAAGGCGCAAGTCTCGATTTCACACACCACCCGCCAACCTCGCCCCGGCGAACAACACGGCGTACATTATTATTTCAGCAGCGTAACTGAATTTGAACAGTTGATTGAACAGGGATTATTTTTGGAATATGCCAATGTGTTCGGCAATTATTACGGCACGTCGATCCCGATGATCGAACGCACGCTGGCGCAAGGGATCGATGTTTTTCTGGATATCGATTGGCAGGGCGCGCAGCAAGTGCGGTCTAAAATGCCGAATTGCAAGAGTATTTTTATTCTGCCGCCGTCACTGCAAGAACTGGAACAGCGTCTGATTGGCAGAGGACAGGATTCCGTCGAGACAATCGCCGCTCGCATGACCAAAGCGATCAGTGAAATCACGCATTATCATGAATATGATTATTTGATTATTAATGAAAATTTTGAACAGGCGTTAGACGAAATCAAAGCGATTTTAGTCGCGGAAAAACTGACATTAGCGGCACAACAACAAAACCATCAATTATTAATTCAGCAATTACTGGCGCAATGACGGCAGCTTTAGTATCATATAACGTTTTTAACAGTAATTTAGCGTAATTTAGCTTAGTCAGGAGAAAGAGATATGGCACGTGTTACAGTGCAAGACGCAGTAGAAAAAATCGGCAACCGCTTTGATTTGATTTTAACGGCTTCCCGTCGTGCAAGACAATTACAATCCAATATTCGTGAGCCTTTAGTCGAGCCGGAAAATGATAAACCGACCGTGATCGCTTTGCGCGAAATCGAAAAAGGGTTAATCAACAACGAGATTATGGACAGACAAGATCGTTACGAGCAGCTGGAGCAAGAAACAGCTGAAATTCACGCAGTTTCTTTATTGTCCGACGAATAATCCCAACACTGTTTTTCCATTAAGCTGGCAGGTTTAATTTGTATTTATTCGAAAGTTTGAATCGCATTATTCAGGGCTATTTACCGGCGGAGCAGATTGAGCTGGTGAAGCAAGCCTATGTGGTGGCACGCGATGCCCATGAAGGTGTAACTCGTTCCAGCGGCGAACCGTATATCACCCATCCGGTGGCGGTTGCCTCGATTCTCGCTGAAATGAAGCTTGATCATGAAGCGGTGATGGCGGCATTATTGCATGATGTTATCGAAGATACTCCTTACACCGAAGCCCAACTGACAGAAGCCTTCGGGCGTAGCGTTGCCGAAATTGTCGAAGGTGTGTCTAAATTGGATAAATTGAAATTTAGAACACGTAAAGAAGCGGAGACAGAAAATTTCCGCAAAATGATTTTGGCAATGACTAAAGATATTCGCGTGGTCTTGATTAAACTTGCCGACCGCACTCACAATATGCGTACCTTGGGTTCTTTACGTCCGGACAAACGCCGACGGATTGCCAAAGAAACGCTGGAAATTTATAGTCCGCTGGCACATCGCCTCGGGATCGAACATATCAAAAACGAGTTGGAAGATCTGGGTTTTGAAGCCTTGCATCCGAACCGTTATCAAGTGTTACAAAAAGTCATTCAAGCCGCACGCGGCAATCGTAAAGAGATGATTCAGCGGATTGCTGATGAAATCAAAGGGCGATTGAACGATGTCGGTATTCAAGCGCGAGTATTCGGGCGGGAAAAGCATCTGTATTCAATCTATCAAAAAATGCGTTTAAAAGAGCAACGTTTTCATTCGATTATGGATATTTACGCTTTTCGTGCGATTGTGCACGATGTTGATACTTGCTATCGGGTGCTGGGGCAAATGCACGGGCTGTATAAACCGCGTCCGGGACGGGTGAAAGATTATATCGCTATTCCCAAAGCCAACGGTTATCAATCGTTGCACACTTCAATGATCGGGCCGCACGGCGTGCCGGTGGAGGTGCAGATTCGTACCGAAGATATGGATCAAATGGCGGAAATGGGGGTTGCGGCGCATTGGGCGTATAAACAAGGCAGCGAAGTGAAAAACACCACTGCTCAAATCCGCGCCCAACGCTGGTTACAAAGCCTGATTGAGCTGCAACAAAGTTCGGGTAATTCGCTGGAGTTTATCGAAAGCGTGAAATCCGATATGTTCCCCGATGAAATTTATGTTTTCACGCCGAAAGGACGGATTGTCGAACTGCCGACCGGTGCGACCGCAATCGATTTTGCTTATGCGGTACATTCCGATATCGGGCAAACTTGCATTGGTGCACGGGTTGATCGCGTGCCGTATCCGCTATCGCAACCGCTGGAAAGCGGACAAACTGTCGAGGTGATCACTGCACCGTCGGCTCGTCCAAGTGCGGGTTGGCTGAACTTTGTGGTCACTGCTAAAGCCCGTTCTAAAATTCGCCAAACCTTGAAAAGCCTACGTCGCGATGAGTCGGTGATTTTAGGCAAACGCCAGTTAATCCACTCTTTGTCACCGTACAAGTTGGAAGATATTGACGCGCAACGGTTGCAAGTATTGTTAGCAGAGTTAAAACTGAACGATTTTGATGATTTGTTGGCGGAAATCGGATTAGGCAATCAGATGAGTGCGGTGATTGCGCACAGTTTGTTAGGCGAAAAAATTGCAATCGATACTGATGGGATTCCAAATAATCATAAAGATTCCAGCTTGATTATCAAAGGGGCTGAAGGGTTGTTGATCAGCTGCGCCAAATGTTGCCATCCGGTGCCGGGCGATCCGATTATCGCTTTCGTTAGCCCGGGTAAAGGTTTGGTGGTGCACCATCAATTTTGTTCGAATATCGTGCGTGACAGCCAAAGTCAGCCGGAACATTTCACCTCTGTTGAATGGGAAAAAAGCGAAAATACCGTTGAATTTGATGCTGAATTGCGAATTGAAATGACGAATAAACAAGGTATTTTGGCAAATTTGACTTCGGCGATTGCGGCGACTGGCAACAATATCAAGAGCATTGTTACCGAAGAGCGGGAAGGACGGGTCTATTTTGTCACCTTGCTTATTTCGACCCATGATGTGCAACAATTGAACGGTATTATCAAAAAACTCAGCTCGGTTTCTGGTGTGATCGAGATTGTGCGTAATATTAATGAGTAACCAATAACCAATAACCAATTAATCAATAGTCAGTCGATAACTAAGATCATTAAGATAACTAATAAATAGGCGAGAGTTTGATGAAAGAGCAACTGCTGGATGCGATTCCTCTGACCGCACTTGCGGGTGTTGGCGCGGCAGTTGCGGCAAAATTAGCTAAAATAAATATTAATAATGTACAAGATTTACTGTTTCATCTGCCCAGCCGATATGAAGATCGCACTCGCATCACCCCGCTGAACGATATTCGTCCTGATAGCTATGCAACCATTGAAGGCGTAGTGCAAACCAGCGAGGTGGCGTTCGGCAAACGTCCGATTTTGAACGTCACCTTATCAGACGGCAGCAGCAAAATTTCCCTCCGTTTTTTTAATTTCAATGCAGGCATGAAAAACAGCCTGCAAAGCGGCACACGGGTGAAAGCGTTTGGTGAAATTAAGCGCGGACGTTTTATGGCGGAAATGCATCATCCGCAGTACCAGATTATTCGCAATGATCAACCGTTGTTATTGGAAGAAAATTTAACCCCGATTTACCCCACTACCGAAGGTTTGCGCCAAACCGCACTTCGTAATTTAACCGATCAAGCCTTGAAATTACTGTATAGCACCCCGGTAAACGAATTGCTGCCGCTGCAATATAATCCGCATAAAATCAGCCTGAAAGAAGCGCTGAGCTTTTTGCACCGCCCACCACCGAATATCTCGTTTGAACAGTTGGAACAGGGCAATCATCCGGCACAATTAAGACTGATTTATGAAGAATTGCTGGCACATAATCTGGCAATGCAAAAAAGCCGAGTGGAAACGAAGCGATTAAACGCCGAAGTATTGACTGAAGATCAGACTTTACGGCAACGTTTTTTGGCGCAATTGCCTTTTCAACCGACTCATGCCCAACAACGAGTGGTGCAGGAGATTACGCAAGATTTAAGCAAAAATGAGCCGATGATGCGCTTGGTACAAGGCGATGTCGGTTCGGGAAAAACGCTGGTGGCAGCGTTGGCGGCGTTGATTGCTATCGGTAATAATAAACAAGTGGCGTTAATGGCGCCGACTGAAATTTTAGCCGAACAACATGCGCAAAATTTTCGCAATTGGTTTGAACCACTGGGAATTGAAGTGGGCTGGCTTGCTGGTAAAGTGAAAGGCAAAGTGCGTCAAACAGCGCTGGAAAAGATCAAGTGCGGTCAGGTAAAAATGATTGTCGGCACTCATGCGTTGTTTCAAGACGAGGTCGAATTTCAAGATTTATCATTGGTGATTATCGATGAACAGCATCGTTTCGGCGTGCATCAACGCTTGATGTTGCGTGAAAAAGGGCTGAAAAACGACTATTATCCGCACCAATTGATTATGACGGCAACACCGATTCCGAGAACCTTGGCGATGACGGTGTATGCCGATTTGGATACCTCGATTATTGATGAATTGCCGCCGGGACGCACGCCGATTCAAACTATTGTAGTATCGGAAGAGCGACGTGATGAAATCGTACAACGTGTGAATAATGCCTGTGATAACGAAAAGCGGCAAGCGTATTGGGTTTGTACTTTGATCGAAGAGTCGGAAGTGCTAGAAGCGCAAGCGGCGGAAGCGATTATGCAGGATTTGCAACGGGCATTGCCAAAGCTAGCCATCGGCTTGGTGCATGGGCGAATGAAACCGCAAGAAAAACAGGCGATTATGCAGCGTTTTAAAGACGGTGAATTAAGTCTATTAGTGGCGACGACGGTGATTGAAGTCGGGGTGGACGTGCCAAATGCCAGCTTAATGATTATTGAAAATGCCGAACGGCTGGGGTTATCACAACTGCACCAATTGCGAGGGCGCGTCGGACGTGGCAGCATCGATTCCTATTGTGTATTGTTGTATAAACCGCCGTTAGGCAAAGTTTCCCGTCAACGCTTGCAAGTGCTGCGCGATAGTCAAGACGGTTTTGTGATCGCTGAGAAAGATCTGCAAATTCGCGGGCCTGGTGAAGTGCTGGGGACGAAGCAAACCGGCATCGCTGAATTCAAAATCGCCAGTTTAATCCGTGATCGCAAAATGATTCCGCTGGTGCAACATAATGCTCGCCAAATTATCGAACATTTTCCGGATTGCGTGGACGGTTTGATTAAACGCTGGCTAGATCAACGGACAATGTATAGCAATGCCTAATATAGTTAGTCGTAATAAAGTGATGTCGAACCAATATCAGACGGAAGAATACCGCACTTTGCAACATCAAACTTTGCTGCATCGAACTTTGTTACATCGAACTTTACTGGAAAGTGCGGTTTGGCAATCAGATAAGCAAGTTGAATCACTGACTGGCACCGAGCAAGAATGGCTACTGTGTACTGATTCATTAACGGCAAAATTAAAACAAAATTGCCGAGAGTTTAGCGTCAAGTTGCTATGCCAACAGTGGGTAACGCAGTTAACGGACAATGAAAGTGCGGTTTTGGCACCGGATCAACGTTATTTTATTCGGGAAGTTTTTCTGTATGGCGACCAACAAGCCTGGGTTTTTGCTCGTACGGTGATGCCGGAACAAATTTGCCGACGCTTTCCACAATTAATGGCATTGGCTGAAAAGCCGTTGGGTGAGTTTTTATTTGAGCAAAAATTGGAGCGCAGCGGCTTACAATGGAGTAAAATCGGTCAACTGGCAGCGCGTCGTTCACTTTTCACCGCTGAATCCAGTAGTGCAAATTCGCCAGATTCCTTATTGGTGACAGAATTATTTCTCGAAGATTTTAATTTATTATGAATAAAAACAATAAATTACCGACAATTTTAGTGTTCGATTCCGGCGTTGGTGGCTTGACGATCTATCATGAAATCAAACAACTTCTGCCCGATAATAATTACCTCTATTGCTTGGATAATGCTTTTTTCCCTTATTCCGAAAAAACAGAACAGCAAATTATCGACCGCACTTTGTATATATGCCAACAACTTATTGCACAATACCTGATTGATATTGTGGTGATTGCTTGTAATACCGCGAGCACGGTTGTTTTACCAACATTACGCGAAAATCTTCCATCACATATCCGTATTGTTGGCACTGTGCCGGCAATCAAACCAGCGGCTAAAATTTCACAAAGCAAACATATCGGTTTATTGGCAACCAAAGGCACGGTGAAACGGGCTTATACCGATGAGTTGATTAAGAATTATGCGGCAGATTGTATTGTCGAAAAAATCGGAACGACCGAATTAGTCGAGTTGGCGGAAAATAAATTGCGTGGGGATTCGGTCGATCTGGGAAAATTACACAATATTGTTAAGCCTTGGGTGGCACTAAAAGATCTGGATACGGTAATTTGGGGCTGTACTCACTTTCCACTGCTGGAAAATGAATTGAAATTGTGTTTACCGAATGTGAAATATTTTGTGGACTCGGGAAGTGCGGTAGCAAAGCGGGTGAAATCTTTGTTGCAAGAAAAATTTCAACAAAAACAGCCATTGATTCAGCAACCAGATGAGGCTGAAAATTCTGTTACTCTGCAAAATTTAATTTTTGCCACAGCAACGATTAAAAATATTTTCGGTTTTAGTAATATGATGCAACGTTATAACTTCAGTGAATTGAAATATCTACAATAAATCAGCCTGAAAAACCAGCTAAAAAAGAGAGTAAAATAGCCACTTTGTTTAATAAATTATCATTTAATGTGTTCTATTAAAAAAATGATCATTTTTTTGAAAAAAGAGCTTGCCAAAAATTATTGGCGCTCTATAATGCGCACCCACTGACAGCGACAAGGCAAAACGATTTGAAGCCTAAGGAAAGTAAAGCGATTCACAAAAAATCGCTTGACGAAAAAAATGGATTCGATAGAATATCAATCCTTTCCCTTAAAATAAAGGGACTTGTTCTTTAACAATTTATCAGACAATCTGTGTGGGCACTTGTGCAAGGCATTGGAATTAAAAAATATTTAAAACTAAGTCTTAATGAGTGCTAACGAAAATTCATATGATGTTACTGTTGTGCTTGAGTGTTATCACTTT
>RRZU010667544.1_pt1 | contig 19902 bp, 18 predicted proteins | sample 2165561 | NCBI WGS metagenome assembly RRZU01 (sample SAMN10456909, study PRJNA506462) | wastewater metagenome | isolation source: wastewater sludge | place: USA: Moscow, Idaho | reverse complement strand
TATGCGTGTCTGGGATAGATACACTACTCTAGGGCTAAAAAATTCCCTATTTCAGAAAATGTTGGCTCAACCATAGGCTTTGTCACGCAACACTACTGTTATCACGTTTGTAGTACTTACCTTTTTCTTAATATTCTTAATTATCTGACAATTAAGAATATTCTAAGATTAAGTTAAAGGAACATTAAGTTTGTGAAACAATTCACAATAAGTCCTTGCAAAGAAAAACAGAACCCAACAAAAGACAGGCTCGCAAATCCTACTAAGACGTGGGAATGCCCCTGTGTTTTTCTGGGATAGGTACACTACTCTAGGGCTAAAAAATTCCCTACTTTTTTTGAGAATGGCTCAACCATAGGCTTTATTTCTCTAAAAATATTTAGTAATATCTCCGTAATATAACGGTAATACTCCTGTAATATTTATAGAGTATATATCTTATCTGTTTTTTAAATAGATATAAAAGCACTTTTAGCTCAAATGGACGAAGATATTCCAGTTTCATTAGAGTTTGCTATTCAAGATAGACTTATTTCTATTAAAGAACTTCTTGGTCTACGTGATTAATTATCAAAAGATAAGGAATTAAACCTTGTCTTTTTTTTTATTCTTTATATAATTAGATTGTAAATAAATTTATAAAAAGAAAGAAGAACAAGAAAATGAAAAAATTACCTAAAAAACAAACTGACTTAAATCTTTGGTTTAAAGAGCTTGAGGCTGTTGCACCAAAACTCAAAACCCAACCTGGGTATATGCGTTATTGGTGGAAATCGGCTAAATATTTTGCAGACTTTGCCGAACGTGCACAAAAAATTCTGACTGAACAGTTTTATCGAGCTGGTTCAATCAAAGTTGTAGATTTTGATACTGAAACAACTGGATTAAGTTCAGCACGTAAGTTTCAAGAAGGTATTGACGGTGTAACTGACATTGCTGGAGTAATTGTAGACTTAGACGGTTATCACGGTTCTGTGATTGACTCTGATGGTACTCAACATATTGGAGACGAAAATCCAGAATATGTATTTAATCAAATGTGTAATCCTGGTGTCCCTGTTCCTGATGGAGCAGCTGCCGTTACTGGAATTACAACAGAAATGGTTCAGAATGAACCACTACAATATAGTGTACTGCGAGATTTCAAGAAGTTTTCGGAGGGTGCTGTTTTTGTAGGACACAACATTGGTGATTCTAAACAAAACAAAAGTGGTTATGATATTCCTGTTGTATTAGGTCCTATTTATAATCGCTATTTCAACCAGAATCCTGAAACAATGCTAGAAATGGCTATTGATACCAAACCTCTATTTTCTGGTTTAGTTGCAGGAATTCCTCATACAAATGCTAACTTTGTAAAAATGTTTGACATTGAATTAGTTGGGGCGCACCGAGCACTCCCTGATGTTAACGTTAATGCATTAGCCTTTAGTAAAATTATGCCTCTTATTTTAAGCTTAGATGTTGGTGCGTTACGTCAATATGCAGCTGAATTAGAAAATGATAATTCTGCATTTTTAAGTTTCGTACAAACTGGCGCTAAAGATAATGAAGACTGGGTTGAATTTGGTGTTAAACTTGGCAAGAATCATTGTCTTGGTCGCAAACAAATTGCTACTAATATCAAGTATAATCCATATGAAGACCGCTTTATCTATGAAGATATTATTGTTGGTGATTTATCCGATGAATATAAATTCTATAGCAAAGAATCAGTTGAGGAAATTGTACCTCAAAACTTCTTACGTCGTGCTGTTCAAGTATTACAAAAAGAACAATCTTTTGAGAAGGCAATTGAACCTTGGGTTGGAGTTGTATTCTAAAACAAAAAAAGAACATTTAATTATGTTCTTTTTCTTTTTTTTATTTCTTGAATATTTTAAGCAAATCATTCCAGTCTTTTACAATTTCACCATTAACTTCTTTGTTCATATTAGGAACAACTCGTTTTAGATTAGTAAACCCAAGAGCCTTAAACTTGTCCATAACTTTATTCCCAGCTTCATCATTATCAGTTGCAATTACAATAGAGTTAATTGATTTAAGTTTATTGTTATCTAAACCAAATAAAGAATTAAGATTATTAATTGTAGTATCAACCTTACTTTCTGAACCTGACATAGCAATAAACATAGTTTTAGGTGTTGCATCGGGTAAGCTAAGACCTGATACTTCTTTAAGTTTATTACCTTTAAGTGATAACTCTACGTAAGATAAAGTGTCAATAGGTGCTTCTGTTATTACGATATTTTGAACCTCTGAGAGATTGTCTTTAATATCTTTAGATGTAATCCAGAAGAATCCTTTTGAACCGTGTAGAATTTGTTTAATTGTACCACGGGTACCGAAACGTTCTTTATCAAAAACAGTACCTTGTACCTCAGCACCAATGGTTTCGTTATTAGCATTTTTCCATAAGAATCGTGCATTATTTCGACCATCTTGTACTAAAACACCAAGGTCAATTATACGTTCCACAATCTTAGGAGATAGCTTACGTGTACCTTCTAGATATTCTTTTACTTTAGATAAATCAGGATTAGTGACCATTTGAGAGAAATCATAATCTTCAACCTCTTCCAATACCAGAGATTTACCTGTGTTAGAATTTAATTTTAATTCAGCTTCTTTCCAGCTGCCTACATAAGATTTAGCTTCACTTTCATCAATTATACCTTGTGTTGATAAATATAAGGTTAAATCACGATAGTTTCTACCACTTACACCGTTTGACCAACGTTTCCAACTCTCTGCATATTTACCAGTTAACTGGATATGAAGTGAGTCAAAGTCAACTAAGTTTGCTCCACTATTGTTGATGTTATACTTGACGTGAAAATGTTCTAACATTTCGATTACTTTTGATTTTATTTCAACAGTTGCCATTGTTCTTTCCTCTTTCTTTTAATTAGTTATTTACAATTTAATTATATAAAATAAAAAAAATCTCACCTACGCCCCAGTGAGAAAATTTAACTTAATTACGTAAGTTGCGTGGTAATAAGGTAATGAGCCTTATTATTGGAAGGTACGGATTGACGCCAGACTTGTTCTGTCCGAGAAAGGCTTAAAAATAAACCAATCTATGAGGAGAAAGGAGTTTCCCTCTTGCGTTATAGGTGTATTAAAAATCTTCTTTCATAATACATTTGTTTTACAAATTAATTATATAAAACTAATTATATAATTTAGAAAATTGTTAATCCTTTTTATTATGTAAGTCTTCCTTATTTATAGGAAGGAAACCAAACTCATAATACACCTTTTCGGTTTTACTAGGTTCATAATCAATATTGATATTCTCTAGACTAAAAAGGTTATTCTCGTCTTTTTCAACAACAACATCATTATTAGGGTTTTTACGTGATGTTTTTTTTGGCTTATTTTGTGGCAGAATTTTAATCTTCTTCCCCTGGGTTAGACTATATGCAATTTTATCATAAGTACAACCAATAAGCCAAAAGACTGGTTTGAGTGCCCACAGGATAAAACCAACCAACATAAGTAAGAATATTAAAAATAATGCTCCTGCAAAAAGTACAGCAATGAAACAAATTATTCCTAAAAAAATAGTTCCCATATATTTATCCACTCTTTCTATTTATATTTTATATACATTAATTATATAAAATATTTCTTATCTTAACTATATCATAGCACATTTTCTAGCAAAAGTAAAGAAAAAAACAACTAAATTAATAGTTGTTTTTAATTTATTACTTATTTTTTCTTACGAGAGAAATAAGTAAATCCGCCAATACCAGCCAGAGCACCAAGGATAACAGCGATAACGCCATTTCCGTTAGATTTCTCTGTTTTAGAATCAGTTTTCACGTCATCATCTGCTGTTTTGTCGTCAGTAGCTTTAACTTCTTGTTTTGTTTCAGATGTAGCTTTATCTTTAGAAGATGTTTTAGCACTAGCTTCTTTAGATTTAGTTGTATCTGTTGCAACTTTAGTAGTTTCAGCTTTATCAGAAGTTGTAGCTTCTGTTTCAGACGTAGCAGTTGTAGCTGGTGTTGCTGGAGTAGCTACACCAACTTTTAGTACGTCACCAACAAAGATTAAATCTGGGTTTTGAACACCATTTGCTGCAACTAGGTAATCAACAGATGTTCCAAGTTTTTGAGCAATAGCTGTCAATGTATCACCATCTTGAACAATGTACGTTGGAGCAGGAGCTGCTGGTGTTGCTTGTGTTGCTTGTGTTGCTTGTGTTGCTTGTGCAGCTGTAGTGCCTTGTGTAGTTGTTGTAGATTGTGAAGTACCACCAGTTGTTGTCTTAGTAGGTTTTGCAGGAGTAGCTGGTTTTGGAGTGGCTTTAGCAGTCAATCCAGCAACAGCTTTTTCTAATGCTTTCACAGAGTTTTCAATATCTGATACAGAAGCATCTTCATTTTTCAACTCTTTTTCAGCAGAAGTGATAGCCTTTTTAAGGTCATCTACAGATTTGTCTGTGTATTTATCAGTTGAAATTGCTTTAGCTTTTGCGATTGCGTCTGATAGTTTTGTGTAATCAGCATCAGTTGCTTTAACAGCAAGAGCTGTAACAGCACCATCAAGTTTAGTCTCAAGAGCCTTAACATCTTCACTACTCAAATCTTCATCTTTAACAGAATCAGAAACTTGTTTGATAATATCTTTAACAGAATCTTTAGATTTATCAGTAAACTCATCAGAGTCAGCTTTTACAGTAGCTTCATCAATGTGTTTAGCCAACGCGTCACGTTCAGCATCAGTAGCACGTTTAACCAATTCTGTCATAGCAGCATCAACTGTTTTAGTAGCAGCATCAACTTCAGCTTGTTTATGTTTTGAATCATTCAAAACTTGTTCAGCTTTAGCAATAACATCTTTTAGTACATCACGTGATTTACCTGTGTAATCTTCGTTTGTGAGAGCTGTTGTAGCTTTGTCAATTGAAGCTTGCAATGCATCAACTTCAACTGGTTTAGCAACCAATCCATCAATAGCTGTTTCTAAAGCTGTAGTAGCAGCATCAACGTCTGTTTGAGTAGATGTTTTGTTATCTCGAACTGTAATTGCCGCAGCAACTTTAGCTTTGAGGTTGTCAATAGACGCCGCAGTATACTCAGTAGATGTAGTGAGTTTTTGTGCTTTAGCAATTGCAGCATTAAGTGCATCACGTTCAACTTCTGGTACAACTGGGATTTCTACAAGAGCAGAGATAGCAGTTTGAAGTGTAGCAGTTGCTTGGTTAACTGAATCTTGTGTAGACTGAGCATTACCAATTACAGCTTGAGCAGATTCAATTGCTTTTTTTACAGTAGCAACAGACTCATCTGTGTATTTACCTGAATTAACCAATCCTACAGCTTTAGAAACAGCAGCTTGCAATCCTGTTTTATCAACAGAAGGTGTTGTAGCTACTACAAGAGCAGAGAATTTGTTGTTCAAGAGGAATGTAGCATCATCAACTTGAAGTGCCGTAGCAGAAGCGTTTGATACTACACTTACAGCAGAATTATAAGCGGCTTTGAATGGTGCATATGTTTCAGCTGTGTATTTGGCAGGAGTTTGGTATGCTGCTGTAGTTGCAGAAATAAGGCTTTGCAATCCTGTTTTATCAACAGTTTTTGGTGCATTTTGCAATGCATTAATTGCTTGTTGAAGTGAAGAAACAGACGTATCAACTTGTGATTGAGTTGCTGTTTTATCATTTGCAACGGCTTGAGCCTTAGACAATTCTGTTTTTAGTTTAGCAATACTGTCTGCTGTATATTCACTAGCAATAGATACTTTAGCTTGAGCGTTCTGAATTGCAGAATTCAATGCACTCTTATCAGCTTCAGTTGTAGTGTTTACGACAGGTCCAGTAATATCACTCATACCAATCAGATTGTCCTCACCAAGAACAAGTTTTTGGTTTACAGTGAAACTTTGTGAAGTAATACCTGTTACGTATTGTGCTGGAACTTTTACAATTTTCTGTGAAACTTCATTGGCAACAGGCATTTCAATAAGGACAAGTCCTACACACCAATCGCCACTAAAGCTTTGATAAACAGGAGTTCCTGCATCATATACGTACCCGTCAGCATCAAGCAAATCAACGCTCATTTTACCAACTTTAAGTGTTGAAACACGTGAAGCACTTGCAACATTTTCAGTTTTATCAGTGAGGTGTGTAATATTAGCAACTTGTGGCAATACAGTCAAGCCAACACCTAGAGAGGCAGCAGCGACCATTGCGGCTTTGCTAATTTTGTTTGAAGTAGTTTTTTTTGTTTCGATTTTCTTAGTCATAGAATTTAATCTCGCTTTCTTTGTTTAAAATATTTTAGTTAACGTTGTTTGTAAGGACGACCCTCACAATTGAATGTGTTAGAGCCGTAAAGCAAATCTTCAATTGTTAAGAAATACATATTTCTTCTTTCTTTTGTATAAGTCGTTTACTCCTTAATTATACAAAAGTTTTTTCAAAAAATAACAATTAAATGACTTTAGCTTTACTAATTCCCTTATCATTTTGTTCGACCAGATATACTGTATCAATTAAAGATGGAAGGTAATTACGCTCGTGTGTGATAATGATAGCCTGTCTGTCAGCATAATCAAGTAGTGATTTGATAGCTTCAGCTGTGTTTTCTGCTCTTAATTCAGATACTGCTGATGTTGGCTCATCAAGTGTAATCGGTGCTTTATTTCCTGAAACAATTTTAGTTACTGAAATAAATAATGCTAATGATAAGATTTCACTAAGACCACCACCCTCGTTTTCTATATTAATATCAGTGTCAACTCCATCAATTGATTTATTTATATAAATATCTGCGACAGGTGCACCAGATTTAACATCTAGTTTAATTTTCACTGAATAATTATCTCCGAATACCATACGTAGAATTTCAGTTGTACTTTCTTCTAGGATTTCCTTGCCTTGATTCATTGCAGAATGAACTGATTTCTCAAGCAAATCACGTGCGATTGTAGTATTTTCAGAGCTATCTGTAAACTCTTTTAGTTTCAGTTGCTCTTCTGACAATTGCTTGGTCAATAGTGATTTTTCTATAACTTTCTTAGAAATATCACCGTCCAAAGTTTCAATTCTCCTTTCCAAATCAGTCATATATTCCTCCTTAGATGTCTTTACAATTATATTATAACATAAAAAAATAGTATGTCAAGCATAAAAATAAAAAAAACTCTAAAAAAGAGTTTTAAATTATAATCTCGTATGATAGGAACTCATACTCCTCGATATTACCAAGGACGTCAATAGAACTCTTGACTTTAAGAGGTGCATTGATATTTAAGTGCTTAATTGATGACGTAAGTTCAGCTAATGACGGGTATTTATTTGGGTTTGATGACGCAATATACAGTTTGTTTTGCAATTCATCTGAACTAAATCGAGCTAAACTCTGATTGGAGAACAAACTTTCTGATAACTTTCCGCTATGTTTAATTGCAAATTCTTTTGCTTTTTTATAATCAGAATCATCAAGGTTTTTGTCTTTTCCAATGTGAGTTTTCATAAATGCTAGACCAAGTGAACGTGAATTCTTAACATCAAATGCAACACCATTAATATAGAAATCAACACCCTTAATATTTTTAAGTGTTGGTGTAATGTTATCTTTAAATGCTTTATAAAGGATTGCTTCAGTTGAGTCGTTGCGGAGCTGGTTCAACTCAAATGTATGAAGAGAACGTACGGTTTCCTCTTCTATCAGTCGCTCTTTTTCCTCAAATGTAATATCTAAGCGGCGAATTGAATTTAATTTAGATTCATAGTTTTTCCCACTCATATAATTAGTAGAATCTGGATATTTTTTGTTGAACTTTTCAAGGAATGATTGGTATGTTGCTGTTGCTTTATCTAATTCGTCGTATTTTTTATATTTGTGTTTACCATCATCCAGCTTTGTTTCAAATTCTGCTCTTACAAATTCAGAGAACTTACTATAATCCCAACTTGCGATTATAAACTCAATTGCTTTTTCTTTATTAGGAAACTGCTCTGTACCACCTGACAATAATTGTGCAAACTTGTGAATAACCTCAGCTGTTGGTAGCAATCGGTCAATTGTGTATTCGTCTACTGCCGAGCGAATATCTTTCATTATATGTTTTTTAAGACTCATATTATGATTCTTCTTTCTTTTTTCTTATTTTATGAGATAGATTAGAGAAATATAAGACTGTCTCACATTTCTTCTTTCTTTATTTTGTTTTTTTATTTACAATTTAATTATATAAAGAATAATAAAAAAAGACCATAAAAATAGTCTTTTTATTATTAACCGTAGACAACCCAACTACCAGCAGGTAATTTTCCTGCCATTTGTGCTTGTTCAGATAACGGCATACCTTGGTATTCACCGTGCCCTAGTAATTGTAACGCTCCATAAGCTCCAGATGAAGCGTTCATTGCACTTACGTTTCCACCTGACTCACGACTGATGATATAAGCCCACTCACTTGCTGAATATCCAGCAGCGTTAGCTGTATTACTAACCATATAGTTAGCCAAAGCATTAATATCTACAGCACCAGAAGTCTGTGAAAGATTTAATCCTGATGCTGATGCTGTTGTTGCTGTTGATGTTTGAGCTGTTTGTGCAACAGCTTGAGCTTGACGTTCTTTTTCTGCTTTTTCTTCAGCCGCCTTAGCCTGACGTTCTTGTTCAGCACGCGCAGCTTCTTCTTTAGCTTTAGTCTCAGCAACCAACTTGTCAGACTCATTATTTTTACCAGCTATTTCATTAGCAGAACTTAAAATCCTGTCAACCTGGAATGATGCCTTTGCTTTGGATAGTTGAGATTTAATTTCTTCTTTTTTATCCTTTAAATTAAGACTCTCTATATTTTTCATAGCAGAAGTCTGTTTTGACGCAAATTGAGAATCCAATTCACTTTGTCCTTTATTAATTGATTTAATAATATTAGAGGATTGCTTAATTGATGTGGTCTCGGTTGGCTCACCAGTCATTTCTATTTTAATAACATCAGCACTTGCCTTCGTGTGTGTACTTAACGATACACCAACTGTAAATAACAAAGTTGCCGTGAGTAAACCTGTAGTTACTTTATTCAATATAAAATCTCCTTTAAAAAAAAATTTAGTTCTATATTAATTTTAGCATAAAATATCAAAAAAAGAAAGCCTCATCTGGCTTTCTTGACTTAATTAAGTTTAAGCAAGAACTCGTCTTCAGTAAGAATAGGAATTCCAAGGTTTTGAGCTTTCTTAAATTTAGATGATGATGAGTCTGTTTCATTAGTAACTAGATATTCAGTTTTTCCTGAAATTGAACCAGCAAGCTTAATGCCATAAGATTCTAATAATTCTTTCAATTCTGAACGTTTCATTTTAGTTTTGCCCGTCACAACTATTGTTAATCCAGACAAATCTTTTTTATCATCACTTACAGATTTAGTGCCACCTAAATTAGATAAACTAAAACCTAGTTTTTCTAGTTCAAGTAAAGTTTTCTTATTTTCATCAGATAACAGATTATTCTTAATATCCAACACCTTTTGTTCACCAATAGAATCAACTTCATTTCTGAATTTGTCTAAGTCTTTATCAATTTCCTTAGAATCTAATAGTTTACGTGCTGAACCAAAGTAAGACATAATTTGTTTTGATAAGTCATTTCCAATACCAGGAAGACCAAGTGCAACTAAAATATTTTTAGTTGGTCTTGTTTTGGCTTTTTCTAATTCAGAAATCAATTTATTGTACTTTTTCTCACCAAGACTTGGAATATCAATAAATTCTTCTTTATCAATAGACCACAAACTTAGGAAATCTTTCAAATTAATGAGATTGTTATCTGCTAATGTTTTAACAGTACGTTTGGATAATGCATCTATATCTAATCCAGTTTTTCCAACGAATATTTTCCAGCGGTTTAACAACTGTTCTTCTGTTTCAACTAAAGTGTATAACAATTCATTCTTGAAAAATGTCTTTTCAGGTTGTACTACTTCAATTTCAGAACCATCTCGTTCATCTACAATTGGTTTGATGATTTGAGGAATTACGTCATTTGCTTTTTGGATAAACACAGTATCACCGATACGTATATCTCTTTTTCTGATATTAAAAAGGTTAGCTAGACTTGCTCTTGTAATTGTAGAGCCTGATAAAAGAACAGGTTCTACAACACCTACTGGAGTAACCAAACCTTTTGCACCAACTTGCCAAACCACATCTGTTAATGTTGTAGTTGCCACATCTGCTGGAAATTTAAAAGCCAACTGGTTCTTTGGGTGATGTTCTGTGAATCCAATCTCACGTCTATTTTTAATGAAGTTGGGTTTAATAACCAATCCATCAATAGTATGAGGAACTTTATCACGTTTAGAAGAATCAAACCCTTTAATAACAGAGATAACTTCTTCTTTAGTTAATAAAGCATCAGAGAAGTCATCTTTTGTTGATTCAGAGCCTTCTTTGTTGAACGGTACTGTAATGTAATCACGACCAAAAACTTTAGATAGAAAAGATAACATTTCTAGTTCTGAATCAATTCCAAGTTCTTCAGCGTTTTCTAAATTATAGAAATGAGTCATAACTTTACGTTCTTTAGCTAAATTAGCATCAAGGGATTGTAATGTTCCTGAAACTAAATTTCTACTATTTTGGAAATCACCATTAATATTTAGCTCATCAAAAGCAGAATCGTTAATAATAGATTCACCACGTGCTGTCAAATTAGGAAATTTTGATAACTCGTTTAATGCTTTTGATGATAAAGTTGGAAGCATAATGTCGGTATTGTCTGTACCAACTTCTCCGTCTCCTCGACTAGAAATAGTTAGCTTGCCGTCATTAACATTTTTGTGTTTATAAAATACTGATGTTAATCCATCATCTTTTGTTTCAACAATAAACCCGTCGGTATACCACAAATCACTAGGATTATCAGAGAACTTGTTTAAGAACTTTTTAACGTCACCAATCTTATTTGCCTTTTGTAATGAAAGCATACGATACTGATGATGAACTTTAGGTTTCTTATTACTAGCTTCTGATACTTTAGATAATACTTCTACTGGATAAGTTTCAGCAATTGGTGAGCTTACCGTTTTGAACAATAACTCATCAAATTCTGTATCTGTTAAAGATGGATTGCTTTCATTATATTCTTTGTCAGCAATGTTTAAAATTAAATTAGCAGATTTGAAATCTTCAAGTGTTTCAATTGATTTAATTTTACTTAAATAAGTAAAGAGTTCTTTTTCTGTTTTTTTCATAGTTTGTTCTTCTTTCTTTTTATAAATTTATTTACAATCTAATTATATAAAGAATAAAAAAAAGACAAGGTTTAATTCCTTATCTTTTGATAATTAATCTAATTCATTAATTTTTAAATATTCACGGAGAATTTCTTCGTAAACTTCATCTTTAGCAATAGCTTCATCTGCCTCATATAACGGCTTTATGGTCGTTTTCAGCCGTTGACCTTTGTACTATTTTTACAGTACGCTTTTAATGCCATCAAGCGTCCAGTCAAAGTAGAAATCATACGCTTCTTTTTCTGTCATACCGTCAACTTCTGAAAAGTCGATTCCGTCGATAGCGCTTTGAACTGCGTCGTTGACACTACCTAGTTGTGCGAGTGTTTCCTCGCTTTGTGCTGCATAAGCTGCTTCAACTGCTTTTGTCATAATTGCTTCAACTGTTTTTTTCATAGTTAATTCTTCTTTCTTTTGTTTTTTTTATTTTACAATTTAATTATATAAAATATCTTATATTATAAAAGAAATGACGTAAACAAAAAAAAGCCATAGGTTTGGCTCTTTTGGAATTTAATATTTATTATTAATCTTCCGCTAAATATGAAAGAATATCTGATTTATAAATTTCAACTCTAGGGTCTTGGCTGTTCAGCTCATCTTCACCCCAATAGTTATAATACATATTATACAATACATTAACGTCACTTTTAGAAATAATATTATAATATCCAGATTCGATATTTTCTATAATATTATGTAGAAAAAATAAAATATCTAATTCTGAAAAAGCTGTAATTTTATAACAAATAGGTATAATTTTATAACGAATGTCTTGAATTCCTGAGCCGTTATCGTAATCTAAAGACTCAACAATCTTCATTAAAGTTTTAGGGTAAATGTCTAATATAGGTAATCCATTATTAATTACACTGTCTTGACAAATATAGTGCTCAAATATTTCATTTGGTAAATTGTAAATAAAGTCGTCACTAATTGACCGTGTTGAAAATAGAAGGTCAAATGGCTTGTATAATTTGAGCGAACCATATAATAAATTATGATAATTATGATTATTGTCCAAGGCACAAGACACATATAATATAGCGTTGCTAATTTCTGAGTGTTGGTGTAATATTTTATCTTTAATTTTCTTAATTAACCAACCCAAATCTTTTTCTGTTATATCTTTACCATTACATAAGTTTTCAAAGCATTCATAATATTTAGTATTTCGATTTAGTTGAATATAATGGAATTGTCTACACTTAGAGTTCTCTTTTAAAAATGAAGGTGAGATTGACAAACAATCCTTTTCATCTAAATAGACATTTAAACCTACGTCGCGTTTATATCTAAATGCTGAAAACATATCACCATAAGATTCTTTGTTTGCTGAATGAACAAACTCTATAAACTTATCATTTAATTTTAAATTTAGTTGTGATAAAAATAAATCAGAATCGTTATATACTTTTTGTTCATCTGTTTTAATCATTATTTATCTTCTTTCTTTTGTTTTTTTTATTTTACAATTTAATTATATAATATTTCTTATATTATAAAAGAAGCAACATAAACAAAAAAAGCCAGAAGTTTGGCTCTCTTTTTAAAATTAAGAATTATAATTATTACTCTTCTGATTCTAAATATGAAACTATATTAGAAGTATAAGTTTCAACTCTAGGGTCTTGTTTTGTGGTATTTTCATTGTGTGTCTCAGACCAATCACAAACAGAGTAGTATAAATAAGAAACGTATCTTTTAGAAACATTCTTATAATGTCCAGATTTGATATTTTCCATAACCTTGTGTATAAGAAATAATCTGTCTAATTTTGAAAAAATTATAATTTTATTACAAAGTTCTTCAATTCCTGAAACGTCCTTGCAATCTATAAATTCAATAGTTTTCATTAAAGCTTTAGGATAAACATCTAATATAGGTATTTCAATATCAATTACACTATCTTTGCGACAAATATAATGCTCAAATATGTCAGTTGGTAAGTCACAGACAAAGTTATCACTAATCGAACGTGTTGAAAATAGAAGGTCAAATTTCTTATGTAATTTAAGAGGACCAAATAACAACCCATCAGAAAACCATTTCATTGCATCACTATCAAACCACCAATCGGGTTCTTGCGTTTCACCATTGTTGTCTTGCAAAGCATAAAGCACCTCTAATTTAGCCAGGTTGATTTCTGAGTGTTTAGACAATATTTTATTCTTCATATTATCAACCAAATCGTCTAATTCCTCGTCTGTTATAGCACGACCATAGCATAAATTTTCAAAGCATTTTTGATATTTATTATGTGGATTTAGTTTAATTATATGGAATTGCCTGCACTTAGACTTATCTTTAGCAGATAAAGATGAGAAGGAAATATAAGAGCTAAAACCTACCGAAATTGATATTTCATCATTTTCATCTAAATAAACAGTTAGAATCAAATCGGATTCACTCCAAAATGAAGTAAATATATCATTATATTCACTAAGGTATATCAAACTATCATTCTCAGATTCCTTCCTAACTGCATTAACAAATTCAATTAATTTATCTTTTAATTCTAAATTTAATTTAGATAAAAATAAATCAGAATCTTTGTCTTTGTATTCATCTGTTTTAATCATTTTAATTCTTCTTTCTATTGTTTTTATTTTACAATTTAATTATATAATTTATCTTTTAATTTAAAAGAAGTGAAGTTATGCAAACAAAAAAGCCTTAGTTTTGGCTCTTTTTGAATTTTCTACCTATATTCTATAACTCTCAACAACTTCATCTGGTAAATTGCAAATAAAGTTGTCATCAACTGAACGTGTTGAAAGTATAAGGTCAAACGTCTTATGTAATTTTAGTTGACCATATAATAATGATATCCAATCAGTATCGTTGTTATTGCTTTGTAAAACAGAAAGTACCTCTAATTTAGCAGTGTTAATTTCTGAATGTTTATCTAATATTTTAGATTTAACTTTCTTAACCAGCCAATCCAAATCTTTTTCCGTTACGTGTTTACCATAACATAAGTTTTTAAAGCATTCGTAATATCTAGTCCTTGGTTTTAGTTTAATTATATGGAATTGTCTACACTTAGACCTCTCTTTTGATGAAGATAAATATGCAAACTCAACATAAAGTCTACCACCCACTGAAATTGATAATTTATCACTTTCATCTAAATGAACATTTAGAGACACATCAAATTCACATCTAAATGCCGAAAACATCAAATCATATTCGCTTCCATTGTTTATTAAGCTATTTTTATAAAAATTCTTTCGCGCGTAATCAACAAATTCCATTAATTTATCTTTTAATTCTGAATCTAATTTTAGTTCAGCTAAAAATAAATCAGAATCTTTATCCACGTGTTCATCTGTTGTTTTTATCATAGAATTCTTCTTTCTTTTTGTTTTTATTTTACAATTTAATTATAGTTATTCTATTTATTTTGAAGGATAGATATTATATCCTTTTGTTCAGTTGTAAGTTTATATACGACTTGATGTAAATAAGGAGATTCTATTGTTCCATCTTTATGTTCTAAACCAAGATAGTGCCCAAGCTCGTGTGTTAATATTTTATTCAAGTAAATATCAAATTCCTTATCACCAAATTTCTCTTTAATTTGGGAAGTATCAATCTCTAAATACGAATTCCATTGATACGTGCTCACATCTTCATTTGAATTAGGGGTGGTTGCTAATCCCATTGTACCTGTGGGCAATGATTTGTCCCATATAACCTTAACTTTTTGATTAAAAGGATTATAACCCAACTCGTCAGTCCACCATTTCATTGCATAGTTTAAATTGTCAGAATATTTAAAATTCATTTTCTGGTTTTCATCTGAATTATATCTAGATATATCAATAGAAGATTGGGCTTTATATTTTGTGTATACGTACGTGTTTATATAATCGTAGTTTACACCACTTACGTTACTGTATGTAAAAAAGACTAAAAATGATGAAAATAATGCAGTTAAAGCTATCTTAACTGAAGATTTCACATTATATGATGCTTTTTTCTTTTTTATATTGTCTTTTCTAATAGTTTTTATATCATTTTCCCCCTATAACTCAATTGTATTTCTATCTCTTTTTTTTAAAAAAGCTTTACAGCCAAAAAAGATATTCATCCCTTTAATATTATCAGATTTTATAATTTTTCTAACCATAATTTCACCTCGTCAGTTTTTCTTTTCTATTTTAATTTTAGCACAAACACAAAAAAAGCTATATAAAATATATATAGCTTTAATATTTATAGTTCAATATCTTTTACAATTTGTGCAATCTTTTGGAAAAGATACGCATCACTTTTTCCTGCTTCTAGTTTTTTAACCAAACCAGGCTTGATATTATCCAGATTTGAGTACACTTCATCAATACTATTGTATGTATTCAATAATTCTGTTGCAATCTTAGGTCCAATTAGTCGTACACCAGGGAAATTGTCAGACGAGTCTCCAACAAGAGCTTTATAGTCAACAATCTTTTCAGGCGACACACCAAACTCTTTAAAAACATCAGCTTCTTTGTATGTTTTGTAAACAGATGCACCTTTAATTGGGCTTTGAACACGGATATTATTCTTGTCATCAACAAGTTGGAAAAAGTCTTTGTCAGAAGATACAATTAAGATAGTCGTGTCTTTAGATTTGTACTTTTCGACGGCACTCCCAATAATATCATCAGCTTCATAGCCTTCAATATTCCAAGAATCGTCTGCAACTTCATCTCCAACATTTCGTAATGACGGGAACAAATTAACGGGAATGTCTCGTTTTTTTCTATTCCCCTTATATGGCGGATACAACTCTCCTCTAAATGTTTTAGAGCCAGATTGAAAATCCCACGCAATGAACATTTTTGTGTCTGAATCTTTACCAGTTAAACGTTCACGTTTATAAATAGTATTGATATATCCACCGAAAATCATCATTGTTTCTTTCACTACAATATCTTGAATGTCCTTGAACACTTCTTCACTTGTTTCTTTTGCACTTTCCCAGGAAGATTTGTATTGGAACATAGCTGCAAAGAATGCTCTATATCCAACAGACGAGCCATCAACTAAAATCACTTTATTTTTCATATTCATTTCCTACTTTCGTTTTTGTAATTTTACTAATTAATTATATAATATTACCACTTAAATTTAGATATTTAAACTTATAAAAGCTATCTAATGATTCAAATTCTTCACTTGTTAGAGAATTGAACTTTTGAGCGGATTTAACAATAAAATCTATTTTAATTGTAGTGGAAGAGATTTTATATTTTTCAAATAAGAAATCAAACAATGTTGTGTCTTTTATAACAACACCAGAATGACGTAACATAGCAGATATTTTTGTGATGTTTTTAAAATTTATTCTTTTTAGAATCAAAGATAGAATCTTCTCTTTTTCTAATTCAGACAACTCTCGCCATATTCCAATATTTTTAAGATTGTCAATATAATTTATACTACAACTAAGTCCCCCTTTTGTTTGCTCTTCTAATGAAGAATATAATGCTTCATAGCTAATATATTTGAGATATTCAATATTAATATTTTTGTATTTAGGAATACCAAGGTCGTCAAAAATAGCTGATTGTATAAAATCTAATATTTTCTTCTCAGACAGAAGGTCTTCTACCATTAGTTCGCTATTCAATACCTCTCCAACAAAAAATGAGTAACTTTCTTCTGAACTTTTCTCAATTAGGGATGTAGAATAATCGGAAATACAATCAATCATACTTTCTTTGGTAATTTCAGAAATAAACTTAGCTGTATCACTAGAAATGTATTCATTTGGATATAATGCGTCGTCTGGAATGTCCGCCCTTCCTAAACCTACCATAAAGTTGGCAAGTTTCCAACTCTTTATCCTAACTAAACCATTTAATGTTGAATTGTGATATTGACCTCCTTTAACAAATTTAGGAAATAATCTCTTATATTCGGCATTCCGTAATTCAACTTCCTCTTCGGTATCATTATCCAAAAATTGTTTCCAAAACCCAGAACCCCCAAGAATAAAACAACGTATAAAGGGTGTATCTGTTTTTACATCAAAATATAATTCTATAGTAAAATCGCACCCCAAAAATATTTTTTTAATATCAAAAGGTACTTCTTCATTTAAAATAGATTTGATGGAACGTGCAATGACTTTCATATCAGTTTTGAATTTCTTATTATATTTATGGAAAACATCTCGTTGAGACATAACAGATTTCAACCTGTCCATTGAACCTTTAAATTTAACACTTTCTGTTTTAATCATTTTTCTTCTTTCTTTTTTTTATTTTACAACTTAATTATAGTCCTCCTTATTATATATTAACATAATTAAGTAATAAAATCAACAAAAAAGAGAAGCAAGCTTCTCTAGTAAGTTAAGTTGGGAACCACCCCAACTTAAATCAAATATATTACATAACTTCGATATTGTCCATAATCATTATATGAACTCCTTTCTTTTGTAAAGTTTTTTTTACTCTTTAATTATATAAAGTAAAAATAAAAAAGCCAATAAATAATTGACTTTTTCGTTTTATTTACATTTAATATTTTCTGTAAACGTATTAATTATATTAGTATATTCAACTAATTTTTGTTCTAATTTAGATTCAGAAATATGTTGATTGTTCTTTTTATATTTAAACGCAAATAACTTAAACGTTGATAAAATACAATCAACAAACATATCTCTTTCTTCTTCTTCAACATAAATAGAATAATCTCCAGATGCAATATCAGAGTTTATATCTTTAAATGTCTCAAGTCCACAGTCTTTTTTTATCAAAAAGATATAAACATCTGTAATAAAATATTTAACATTATTGCAATATTTTATCTCTTCCGTCAAACGTGTCAGCTCATATAAGCTACGTGTTTCTATAAACTCGAATGAACCTACTATTTTCTTAATATCAATCTTGTGTTCACATTCATCATTTGATTCTGATATTAGTTGCCTCAATGAAACTGAGTCAAGTGCCTCTCTTTCTGAAATAAAAATATCTGTAGCTAAACCATAAATATCATTCCTAAGAGAGTCAAAGTCTTTGTCTACAGGTGATGTAAAAACACGACTTTCTAATATGTTTTGTAAAACATTACTATCTTTTCCAAAAGGTAAATTATTATTAATATAATTACCGTTCTTCATATTCTCTAAAAAAAGCTTTGTAATATAATGCGCATCCATAGGAGAAAGATTATCAATAACATCTCTAATTACGTTTGTATTGACACTATTTAACCAAGTATAGGTTCTTATTTTACATATTTCATCAACTCTATAATCTAAAAGCCTTGAGATAAATTTAGGATATAGATTATTTAAGTCAAAATTTCTGTCAAACATTGCGCCTGATAAATCGTTATATCCATCTTCAACAATAATTTTGAAAAAATCATCAGGTAAAGAATATAGAATATCATCAGATACAAATCTATTAGTAAATATAGATTTATTAATAGCATAGTCAAAAACAACGTCACCTTCATCTACAGAATTAATGTTAGAAAGTTCCAATAATTCTGTTGTTAACTCATAATGAACTTTTAATATTTTATTATAAATAGTTTTCAACGTTGCCTCTTTTGTTTTTTCAGAAATATCATTACCAATATAAATATCATATAGATTTCTGAAATATTTTGAGGTTGGTTTCAATTTTACAATATGAAATTGTTGGCATTTATGTTTATCTTTTGGAAATCTCTGTTCTGAAAATGAATTATTAGCAAACGTAAACTCAAGTTTCTCTGCATTTAAATAAGCATTGATATATATATCACTATAAGCATTTTTATTTAGGAGTGAATCGAAAAATGATGGTTGTTTATCAAATCTACCTTTGTGTTTTTCTTCCTTAACTTCTTCTAGAAATCTAAGAAATGCTTCTTTAAAATTAGAATTAAGTTCGTTCATAAAAACTGTGCTTGGGTCTTCTGTTGTGTCTGTTGTTTTAATCATTTTGTTCTTCTTTCTTTTGTTTTTTATTTACAATTTAATTATATAAAACAAAACTATATTAAAAAAAGACATATTAAAATGTCTTTTTATATTATTTTTCTTTATTTTTATGAATGTCGAATTGAATGCCAAAATTAACAGACAATACAATTACAATTAATAAAATAATTGAGATAACGTTATTATGAATAGGAATAATTCCCTCTAATAACTCAACAAACATCAACGGTGATACAATAAGAAGCAACACCTCAATTAAAAACTCAAGGTTTTTATTAATGCTATTTTTCATACAGAATAGTAGAATATTGATAAACAAGTATTCCACTACAAAGAATAGAGCTGTAAAAATAACAGTATAAATGATAATGTGGTGATTTGCTTCAATCAGGTTAAACCCTAGTGTATGTAGTGATACCCAAGCACCCAAGAATAAGAGTGTAGAAACTCCTGCTCGGTTAATTGCAGGCAAGTTGACGTTGTTTAGTTTTTCAAGTGATTTTTTTAATGTGTTTTTCATAATTCATTCTTCTTTCTTTTTTTAAAAATTTATTTTACAACTTAATTATATGTCAAACTTTTATTTTTAAAGCATTTTGACTTTTGTTTATAGTGATATTATATCAAATAATCTTTATATTGTCAAGAAGTCCAATTTCATTTATGTACGAGCACATTAATTGCAGAGTTATTAT
>RRZU012052507.1_pt1 | contig 19903 bp, 16 predicted proteins | sample 2165561 | NCBI WGS metagenome assembly RRZU01 (sample SAMN10456909, study PRJNA506462) | wastewater metagenome | isolation source: wastewater sludge | place: USA: Moscow, Idaho | reverse complement strand
CGTTGCCCATATCAGTCCGGGTAAAGGACTGGTGGTACATCAGGAAGGCTGTCCGAACATCCGCGGTTATAACCGGGAACCGGATAAATATCAGCCGGTACAATGGGATATGGAACATTTAGGCGAGCAGGAATTTAAAACCGGTATCCAGGTCGAAGTGGTTAATCATCAGGGGGTACTGGCACAACTGGCCAACGTGATTTCCGCAACAGGCGCCAATATCCACAGCATCAGTACCGAAGAAAAAGATGCGCGTGTGTATCAGGTAAACCTGCTGATTACGGCCAAACATCGGGTCCATCTGGCGGACATTATGCGGAAAATCAGAGTAATGCCGGATGTATTACGCGTTAACCGCACCACCAGCCGGTTACGGGCCAAAGAGGCCGACTCATAAATCCTGGAGAGCAAGCCAGTTTTTATCCGTGCGGCTATCTGTTGCCGCACGGCGAACAACAACTGTTGCTATTTGCAGGTGGTTATCCACGTCTGGCTGCTTTCATTCGCAATAAATGGCATTTCAAATGAATGTTAATGCGCTGTTATCGTTCCTCCGCTATACTGTAACCGCTTCCATAATCCGCTATTTAGCCGCTGTAACGAGGTTCCAGTATGTATAAAGTCGTTATCTCTGACCTGGATGGTACCCTGCTGAATAACCAGCATCATGTTTCAACGCATACCCGAAAAGTCTTAAAGCAACTGGTCGCCGAAGGGACCAAATTTATCGTGGCGACCGGCCGCCATCATATTGATGTAAAAGCGATCCGGACTGCATTGGGACTGGATATTTATCTGGTGACATCAAATGGTGCGGTAGTGACCGATAAGCAGGATGAAATGATCTTTAACCGCACGTTGCCGGCGGATATTGCGCAGGAGTTATCCGAGATGCCGCTGCCGGATCCTGAGATTGCCGTTAATATCTATACACCGGACGCCTGGTTTACCAATAAAGAGATGCCGGAATATCTGGAATATCACAAAGACACCGGCTTTTGCTATACCAAGACGGATTTAGTCAATCTGGACAAAAGCAGCATCAATAAATTCTTTTTTATCGCCGAACATGAGCCACTGCTGGAACTGGAAAACACCCTGCTGGAACGTTATGCCGGTCAGCTGAGCATTGCCTTTTCACAACCAGACTGTCTGGAAGTAATGGCTTTGGGTGTCAATAAAGGCGCGGCTATTACCTCCATTCTGGAACAGCACGATATTTCGCTCAGCTCGGCCATCGCGTTCGGGGATGGAATGAATGATTACGAAATGTTGTCAGTGGTCGGACATGGTGTGGTCATGGGCAATGCGCACGATCGTCTGAAAATGGCACTGCCGGATCTGCCGCGGGCCGGGATCAATGATGAAGACGGGGTAGCCGAATATCTGCAGCAATTGCTGCTGGCCGAGTAGCTTTTTTAACGCCACCAGCGACAGATCGTATAAACTGGACAGAATATTTTCTGTACGGGAAACCTTATGCCGTTGTCACGTTTTGTCTTGTCTGGTCTGCTGATTGCACTGGTAGGATGTAACACTACCAGTGTTCCCGGGAAAAATACCCAGACACTTGTTGCTTCCGACATGTCAGCCAGATTGCAGCAAGAACTCTCTCCGTTGTTCAGCGGTACCATCCAGCGGCAGGCAGAGCAGGCTGTCTTCACGCCTTGTGGCAGTAACCAGCAGTGGCAACTGGTGATGGATGACAGTTTCTGGCAGCAATGGCAACAACTCGGTTCACCGCAGACCTTACAGGCCAGTCTGAGTGGTCAGCTCTCCCCCGGTGCCGGCCGCGGAGCCCCTTTCAGCCTTGAAGCCAAACACGTTTCCCGTATCACCACCGATCAGAGTATCTGTCAGAACAGCAGCGAAAATTACCTGCTGAAGGCCGGCAATAATCAGCCATTCTGGTCACTGATCATTGATGGTCAGCAGGCATCGCTGACGACCCCAGATGGTGTTGATAGTTATCAGCTGACTGACGTAACCCGTCCGGCAGAAAAACAGTTACAGCTGGCACTGGATAATCAGTCCGGCAAACAAGCGACACTGAATCTGCGGCCTGGTTACTGCCAGGATGCTGACAGCCAGCAATGGCTCGGCTATGTAGTAACACTGGAACTGGATGATGGTCAGACGCTCTCCGGCTGTGCGGAACAGGGAAAATCACTGACTCAGCAACAACCGGCGCATGACTGGCAAGGCCATGACGACACGCAAAAAGCAGATATCAGCCTGGTACTGGAAAGTAATTATCAGGCGAAGATGATTCATACCCGTGAAACCGGACCGGAAGTGATCTACGACGGTGCGTGGCAGCCACAGAACGATCAGACCATCCGGGTGATGTTTAATCAGCGCATGGGCTTACCGATCAATGAAAGCATCACCTTCCACTGGAAAGATAACACGCTGACCGCTGATTACCGCGAGCTGGAAGCCGGCAAGGCCTATTTTGATAAGCCACTGGTACTGACCACGAAAGATGGTAGTGAAAATACCGTAACAACTGATTCTGCTACCCTTCCCGCCGGTTCAGCGGCAGTGGTCGTTGCACCACCGGCAACACAGGAAATTCCTGCCGGTGAAAGCAGTTTTGCACAGAATGAAACAGTACTGAATGGTGCCGCTGCAACTGCGGCAACCAGCATAACCACCGGTATAGCGAATAACAGTTCGGCTGTAACGTCGGGAACAGCTACTGCGGCTACGCTGGCGAGTTTCTCTGCCGGCATACTGCAGGCGTCCGTGCAAGCGGATAACGCCATTGAACAGGCTCTGCGTCAGTTTCTGGAAAGCAGCGGCAGTCAGGCCAGTGGTACACAATATCGTTATGTGAAAGCCGATCTGAACGGTGATGGTTCGCTGGATGCGCTGGTAGAAATGAACTGGTGTGATAAATCCGGTTGTGTCTGGCTGGTGTTGCAGGGCAACAACGGTCAGTATCAGCAGGTCGGCCGGTTAGAAGGCTTCAGTGGGACGGTGATGGTGGCACCATCAGCCCACAATGGCTGGTTTGATCTGCTGATACCTTCTGCTGAACAGGCCAATACCTACCTGACGCTGGAACATGATGGCAGTGCCTATCCGTCACGCCCGGCTGTCAGCAATCAGCCACAGCCCGATCCGAATACGCTGCTGCAACTGCGTTTCGAGGGTGATAACTGGCTGACCATACCGTAACCCCCTTTGCCAAGAGGCTGCGATCATCCGTGGCCTCTTTGCTGGAAAATCCGGCACCTTCCGCTATAATCCCCGCCCCTTTGATCGAAGAGAACTTATCATCATGGCCCGTACCGCATCCGCACTGCATATTCTGGTAAAAACAGAAGCTCAGGCACTGGATATTATGAAACAGCTGGCGGCAGGTGCTGATTTTCAGCAACTGGCAAAAAAATACTCTACCTGTCCGTCGAAAAAACGCGGTGGCGATCTGGGGGAATTTAAAAAGGGTGATATGGTGGCATCATTCGATAATGCGGTGTTTTCCTGCGAACTGCTCCAGCCCGTAGGTCCGGTTAAGACCCGCTTTGGTTATCACATCATTAAAGTGCTATACCGTTCATAGGTATAGTCAGTCACCGGATCGTTAGCGCCGATTCGGTGACTGTTGTCTTTATTTAAGATCTTTGGCTAACTGAGCAATATGCTCCGGCGTAATGCCGCAGCAACCGCCGATAATGGTGGCCCCTGCGGCTATCCACTTCTTCGCCCAGTTCAAATAGGCATCAGGATTTAAATCAGTACGGATCTCGTCCAGTTCGGCGTTTGCTTCCGCCTCTTTGGATTGTGCCGGAAACGCATTCGCATACACCCCGACCGGAATAGCTTTACCCTGACGCTGGATTTCGGCCACGGCATCGTGTACTGCATTCGTCATCACTTCCGGCTGACTGCAGTTAAACAGAATGGCCGAGACATTCAGCCCGATTGCTGCCGCCACGGCATCCGTCACGGTCTCACCGGAACGCAGTAAGGCTTGTCCACCAGCGGGTTCATCATCCAGCGTAAACGACACCCAGAGCGGTTTGCTGTTATCACCCAAAGCCTGACGCACAGCCTTAACCTCGGCAATTGAGCTTTGTGTTTCTGCCAGCCAGTGATCGACAAACGGCTCCTGTGCCGCAATCAGTACACGATAGATCCGCAGAGCTGCTTCCAGCTGAAACAGATCCGGACGATATGAACCCAATACTGGTGATAAGGAGCCAGCCACTGTCACGGGATGAGCAGCCTTGTCCGCACAGGCGCGGGCAATTTCCGCAGCCAGCTGTGCCAGCGCATGTCCGCGTTCAGTGAAACGAACTTCACCGATATGGAACGGAACGACAGCATAACTGTTCGTAGTAATAATATCGGCACCACTGCCGATAAAGGCATTGTGCGCCATCGTCACATATTCCGGCGCATCCAGCAGCGCCAGTGCAGACCATTCCGGCTGCTGAAATGGCGCACCGATACGCTTCAGTTCACGTCCCATGCCACCGTCGAGAATTTGTACTTTACTCACGATTTCTCCTCATGCCAGCTGTATAGACTAACCGGAGGCCGAACCAGCCTCCGGTTTGGGTCTTAATGTGAAGCAGGAGCGATGGCAGAAATAGCAGCTTTATGCTGCAGCCAGCCTGACTCATAGAACCACTGCGTCATATCCGGTAACAGATACATGGTGGATAACAAGCCAACACCCGCCAATACAATCGTATATGGCAACGCCATCCACATCATACGGCCATAAGACATCCGCACCAGCGGTGCCAGCGTGGAGGTCAGCAGAAACAGAAATGCCGCCTGTCCGTTCGGGGTCGCGACCGACGGTAAGTTAGTACCGGTATTAATCGCTACCGCCAGCAAATCGAAATGATCACGGGAAATCACATTGTTCACCAGTGCGGTATGCGCCTCATTGATATAGACCGTTCCGACAAACACATTATCGCTCACCATCGACAGCACACCGTTGGCAATATAGAACAGTGTCAGCTGCATCTCTTGTGGTGCTGAAAGCACCATCTGAATCAGTGGTCTGAACAGTTCCTGATCAATGATCACCGCAACGACAACGAAGAAGACCGAAAGCAGTGCGGTAAACGGTAACGACTCTGTAAATGCCCGGCCAATGGCATGTTCATCAGAGACACCGGTAAAGGTGGTGGCAAGAATAATCACTGACAGCCCAATCAATCCGACCGCCGCCAGATGGAATGCCAGACCCACAATCAGCCAGACACAGATAATGGCCTGACATACCAGCTTGAGCCGTTCCTGCGTTGTCCGGTGAGCATCATCATGATCAGCCGACTGTTTCAGGATGAGATAAACCGATTCAGGGATAACAGTGCCATAACCGAACCATTTCAACTTTTCCATCAGCACACATGTCGCCAAACCACAAATAAGGACCGGAATGGATACCGCTGACATACGGATAAAAAACTCACCAAAATTCCAGCCCGCCATTTCACCGATAATCAGGTTTTGTGGTTCGCCGACCAGCGTACAGACACCACCCAGGGCCGTACCTACCGCCGCATGCATCAACAGACTACGCAGAAACGCCCGGAACTGCTCCAGATCGGCGTGATGCTGTTTATGAATACTGTCATCGTTATTAATGTCATGTTCCGGATGAGTTGAGACATATTTGTGATAAACAGAATAGAAACCGACAGAGATACTGATGACCACCGCGACCACCGTCAGCGCGTCAAGAAACGCCGACAGAAAAGCGGCCATCACTGAAAATGCCAGCGAAAGTGCAATTTTGGAGCGGACAGAAATTAACAGTTTAGTGAAAACATACAGTAACAGCTGACGGACAAAGTAAATGCCGGCCACCATAAACATCAGCAATAGTAGCACTTCAAGGTTCGCACTGAGCTCATGTTTCACCTGCTCAGCCGATGTTAGACCTGAAAACACTGCTTCCAGCGCCAGCAGGCCGCCCGGCAATAATGGATAGCATTTCAACGCCATACTGAGGGTAAAGATAAATTCCGCCACCAGCAGCCAGCCGGCAACAAATGGATTTAACGCAACGATAAAAGGGTTAATGATCAGAAACATCACGATGGTCATTTTGTACCATCGGGGGGTGCTTCCCAAAAAATTACGAGCCAATGCACTGGCCATACTTGCAACCATAAATCTCTCCGCAAAAAATAAATATGTAAATTAAGAGCAGTAAACGCGCGACACACCAGGATATGAACCTGAGCCGGGTCGTTTAGCGGACATTTATAAATTGCATAGCAATCGTCATACCAATGAATAAATCATGATTCCGGTAACCATTGCTATTGCCTTCTGTAAATGCATTTCAGATTATGTACGTTTACTCACCCTTAGGGAATAATGATGCAATACAAAACACTGCAAACTTTACTGCTTCTGGCAGGATCTGTGACGATCAGCCATGCTTCGGTAGCTGGTGAAACACTGGATCGCATCAAAGAGCGTGGCGAACTGATCGGCGTTATGGATCAGGCTTATCCACCCTACTCTTTTCTGAATAATAAAAATGAAATGGACGGCATGGACGTCGACCTGACGAAAGAATTTGCCCGCCGTCTGGGCGTTAAGGCCAAAATCGAAACGCCGGCCTGGGAAGTGACAACTGCGGGTAACTGGCGTGGACGCTGGGATATCTGTATCTGCTCCATGACACCCGATGCACAACGCGCCCGCTCCCTGGATTTCGTGACACATTACTACAGTTCACCAGCTGTACTGGTCACCTCTGTTAACGGCAATCCATTGACCAAACTTGCTGATATGGAAGGTAAAAAAATTGCAGCTCAGCAGGGCGGCTCTTATGAGCGTTATCTGAATCAGACACTGAAAATGGAAGGCTACGGTGCCAAACCGGTGACTTATCCATTCAAGGCCGTACAGGTAATGCCATATGGCAGCGAAGATCTGGAATATCAGGATCTGTCACTGGGTGCTGGCAAACGTATTGACGGTCTGGTTTCCAACCTGGTTACCGCCAATGAACGTATCAGCAAAATGCCGGGCAAATTCAAGATTGTCGGTGAACCACTGTTTGAAGACCCGAACTGGGTTGCGATCGACAAGGGTGACAAAGAGTGGCGTGATACGGTCGTGAAGATTTTTGACGACATGCGCAAAGATGGCACACTGCAGAAAATCACCGTGAAGTGGATCGGTACTGATATTTCCCGCTAATTAAAACCGCTAGTCAAACTACGAAACAAGGGCGAGTTTTCGCCCTTGTTTATGCTTTGTTAACTGCATTTTGTGATGTATTCCGCTAAACTAGCGCCTTTCCTATAGACTCCACCTGAAAGGATTTCTCATTGAACCGCAACACCATCATGACCAGCAAATTTAAGTGGCAGGTATCGCTGGTCTGGCTGGCGCTGATGATCGGCTTTATCTGGTTTATTGCCAAATTCGATCTCGATATGGCCTATGTATGGGAAAAGCTGCCTTTCCTGGCGGGCCTGCATCTCTCCCCTGATGGTTTTATTCAGGGTGTCCCGCTGACCATTTATGTCTGCGTGATAGCCATGCTGGCTTCCGTTATCCTGGGCTTATTGGCAGCGCTGGGGCGTCTGAGTCTGAATCCTCTCGCCTATGGCATATCAACTTTCTATACATCGTTTTTCCGCGGCACCCCGTTGCTGCTGCAGGTATTGCTGATCTATCAGGGGCTGCCGCAAATTGGCCCGATTCCGACGGCAATACCATCCGGCATTATCGCGCTGGCACTTTGTTATGGCGCCTACCTGAGCGAAATTTTCCGTTCTGCGATCGTGGCAATACCGCGTGGTCAATGGGAAGCCGCCATGGCGCTGGGGCTTAAAAAACACCAGACTTTCCTGAAAGTGATCCTGCCACAATCAATGAAAGTAGCGATCCCGCCGGGCATGGCGATGTTCATTGCGATGCTGAAAGACTCGTCACTGGTTTCAGTGATGGGCTTATGGGAAATCATGTTCCTGGCACAAAGCTACGGCCGTTCAGCCTACCGCTACATGGAAATGCTAATCACGGCGGCAGTGATTTACTGGATCCTCTCTTTCCTGCTGGAACTGATTCAGGCGCGGTTGGAGAAAGTCTTCCACGGTGGAAAAACGCGTTAATCCGTTTTTAATTCCAGAGGTGCGTTTTTGACGAAATATCAGGTCTCAGCTAAAGAAAAACGCATCCTCCCCTGGCTCGCGGCCGTCGGCTTCTTTATGCAGGCACTCGACGGCACGATTCTGAATACCGCCTTACCAACTATCGCCGCAGATTTTCACGAAAGCCCTCTGCAGATGCAGGCTGTTATCATCAGTTATATGCTGACTGTCGCCATGCTGATCCCGGCCTCCGGCTGGCTGGCCGACCGTTTTGGCACCTGTCATGTCTTCCTGTTCTCTATTTTTCTGTTCACCGCCGGTTCGCTTTTCTGTGCAGAATCCACGTCATTGTCACAGATGGTGATAGCACGCATCATCCAGGGGGTTGGCGGTGCCCTGCTGGTGCCGGTAGGGCGACTCACGATATTGCGCGTGTTTCCCAAAGAAGAATTTCTGAGCGCCATGTCGATGGTGGTGATCCCCGGTCTGATTGGTCCGTTAATCGGCCCGTTACTGGGTGGTTTGCTGGTGGAACATGCGACCTGGCAATGGATCTTCTTAATCAATCTGCCGATCGGCCTGATAGGCTGTGTACTGGCATTTTTCTTCATGCCCAATATCCGGGAAAAGACCGCCTCCTTTGACTGGAAAGGGTACTTGTTCTTCAGCAGTGGCGTCGTGTTGTTGTCGATCGCTATTCAGCGACTGGGCGAACCTGACGCCAGCGTCACCTCGTTCCTGTTACTGGCCATCCCCGGGGCTCTGGGGTTGTACACCTATTTCTGGCACAGCCAGCGTCATCCGCATGCACTGTTCAGCCGGGCTCTGTTCAAAATCACCAGCTTCCGTATCGGTATTCTGGGCAACCTGATCGCCCGCCTGGGCAGTGGTGCGATCCCTTTTCTCACACCGCTGTTTTTACAAGTGGCACTTGGCTTCAATCCGACACATGCCGGCCTCACCATGGTCCCGATTGCACTCGGCGCAATGAGTACCAAATTACTGGCAAACTGGGTGGTAAGGCGTCTGGGTTTCCGGCCGGTATTAATGCTGAATACCCTGCTGCTCGGAGCCCTGATCGCCGGATTTTCTTCCGTGAGCAACGAAACGCCCTATGCGTTATTACTGCTTTATCTCGCTTTGCTCGGCGTATTCAATTCCATGCAGTTTACCGCGATGAATACGCTGACCTTAAGCGAACTTGAGCGGGAAGAAGCCAGCAGTGGCAACAGTTTGTTGTCGGTGGTGATGCAACTGTCCATGAGTCTGGGGGTCGCAATATCAGCCACTTTATTCGCTTTGTTCTATGGTAGTGGCACCGTGCTGAAGGGCTTACAGGCCAATAGCAGCCAGCAGGCAGAAATCCTCTCCGCGTTTCATGATACCTATATCACGGTGGGTTGCCTCAGCATGCTGGCAACGCTGATTTTCCGCCGCTTGCCCCAAAAAAATCATTCACTTTCTTCTGCGGAAGAAGAGCCGGTGATCAGGCGATAGGCCAACTATCGCCATGCTTACCCACCGGTTTCTATCAAAAAAAACTGTGCAGCGAGCGCACCGGGAAAAGCGCCAGCTCAACGTAATCTACCATTTCCCGGATTGATGACTTTACAGCGCCAAACAGCAGCAGTTAGATTGAGCATTATTTCTCATTTCATTGTGACAAGGACGATTTCTCATGAAAGACGCAACACTGGCGCTGCACCATGGCTTCCAGAATGATCCGACTACCAAGTCCGTAGCCGTTCCTATCTATCAGACCGTAGCTTACGAATTCGATAATGCCCAGCATGGCGCGGATTTGTTCAATCTGGAAGTTCCGGGCAACATCTATACCCGCATTATGAATCCGACCAATGATGTGCTGGAAAAACGTCTGGCCGCACTGGAAGGTGGTATTGCTGGATTAGTCGTTTCAGCCGGTAGTGCTGCGATCAACTACGCCATTCAGACCCTGACCCGTGCCGGTGACAACATTGTTTCGACGCCGCAACTGTATGGCGGTACCTACACACTGTTCGCGCACATGTTCCCAAGTTTTGGGGTCGATGTGCGTTTTGCCCGTGACGATTCGCCGGAAGCGATTGCTGAGCTGATTGATGACAAAACCAAAGCGGTGTATTGCGAAAGTATCGGCAACCCGGCAGGTAACATCGTTGATCTGGAAGGCTTAGCCCGCGTTGCGCACGCCAAAGGCGTACCGTTGGTAGTGGATAATACGGTTGCATCACCCGTGCTGTGTAAACCAATCCAGTTTGGTGCTGATATTGTGGTGCACTCCATCACTAAATATGTCGGTGGCCATGGTAATTCGCTGGGTGGCGTCATTGTCGATTCCGGTAAATTCCCATGGGCGGAACATGCCGAGCGTTTTCCGCAATTCAGTAAACCTGAAGCGTCTTATCATGGTGTCGTATATACCGAAGCATTCGGTCCGGCAGCTTTCATTGCCCGCGCCCGCACCGTACCGCTGCGCAATACTGGTTCTACTCTGTCGCCGATGAACGCCTTCCTGCTGCTGCAGGGGCTGGAAACTTTGTCGCTGCGTATGGAACGTCATGTTGAAAACGCCCGGAAAGTCGCTGAATTTCTGCAAAATCATGCCAAAGTAGCCTGGGTTAGCTATGCCGGTCTGCCAAATCATCCGCATCATGCGCTGGCGCAGAAATACATGAATGGCACACCATCGGCGATCCTCTCCTTCGGTCTGAAAGAGGGTTATGAAGCCGGGGTTCGTTTCTACGATGCACTGAAAATCTTTAAACGTCTGGTCAACATCGGTGATGCCAAGTCACTGGCCTGTCATCCGGCTTCTACCACTCATCGTCAGATGACTCTGGAAGAACAGGCGAAAGCCGGCGTCAAACCGGAAATGATCCGTCTGTCAGTCGGTATTGAAGCGATTGAAGATATTCTGGAAGATCTGGATCAGGCACTGAAAGCCTGATAACGGGTCTGCTGATGTGAAAAGAGCGCCATCAAGGCGCTCTTTTATTTGGTATGCAAAAAAACAACGGTTACTGCGCAGTTAAACCAACTTCATAGCCCATGATAACGGCTTGTTCCTGCTGTGCCGCATGTAACCAGGCCTGCACATCCGCATCCTGTAACACCGTTTGCAGATATTCATCTGCCAGTCCCTGAACATTGATGCCATAGGTATTAAAGCGGAAAACCACCGGAGCAAACATCGCATCGGCTATGGTGAATTCACCGAACAACCAGGGGCCTGCATGACCGTAACGCTGACGGCATTCATTCCAGATGGCCTGAATGCGCTCAATATCTTTTTGCAATGCTTCATCACCAACGACTTCGCGCCCTGTCGCCCGGCAATTCATCGGCATCTTACTGCGTAATGTCATGAAGCCGGAGTGTATTTCTGCACAGATGGAACGCGCAAATGCCCGCGCAGCCTTATCTTTAGGCCAGGCCTGCGGAAATTGCTCCGCCAGATATTCCGCGATGGCCAGAGAATCCCAAATGGCCAGCCCGCCATCCAGTAAAACCGGTACTTTAGCTGCCGGAGAATACTGCATTGCCTGTGTTTTAAAATCTTCGGATTGCAGTAATACCTGTGTTTCCTCAAAGCTGACGCCTAATTTTCGCAACAACAACCATGGCCGCAGCGACCACGATGAATAATTTTTATTGCCAATAATCAATTGAAACTCAGGCATACCGCCTCCTTCAGATTATGCGGATGGCGCTAACAGCGCTTTGTGCACCTTGAATACTATTTTGCGTAACTGACCCGGTTCCGTCAGTGTGCACAGCGGCGTATGCAGTTCACCCGGCGCGATGGCCACAAAATCACCGGGTTGCAAACCAACATAGGTGGTTGACGGCTCGTCCATGAAATAGAGATCAGGATGCGGATTATCCGCCCGATCCAGCTCCACAGTATGTGGTCCGATGCCGATCCATTCTTCACCCGATAACAGTAACTGAATATCCAGATACGTATCATGAAATTCAGCACGACGTTCGGTCACCAGTTGGGAGGTATCCATCGACACAATCATAAAGAGTGGGTCTTTCGGCATATCGGCCGGAGCGAACTGCGCCGGAACCGTCAGATCTATTTTGCCTTTTGGCAGTTCCAGTACATCTGCATTGGTTGCGACAAAGTCACGCAATACAGCCGCAATCAGCGGATGCAGTAATACGTCATCCAGTTCCTGCAAGTTACCAATAAACATAACAAGCTTATCCTCAAAAACCGGCACCACTGCACCGGATGGTTAGCCATTGACTGCCACCAGCATAAATAACTGCCGGCAGGATCACAAACCTGATTCCGTTTTCTGCGGGTATTTTGCTGAGAACAACCAGAATCAGGCAATTCTGCATTTGCCTGCTTGCCTAAGCCGGGAAAAATCCCAACAATAACCAAAAGTTAGTTTTACCGGCCAGCCATGACTAAACGCTTAACCATTCTCGACATCGCCAGACTGAGCGGGGTGGGTAAATCCACCGTTTCACGGGTACTGAATCAGGATCCCAACGTCAATCCGCAAACCCGTGATCGGGTGGAAGCCGTGATCCGCGAACATGGTTTTGAGCCCAGTAAATCAGCCAGAGCAATGCGCACCAACAGCGCCCGGCTGGTGGGAATCATCGTTTCCCGGCTCGATTCGGCTTCCGAAAACCGCGCCGTTCGCGGCATGCTCGAAGTGCTGTATGCCCGTGGTTATGATGCCATGCTGATGGAAAGTGAATTCGATCCCGCTAAAGTCGATGAACATCTGGCGCTGCTCGCCCGCCGTGGCGTGGATGGCGTGATCCTGTTTGCCTTCAGTGCACTGGATCTGGAACGGCTGCGCTCCTGGCAGGATAACCTGATATTAATGGCACGGGCCTGGCCAGATATGTCCTCAGTCTGCTACGACGATGAGGGCGCCATTCAGCAGATCCTGGAAAAACTGTATGCCGCGGGGCGCCATCAAATCGACTTCATTGGTGTCGATCAGAGTGATGCCACCACCGGTGCCCTGCGCCTGCAGGCGTATCAGCAATTTTGCACGGCACATCAGCTTCCCTGCCGTTATCTGACCGGTTCGCTGGATGTACAGAGCGGTTATGATCTTACCGCCAGACTACTTACTCCTGCGACCGATGCCGTGGTCTGTGCTACCGATACCCTGGCGATGGGAGCCGCCAAATATCTGCAGGAACAACAGCGCCACGATATTCAGCTCACCGGGGTGGGAAATAATCCATTACTGCATTTCCTCTTCCCACAGGTGTTATCGGTAGATCCGGGATACAAACAGGCTGGTCGTCTGGCGGCAGAACAATTGCTGTTACAGCTGGAACAGCAGGCGGAACCCTGTGCGCAAATAGCACCTTCCCACGACTTATAGATCCGCAACGAAATACGAAACAAGTCCTTTCTGATCCTTAAGGATCCCTGCTTATCGCTGGATCTGTGAACAATCACGCAAATTGGGAACGTTCCCTTTTGCGTTTTAAATGATCAGTCCCATACTAACTGGGAACGTTACCAACTATATTTAAATCATATTCCATCCCGGAAATATGGTTTGGTTTACCAGGGGACACACATGAGCAAATCATTCTCTCAGGACGTCACTCGTCTGATCAGTCTGGTCGGTGGCAAAGACAATATTGCCACCGTCAGTCACTGCCTGACCCGGCTGCGTTTTGTGCTGAAGAACACCACACAGGCTGATATCAAGGGCATTGAAAAACTGGCTTCCGTCAAAGGCTGTTTCACCAACGCCGGTCAGTTTCAGGTGGTGATCGGAACGGAAGTCGATCAGTTCTACAAGCTGCTAATCGCGGAAACCGGCGTGGATGGTGCCAGCAAAGAGGCGGCTAAAGTTGCCGCCCGTCAGAACATGAATGTGCTGGAACGTGCCATTTCCCATCTGGCAGAAATCTTTGTTCCGCTGCTGCCTGCCATTATCACCGGCGGTCTGATCCTCGGTTTCCGGAACGTCATCGGTGATATCAAGATGTTCGACGGCAAGAGTCTGACCGAGATTAGTCAGTTCTGGGCGATGGTGCACTCCTTCCTCTGGCTGATTGGTGAGGCGATTTTCCACTTCCTGCCGGTAGGTGTGTGCTGGGCAACCGTACGCAAAATGGGTGGCAGCGAGATCCTGGGGATCGTGCTGGGTATTACGCTGGTCAGCCCGCAACTGATGAATGCTTATCTGATCGGACAACAGGCACCGGAAGCCTGGGATTTTGGTCTGTTTGCCATTCAGAAAGTTGGTTATCAGGCGCAAGTGATTCCGGCTATCCTGGCGGGCGCTTTGCTGGCTTTGGTTGAAACACGTCTGAAACAGATCATCCCGGCCTATCTCTATCTGGTCATTGTACCGTTTGTTTCCCTGCTGCTGGCGGTCATTCTTGCGCACAGCCTGATTGGTCCGTTCGGTCGCTGGATTGGTGATGGTGTGGCCTTTGCTGCGAAAGCCGTGATGACCGGTGGTTTTGCGCCGATTGGTGCCGCCCTGTTTGGCTTTCTGTATGCGCCACTGGTGATCACCGGTGTCCATCACACTACCAACGCCGTTGACTTGCAGCTGGTACAAAGCATGGGCGGCACACCGATATGGCCACTGATTGCCTTATCTAACATCGCTCAGGCATCTGCGGTACTGGGTATCATCCTGATCAGCCGTAAAGAAAATGAACGGGAAATTTCCGTACCTGCCGCAATTTCTGCCTACCTCGACGTCACTGAACCAGCGATGTACGGTATCAACCTGCGTTACAAATTCCCGATGCTGTGCGCGATGGTGGGTTCTGCACTTGCAGCGCTGGTTTGTGGTTTCAGCGGTGTACTGGCCAACGGTATCGGTGTCGGTGGTCTGCCAGGCATTCTTTCTATCCAGCCACAATTCTGGGGGATCTATGCTGTTGCCATGCTGATTGCGATTGCCGTACCTCTGACGCTGACCATGGCGGTGTACAAACATAAATTCCGTAATCAGACCCACGCTGAACTGTCAGCGACTGAAGTCGCCTGACCACTAATAACAATAAGTTTCGCTGCGGTATCACGCCGCAGCCTTTTCTTGGAATGGAGAAGTTTTGATGTCTTATCCTCAACATGACTGGTGGCGTCAGGCCGTGGTTTACCAGATCTACCCGAAAAGCTTTCAGGATTCAGGAGATAAAGGCACCGGCGACCTGCAGGGAATTATCCGTCGCCTGGATTACCTGCAACAACTCGGCACAGATGCCTTATGGATCACCCCCATCTATTGCTCACCGCAGGTCGATAATGGCTATGATATTGCCGACTATTATGCGATTGATCCTGCTTTCGGCGGCATGACTGACTTTGAACAGCTGATCGCTGCCTGTAAACAACGCAACATGCATATCATCATGGATATGGTGTTCAACCATACCTCCACCGAACATGTCTGGTTTAAAACCGCCCTCAGCGATCCGCAAAGCCGGTTCCGCGATTTTTACATCTGGCGCGATCCGGTCAATGGCAAAGCACCGAATAACTGGCAATCCAAATTCGGTGGCAACGCCTGGGCTTTCGATCAGCAAAGTGGACAATACTATCTGCATCTGTTCAGTGAGCAACAAGCTGATCTGAACTGGGAAAACCCGGAAGTGCGCGAGGAAATCAAAAAGGTCCTGCATTTCTGGGCAGATAAAGGCGTCGATGGTTTCCGTCTTGATGTGATTAACCTGATCTCCAAACAGCAGGATTTCTGTGATGACTTCACTGGCGATGGCCGTCGTTTCTATACTGATGGACCACGGGTACATGAATATCTGCAGGAATTATCCCGCGATGTCTTCCAGCCCCGCGGTTGCATGACGGTCGGTGAAATGTCCTCCACCACGCTGGAACACTGCCAGCAATATTCACAACAGGATGGTCGTGAACTTTCGATGGTGTTCAATTTTCACCATCTGAAAGTGGATTACCCGAATGGCGAAAAGTGGCAACTGGCAGAACCAGACTTCATTGAGCTGAAGCAGATCTTTGCCAAATGGCAGAATGGTCTGCATCAGCAGGGCTGGAGTGCACTGTTCTGGTGTAACCACGATCAGCCGCGCATCGTCTCGCGCTTCGGACATGAAGGTGAATACCGCGAAAAATCCGCCAAGATGCTCGCCACTGTATTACATATGTTACAAGGCACCCCATACATCTATCAGGGGGAAGAGATCGGCATGACCAATCCGCATTTCACACAAATCGACGATTACCGCGATGTGGAAAGCCTGAATGTCTATCTGACGCATCAACAGCAAAAGATACCGGCCGAAGAAACCCTGCAGATCCTGGCTGCCCGTTCGCGTGATAACAGCCGCACACCAATGCCATGGGATACATCTGCCGGAGCCGGTTTCAGTCAGGCTACACCGTGGATCCAGCTCGGGGATAATGCAGGAGAGGTTAATGTGGCTAAGGCACTGGCGGATAAAAATTCCGTGTTTTACTACTATCAGCGCCTGATCCAGTTACGCAAACAGCAGCCCGTGATCGTTAACGGAAATTATCAGGATCTGCAGCCGGACAATCCGGATCTCTGGTGTTATCAACGTGACGATGGCCAGCATAAGTTACTTATCGTCGCCAACCTACGTATTACAGCCACGCCATTTGTACTACCTGAACAGTGGCGGCAGACTACAAGTGAATGCCTGATCCACAATAGTGAAACGACACCGGCACTTTGCTCCCGTGAACTACAACCCTATGAAGTCATGGTCTGGCTCAACAAATAAATCAGCTATTTCATGACGCAATAAAAACACGCCAGCTTGTTGATAACCGGCTGGCGTGTTAAAAAATTCTGCATACCTTCCGTATCAGGATTTGTTATGCCACAGATCGATGACACCCAGCTCACGCAACTGATGGATGCAGCCAAAGCCAGCATCCGCCATGCTTACATGCCTTATTCCAATTACCCGGTCGGTGCCGCCGTATTAACCGCAGATAACCGGATTATTGCTGGTGTGAATATTGAAAATGCCGCCTACCCTGCCGGTACGTGTGCCGAACGGGTAGCACTCGGTAATGCCATCAGCCAGGGATACACCCAATTTAAAGCCGTCGCGGTCTTTTCCCCAAAAGGCGAAATCAGCCCTTGTGGTGTCTGCCGCCAGTTCATCTCGGAGTTTGGTCCGGATATTCAGATCCTGTTCCACTGGCAAGGCCAGTTGCAGCAAATGCCAATCAAAGATCTGCTGCCATTCTCTTTCAGTCAGACCCAGCTAAACGCATAAAGATCACTGATCTGAAACTGATTTCTCCCGTACTGTATTTGAACAGCTATAGTTTCAGATAGACAGTACGGGGAGAACAACCTGTGGATACGCCAAATCAGTTTTCACTCAGCGATACTCAAATAGCCTCAGCCAGTGCCTTACCCGCACCCACCCATACGCTATGGCTACATGGCACAGATGTCGCCGCCAAACGGCAGGAACTGCTGAATTATTTTATTCAGACCTACGATCTCTACGACTCGCTGTTTGATTGTCTGGCTTGTGACGATGCCTGGTATAAGAAAGCCATTCCACTCCGTCACCCGCTTATTTTCTACTACGGCCATACTGCGGCATTCTTCATCAATAAACTATTAGCAGGTCAGTTCATCCAGCAACGTATTGATGCTGATATCGAAGCCACTGTCGCTATCGGTGTTGATGAAATGAGCTGGGATGATCTCAATGAAAAACATTACCGCTGGCCAACAATTCAGCGACTAAGGGAATACCGGCAACAAGTCAGATCCCGCGTCATTCAATTCATCCAGGATATGCCACTGGAATTACCGATTACATGGGAAAACCCGGCTTGGGCAATTCTGATGGGTATAGAACATGAACGCATTCACCTCGAAACCTCATCGGTGTTAATTCGCCAGCTACCACTGGAACGAGTACAACCACAACCACGCTGGCAATACTGTCCGACGCAGCGTAATAACATTGCCGATGTTCCGCAAAATGTATTAATCACGGTAGCCGGAACGACCATCCAACTGGGTAAACCGGAGAGCGACACCACCTACGGCTGGGATAATGAATATGGCCAGCGCAGTATTACGCTGGAATCCTTTCAGGCCAGCAAATATCTCGTCAGTAACGCTGAATATCTCGAATTCATTCAGGATGGTGGCTATCAGCAGCCACAATGGTGGAGTGAAGAAGGTCTGGGCTGGTTAAATTTCACTAAGGCCGATAAACCAACATTCTGGTGCGGTGATCCAACCCAAACAACGTCATTACGTCTGCGGCTGATGTGTGAGGAAATCCCCATGCCGTGGGACTGGCCAGTCGAAACCAATCAGCTGGAGTCCGCCGCCTTCTGTCGCTGGAAAGCGGCTAAAACCGGATTACCCATCCAGTTACCCAGCGAAGCAGAATGGATGGCATTGCGGGAAAACATTACCGCTGACCAGCCGGACTGGATAAAGGCGCCAGGTAATATCAATCTGGAATACTGGTCATCCTCCTGCCCGATAGATCAATTCCTCCACGGAAAGTTCTATGACGTGATTGGTAATGTCTGGCAATGGACCAGTACCGCGATTGATGGGTTTAATGGCTTTCGGGTACATCCACTTTATGATGATTTCTCGACTCCGACTTTTGATGGGAAACATAATCTGATCAAAGGAGGATCCTGGATCTCGACCGGTAATCTGGCGATCAAAAATGCACGCTATGCTTTTCGTCGTCATTTTTTCCAGCATGCCGGCTTTCGTTATGTGGTTTCACGTTATCAGGAACCTATGCTGGTTAACCCCTACGAAACCGATCCACTGATCGCACAATACCTTGATTCCCATTATGGTGCTGAACGTTTCGGTGTACCTAATCACTGTAAAACGCTTGCCGAAATCGCCAATCAATTTTGTCAGAATAAAATCCGCGCACTGGATATCGGCTGTTCAGTTGGTCGTGCCAGTTTCGAACTGGCGAAATACTTCCAGCATGTGGATGCGGTAGATTATTCCGCACGTTTTATTGATATTGCACAGATTCTGGCTCAGCAAAATAGCTTCCGCTATGCCATGACCAACGAAGGTGAGCTAGTGGATTACCGGGAGGCCAAATTAACCGATTGCCAGCTATCACCAGAGTTAGCAAATCACATTCATTTCACCCAAGGTGATGCCTGCAACCTGAAAAATAAATATCGGCATTATGACCTGATTCTGGCCGCTAATATGCTTGATCGTTTACGCGAACCTGCACGTTTTCTTAAGGATCTAGCTCACCGGTTACGGAATGATGGTATTTTAATGATTTGTTCACCCCATACTTGGCAGGAAGACTCGACAGTTAAGTCCTATTGGTTAGGCGGTATTCGGGAGAATGGTGAAGCACTGACAACTTATCAGGCACTGCAGCGCATACTAAGCAAAGAATTTGAGGAAATAACGAAGCCACAGGATATTCCATTTGTGCTGCAGGAAACAGCCCGGAAATATCAGTACTTATTGTCTCAACTAACCGTCTGGCGGAAAAAATAAACCAAAAACAAAAAGCCCCGAACGCATGTCCGGGGCTTATGATTTGAGAGCCTGGCAGTTTCCTACTCTCACATGGCGAATGCCACACTACCATCGGCGTTACAGCATTTCACTTCTGTGTTCGGCATGGGAACAGGTGGTTCTACTGTGCTATGGCTACCAGGCAAATCTGGTTTAACAAAAAACCTTAGCTGAAACTAAGGCTTTTCTTTAAATTATTGGCGGAGTGGACGGGACTCGAACCCGCGACCCCCGGCGTGACAGGCCGGTATTCTAACCGACTGAACTACCACTCCGCACTTTTCGTCTATGCTCGCT
>RRZU011626726.1_pt1 | contig 19904 bp, 16 predicted proteins | sample 2165561 | NCBI WGS metagenome assembly RRZU01 (sample SAMN10456909, study PRJNA506462) | wastewater metagenome | isolation source: wastewater sludge | place: USA: Moscow, Idaho | reverse complement strand
CGTCTGGTCGCTATGCCACATACGGGCATATCGCTGGAAAATATGCAGCCGGAATACCTCAGTATCATGGTCGCCTTGATCACCTTGATTGTTATTCTGCTGATTGTGGCCACCAGCGGTTTAATGCGTTATCGCGATATGTTGGATCATCTGCGTATCAATGAAACCCGCTTTCGTTCCGTGATCGATACTGCCGTTACTGGCATTGTGATCACCGATATGCGTGGGCACATCCAGCAATTTAACCGCGCCGCTGAAGAGATCTTCGGTTGGTCAGCCGATGAAGTTATAGGCAAAAATGTCAACCGCTTAACACTGATGCCCGTGCAGCTAAGCAGGATGGTGTATATGCTGCATCATGACGAACCACTGCGGGCTGACCGAACCTGGGTCATTCAGGGGGTTCGTAAATCCGGCCAAACCTTTCCTCTGCAGCTGTCGGTCGGACACATGCACATTCCGAGCGAAGAGTTATTTGTCGGCTTTGTCGAAGACATCAGTAAACGTCACCAAGTGGAAATTGCACTGCGGGATAACGAGCAACAATTTCGTTCGCTGATCTCAAATATGCCCGGCGTTTCTTATCGTGCCCTGCCGGAAGACAACCGCCCATTAGTGTTTGTCAGCGATGCAGTGATTGAATTGACCGGCTATCCGTCGTTTGATTTCATCAATAAACGCCAGGAGCTGAATTTTAATTCCTTGATTCACCCAGATGACTGGGATCGGGTGCAAGAGGCCATCGCCGATGGTGTGTGGGCACGTCAGCCTTATACCGTGGAATATCGCTTGCGCAACCGCGACGGAGAATACCACTGGGTGTGGGAGCACGGGAGCAGCGTCTTTGATGATCGCGGTCAACTGGTATGGTTAGACGGTGTGATCTTTGATATTTCCGAACGTCACGCCATGGAGCAAGCGCTGCTGGAAGCCAAAAACCGCGCCGAACAAGCGGCAGCCGCCAAAACTGCATTCCTAGCCAATATGAGCCATGAGATCCGCACACCGATGAATGCCATCATAGGTTTCACCGATGTCGTGCTGGCCTCTAATCTGCAGCCAGAGCAACGGCAGCACTTAGAAACGATCCGCCAATCAGCAAAATCATTGCTGCGGCTTTTGAATGACATACTCGATACCGCCAAAATGGAGCGCGGCAGTATCGAACTGGAAGAGATCGATTTTTCACTGTCTGAGCTGCTACAAGAATTAACGCAGTCATTAGAGATTGGCGCCCGCAATAAAGGGTTGCAGCTCATCTTACAACAAGCCCCCGACTTACCACCTTATCTGAAAGGTGATCCGCTGCGCATACGACAAGTGCTAACCAATCTGATTGGTAATGCCATCAAGTTCACCGAACATGGACAAGTCGTGTTATCCATTACCCGAGAGAAGGATCAGCTGCATTTTAATATTCAGGATACCGGGATCGGGATCGCCAGTGAGCGGCTGGAGCGGATATTTGAGCCTTTCACACAAGCGGATGCGTCTGTCACCCGACGTTATGGTGGCACCGGGCTTGGTACAACCATCTGCAAACAATTAGTTGAACTGATGGGAGGCAAGATCTGGCTGGATAGTCTGGTCGGTGTGGGTACTCACTTCCATGTGCTACTGCCTATCGTCATCGGAGAAGCCCCTGCGGCATTAACACCGCAAACAGCCGTCACCTTACCGGTACTCAATATTTTGGTGGCAGACGATGTTCAACAAAATCTGGATCTACTGGCGTTAATCTTGCGTGAACGAGGGCATAAAATCACACTGGCACACGATGGCCACGAAGCAGTCGAGCTAGCTAGAGAACGACAGTTCGATCTGATCTTGATGGATGTACAAATGCCGGGCATGGATGGGCTCACCGCGACACGTCAGATCCGCCAATATGAACAGGAAAAACATCAGCCGCCAATTCCGGTTATCGCCCTGACAGCCAGTGTGTTTCAGGATGATCGCTTTGCTGCCCGTGATGCGGGGATGGATGGTTTTGCTTCCAAACCCATCGATATCGAAAAATTACTGCTGGAAATAGCCCGGGTATTGAAGCTGGAACTTAGCCCATTGCCGCTACAATCAAGCTCATCCGCTGCATCGCAAGCAATGGATGAAACACCGTTGATTCCCGGCTTACATTATCGGCAAGGCTTAAAATTGTGGGGGCAGCCACAAGCCTATCGCCAGGCGTTATTGCGATTTGCTAATGAGTACCAACCCTCGCTGAGTCAATTACAACAAACCTTCGCCAATGCGGAACAAGGACGCTATTACGCACATAAACTGAAAGGCGTTTGTAATAATCTGGCATTAAAACAATTAGCCGCTTTAGCGCAAAAATTGGAAAGTTACTGTTTATTACGTGAAGAGATAAGCCCCGCACTGTTAGAACGGCTCGCCGAAGGGCTGAATAAGACCTCACAAGCCTTACAAATCTGGGGACAAAATAAATCTATTGCCGTGACCGACAACGAAGACAGCAACGAATCGCCGTTAGATATCAGCGCATTGTTAAAAGCTGCACTAGAGTTAAAACAAGCACTAAAACATGGTGAATTAAACGATGAGGCCCTGCAATTATTGGCCAAACAGCTACCGCAAAAAGAGTTACATCCCGAATGGATAACCTTGCGTAACGCATTAGATAGTTTCGAATTTGATGAGGCATTACAGGCATTAGAACGGCTATATCAGCCTTACCAAACCAAAGGGGCCAACGCATGATGATAGATACCCGGCCGGTTTTATTACTGGTAGATGATGAGCCGTTAAACCTGCAAGTATTACGGCAAATTTTGCACGAAGAATACCGCTTATTATTTGCCAAAGATGGAATCAAAGCACTGGAATTAGCGACCAAAGAACAACCCGCGTTGATCTTACTCGATGTGATGATGCCCTACCTCAGCGGCCACGATGTCTGTCGGCGGCTAAAACAAAACCCGCTCACTATGAACATCCCGGTCATTTTTGTCACTGCATTGGCAGAAGATGTGGATGAGGCGCAGGGCTTTGACGCAGGTGCTGTCGATTACATCACCAAACCGGTCAGCCCATTAGTCGTCCGCGCCCGGATCAGAACGCATCTGGCATTAGTCAGCATCAATGAATTAAAAGAAACCCGCCTGCAGATTGTGCAGCGTCTGGGGATGGCCGCAGAATACAAAGATAATGAAACAGGGCGTCATGTCATACGCATGAGCCACTATTCACGCATCATTGCGCTGGCCGCCGGTTTTTCACCGGCCTATGCCGACGATGTGCTTAACGCCGCGCCGATGCATGACATTGGGAAAATTGGTGTACCAGACAGTGTGCTGAAAAAACCGGGTAAATTTACCGAAGAAGAATGGGTGATCATGCGTAAGCACCCTGAAATCGGAGCTGAAATTATCGGTCACCACTCCTCTGGATTACTGCGCATGGCACACCTGATGGCATTAACACATCATGAGAAATGGAACGGTACCGGTTACCCTTATCAACTGGAAGGTGAAGATATTCCCATTGAAGGGAGAATTGTGGCCATCGCTGACGTTTTCGATGCCCTGACCACCGCCCGCCCCTATAAGAAAGCCTGGACAGTCAGTGACGCAGTGATCTATCTGAAACAAGAAGCTGGACAGCATTTTGACCCTGCGTTGATCTCTTTGTTTCTGGAACATCTGCCTGAAATTATTGAAATAAAAGAACGTTGGCCAGAAAAAAACGACTAGTCATAAATAAAACTATATAGAAATAAACAGGAAGAAAATGACGAGGTAATTGGCTTAGGGCTACGGGTATCGTGCTGATACATTTACTTTCCGCACAAATCTTCCAGACTTCTGTCACCGCATTTCACATCATAGCGCCACCTCATTCAGGTGGAGTTTTCATATGAATAATCTGTATGCATTTATCTGTCCTGATATTCATGTAGATTCATTGTATTTATCCAAAAAGAGAATCACCAGGCACTTGCACCAGCATCAACCCTGCTCGCAATCCCGGACGCACACTGGCATTGGGGAATAACACCCATTCTTGCGGTTGTTGCACCTGATAGGTAATCTCACCATCACTGGCCAGCACATCACCTGCAGAAAAACGGGTAAAGTTCTTCACCGATTCAGGAAAATTCAGGCGGAATTGTTCGCTGATCTTCTTCAGTTCTTGTGTGACTCGATAAACCTTAATCGGCTCAGCCGCATACGGCAGTAGGTTAATGCCGGTGATTAGTGAAAGTAGCCCTTGGTTGATCAGCGCAAACTGATTGAGATCGTTCTGCCCGAATGGCCGAGCTTTTCCTAATTCCAGTGTGCAGCTTTCCGCCTGACAGTGCTGGCTGGTGAAATAACTGAATGTGCCACTCGGTGTTTGGTTGATCACCAGCGCTTCGATACCGGAATGGTGCAGCCAGTCGAGCATCTTTCTGCTATATAGGCCGTTATCGGTATACGGTAACAAGCCGAATCGCTGATGATGTGATTCACGGATCGCAGTGTGCAGATCAAAGTGCAGACGCTCTCCCTCGTTACTCTGATCATAAAAATCACGAACTAACTGTTCGAGCAGCTCTGCGCGCGCCGTTTCAGCGCATGCTGGAAATTGAGCATATCGACCACTAAACAGCCGATTCAGATCAATTTGCTGATAACGCTCGCCACTGACCATCGCCGCAGGGTTACCGAAAATAACCAACAGACGAACCTTCAAACGCCGTTTGCCATGCAGCAGATCACTGACCAATGCGGCCAGTAATTCAATCGGTGCGGTTTCATTGCCATGAATACCGGCGGATAAAACCACACTCTTCTGATAACCATGCAACGGCTCTAATTGTAAAACTCCCTGCGCCAACCATTGCCAGCGTAGATTGAAGTTGCTGCCGCTATGTTCCAGCGGCTCTCGATCCGAGAGCGTCATTTGAAGAAAATCAAACATGCTGACCTCTATTGCTGGAACGGATAAATGCTACCTAACCCCATGATCCGGGTTAGTTCATCCAACGCCTGCCGATTCTCAATTAAGAGGTGCGGATCGGCTAAATCAGCTTCGGTTAAACGGTCACGGTAATGACGATCAACCCAGTTGTTGAGGGTAAAAAACAATGAATCATTCATCAGCACACCCGGTGCCACCGCGTGTAATTCCGCATCAGTTAACACCACGCGCAATCGTAAACACGCCGGGCCGCCACCGTTACGCATGCTTTCGCGTAAATCGAAAACCTTTACTTCGTTGATCGGACCATTGCTGTTAATAAGGCTACTCAGATAATCCCACACCCGTTGATTTTGGCGGGATTCTTCCGGCACGATGATCATCATTTTGCCGTCCGGTTTACTGAGTAACTGGCTATTAAACAGATAAGTGCCCACCGCATCGGCCACCGACACCTGAGCAGTTGGCACTTCCACAGAGATAAACTGATGACCCAACGCTGACATCTTTTGGCTGATCTCATCCAGCGCCTGCGTTTGGTTTAAAAATGCCTGCTGATGGTGAAACAGCACATTCCGGTTGCTCACCGCAATCACATCGTTATGGAATACACCTTGATCAATGACATCCGGATTTTGTTGAATAAACACAGTTTGGGCGGCATCCAAACCATGTAAACGCATCACCGCTTCACTGGCTTCACGAGTTTGACGAGCGGGGAAACGCTGAGGTTCCAGCATTCCACCAAACGCCTGTTTGCCATACACAAACACTTCAACCCCAGCAGCACCATAGTCGCCGCCTAAACGGTTATGGTTCGCGGCACCTTCATCGCCCATCAATGCTTGCTGTGGTAAAGCGGCATGATGTACAAAGTGAGTTTCGTTTTTAAAAATGGACCGCAATGTGGCACTGGTGGTGTCCGCTTCGATGGCGCGATGGAATTTGTTATTGAGATTAGCAACCGTGAAATGCACCCGCTTATCGGCTGTATCCGCTGACGGTGACACGGTTGCCGCATTAGCGGTCCACATCGATGATGCGGAACTTACTGCCGACAACAATTGCGGCGATTGTTTCGCCACTGCTGCAATGATCTGTGCATCAGAGCCGGTAAACCCCAACTGACGTAACACGGGAATATGCGGGCGTTCCTGAGGTGGTAACACGCCCTGCTTAAACCCCATATCACTCAGCGTTTTCATTTTTTGTAACCCCTGTTTGGCCGCCAATTTCGGGTTAGCAGGAGTATTTTTATTACTGGTGGAAGCAACATTCCCAAATGATAAACCGGCGTAATGATGTGTCAGCCCAACCAAACCATCAAAATTGACTTCATAGGCGCTCATAGTAATTCTCCGGTTTACGCTGATGTATGGGTGTCAGGAAAAGACAAACCTGGTGAAAGCGTCGCTGGTAACGCAATCTGTTCGCTTTCCAGTGAGGCCATCGGCCACGCGCAGTAATCGGCGGCGTAATAGGCACTCGGGCGATGATTGCCGGAAGCGCCAATACCGCCAAAGGGTGCCGCACTGGAGGCACCGGTTAACTGTTTATTCCAGTTCACAATACCGGCCCGTGCTTCGGTCAATAGACGGTCGTAATGTTCACGATGCGGAGAAATCAGGCCCAATGCCAGACCAAACCGGGTGTCGTTGGCAATGGCGAGCGATTCATCAAAATTGCCATAGCGAACCACGGTCAGCAGTGGGCCGAAATACTCTTCATCAGGGCGTTGCAGCACATGGGTGACATCAATAATGCCCGGCGACAGTAAGGCCGTGCCTTCTTCCAGCTGAGTCATGGCGAGTAAGGCTTCACCGCCACGATCCAGTAACATTTGCTGCGCACTCAGTAATTGATTTGCCGCAGATGCAGAAATAACCGAGCCCATAAACGGCGCAGGTTCGGCATTCCACAGACCAACGCGGATCGCTTTGGTGACTTCAACTAGACGTTGCAGGAACCGATCCCCTGCCTCACCTATTTTCACCAGCAGACGTCGGGCACAGGTGCAGCGTTGACCGGCAGAAATAAAAGCAGATTGAATAGTCAGATGCACCGCCGCGTCTAAATCAGCAATATCATCAACAATCAGCGCATTGTTGCCACCCATTTCCAGCGCAAGGATCTTCTCTGGTTGCCCCGCTAACTGACGGTGCAACTGATAACCGGTGTTGGCACTGCCGGTAAACAGCAGCCCATCGATGCCTCGGTGTGACGCCAGTACCACGCCGGTTTCACGACCACCTTGCACCAGATTAATGACGCCATCCGGCAGACCAGCTTGCAGCCAGATCTTCATGGTCTCTTCGGCTGTCCACGGGGTTAATTCACTCGGCTTGAAAACGACGATATTGCCGGCCAACAATGCTGGCACAATATGACCACTCGGCAGGTGCCCCGGAAAGTTATAAGGGCCAAAAACCGCCAATACACCATGTGGCCGATGACGTAACACCGCCTGACCATCAGGCATCGCCGTGGTTTTTTCACCGGTACGCTCATGGAATGATTGCACGGAAATGGCGACTTTATTCACCATGGTCTGCACTTCGGTTAACGCTTCCCAGCGAGGTTTCCCCGTCTCTTGTGCAATCACAGCGGCGAGTTCAGGTTTCTGCGCTTCCAGCAATTGTGCAAAACGTTGTAATAACGCGATACGGGTATCCAACGGGGTTTTCGCCCATGCCGGAAAAGCATCGCGTGCGGCGGCCACGGCGCGATCGACATCGCTGGCATGCGCTTCGTTAGATTCCCACAACAGTTCATTGGTGGCAGGGTTGCTTTTACTGAAACGAGGGCCAATGCCGTAATACCACTGACCGTTGATTAATAAAGCGCGGTGCAACATTAGCGACTCTCCTTAACAAACTGGGCCTTAACAAGCTGGGTCTCAGAAAATAATGTGACGGCCCGAATGGTATCGCCGGCAGCAACCCCTAACGCGGCAGCAATGGCAGACGGTAAACAAATAGCGGTATCGGTAAATGAAACCTGTGCCAGCAGTGCGCGGTAATCGCGGAATTTGTCATTTGCCAGCAAATAGGTGGTGTCATTGGTTGGGTTTGCCTGATCGTCAATTACGACTGGCCAAACCCGACTTTGCTTCACGGCACGTAGTTCCGAAACATAGGCCTCGAGTGTCGGGCCGGCATCGAAAATGTCGACATAACCTTCATACTTCATGCCTTCGCTTTCTAAAATCGCACGCGCTGGTGCAGTATGCGGATGCACTTGACCAATCGATTCCCGCGCTTCCGGCGATAAAAAATCGACATATAACGGGTGTTTCGGCATCAGTTCCGCAATAAATGATTTTTGGCCAATCCCGGTCAGATAATCCGCTTCTGAAAAATCAATCGAGAAGAAATGTCGCCCCAGGCTTTCCCAGAATGGGGAACGCCCTGCTTCATCAGAATAGCCGCGCATTTCGGCAATGATTTTGTCGGCAAATCGTTCCTGAAATGCCGCCATAAACAGAAAACGCGCTTTAGACAACAGTTGACCATTTTTACTATGCCGATAATCCGGGTCGAGGAATAACGTGCACAGTTCACTGTAACCAGTGTGATCATTACTCAGGAACAACGTTGGCATTTGGGTATAAACGTTTAGTTCTTTTGAGGCATGCACCAACGTACCAACACGGTAGTTATACCAAGGCTCCGTGCGACCCACTGCCACTTCAATAGCGCTGATGCCCACTACTTTTTTCTGTTCGGTATCTTCCAACACAAACAGATAACCTTGTTCTGCTTGTGTCGCTTCATCGCGCCAAGTCTTTAATACACGTTCAATGCGTGCAGCTAGTCGCTCATCATTCGATGGCAACGAGGTTACTCCAACCCCAGTTTTTGCTGCTAACGCTGAGATCGCCGCCAGATCTTCCAGCTGAACCGGACGAATGATCATCATAGTGTTAATCCTTTTTTGCTGTTTAAAGTGATAAAAAATGAGAATGGCAGAATTAAAATTGCGACTAATGTTCAGGTAATGGCAACCAACGAATATGGCTGCCTTTTTCAACCTTTAATGCGGCAGCTTGCTCAGGCTTGAGACAAAGAGAAGCGGAATTTGTCGTTGGAACAGTGGCGACAATGGCACGAAAATCGGCCAGCTGAGCATTGATAATCAGCCCTTGTTGATCAGAGATTTCCGGCATGCCAATATCAACACGAGCAACTTTGCTTTGTTGCCAACTCGTCAGCGTATTGCGTCTCGCTGTGACGATCGGACCAGCATCGAAGATCTCGACAAAATCATCGGCTTCAAAACCATCATTGGTCAGCATCTCAAACTGTAACTCGGCATCAGGGTGCACTAGCCCTATTGCCGCTTGTGCTTCTTCAGCGAGTAAAGGCACATACAACGGGTGGTGTGGCATGAGCTCCGCAATAAACGTCTTATTACGTGTGCCGTTGTAATACTCAACCTGGTTGTAATCGATGCCGAAAAATTTCCGCCCAACATGTTCCCAGAAGGGACAACGCCCGGTTTTATCGGCAATTCCCGGTAACACAGCTAACAGCTCTTGGGAAAAACGTTCCGGATGTTGGGCGATAAACAGCAACCTTCCCAGCGACAGCAATTGCGGCAAGTTTGTGTGCCGTAACGCCTGAGTAATGAAAAATGAGCAGAGTTGCGAATGGTCACTCAAAGCATGGGTGAGTGTTAATGCATGAATGCGGTTGTGCACTTTTAAAGCCCGCGATGAATGCACAATCACATCATTTCGGTAAGCATAAAACGGTTCAAGATAACCCGCCTGAGCGACAATGGCTGATGTGCCAAGCAATTGGCCGGTGGTTGTTTCTTCCAACACGAAGAAATAACTCTCTTCACCGGGAGTCATGACATCCGACTGCAAAGCAGACAGCGAACGTTCTACTTTTTCCAGCAGATTCCGACGATGCACAGGCAGCGTGCACACCATCGGACCACTGGCTTCCGCTAATCGTTCTATCTGCGCTAAATCGGCCATTGCCGCCGGACGCATGATGATCATAACGAATTACCGCTTAACCACATGAGCCAACGCGCGAGCAAAACGGGCCAAGCCTTCCTGCACATCCGCTTCCGAGATGATCAGTGACGGCGCAAAACGGACCACATCTGGCCCTGCGATCAACGCCAGCAAACCTTCTTCCGCCGCTGCATTGGTAATGGCTTTCGCCTGCCCGGCATAGGCTGCCGTTAACTGACAACCAATCAGCAGACCTGCGCCACGAATATCACTGAACAGATCATATTGCTGGTTGATTGCAGTCAGACCATCAACAAACCACTGATGACGTTGTGCAACACCCGCTAAGACCTCCGGTGTGTTAATGATGGAAAGCACCTTGCCGGCGACAGCTGACGCCAATGGGTTGCCGCCATAGGTTGTGCCGTGACTACCAACAGATAACGCTTTCGCAAATTTATCGGTGGTCAGAATTGCACCAATTGGGAAACCGCCGCCTAATGCTTTTGCGGTGGAAAGAACATCAGGCACCACACCATATTGCATGTAGGAATAAAGCGAACCGGTACGGCCAACACCGGTCTGCACCTCGTCGAAAATCAGCACCGCATTGAATTGGTCGCATAACGCGCGCAAACCTTGTAGGAATTGAGGGTCGGCAGGAATGACACCACCTTCGCCTTGAATCGGCTCAACGATAACCGCGCAGGTTTTATCAGAAATAATCGCTTTCGCTGCATCTAAATCGTTGTACGCCACATGGCGAATACCGCCTGGTAATGGGGCAAAATCTTTGGAATATTTCGGCTGACCACCGGCTGAGACCGTGAACAGAGTGCGGCCGTGAAATGCATTGTTAAACGCCACAATCTCATTTTTATCAGCACCAACCGCATCATGCGCATATTTTCGTGCCAGCTTCAGCGCGGCTTCATTGGCTTCAGCACCGGAGTTACAGAAAAACACTTTATCGGCAAATGTTGCATCAACCAGTTGTTTTGCTAACGCTAAAACCGGTTCGTTCGTGTAACCGTTACCAATATGCCAAAGTTTATCCGCCTGCTCGATCAAGGCGGCCTTCACCGCAGGGTGAGCATGGCCCAAGGCATTCACGGCAATGCCACCGGCAAAATCAATGTAGGACTTCCCTGTTTGATCCCACACCGTTGAGCCTTCACCTTTTACCGGAATAAACGGTGCCGGAGCGAACATCGGAATAATATATTCATCAAAATCCTGACGATTAATCTGACTTTCTGTCATATCTGCCTCGATAGATTTTACTTTGGAATTTGAATTAGTCTAACGGCTTCACATCAGCTTTAATTATAGAAACACGACAACGATTTATATTTAAAACACCCATTATTTTTCATTGAGCTTAAATTTGTTATTCCGCTCTTCTCTAGGGGTGATTTCAAAGAATGTTTTATAGGCACTGGAGAAATGAGGCCCACTTGAAAAACCACAACTTAACCCGATCTGGATAATCGATTTACTCGATGTTAATAAAAGTTGCCGTGCTTTTTTCAAGCGTAATTCCAGATAATATTTGGCGGGCATATTGCCAACATAACGCTTAAATAATCGCTCTAACTGCCTACGCGATAAATTGACCAACTCAGCTATTTCATCGGCCGCAAGTGGCTCTTCTGTATTTTGCTCCATTAATTCCATTGCTAACGTCAATTTAGGCTGTGTTTCGCCCCCTAAATTGTGTAACGGAATTCGCTGTCGTTCGTCTGGCAGACGGATACGATCTACGCACAATATTTCTGCGATCTGAGCTGCCAACTCACCATCTTCATTTTTTTCAATAAGATAGAGCATTAAATCAATATTGGTAGCCTTGCCAGCACAGCTTAACCGCTGTTCGCTGGTTTCAAATAAATGATGCGTAATATTTAAATCATGATGACTTTCTGAAAATTGATCTAACGCCTGCCAGTGTATGGTTACAGGTTGTTCCCGAAATAAACCCGCATCTGCAACCCAGAATGACCCCATATCAACACCAACCAAAGTAACATCAGATTGACTGCATATTCGCTGCATAAATTTCCGAATACGTATATCAATCTTATTCACTGGCCCAGTTTCACTAATTACCATCAGCATATTTAAATCGGGTGAATCATCTACTGTAAAATCAGCATTTATATGCATTCGGTCATCAATTTTAATTGTCTTATCTTCCTGATCGGAGATATACAAGAATTGATATTTATCTTCACCAAGCAATTTATTGGCTTGAAGCACAGGCTCCTGAATGGAGCCCAATGTAAATAGCGAACATGGTGGAATGATATACAAGCCAATTTTAACTTTTGGTTGCATATGCAGTTTGCTTAACATAATTTCATTTTAACCAGCATCGTTAATTAACAATTCTGAGTAATTATTTCAAAGCGCCCGATAAAAACTGTTTTAAGCGTTCGCTTTTCGGATTACCAAATAACTCATCCGGATGCCCTTCTTCTTCGATTTTGCCCTGATGCAGGAAGATGACATGATTAGAGACATGTCGGGCAAACCCCATTTCATGTGTTACGACAATCATGGTTTTCCCCTCTTCCGCCAGTTTTTGCATGATCTTAAGCACTTCCCCCACCAATTCTGGATCAAGCGCTGAGGTCGGCTCATCGAACAGCAACACCTCCGGTTCCATCGCAAGTGCACGAGCAATCGACACACGTTGTTGCTGACCACCGGAAAGATGGGATGGATATTTTTTACGGGCTAACTCATCAATACCCACTTTTTCCAGATAGGTAACCGCTCGCGCTTCCGCTTCTTCTCTACTTATACCTAACACCTGAACTGGCGCCGCCATGACGTTTTCCAAAACCGTCATGTGATTCCACAAATTAAAATGCTGGAATACCATCGTTAGCTTGGTGCGTAGCAGTTGTAACTGTTTGTGATCAACAACCTTCAATTGCTCATCTAAATCTCGCACCATGCGGATCTCTTTACCATTAATGTAAATAGATCCTTCACTCGGTTTTTCCAGAAAGTTCATACAACGTAAAAAGGTGCTTTTACCTGAGCCCGACGAGCCAATGATACTGATCACATCACCCGCTTTCGCCTGTAACGAAACACCTTTGATCACCAGATGATCGCCATATTGTTTGTGCAGCTCTTTCACTGCCAGTTTACAGTTTTGCATATGACTCTTATTCCCTGTCAGTGAGATGAAACGGGTTTGAGATGGCGCAACCAATGCTTTTCTGCGCGTTTAAACAGCGCCACCAATAGAAATGAAATCAAGAGATAAATAAGCGCCGCTAAACCGAATGCATGAAATGATTTGTAGGTCGCAGCATTTACATCCCGAGCTATTTTCAGAATATCGGGCACCGTAGCGGTAAATGCCAGTGAGGTGGCATGCAGCATCAGGATCACTTCATTACTGTAAGTCGGCAAAGCACGACGCAATGCGGAAGGAATGATGATCGATTTATACAATTTCCAGCCCGAGAAACCATACGCTCTGGCTGCTTCAACTTCGCCATAACTCATTGCGCGAATAGCACCCGCAAAAATTTCAGTGGTATAGGCGCAGGTATTCAATATCAACGCCAGCAGTGTGCAGTTATAACCACTGCGGAAAAACCAATTCAGAAAATCGGTATTGCGTACCGCCTCTAAGGTATAAACACCGGAATACAACACCAATAACTGCACATAAAGCGGTGTGCCGCGAAAAATGTAGGAGTAAATCCAAACCGGCATCCATAACCATTTCTTGGTTGATACGCGCGCAATCGCCAGCGGGATCGAGATGAAAAAACCGCTCACGACTGATATCACTAAGAGCCACATCGTCACCGCAACGCCGGTGAAATGGTAACCGTCAGACCAAAGAAATGCGGCGCCATAACGTTCTAATATTTCAATCATAATGATGCCTTCCGATGCCCGACTTCATATCGACGTTCCAGCCACAACAACACCAGATTCGAAATGGTTGTGAAGAACAAATAAATGGCTGCGGCAACAATAGTAAACAAGAAAAAATGATAGGTGCCTTTACCGGCATTTTGGGTCGCTTTCACCACATCGGCCAAACCAATAATTGAAACCAATGCCGTTGCTTTTAAGGTAACTTGCCAATTATTAGCGATTCCTGGCAAGGCAAAGCGCATCATTTGTGGAAATAAAATAATCCGAAATATTTGCCAAGGTGAAAAACCATACGCAATAGCTGCTTCAATCTGCCCTTTCGGTACAATCATAAAAGCACCGCGAAATGTCTCCGTAAAATAGGCACCGTAAATAAAACCAATGGTCAGCACACCAGCAACAAAAGGATCAATATTGATTTGACTAATACCTAAGTATTCCGTCAATTCATTCAGTGACATTTGCAAGCCATAAAAAATTAGCAGCATTAATACTAAATCGGGAATACCACGAATCAATGTTGTATAAATATCGGTAATTATAGACATCCAGTTACTACCGAATATTTTTGCGCTCGCACCAATTAACCCTAGAACAATTGACACCATCACTGACAAAAGCGCTAGCTCAATGGTAATTAACGAGCCTTGAAGAATAATGTTGCCATATCCATACAGCATAATAACTTTCCTGATATAAGGCAGGAGAAGCTCCTGCCTTAAAAAACTTATTTACCGTAGATATCAAAGTCGAAATATTTTTTCGCGATGGTTGCATAAGTGCCATCTTTAATCATGTCAGCCAGCGCTTTATTCAGTTGTGCTTTTAAAGCAGCATCTTCTTTACGTAAGCCAATACCGGCACCCACACCAAAATATTTCACTTCATTGACTTCTGGGCCAGCGAAAGCAAAACCTTTACCTTGTGGTTGTTTCAAGAAACCATCATTAGCAGCAACTGCATCTTGGAATGCCGCATCTAAACGACCATTCACCAAGTCGGCATATACTAATTCTTGCGCTTGGTAGGTAACCACATTGATACCTTTGCTCGCCCACTGCTCTTTCGCATAGGTTTCAGCAGTTGTACCTTGGAACACACCCACTTGTTTCCCTTTTAATGCTTCCGCTGTTGGTAGTAAGGTAGAACCGGATGCCGCGACTAAACGCGCTGGGGTGCCATAAAGTTTATCAGTGAAATCAATCTCTTTCTGACGCTGTTCAGTGATAGACATAGAGGACAGAATAGCATCAATTTTTTTTGCTTTTAGTGATGGAATTAAACCGTCAAATTCACCTTCCACCCAAGTACAATTAGCAGCAATACGTTTGCAAAGCTCATTACCCAAATCGATATCAAAACCGGCTAATTTACCTTCTGGGGTTTTTACTTCAAATGGTGCATAACCCGGTTCGACGCCTAAGCGCAGGTCTTGAGCATTTGCCGCAAATACAGTCGATGCGGCCAGCATACAGGCAACTTTGAGCAGTTTATTCATAATATGTGACTCTCTATTAAATGAAGGGTAATAACGTGCACTGACTTAACTAATTACTTACATGGAAAAGCATGATACATGCCAATTATTATTGATAACCAACTTGTATTTGGTGTTTTGATTTTATGTATATTTAACAACTCAACTTGCATGAGTAATCAAATATTGCTTTTTATGTTAATGTTTTATTCACTATCACGAAACAACGCCTTATGGGTTACCATCACTTCTAATACCAAATTAGATCATTTTGGTGCAAAACATCCCTGTAAAGGTGCAAAAAACAATGAAATTACATTTCCATCGATAAAAAAGATCATTACTTGCCTGTGAATGAATCATAAAAAACAACAGTCAGCACCAAATATGTGCTTTCATAAAGATAAGATAACAATCAATTTTGCGACATAAAGTTATATAATCAGTAAAACAAATCTAAATAGATATAAATCCATCTCCTGCATTAAATTATGCATAATATGATTTTATTTATGTCTAAATATTCAACGTTAGCGGCGAATTATTTATACAGTTTTACAGCAAATATATGTTTTTCTGGTTGTAAATTTAAATTTACCATTTGGTTTAGCGTTAGCTTAAATCCGAATAGTTAAAAATGGCTTTCCCGTTCTATTAGAGATAAAAAGTGCCGCAACTTGCTGAAAGACACCAAATCGGTGAGATACGTGCATTATTGAATCAATACGAAAATTATCAAATGATATAGCAGGAAGGAGGAGTTGGAGCGGGCAGCGGGAATCGAACCCGCATCATCAGCTTGGAAGGCTGAGGTAATAGCCATTATACGATGCCCGCAAGGCATACCGGTCAGAATGAAAACACTGTAACATCAGACTGTTACAGACCGGTTGATAAGACGGCCGCTAATCTATCAGAGTCAGCTTTAAAGAACAACTTTTGTTTTTTCTAATGCTGGTTCATAAACGACCAATTGGTTCCGCCCTTGTGCTTTAGCTTGATACATTGCTAAATCCGCTTTGCGAATGCTGTCATCGATCGCTTCCGGTTCTAAACACAGGTAACAGCCAATACTCGCGGTTAAGTTTTGAGTCCATTCTGCTGGCATCTTTAATTGGCGAATGCCTTGCAATATTTTTTGGGCGACCGATAACATCGACTCTTTGGATGAATCAGGCAATACAACTAAAAACTCTTCACCACCCCAGCGAGCACAACAATCATAGCCGCGTAAATTACGCTGCAGCTCGGCGGCCAGTTCTTTCAAAATACGATCACCGGTCTGATGACCAAAACTGTCATTGATCTGTTTGAAATAGTCGAGATCTAACAATAGTAAGGCAAACGGCTGCTGTTCCCGAAATAAATACGAAGCTACCGCATTAATGCGCTGATAAGCCCCGGCTCGATTTAACAAGCCGGTCAGCGCATCGCTGCTCGCTTTCTGTTCCAGTTTTTGATTTAGTTCCATGATCTGCGACTGCATCATATCGCCAATGCGGGCAACCTTATTCAAGCGCCGCTCAAGACGATGGTATTGCTGCGTTAAATGCTGTAATTCCGCAAATAACGGGTGTTCACCATACTGCTCTGCCAATGCAGACAAACGCATCTGCATTTCATGTTCGTCGGTATGATTACTCACAAGCAACCGCCTCAATCAAAAATGGGAAAGTCAGATCTTCACTGAATTCTTCCGCAGTGTCCTGTGCTCTCGGGTTACCCTGATGATAACGCCAAATCACTTCTACAGTCTGGCCGTTCTCATGTGCATCTTCCAGCAGATCAAAGATATCCATTAAACATTTAATACTGCCAGTGTTGAGATAAGGCATTTCTAACTGCAACGTCACTTTGCCTGCTGCCGTTTTCAGATATTCTTTTACCCAATGGATGATCGGATGATAAAACTCAAAGGTATTTTCCGGGTAACTTTCACCCGTCATTTGCAACACGCCCGTCTCTGCATTAAAACTGACGGCAGGAGATGAAGTGGTTGCCGAAATAAATAAATGATCCATCAAAAAAGCCTCACACTACTGCCTGTAAAGTGAAAAACGCAGTCTTATCATTGATAGGTTGAACCTGATATTCCAGCGGCTGGCTGGTCTTCCTTGCCATATCGATGAGTCCTAATCCTGCGCCACTGGCCTCATCAGTCAGTGGTTTCCGGCGTTGCTCTTTATACAACGCTTTGAGTCCGGCAGCATCCAATGTCCGCAGTTGCTCAATTTTGGCGACCAGCGGTGATACATCCGCCAAATCGATCACGTTACCCGACACCACCACGTACTGTTCACCCTGCCGACCAATGGTCAGCGTGATGGTATTATAAAGCGCGGGCGTTTCCGCTGATTGCTTCTTGCGCGCATAGTTACGTACATTCTGTGTCTGTTCGATGTAAACCGAAAAAATATCCATCATTTTTTCAGTGCCCGGCGTTTCATTTTCCAAATAACGACGCACCGCCATCCCCAGCTCTTCAATGATACTGTGCGTCAATGGGCCATTAAAACAGATCTGAATATTCGCTTCTTCAAACTGACGATGTAACGACCATAAATTAATCTGCTGCATCTAAACGCTCCCTCGCGATAACGGTGAAATAGCGAAACCAAACACAGTAATATCATCCCGTTGTGGGAAGTCTCCCTGATAACGAGCCAACTCTTCGACTAACTTGACCTGTTGTTCAGTTAACGATAATGACTGCCATTGCAACAAGAGTTGTTGGAAGCGCTGACGGCCAAAACCATAACCATTCGGTTCACCGGATTGATCTAACAAGCCGTCACTAACCAGATAACAACGGCTGTCTGCGGTCAATGGCAACCGATAAGTTGTGATCGGTTTATCGCGGCGAGTACGGCGTTTATAACCCAACCCTCTATGGGCAGAAGACAGCCGCTGCACTTCGCCGGCACCCGACAAATAGAGGTCAACACCACAACCGGCATATTCCACTTCCGCGGCCGACAGACGACACAAGCCGATATCAAGGCCATAATCGAGCCCCACGGAATCAGGGCTATGCTGTAACGTCAGCCATAGTTGTTCATCAATCGACAGCAGTAAATCTGATAATGGTTTATCGCGTGAACCGGTCAATACTTGGCGGATCACCGCATTCGCCGTCATGCTCATGAAAGCGCCCGGAATACCATGGCCGGTACAATCGACAACACCGATATAACAACCATCATCATCGGGTTGCAGAAAATAAAAATCGCCGCCCACCACATCACGCGGCAGCCAGATCACCATGTGTTCCGCCAGATAACGACTCAGCAAGTCATAACGCGGCAAAATGGCACTTTGGATCATGCGGGCATAACGGATCGAATCCAGGATCTGTTTGTTTTTCTGTTCCAGTTGCAGATTCGCGCTATGTAACTCTTCGGTTCGTTGCTGCACCCGCTCTTCCAGTAAACGAGTGTTGTCACGAATAGTCTCCGCCATGCGGTTAAATCCGACGGCTAACCGGCCAATTTCATCATTCCGCTTATCTGTTAAGCGCGCAGAATAGTTACCGGCAGCCACCTGACGCGCAGCACCATCCAGCGGATCCAACCGTTTCAATACCAGCGCCTGCAAGATCCAGGTAACAATCAACAGACACACAAACAGCGCTAACACCAAAACCAGTATTAACGACGAAAAGATCTGCCCGCCAATCAGTTTATCCAGATCCATCACGGTGACATTTAGCCAGTGCATTTCCGGCAAATAGGCCAGTCCGACCAGTTGCACATGCCCGTCTAACGTCAGAAACAGGGTTTTGACTTGCTCAGGCGCCGCCTGCAGTTCTGTTATTGCGGTCTGCAACGCTACGCGATCTTGCGGTACCGAAAGCAGATTGAATAAGGTAAAACGCACCTTGGCATCTTTTGTCTGACTATTTAAATCAATGTATTCCCGATTGGGATGCGCCTGAATCGCCGCACTGTCATCGACCAAAATGTTGGTAACGCCGTCATGCCCGTTCTTAATAAACTCATGCACAAATGTCGTGAGATCCATGCCGGTGCCCGCCATACCAAGATAGCGGCCATCCTTGGTGCGGATCTGCGTATTGATCCAGACTTTGGTCACATCTAACGCCACGTCATGATCCACATTGAGTGAGTACGGTTCATCATGCGTACGGGAAACGAAATATCATTTATCTTGCGGAATGGTTGGATCCAGAGTGAATCGCAGCTCTTTACCGCTATATTGTTTTTGATGATCGTTGTAGTAATAGTGACGGGAGCTATCAATGACATAGAAAAAACTACCATCTTGAAAAGATTGACGGAAACTTTCCAGCTCCTGCAAAGCCTGTACTTTCAAGGTTGAGTTTGATTCATTTTGCGCCCATGCCTGCAACATCGGCGAATCAGATAATTTCCGCGATAACGCGATCTCTTTGAGGATCGGCGCACGGATCCGAGCTTTTTCATACAGCACCTGTTTCTCAGCAAAACGCACACCCAGCGTGCGCGTGATACTGCTACTGACGCTATTAAACGCCAGCAAGGTCAATGCGATTGTGACGATATACGCCATCGCCATCAGCAGCACAAACTTGCCTCGTAAACTACCCAGCAGTAATGGCATCCTTTCCTCGCCGATTAGTAGTTAGTCATT
>RRZU012977860.1_pt1 | contig 19907 bp, 18 predicted proteins | sample 2165561 | NCBI WGS metagenome assembly RRZU01 (sample SAMN10456909, study PRJNA506462) | wastewater metagenome | isolation source: wastewater sludge | place: USA: Moscow, Idaho | reverse complement strand
TCCAGTAAAATGGCAATCCCTGAGGTGTTCAGCCAGACCCTGGGTTTATCCCAGGAGGAGCGGGAACGGAGAAAACAAACGCTCCAGGAGAAAAACCGGAATCGTTTTTCAGCGAAAAACATCAATATTTTTGTAAAAGAATTACTGCAGGAGCGGACTTCGGTGTTGGCCTCGACCCTGCCACTAGACACTCGCCGCGATCTGATCCGGATTATTTTCATCCAGCTTTATGGAAAGGACAAGAAATCAGTTTATCATACAGCATCCACCAAGCAGACCATCACCCGGAATCAGTTCCAGTTTCAGGATTTTCTTATCGAAAGGGGGGATAACTGGTAATGGAAGTTTTAAAGGAAAGTCAGACTCAAAAAGAAAAATTCAGAATCGCCGCTAACAAGCTGTTGAACCACTGTTTTATCATTAAAAAGAAGGATGATACCCGGAACGACTACATCTTCATCGTCCAGAATAAAGCCCTTTTTACCGAGTACTTTGATCTTTTAGGGTATCAGTTGGAAATCAATGAGAATCAGGGAGTGGTCGCTTTGAACAGTGTTTTTGGCACCGGTCGACTACGACTAAAGAAGATTGAGAGCATGATTCTGCTGATCTTACGGTTGCTTTATATTGAAAAGCGAAAAGAACTGAGCTTAAATGACGAGGTGGTGGTAATTACCGACGACATTCATCAAAAATATAATATGCTGAGAATTGAATCAAAACCGATGCTGGATAAAACAACTCTTAGAGATACCATTCGGCTGTTTAAAAAATTTCATCTAGTCGCCAATCTTGACAGTGACGTGAGCCGGTCTGATGCGCGGCTGCAGATTTTTCCATCGATTTTATTTGCCGTGCCCAATGAAAATCTTACCGACTTATATGATGCTATTGTCGAGAAACTGAACAATTATGGGAATGGAGCAAATCAAAATGATGATGAAGAAACTGACCAGGATTAGGCTCATCAACTGGCACTATTTCGTCAATGAGACGATTTTGGTAAATGGTTCTTTTCTGGTCAGTGGTGAAAACACAGCCGGGAAATCGACGATCATGGACGCGATTCAGCTGGTCCTGACCACCAATCACCGGCGCTTTAATACCGCCGCTAATGAGAAAAGTAGCCGTAACCTGAAAGGCTATGTCCGCTGTAAAACTGGGAATGAGGGCAATGCCTATTTGCGAAAAGGCAGTGTGATTTCATATGTGGCACTGGAATTTTTTGAAGAAAAAACAGGCAAGTATTTTACCATCGGCGTCAAAATTGATTCTCGGGATGAGGAAAGCAGCCTTGGTATTAAATGGTTTCGTGAAGAATGTCAGCTTGATGCGCTTTCATTTGTCACCGCCGGCAGGCCGTCAACGACCGAAGAATTCCGGCGGAGAGATCGTAAGGTTCAGCTGATTTCTCAAGTTTATGAAGCTAAAGCCCAGTTTGGGCGGCGGTTAGGTAATCTTGAGGATCGTTTTTTTGATATGATTCCCAAATCCCTGGCCTTTAAACCGATGGATAACGTTAAAGATTTTATCAACAAATTCATTTTGGCTGAAAAAGCTATTGAGGTATCAAGCCTGAGACAGAATATAGCGGCCTTAAAAGAATTTGAAGAACTGATGGCGATGACTCAGGAGAAAATAAAGGATCTCGAAATTATTTTATCACGACATGAGACGATGATACTTCGGGAACGGGATATCAAAATCAATGAAATCCTGATTGACAAGGCCGCAATTGAGGCAAAAAAACAGGAGCTGGATCAGCTCGAAGGCCGTTACCAGAACAATCAGCAAAGGCTGGCCCGGGAACAGCAGGCAGCAGCAGCACTGACGATTGAGATTGATCACGAGCGGGAACGTTTAATCCAGCTTCAGGTGGCTTTGGGACAGAACGAAACAGCGCAGCTGATAGCCTCTTCAAAAAACCAGATCGAGCTGTTGAAAAAAGACCGCGACATTGCTGAAACCGCCAATAAAAAACTCAAAGCGATGCTGGGTCAAATTAACGATGCCCTGAAAGCTTTAAGCGATGAAGGAGTTGTCATTACCACCCGGGAAGCGGTTTTAAATCTGGGTGCTGCTGACGGAACCGTTAAAGACCAAGGCGATACCCTGTTCGCGCTCAAAAAAGCGGTAAAAACACAGGGTGAATCCTATCAGTTGGATCTGGCCCGGAAGAAAGACGAACTGGATGGGTATAAGGCCAGAAAAATTCAGCTGGAAAAAGAAATTGAAGACCTGAAAAATAAAAAACTCACCTTTCCGATGAACACGGTTCGACTCCTTACGGCCATTGAAAAAGCTTTCCGGGAACAGGGGATCCGCAGCACCCCGCGAATCTTCTCTGATTTACTGGAAATCACTGATCCCCGCTGGCAGAATGCGGTGGAAGGCTATTTAAACACCCAGCGGTTTTATATCATTGTCGAACCTCAGCACTATCCCGAAGCCCTTTCGGTCTATAATCGGATTAAAAAAGAAGTTCATACAGTGGGACTGGTCAATACCGGCAAACTGAAGCTCCAGGCCCAGACTGATGTCGATTCGCTGGGCTATGTAGTCACTAGCGACAACCGTTATGCCATGGCTTATAGCCAATTTCTACTGAATCGGGTTATTCGCTGTGAAGATGTTTCGCAGCTCAAGGAGTTTCGGGTCGCCATTACCCCGGATTGCATGCTGTATCAGAATTATGCCGTTAGAAAAATAAATGCTGAGGTTTATCAGACTCCTTTTATCGGCGCCTCTGCCTATGAGATTCAGCTGAAAAACAAAGAAGCCGAGCAGACCGAACTTGCTGCCAGCATCGCAGTTGCCAGACAGCGGCTGACAGTGCTGAATAATTTGGTGGTCAAGCTCAATCTCTGTAAGCTGGATGTCATTGAAGAAAACCTGGAAGTGCCACAAAAGCTCAAGAGTCTTGAAAAAAGCATTGCTCATGAGCGGGAAGCCCTCAAAAAAGCTGAGGCGAATCCAAATTTCATTGAGTTACAGATTCAGGTTCAGTCATCAGAGAAGCGTAATCAAGAAATGGCCCGGGAACACAGCCTGATCCTGGAAACCATTGGTGGAATGAAAGAACAGTTGGAGGCTACGCTGAATCAGATAAAAAGCATCGAAAAAGAAAGCGCAGCTCTGGAGAAGCAGTTTGAATACTCTTGTGAGCAGGAGCCCCAGGCCGCCAAACTGGGGCTTGAAAAGTTCATGGATCAGATCCGCAGCAAAACACCGGCTACCATTGTTGCCAATTTTTCGCCGCATACAGCCGGCCTGGAAAAGAAAAAAAACGAATTGGGTATCGAGATTATGGGGCTTCAATTAAACTACTGCAAAAAATACGAAGGCGATCTGGGTACCGGGCCCGAGCAGATACAGGAATATCGCAATGAATATCACAAACTGGTGTCGGCCGATATCATCCGCTTCGAAGAAGACTTGCAGAAAGCCAAAGACAATTGCCATCTGGAATTTCGGGAATCCTTCCTGGCCCGACTCAAAGAGAATATTGATAATGCCCGGCTGGAGTTTAAAAGCCTCAACGGTGCCTTGAAGGATATCTACTATGGTGAGGATTCCTATTATTTTGAGCTGACACCCAATAAGAAAAAGGAATGCATCTATCAGATGATTACTTCGCCTAAAAATATTGATGGCTTCAATCTCTGGTCTCAGTCCTTTGAAGCGGAATACAAGGAAGAAATGGAAGATCTTTTTGCCAAGCTGACGGCTTACGATGACAAAGGAGAAAAAGTTTTAACTGAGTACACTGATTACCGGAGCTATCTGGACTATGACATCATTGTCAATCAAAAAGATGGTACCAGCCAGCGGTTTTCCAGAATCTATGGGGAAAAGAGCGGCGGTGAAACCCAGACTCCCTACTATGTTGCTATTGCCGCCTCGTTCGTCCAATTATACCAGTTTGGCGATACCATCCGGATCATCATGCTGGATGAGGCTTTTGATAAAATGGATGATAACCGGATCGCTGCCATGATGGACTTTCTCAATACCCAGCAGTTCCAGATCATTCTGGCCACACCACCCGCCAAGCTTGAAGTGATCGGGGAAAAGGTGGATACTATTTTAATGGCGATGCGGGAAGGGACAACCAGTATTGTGGAGGAATATTACCTATGATGGATGTGGTTGAAAAGAAGATTCTGAACAGCCTGCTCGATAAGTATGAAAAAAGCAAAAGTTTTACCGGCGACAACAAGGTCAGACAATCCTTCTGCCTGACGGTGAAAAGCCTGTTTCCCGAATATGAGGATCAATCTGATTTTGAGACCTTTCAAAAGGTCAACGAGGCCATCGATTTTTTGGTTAAGCAGCAGTTAATTACTGCCACCATCAACCGGGCCCGGGTATGTTCCAAAGTTTGTCTTGTCGAGGAGAACCTGGAAGCGATTTATCTTTATCTTAATCGCTTGTCTAAGAGGGCTGTTAATCAGTCGCTGCTGCAGCTGCTGGAAGCTTATGCTGACAGAAATCCGGTGTTGAAATGTTTTTGTCAGGAACAGGCACAGCGAATTCAATCCAATAAACCGGTATCATTTTTTAACGATGACATCAGTGATTTTGAAAATCTGCTGCGGGCGCTGGATGAAGTCATGAAAATTGAGACGGAGACCTTTATCCGGGATTTTTCAGTGCGGGTGTTTCGTGATTCTAAAGTTTTTGAAAGGCTTTCCCAAAGGGTTATCGGTATCCTCTTTGAGTATGGTGATTTTCCAGAGAAGGAGCAAGTGTTAAGCGAACTGAATCTGATCAAGAATCCGACCTATGTTAATTGCAAGGGAGCTGCTGTCATCGAGCTGGCCGGTCAGGCCCTTGATCTGAATCGATTAACAGGTGATCTGGCTATCTCATCAGCAATGTTGGCTGACGTTAACCAGATCACGATAACGGGTAAATCAGTAATGACCATCGAAAACCTGACCAGTTTTCACCGGGTCAATCAGCCGGATACCCTGATGATTTATCTGGGCGGCTTTCATAACCAAATTCGTCGCGATTTCGTCCGAAAAATAGCTGATCACAATCCAGAGGTTTCTTTTTTTCATTTTGGCGATATTGATGCAGGCGGCTTCTATATTTTTGAACATTTGCGACAGCAGACCGGGGTCGATTTCAAGCCCTATCATATGGATCGGGAAACGCTGCTACAATATCGCCGGTACACTAAAAAGCTGACCGAGAATGACCGCAAGCGGCTCAAAAAACTCGTGTGTGGCCGCTTTAAAGACGTTATCGACTATATGCTTGAACATGACTGTAAGCTGGAACAGGAGGCGATTGACTGAAACAGCCAAACTGAATAAGTCAAAAGAAGAAATAAATGTCAAAAGATAAACGAATGATAAACAGCAATAACAAACAGGATCGAAAAATCGAGGTGATAAAAATGTCATATTTTTCGGAATATGAAGATTTAATCCGGGACATTAATGAAGATATTGAGGCGGGTGTAATCACCGCTGACGATTGGATAAAAGTTGTCCGAAAAAGAAAAATAAAAGGAGTGGACTATCGGCCGATTACTGATTATTATTATATCAACAGTCAACCAACAGTAAAATGCCAGGAAATGCCTGTTTATGAAGTGTTACAGGAATTGCTGCTGAGAAACATGATGAGAAAATAAATCAGCGGAAAATTTAGTAACCTTATCAGTAAACAAAAACACAGTCCGTTGCTATTAAAAGCAACGGGCTGTGTTAGCGTATCGATGGCATCACTAATTTAAAAATTTTGATCGGCTAAATGGTGGTTCCAGACAATAAAGCGTATTATCTTCAATCTCTTTGGAGAATTCAGGTCGGTCAGGGTGGCAATTATACACTTTTCGGATCAGGTCATTATAGACCCACTCCAGATTATCCAGTTCTTCGAGCAGGGTGAGGGTATCGGAGATGATCTCAGCGGCCTGGGTATACTCGGGATTTTTTGAAAGTCGTTCATACTCTTTTTTACTGATTACGTCAACCACTTGTGATGTTCGGGATTCAGCTTTATCGGCAGCAAATATTTTAATTCCCTTTTCAAAGCTCTCCTGGGACAGACCATCAAGGTCTTTACAGAGCTCCCTGATTTTTTCAAGCATTTTTTTTGAGATCATAAGGCTCCTCTTTTCGTGTTTTTTTTAATGATAACCATCTTTTAAAGAAACGTCAAGGATAAAACATTGTCATTTTGGCTTTGTTCTTCCTGCAAATAGCACTAAAGAAATCTAAATAGATGTTTTGCCAGGCAGCTAGATAATTTGCAGCTGAACCGAGCAGAGCATCTTTTTTTGGAGATGAAGTATCTTAACAGTCACTTCACCAGAATTACTGGTTTTTATGTTTAGTCAGCAACGTTTACCGCTTAGTCAAATAACAATAACTTAAACATGTAAATACTTACATGATTTTATTGACATCGACAGAAGATCATGTTAAGATTTTATCAAATAGACCGCTTATTGTTGACGTAACCAACAAAAAATTAAAAGGAGAACTGACAATGCAACGTAAATATCCAAATCTTTGTAAACCGATTAAAATTGGTAATGTAACCTTCAGAAACAGAATGTTTGGGGCACCCATGGGAGGTACCGATATTACCGCCGATTGCACCATTGGTCCTAAATCAAAAGCTTTTTATGAACTACGAGCCAAAGGTGGTGCGGCCACCGTAACGGTCAGTGAATGTGTGGTTCATCCCGAAACCGAAGGATCGCACATGTATCATCTTGATCTGCAAACGGTTGATTCTCTGGCCAGCTTTACTTATACAGCCGATGCAATCCGTCGTCATGGGGCCATTCCCAGTGTCGAATTATCTCATTCCGGACAGTATGCCGGAACATATCTGACCGATAAGGATAAAAAAGGCGGACTGGCTCAGTGGGGACCCAGTGCCGGCACCCGTCCTGATGGCCGACCAGTTAAAGAACTGACCCAGGAACTGATCGATGATATTGTTGCTGCTTACGGACGGGTGGCCGGATTGGCGAAACGAGCCGGATTTGAAATGATCATGGTTCATGGCGGTCACGGATGGTTGCTGAACCAGTTCCTTTCACCTTTTTTCAACCACCGCACCGATAAATACGGTGGCCCATTAGAAAACCGGGCACGTCTGGCCTTAGAAGTGCTTGACAGTGTTCGTTCAGCAGTTGGACCAGGTTTCCCGATCGAATTCAGAATGAGCGGCTCGGAATTATTTGAAGGTGGTTATACCCTTGAAGATGGGGTTGAAATCGCCAAAATGGTCGAATCGAAAGTTGATTTATTGCACATTACCGCGGGTACCTATCAAAGCGGCTTCGGCTTGACCCATCCATCGATGTTTGAACCTCATGGCCGAAATGTTTATCTGGCTGCTGAAATCAAAAAACACGTCTCGGTGCCAGTAGCAACCCTGGGCGGACTAAATGACCCGGCGATGATGGAAGAAATTATCGCCTCTGGTCAGGCTGATATTGTTGAAATGGCCCGGGCACTGTTGGCTGATCCCTTCCTGCCACGAAAAGTCATGAGCAACCAGGATGCCGATATTATTAAATGTCTCCGCTGCTTTACCTGTATGGCCGAACGGGCCGTTACATCGACCCGACGTTGTACGGTCAATCCTTTAATTGGTCGGGAAATGGATGGGACTGAAATTATTCCCACTGCCAACCCGGTAAAGGTACTGGTTGCCGGCGGCGGACCAGCTGGACTGGAAGCGGCACTAACAGCGGCTAAACGAGGCCACCAGGTTATTCTTTGTGAAAAAGGCGATACTTTGGGTGGAATCCTCAAAGGCGAACAGGCGATCCCATTTAAATATGAAATGTACGAGTTGGGTGTTACCCTGGAAAAACTGGCTAGAGATGCCGGCGTTGAGATTCGACTAAATACACCGGTAACCAAAGAGTATGTTGATCAGGAAAATGTTGATGCCTTGATTGTGGCAGTTGGTTCGGAACCGATCGTGCCAGCCATTCCAGGTTTGGATGGAGACAACGTGATTGTTGTTAACGACTATTACAAGAAAAAAGACCAGGTCGGGGAGACCGTGGTTGTTTTAGGCGGCGGTTTGGCCGGTTGTGAAGCGGCTATCCATTTTGCTAGAGAAGGTAAGCCTGTTCATCTGGTGGAAATGAGACAGGAATTGGCAATAGACGCCAATCTTCGTCATCGACCGCTGATGATGAATGAAATCGAAAAATGCAACATCACTGTTCATACCGAATTAAAAGGACTAAAAGTTACTGATCAGGGCGTTGTTTGTGAAGATGCTGATGGTAAGGAAGTGCTGGTTCCCGGAACAACCGTGATCTGTGCGCTGGGTCAAAAGCCGCTTCGCAATATTGCTGAAACCCTGGTTGACTGCGCCCCTTATGTTATCGAAATTGGCGATTGCGTGAAAGCATCCACCATCACAACCGCAATTTATCAGGGCTACCACGCAGCACTGGATATCTAATCCGGACCAGCAACGAGAAAAAATTAAGCAAATAAAAAAATCAAACTCAAATAAAATGAAACTGTATCTGATGTTAACAAAAAACCGCTATTTGGCGGTTTTTTGTTTTTTGGAATAAGATAGCAGTTGCCATCCAAGAAAGATGGAATAATCCATCGACATTATTCTTAGGTTGTGATATCTTAATCATATCCAATTATGTAAATGACTAAACGATGAAAGACAGAATAACAGTTGTGTTAAGGAACACTGCCAATCTCAAACGTACATCAAATTACATTAGTTCCGTTTAAATTGGTCCTGCTTGGTACCAATAGTATTAAAACCGATAATGGTTTTGCTGTTAAAGTTGAAGGTGATATGAATGCCAGCGGGACGGGCACGCTGATTGCCGAAGGACAGGCCACCCCTGATATAATGGGGGGCGGCATCAACGTGGTGGGGAATCTGGTGATTGATAGTGGGACCTATGATATTGCAGCAGTCGGATATGAAAAATCCAGCTCGGCGGTTGGAATCCTGACCGGCGACAATGCTGAAGTTACGACAATGGGTAATCTCACCATCAACGGTGGAAACATCGATGTGACCGCTTATAATAGCGATTATGCCGGGGCCTTTGGTTTATTTGCGTTTGGCGACCTGGTTGTCAATGGCGGAACGATTAAGGCTTTCACTGATAGTCCAACTAGTTACAGTCGTGGTATCGGAGCCTATGATAAACTGATATTTAATGGCGGTTATACCGTCGTCGAGTCGATTGCTGATCATGGTGATGCTGGCGCGTTGTTCTCCTATAATAAGATTATAATAAATAACGGTATTCTTGATTTATGCACATCCGGAGCCGTCGCCAAGGCGCTTGTGGCCGAAGGGGGCATTGATATTAGTGCAATTTATGGGGATATTGACCGTGATGCGGCCTGTTTATATCTTGAACCGCTTTCGACGCAAGCATATAAAAAACATCATGTCAGTTCTGCCAATCCCAAAACCGGGGTGGCTGCCACTGCATCAGAAGCTACCGTAGCGGGAGCAGCCCTGATCATGCTGATCGGATTTGCTTGGGTGGTAAGCAAACGCAGGGCACAGGCCTGAAGTTTTGCGGTGAGATGACAGAATCTACAATTATGATAAGCGATCAAGTGACCGAATTTTGACTTTGTCAGGATGAAATTTGCCCTCAAATATGGTATGATCATTTATGCAACAGTTAAACGGAGACGTTATTATTAAATGAAAGGATCTCGTGTCAGCAGTTTCAGATTTATTTTGATCAACTGATACGATGTGAAAATGATGGTTACTTATATTCACGAAACCGAACTGCATAAGGGTATTGAGGCGGCAATGAAGGCTTTGAATCAGGCCGATATCGTTATCGGGAAAAATCAGGATCGGGAAGACAGTTTAAAAGAAATTCACCTGCTGATGGATATCGACAGCGTGCAGGATATAAAAATTACCATGGCGATGCCAACCGGGCTGGAAACTCTGGTGGACTATGTCCTGGAAATTGTTGAAGGTACCAAGGATTTTGAAAAGGACATGTATGGTTATACCTATCATGATCTGTTTTCCAAAAACATTGATTTTGTGATCAATAGACTGAGAGAAGATCCAGGAACCAGACAAGCGACACTTCATGTCGCCAATCAGGAGGCCGCCAGACTAAATCATCCACCCTGCCTGCAGCTCATTCATTACACCGTTAAGGACGGCAAATTAAATACTGACGTGGTATTTAGAAGTAATGATGGGGTTAAGGCTGTCGCTATGAATATTTTCGCCCTGATCGAACTGTCAAGAATGATTGCTCGAGAAGCCGGGATCAACGAACTGGGTTCCTATACCCATCATGCCCTGAGTTTTCATGCCTACAGCCGGGATTGGAAAGCCCTGGAAGGCTATTGCAAATCTTTTGATGACCGCGATTGCACCATCGATTATGAAGATTATCTGGAAGCCTATCAAGACTATGCGGACGAATGCCGAGAAAAAAGCATTGAATTGAAAAAGGCTCAGGATAAAAAGCGTCATTAATACAGTTGAAAAATACAATATCGAAAAAGCCCTTAACGAGTCAATGACTGGTTAAGGGCTTTTTATAACTACGCGGGACGGGTAGATCAGCGCCGGTACTTTGATAGTTCGCATTGAACGCCGTTGGTCGTCACGGCCAAAAGCAATTCCAGAAACTGATCCGTCGGCAGGTCTTTATCATTGGCATACCATTTGGCAATCATACTGAGCATTGCGGCACTCTGGTATTCCATTAAATAGCTTACTTCCAGCAGTTCCAGGGGGGACAGTTTTTTATACATCGACAGCACCGTCGGGGTGAGTTTCTTCAAGACCTTTTGCCTGAAGTGGGGATCGCCGTTTTCTCCCAGTAAAACCGGGAGATAGGTTTTGTTTTTTTCAAAAAATTCAAGAATTGATTTTAAAAATGAAGGCACCACCATTGTGGTGACCACTCATGTCATGGATGAGGTTACCCAATGTGATGACGCCGGCTTACTTCGCAATGGTCATATCATTGCCCGGGATACGGTTAAAAACTTAATCGCCCAGACCCCTGATGGTAATATTGAAGAATTATATTTCATTGACAATCAGTCAGAAGCGGAGGCACCATTATGTTAAGTATTGTCAAACGGATTCTGGGTCAAATGAAAAACGATAAGCGATCACTGGGGCTACTCTTATTTGCACCGCTGCTGGTTTTAACGCTGCTATTTTTTATTCTCAGCGATTCCAGCTATGTGCCGAAGCTGGCCGTTTATGATATGAACGAAAAATTTGTCGCAGAGCTTGAGAACCATGCCACGGTTAGTGAAGAAACAGAAAAACCCGAGGTCGCAGATTATCTGGAGGCTAATGGCATCGATGCGCTGATCTGGTCCGACAGCGAAGGGACACACATTGAATTACTGGAGAAAAATTCCAAATCCGCCGCCGCTCTGGAAGCCATTCAGGATACCAATAAAGCTTTGCAGCCAACCCAAAATGAGTTGATTATTGATTATGTCTATGAATCAGCGGGGGATAATCAGCTCGATTCGCTCTCCTTTGTTTTTCTGGGCGTGATCTCATTTTTCTTTGTCTTTATTCTTTCGGGGATGTCATTTGTCCGGGAGCGTTTTGGACAGACCCTGGAACGGATGCTGATGACCCCGATCAGACGGATCGATGTCATCGGCGGTTATACCCTGGGCTATGGTTTGCTGGCTGCAGTTCAAAGTGTGGTGATTATCTTGTACGCTGTTTATGTGCTGCAGCTTCAGGTGGAAGGATCGGTAGCCTTGTGTACCTTAGTCATGATCCTGATGGCATTTTCGGCAGTTTCGGTGGGCGCGCTGGTATCGATCTTTGCCAACAATGAATTACAATTGGTTCAGTTTATTCCGGTAATCATCATTCCGCAGATCTTTTTTTCCGGACTGATCCCGATTGATACCATTCCCTTTGGGCTGGGAAACCTGTGTTACCTCACGCCAATTTATTATGGCTGTACAGCCCTGGAAATGATTATGATTCAAGGTAAGGGGGTTGTCGAGATATGGCCCTGGTTAGTGGGATCGGTCGTCTTTATTGGGGTGCTGTTTTTAGCAAATGTGACCGCCTTAAAGAAATACCGCCGGCTCTAAACTTGTGATGGCGTATCAAACCTGACTTTGATACGCTTTTTTGATGGGAGTGTTAGATTTAGTTCACAACCATCCTGATTTTATGATATCATTCACTTGTAGTATTATAAAAAAGCATCATATAACAGTCCAAAATAAAATCAGAAAGAAGAATAATATGTTAACTCAGGAATACATTGAAGCACAAACGATTATGAATCAGGCCCAAAAAGATCTGGAAACCATTTTTGACCAGGTTAAACCGCAAACACCGGAAGATCAGGAAGCCCATAACAGCTTATTGAAACTGATTGATCAATTAAAAAGCATGGATGCTTATTACAATCATTTAAAAACAGCTAAAATCGAAGCCTTGTCTCCAAATGAAAAGCTGTTTGTCAACCTTATCAAGAAAAACAAAGAAAACTTAAAATAAACGTCACTTAAAGAGTAAAAATCTGAAATGATTGACAAAGACACAGAGCCGCCGACCCAAAATGGTGCCGGTGGCTCTGTGCGTTATGAAATTTATAGACCATTAACAATATTTATCGGGGTATCACCTTTTGAAATGGCCAGAATATTTGCCCAGACCGTTTTATGCATTTTCTCAAAGGCCGGTTTGGTCGTTCCACCAATATGGGGGCTGAACAGCAGCTTATAATGACAGTTTTCCGGCAGATTAAGCAGCGGATTATCCAACAATACCGGTTCCGGGTACAGCGTATCGAGCCCAGCTCCGGCGATCTGTCCAGCAGCTAAGGCGGAGACCAGATCTTCTTGAACGACCAGCTCGCCCCGGGCTGTGTTGATCAGCAGGGCGGACGGTTTCATCAGAGACAGTAGTTTGGCATTGATCAGGCCGGTGGTTTCCGGGGTTACCGGTAAATGGAGGCTGATGATATCGCACTGCTTGCAAAGTTCTTCCAAAGGCAAATAGACAAGCCCTAATTCATTTTCAGCTTCAATTTTTCGGGAACGGTTAAAATAGCTGAGCTGCGAGCCAAATGGCTGCAAACGTCTGGCCGTCTCAAGGGCGATGGAACCCATACCGACCAGTCCCACATGACAAGAGCCCAGTTCCGGAATACCATCGAGAATAAACGAACCTTTAGCCTCGATCTGCCGGCCGCTGCGCACCATCTGATCGCCTTCCAGGAGTCGCCGTTGCAGGCCCAGCATCAGTAGAATTGTTTGCTCTGCCACCGCAGCAGAGTTGGCGGCGTTATTGTTACAGACATAGATGTTTTTTTCTTTTGCGGCCTGAATGTCAATTTTATTATAGCCCACCCCTTCAGAATGAATCAGTTTGAGATTAGGCATATTATCAATCAGGGTTTTGCTGATTTCCCGGACGGCATCCGCAAAAATAAAATCAGCATCGCCAGCGGCACATAGTATCGCATCATCACCGTTTAATTTTTCACCAAAAATAAGTTCCCAGTCTTTCGGGATGTCAGATAAATCAGAAAATTTTTCCACACGTTTGGTTGATGTTAGAATCAGGATCTTGGTCACAGGGGTACCTCCGTTAACTTAGTTGTTACCATTATATTATGGCAGCGAATTAAGTACAACTAAATATATCTATCATCGTAATTTGGTAACAAAAATTGGGACTATATCATTCCAAGCTTGGATCAGGTAGATCGACTGGTCTCATTTATTATCGGGATGTCAATTTTTTTATCCATTTTACGATTTATTTTTTTTATGGTATAATTTAATTACAATAGCCGTGGGCAGAGGCAATCTGATTCCGATTCGGGGGGCGAGAAGAGATGATCGTACCAGACTGTTGTGGTCATATAGAATAGGAGAAAAAATGATTGAACTATTAAAAGCAGCGGTTATCCATAAAACCTTTGGTGCCGGAAAGATTAAAGCAGTAGAAAATGGTCATGTCGTCATAACATTTGGAGCGAGTGATTCAGAGGAACCTACTGAAAAGAAATTTGTCTACCCGGATGCCTTTAAAAACTTTTTAAAAATTAGTGATCCAACAATTGCAGAGCATGTAGCTGGTTTGATAAAAATCAATGATGCCGAAGAAGATAGACGTCGGGAATTGGATGAACAGGAAAAGCGTGAAAAAAGAGTGGCCTACATAAAGGCACTGGAAGAAGCGAAGAAAAAGCTGCCTGTTAAAGCCAAGACAAAAAAAACCAACTCACGACAGAACATTGCCTTTAAACTGAATTATTGCGATGGCGGATCCCCGGAAAAAATCGGATTTAGCGGGATTTGTAGTGACGCAATAATTCGGAACAATATCGAAAAAGAGAAACGGGTCTGGTGTGGCAGCAACGAATGTCTTTGTTCTCAATATCTCAGTGGGGCAATCGATCGTACCGCCCTGGACGATTCTTTGACGAATGGTAATTTTGTCTGTTATGAAAGTCAGTTGTTAGAAAGCTGGAAAGTCCTGGCTGGTGAAGATGGAGACGGTAAGAAAAGAAAGATTAAGAGTGCCCGGCGCAATAGTCTGGCAGTCCTCACGACCCGACTACCAAATACGAAGGAAGTGGAACGGATCATTTTTGGGGTGTTTTTGATAGATGATGTGTTGGAAGGGAATGATCAGGAGTCAGGCTATGTCTCAAACCAATCGACCGACCGAATCACTTTGACACTGGAAGAAGCCAAAAACATGCAATTCTGGAATTATCATGCCAATGAAACGGGAAAAGTAAATGCCAAATGGGGCTCAGGTTTGTTCCGTTATATGGATGATAACCAGGCCGTGGCATTACTACAGGATTTAATAAAGATTAAGCAAAATACACCAGATGACCAATTAGCAAGGGGTCTACTGGAGGCATATTGTCGGAACAATCATATTGAATTAAATAAAGTTTACTAAATGATAAACAAAAAAAACAACGACGCAAACATCGTTGTTTTTTTTGTTTAAATCGATTTGAATTTTATTGCCTTCATTTGGGTATCAAAATAGAAATCACCGGCGGATGAAACCATTTCTGACCAGTCTAGAAACTTACTGTTTTGCTGAACCCAGACATCCATCGCCGAAACCGGAATCAGCTCAAAATCCTGCTGAGTGGCAACAGCAAACCCGGCTGATTGTAAAAAATCATCAAGACAGGAGTAAACAGTATACTTTTTCATAAATGCGGGGGTTAAGTAGTTTTTAATCAAATCAAGATCGTCTTGAATACCGATCACCGAACCGTCATCTTTTGGCAGAACTGAATGGCCAGATTGAGTTTCAAGGGTTTTCATTAGCTACCTCCTGGAAATTTGGTATGGTTAACGTTATTTTAGTATCTTTATCATATATTGTTTTAGCTGGTGTGACAAGAAAAATTCTTATTTTCGAAAAGATTACGCATTTCGACAGCTTTTTACCATTAATGTGAACACATATATGTCGATATTTTAATATGACCAAAAACAATCTGATTCATTATACTTATCAAGGGGAAAACGAATTATCGAGATCGTTCCGATTGAGGGAATCAACTGGTTGCTGGAGCTTGGAGACTACAAATGTACGGTTAATGCCAACGTCACCAATTAAGAAATATTCTGGTGACGTTTTGTTGACGTTAACGGGAAGGCTTTTTGTTTTGGGTAAAATTGCTTAGATTTCGAGCGCAACCTCACCAAGGCTGGTAAAGGTGTCGGCTTTGGCAATGGCGGTACTAAACACAGTATGATTGCCAGTATTATCATAAGCATAGACATGGACATTGTAGTCACCAAGCTCGGTGTTGTGATCACTGTAGGGAATAAAACAGCTGGCCACGTTGCCGTCAACGGTTCCTTCATGCCAGATTAAATCATCCTGGCCGCCGTTTTCGGTCCAGGTCGGAAAGAATACGCGTCCTACACCGCTTAAATCATCAGAAACCAGAGCGGTGACCTTAATTCCTTCACCTTCATAGTCGGTGACCAGCACGTCCGATAATCCCGGGGCCGTTATATCTGATTTGGCATCAATGTAATCGCCGATGTAGATATAACCCTGGAAACCACCCACTGAGGTGGCATCCTCGGCACCGATAGTGTAGCTGTAGTTTTGGAAGTAGACGCCACTATAGGTAGATTCTGAAAGAGTGACGGTGTTGCCGTTAATCGCTTCGACAATGGCTACGTGCCCGTCAGAACTGCCACCCCAACAGATAACAGCGCCAAGTTTGGGTGTGGATCCTGAGGGATAATAGCCAGTGCTTTGATTATAGGCCCACCAGGAATTAGCATTACCCATAGCTAAGTTCGGAGTAGTTCCCAAAATTTCATAAGCCCGACCGAAGGCATAGGCGGTACAATTTGGTAAGCCGTAGCCACCCTGTGAATAAGGGTTATCGGCAAAGTAATAAGCATTATCTGAGCCTGGTGCCGTAGTTCGCGCGGTAAACAAATTTGCCAGGGGTGCTGTTTCTCCGGCCGTTTCAACCGCCTGAGCGATTTGATTCAAATCCACTTGGACTTCTTCTGCCATAACAGCGCTCGGCGCCATGCCCAGGCATAAAACAAAGGCAAGACTTACACATGCGCTTTTTATTAAGTTTTTCTTCATTTGACCTCCAATGTCAAAACATGATGGTGTCACGGTATTGTGTGTGACTTAAATGCATCATTGATTGTTGCAATTTATTTACAAATTGGCAATGCGTATAATACAATAGTCGCGGAAATTTTGCAAGTTTCTGGTTAAACACATTTAAGAAAACTTCTCAGTAGGGTTGCGGCCAAAATTTTAAAGTCAAAGAAAATGGCATTAGAAAAGGGAATGCCTAAAAAGACTGTAAGGTCGAGTGGATATTATGGCAAAAATAATTAGAAAAAATGATTAATTTTGATTTAAGTTAAAATGAAATAACTTGTCAATAAGTAAAAATGAGAGTCAAGAATGAGTCATGATTGCGTTTTCTTTTTTAATTAAATGCTATTCATTTTCCAATAAATCTAAGTAAAAATATTCGGTTTTTCAGAAAAGTTGCCCATTAACGAGCCAAGCAGACCGATTAAAAGCATCTAAGGCAATAAAAAAACGATACGGTAGACGAGTAGCGAATAATAAATAATTATTCAATTTTGAAAAAAGGTTCAATCGCTTCAAAAAAGTGAAAGGATGGTATTATCGATATAAAAAACTGCAATAGATATTTCGAAATAAGAACAAATAGTATAAAAGTCTGGGTCTTTCAGTTGCGAATTAGTGATAAGGTCTTCCCGCGGGATTAAATAAAGTGTATAATAGTTAAGTTGTGAACGAAGGCTTACGCGGTACTTTCGTGAAGCTTAAATAGTTGTAAAACGAAAGGATATGAATGGAAAAATTAACATCACCAAGGGTCATTGAATCATTGTTAAAAAAATACGATCTTCACTTTAATAAGCGATTTGGACAGAATTTTTTAATCGATGAAAATATTGTTCAAAAGATTGTAAAAGCCGGAGACGTGAGTGAAAGCGATCTGGTGCTGGAAATCGGCCCGGGGATTGGAACCATGACCCAGGCACTAAGTGACCATGCCGGCAAAGTCATTACGGTTGAAATAGATAAAAAATTGATCCCAGTGCTTGATGAGACTCTGAATGAATGTGACAATGTCGAAATTGTCCAGGGCGATATTTTAAAAACTGATGTCAAGGCGATACTGGAAGATCATCTTGGCAAGATGCCCCTTAAAATTGTGGCTAACTTACCCTATTATATCACTACCCCCATTATTATGGGCTTTCTGGAATCTGATCTGCCGATTGAGAGCATGACCTTCTTGATCCAAAAAGAGGTTGGTGAGCGTCTGTGTGGGGTTCCCGGTACCAAGGCTTATGGATCGCTGAGTATTGTGGCGCAATTTTATGCTGATATTTCGATTGATTTTGATGTGCCATCCCATGTATTTATCCCCAAACCTAAGGTTGACTCCATTGTTGTTACGCTAAAAAAACTGAAAACACCCAAAATTGAATTGGAAAATAAGGAGTTGTTTTTAGCGATTGTCAAAGCCAGTTTTCTGAATCGCAGAAAAACCCTGATCAATGGGTTGACCATGAATACCTCCTTTGACAAAGCGGTTTTACTGGAGGTTCTGGAGGTCTGCCAGATCGCGCCGGGGATTAGGGGGGAGACCCTCACCGGATCAGATTTTGGCCGAATCGCTAATGAACTGAACAAGCGGGTTGACGTATTGGTTGAACCCATCGTTTAGCAGGAATAATTTGTTTTAAGGAGAAAAAAATGATTGAATTAAAGGATGTAACCCTTAAATATTCAAGCACCAAAGGGATTTTCAACTTAAATTTTAATGTTGAAAAAGGGGAGGCTTTTGGCTACGTAGGACCTAACGATGCCGGTAAAACAACTACCATCCGGATGCTGATGGGATTGATCCGGGCGGGACGGGGCAGTGCCACCATCGATGGATTAAACTGTTTTTCCCGGGCGGCTTCAATTCAGAAAAATCTTGGTTATGTACCTGAAGACGTGGTTCTTTTTGAAAATATGCGGGTCAAAGAATACCTCAATTTTATCACTCAGATGCGAGGAATATTCGGCCAAAAAGATAGTAAGCTCCGGGATTCGCTGATTGAACGATTTGAGGTGGAGACCCGGGGAAAAATTGAAAATATGTCAAATGGCATGAAAAAAAGACTGGCTATTGTTACTGCACTGATGCATGATCCTCAAACCCTGGTGCTGGATGAACCGACCAGCGGATTGGATCCGCTGATGCAGTCCCGGTTTTTAGACCTGATTCTGGAAGAAAAACGGCGGGGTAAAACAGTGCTGCTATCAACCCATAAATTTGAAGAAGTGGAACGAACTTGTGATCGGGTCGGGGTTCTTAAAGAAGGCCATTTGGTCGAAAACATGGATATTGTTAGCCTTCGGGCCGAAGAAACCAAGGCCTATCTGGTCAAATTTGCGGCACCACCTAATCTGGAACAAATTAAAAAATATGGATTCGGATACCTGCAGTTTTCACAAAGCGACTACGAAATATTTTCACCGGGTGATCGGATTGATGTGCTGATGAAGGTTCTGTCCCATGAACAGGTACTGGTATTTAATTCAAAAAATCAGTCATTGGAAGAAATTTTTCAAAAACATTATCAGAAGGAAATCATCCCCAAAACGATTAAAAAAGAAGTAAAAAATAATGATGATAATACTAAAGAAGAAAAATTTAATGAAGTAAAAGAAAGTGGGAAAAAACCGAAATTGTTTCAAAAAAAAGAAATGAAGAGTAGAGTCCTACCCAATCAGGAAGAGAAAGCCAGTGAGGTGAAAAAAGCATGAGCATTCCATTGTTTCTGAAAAATATAAAAAACAATACCCTGCTGTTACTGGTTTTTGTCGCTCTGATGTCTATTTATCTGGCAGTTATTATCTATATCTATGATCCCAGTGGCGTTGGGGCAATGGTGGATATGATGTCCATTTTACCGACTGCGTTGGTCAATGCCATGGGCTTCGGCACCATTGATAGCGGTCTGACCGGATTCATTGCCAGTCTGTTCTACGGTTTTCTGATTTATCTGTTTCCCATGGTTTACTGTATTATTCTGGCTAACCGGCTAGTGGCTAAGTGGGTTTATGAAGGGTCATTTACCAGTTTGCTGTGTACCCCAAACAGCCGAATTAAAATCATTGTGACCCAGGGTATTTATCTACTGGCGTCAATTGCAGTATTATTCACTGTGCTTTTTTTAGTCGGCTATGGAATGAGTGAACAGTTTTTTCCGGGAATGCTGGAAGTTAAAGTATTTTTGAAATTAAATTTAGGCGCCTGTCTGATGACCATGACCATCGGCATGTTCTGTTTTTTCTTTTCCTGTTTATTTAAC
>RRZU011783493.1_pt1 | contig 19912 bp, 12 predicted proteins | sample 2165561 | NCBI WGS metagenome assembly RRZU01 (sample SAMN10456909, study PRJNA506462) | wastewater metagenome | isolation source: wastewater sludge | place: USA: Moscow, Idaho | reverse complement strand
CCAACAAACGAGCAATATCGTTGTGAAAACTTAGCAGATAAGGGTGTTGGTTACGGAATGGAAAGCCACATTGTAGATGGAAACAATTTATTAGAAGTGGTGCATTTGATTTCGGAATTAAAAGCCTCTATGGTAGAAAATCCACGTCCAGTGTTGTTGGAGTTCAAAACGTTTAGAATGCGTGGACATGAAGAGGCGAGTGGTACGAAATACGTTCCTCAAGAATTGATGGACATGTGGGCAGTGAAAGACCCAGTTAAAAATTATAGAAATTACTTAAAAGCTACAGCGGTTTTATCAGATGAAGAAGATGACGCTATTAGAGCTGAAATTAAGAAAGAAATCGATACGGATTGGGCGAAAGTTCAAGAAGAACCAGAAATTGTAGCTTCATTAGAAGAGGAGTTAGGTGATGTTTATAAACCTTACGAATTTGAAGCATTTAATCCATCTTCGGAAGTTGAAAATATTCGTGTGATTGATGCTATTTCGAATGGTTTACGTCAGTCGATGGAACGTCATGAGAATTTGGTAATTATGGGACAAGACATCGCCGAATACGGTGGAGCTTTCAAAATTACCGACGGATTTGTAGCACAATTTGGAAAAGAAAGAGTAAGAAATACACCAATCTGTGAAAGTGCTGTCGTTTCAGCGGCTAACGGATTGTCTATAAACGGATTTAAAGCGGTAATGGAAATGCAATTTGCGGATTTCGTTTCTACTGGTTTTAATCCAATTGTAAACTTACTGGCAAAACAACATTACAGATGGCAAGAAAAGTCGGATGTAGTGGTGCGTATGCCTTGTGGTGGTGGTACTCAAGCAGGACCTTTCCATTCACAAACTAATGAAGCTTGGTTTACCAAAACACCAGGATTGAAAGTAGTTTATCCAGCATTTCCTTATGATGCAAAAGGGTTATTGAATACGGCTATTAACGATCCAAATCCAGTATTATTCTTCGAACACAAGCAATTGTATAGAAGTGTGTACTAAGATGTACCAAAAGATTACTACACATTACCTTTCGGAAAAGCGTCATTGATTAAAGAAGGAACAGATGTTACGATCATTTCATTTGGAGCAGGCGTTCATTGGGCTTTAGAAACGTTAGCAAAAAATCCAGAAATTAAAGCAGATTTATTAGATTTAAGAACGTTACAACCAATGGATTGGGATGCAATATACGCTTCAGTTAAGAAAACGAATAAAGTAATCATTTTACAAGAAGATACTTTGTTTGGTGGTGTTGCCAGCGATATTTCAGCAATGATTATGGAAAACTGTTTTGAACATTTAGATGCTCCAGTAAGAAGAGTTGGAAGTTTAGAATCAGCTATTCCGTTTATGAAATCGTTAGAGGATCAATATTTACCAAAAGGTAGATTTGAAACCGAATTAAAGGAATTATTAGCTTATTAATTCATCATCATAAATAATTTAAAAGACACTTTCGGGTGTCTTTTTTTATTTTGGTTTGCATACACTATCCATACTTTATCTATACACTATCTATGGAGTATGTACGGAGTATCTACCTAGTATCTACCTATTACTTTATGAAAGAAAAGAAATTTTTAGAGTTCCGGGCTTCTTTCATATCGTTTTAATGATTTTTCTAAAATACTTTTCATTCGTAATCGTAAACGTTCAGGTTTTAGGACTTCTAAGCCATCTCCGAAACCTAGAAGAATGCGCTCCATTTCGTAGTTTTCGATTAGAAAGAGATTGATGATAATACTGCCGTCTTCGTTTTCTTTTAGCAATCTTTGGGAACGGTGGAGTGGCTTGGTTAGTACATAAGGTGCGTTGTATTGATCTATCCAAAGTTGAATAGGTTTTGGCTGTAAGCCTGAATTTACAGTAACACCAATTACATTTTTATAATAGTTCTCTGGATTAAAAGGTTGCTCCAAAAATGGCATTTGAAAATCGTAATCAATTTTAATAATACGGTCTAAGGCTAAATTAGCGATGGGTTGACTGACTTTTTTTCGACCCACTACAAACCAACGATTATTGAATTCTTTTAAAATGAAGGGATGAAAGTGAAATTGATTTTCTTCTTTGGATTTGAATGACTTATAGGTAATTACTAAAACTATTTTTTTAACTATCGCTTGATAAATTTCATCTAAAAAATGCAAGCCTTTTAGACTCTCATTTTTGTCCAAATGAATTACGGGTTGGGTATGTGATTTTTCGGCATAGATTTTATCTTCTAAGCGTTGCAGAATGTCTGAAACATCATTGAATAAAGAAAAATCTTTGAATTGCTTCAACATAGAAACCGTTTCACTTAGGACATTAATATCGGTTTCGGTTAAGGGAATATCGGTAATGGAGAAATCTTCTTCGGCATAATGGTAATACTTTTTATCATAGACTTCAATTGGGGCATTGTAGCCCAACTTTTCGCTGCGCATCATCTGAATATCCAATTGAATGGTACGTTTGCTTACGGGGTTTTCTTTGCCTTCGTATTCGTACAAAGCTTCGCTACAAGCGTTCATTAAATCTTCTAAGGTCCATTGACGGTAGTTGTTTTGCAAACATTTGTCGATGGTTTTGTAGCGGATAAGTGCGTTTTTGTTTTGGGCCATTTTTTTTGTTTCAAGTTTCAGGTTTCAAGTTTTTGGAACGCGGATGACGCGGGTTCTTCGAAACGCTGATGGTTACGGATTTTTTTTTTGGAACACAGATTGGAGAAATCTAAATAATCTTTTATGAACTTTATTCAACATATTCTAAATTTCATTTTTCTTATATGACTTATATGTTAAAAATTCAATTTTCAAGTTCTTGAATTTCTCGAATTATATTTTCTCTTGCTTTAGCTTCAAAAAGTGTTCTGAATTCTTGGGTTTGATAGATGTTTTTATTTGCTAAGAAAAGTTCTAAAGCCTTTTTTCTGCCAGGATTGTAGAGAAAATCGGGATATATGTTGTATTCTTTTCTAATTTGCTGGCAATAGATTTTATAATCTTCCCAATCTTTAGAAAGAATTTTCAAATCAAAATCGATTAACCAGTTGCTATCTTCGTTTTCGTTGTGTTGGTGCAATTGTGTAGCGAGAATATGGTCAAAAACCTTTTGTTTGTTGAGTTGATGATTTGATTTTAATAGTGCAATTGCGTATTCAGCGCTTTTTAACTCGTTGTCTTTTCTCGTGACTTTGTAAACGTAATCGTGGTAAAAAATACTAAACAATACTTCCTTTGGCTGTTGTAGTTGCTCTTTGTATTTCGTGAACCAAAACACCATTTCTTCCAAATGCGTCAGATTGTGATAGTATCTTGATTTTTTGGAATACGCTTTCTCTAAATCCAACCATAAAGTATTGATTTCATTGAGAGTAAAGCCTATTTCAAGCAATAGGTTTTTATATATTTCTTTGAGATTCATAATCAGAATTTATTCAAAAATACAATTCTTTTTTTACTGCGCAAAATAATTGCGTAGAACTGTAAAACCTTTGCTTCATCAAACAAAGGGTAGTTAGCCTGATGTATCGTTGGACATGCATCAGGCTCTCGAAAGCAAAAAAATCAAATAAAAAATATAAATTTAACGTCATGGAAACTAAAATTAACGGAACCGATTTATTAGCCTTAGGATATCCAGAGGGATCTTTAATAGGTGTAGCTTTGAAAGCTAATGCCAAAAGAACAGGATTTACTAAAGAGGAAATGTTATCTAATTATGCCTTGGTATTAGAAAATCCTGAAGCATTTTTAGAACATAAAATCTTTGGAAAATTAGCACAAGCCATTATTGAAAAAGCCAATGAAAAACCAGAAGATTTCATTGCTTTAAATCCAAATCCAGCTGATTTTGCTTTGTATGGTGCGGATAAAATTGAAGAAGGCGCTATTAAACAAATGCAAGTTGCTATGCAGTTACCCGTAACTGTGGCTGGCGCTTTAATGCCTGATGCTCATCAAGGTTATGGATTGCCAATTGGTGGGGTTTTAGCTACCAATAATGCGGTGATTCCGTTTGGTGTGGGTGTGGATATTGGATGTAGAATGGCTTTGTCGATTTATGATATTCCGGAGTTATTTTATTATGAAAATGAAGCAAAATTCAAAAGAGAATTGGTTGCCCATTCTAAATTTGGAGCGGGACACGGTTTTCACGGACAATACAAATCGAATCATGAAGTTTTGGATAGAAACGAGTTTGCGGAACACACTTTTATTAAAAACTTAAAAGACAAGGCTTGGTCGCAATTGGGTTCTTCTGGTGGTGGAAATCACTTTGTGGAATTTGGTATTATAGAATTTGCAACCGATGATGTTGCATTAAACATTCCGAAAGGAAAATATGTGGCTTTGTTGACGCATTCAGGTTCAAGAGGATTTGGAGCTACCATTGCTGGACATTATACTAAAATTGCAAAAGAAACTTGTAAACTTCCAGAAGTAGCCAGAAACTTAGCCTATTTGGATTTAAGTTCTGATTTGGGTCAAGAATATTGGATTGCGATGAATTTGGCAGGAGATTACGCTTCGGCATGTCATGAAATTATTCATACCAAAATGGAGAAAGCGTTGGGAGCAACTGTTTTAGCCAAAGTAGAGAACCATCATAATTTTGCTTGGAAAGAAACCTACAATGGTGAAGAAGTGATTGTGCATAGAAAAGGAGCTACTCCTGCAGCAAAAGGCGTAATGGGAATTATCCCAGGAAGTATGACGGCACCTGGATTTTTAGTGCGAGGAAAAGGCGAAGAAAACGCTATCAACTCTGCTTCGCATGGTGCTGGAAGACAAATGAGTAGAACCCAAGCCATTAAAACCATTACGAAAAACGAAATGCAAGCCATTTTAAAAGATCATGGTGTAACGCTTATTGGTGCAGGAAAAGACGAAGCGCCAATGGCTTATAAAGATATTCATCAAGTTATGGCTGCCCAAGAAGATTTGGTAGATGTAGTTGCCAAGTTTACGCCAAAAATGGTACGAATGGCGGATGATGGGAGTAGAGAGGATTAATTCTATTAAGTGTTAATAACTTAGCCACAAATTGTAAGTAAAATTATCGATTTGTGGCTTTGTTTTTATTAAATTTGAAATAACAGTTATGAAAAAAAATATACAAAATAAACTCAAACAAATTGAACTTGAAAAAGGAGTTGAAATCTTGTATGCGGTAGAATCTGGGAGTAGAGCTTGGGGATTTGCATCGCCGGATAGCGATTATGACATCCGTTTTATTTACAAGCATGATTTGGATTATTATTTGTCGTTGTGGGAACAAACCGATGTAATTGAGTTTATGACCGAAGACGATTTAGACGGCAGCGGTTGGGATTTACGGAAAACCGTAAAATTATTAGCAAAAAGTAACGCACCTTTGTTAGAGTGGATTTATTCGCCGGTGGTGTATTATGAAAACGAAGCGTTTATGAGCCAAATGCGAGCATTAGCAAAAGACTGTTTTTCGCCAGTGGCTTGTTTGCATCATTATTTGGGCACGACTAAGAATTTTATGGACGTTTGCGAGCAAGAAGAAGTAAAACTGAAAAGCTATTTTTATGCCTTACGCACGGCATTAGCTGGAAAATGGATTATTGAACACAATACCTTTCCACCAGTAGCTTTTCTAGAATTATTGCCAATTGCACCACCAAACATACAAGAAAAAATAAAAGAATTAATGCAAATAAAAGCCAACCAAGTCGAAAGCTACTTGCACCCAAAAGAAGTATTAATTACCGATTTTTTGAAGGAAACGGTGCAGTTTAATATGAAAAATGCAGCGGGGTTGAGAAGTGGGAAGAAGATTAGTGTGGAGTTTGATGGTTTTTTTAGGGAAATTATAAAAAAATAAATTATGAGTTTTAAATTATTAGCAATTCGACCTCTTGATGGTTGTAACCCAAAGTTTTTAAAGAATTTAAAAGAAAATCAAGTTTATCAGTTTTATAATGATTATAACTTTGTTGATGGAATTGGATACTCAATTACAGATAATCTAAAGACACAAAATGTTAAAATAATTAATGAAGTTAGTAAAAGTGTTCCAAAAGATTTATATGGAGAAAACATTAATATTTCAGCCATTGTTGGTAAAAATGGTAGTGGGAAAAGTGCTTTAGTTGAATTACTTATTGCAACCATAGTCAAAACATCTTTAATTGTAGATAAAAACTTCATTAAACCAGAAGAACTATACGATAAAGGTGAAGGAGATTTAGGAAAGAACCAATTTATAAATAATGTAGAAAAATTCAAAAGCAGTATTTCTTCTGATTTAAAAAATTTAAAAGTTGAAATTTATTATCAGCACAAGACGGATTTTGCACAATTAAATCAAAAAAATAAAATAATAACATACAATGCAGGGAGTGGTATAAAAGTGAGATGTATAGAATTAAATGGAGATAAGATTATTATTAGAGACCAAGTAAATAATAATGTTGAATTTTTTTCTTTAGATGAATTAGATGACAAAAATCCAAACAATCAAAAAATTAGCCAAGAACTATTTTATTTCTTAGAGGATTTATTTTATTCAACAGTTGTTAATTATTCTCATTATGGATTCAATACCAATGAAATAGGTGAATGGATAAAAGGTGTTTTTCATAAAAATGATGGTTATCAGCTACCTTTAGTTATCAATCCTTTTCGTGAGAAAGGAAATATTGATATAAATAGTGAAAAAAATCTAGCTGAATCGAGATTTTTAGTAAATGTTTTACAAGAAAGTAAGCTTAGAACTATTCAAAAAAATAAAACAATTACACACATAATAATAAAACTTGATGACTCAAAATTTAAATGGGATGATAGAAAAAATGGTGATTTAAGAATTCTAAACAATGAAGAAGAAAAAAAAGAAATTATAAATATAATTTTAAAAAAATTTAATTTTCAAAAAGACATATCAAAAAATGCTGCTAATTTTTTCTATAGTTATGCAATTGATTACTTGTTGATTAAGTTAAAAAAAATGACTTATCATGAAATCTTTAATGATTATAAAAAATGTTTTACAGAACTTGATATTATTGAAAAAGAAGGAAAAAAAATAAGTCGTTTTAAAATTGAAAACAACAAATTGTTTAGTAATTATTTAGATTCCTTATTTTTAAATTTTAGTCATTTAACAGAAAAATTTAGGCAAACTTTATTTTATATTACATATTGTTATTTTGATAAAAACGATATTGATAATAAGGGCAAAGAAAAAATCATAACTATTGATGAACTATTTAATTGGATAAATTCTTCATATTTATTAGAACTAGAGAGTGCAAAAGAAAAATTCAATAGTCAAGATGATAAATTATTTAAAGATGTTTTAATTAGCAGTTATGGTAATAAGTTTAGGACACATCATTCATTGCCACCCTTTTTTAAAATTGAATACTATTTTGAAAAAAAAATCAGCAATAACAACTTTTCAAATTTAAGTTCAGGTGAGAAACAAAAAGTATTCAGTATCCATTCTGTAATTTATCATATAAGAAACTTAGTTTCAGTCAATTCATTTAATAATGTTATTAATGAAGAAGCTACCAAGAAATTATTGAAATTAATTACATATAAAAACATAAATGTAGTTTTTGATGAAATTGAACTATATGCGCATCCTGATTTTCAAAGATGTTTTATTAAAGAATTATTAGATTCTTTAAAAGTGATTAATCTAAAGCAAAATTATTTGAATATAATTTTTATAACTCATTCACCTTTTATATTATCGGATATACCTAAACAAAATGTATTATTCTTATCAGTTGACGAAAAATCAAAAAAGTCAATTCCTCAAAAATATAATAATAATAACACGTTTGGAGCTAATGTTCATGAAATGTTAACAGATGGTTTTTTTATAGAAAACACAAAAGGTGAATTTGCATTATCAAAAATTAAGACTTTTTTGTCAGACTATAAAAAGTGGTGTAATACTGAAAAAGAGAGTGAAAAATATGGAGAATTCAAAAATAGATTTGAATCAAAATTAGTGCATTATACAAATTTGATTGCTTTAGTTGGAGAAGATTATGTTCGTAAAATTTTAGAAAATCATTTGGATGAATTGAAAGTTCATTTTGGAGATATGACATATTTGGATGTTGAGGAAGAAAGATTAAATAAGCGTTTAGAAGAAATCAAACTCTTGAAGAAATGAGAAAAATAAATTATCAAAATCAAAAAACAAGAGAAGATTTTCTAAATGAATACTACAATATTTGTATTTCACAAAATTTTAATGCTGCAGATGTTAGTAATGAGATAATTAAATTAGAAGGCTTTGAAACCTGGGATTTTAAGAGGCTTGTTACTGCTAATTTTAATGAATTAATTGACTTTGCCAAAAAAATAGATGATTTAAACTCAGAAGATTTAAATAAATTCTTCAAATGGGAAAAAAGTGATAAAACAGAATATTTATACACTAATTTACAAAGATCAATTGCTGACTTTTTTATTGAACAAAAAATTAATTTAAAATCTTGTTTTTATTGCAATATTGAATTTATTAATCCTTTTAATCAATTTATTGAATATAAATCAATCGACGATTTTTTCAAAATGGCGACTGAAGATGAATGGAAAGAATTAATTTCAGAAAAAAAGGGAGTTGAAATTTATAACCACATTCGGTTAAATCCTCATCAAAGAACAAAAGATCTAAAAAAAATTAAAGGAATTGGTGATATAACTATCAATGAAATTACACTAGAAAATATAAATAAACTTAAAAAATTTAAAGATCATTTTACTCTTGACCACTTAATTCCAAAAGGGAAATATCCAAGTTTATCTATTTCATTATTTAATTTAATTCCTTCATGTTATTCATGTAATTCAAAATTTAAGACAACAAAAGTGTTCGATAATTTAGATACATTACATAAAATTTCACCTTCATCAGAAACCTTCAACTTAGATGAATCTTTAGAGTTTAAGATAAATTTTGATATTGAGAATTATTTCAAAAGAGGTAATAAAAATTTGGATTTAACCGATATTAAAATAACTAATCTTGTTTCTGAGAGGGATGTAGATAAATTTATTGACATGTTTAACCTTAAAGGTAGATATGATTTTCACAAAAATATTTCTTTTGATTTAATAGAAAAAAGAAAAATGTACTCCAACTCTCAGTTAGATGAAATTGAAAAAATATTTTCAGACAACAATATAAAAATTGATAAGGAGACTTTGAAGAAACAAATTTTTGGTTCAGTAATTTTTGAAAAAGAGAATACAAACGAACCTTTTGAAAAATACAAAAAGGATATTGCAAGACAGCTAGGATTAATATAAATGACCATCCAAGACCTCCATACCCAAAACCTCATTCTCTTCGAAGTTATTTCGGGGAGTAAGTCGTTTGGGTTAAACACACCCACTTCTGATACTGATATTAAAGGGGTGTATTATTTGCCTAAAGCGCAGTTTTATGGATTGCAGTATCTTCCGCAAATTAGTAATGAGACCAATGATGAAGTGTATTATGAGTTGGGTCGTTTTGTGGAGTTGCTGTTAAAAAATAATCCTAATATATTAGAAATATTAGCTTCGCCAGCAGATTGTATTTTGTACAAGCATCCGTTAATGGAACGTTTGCAATTGCAAGATTTCTTATCAAAATTGTGCAAAGATAGTTTTGCTGGTTATGCCATGACGCAAATTAAAAAAGCCCGTGGTTTAAATAAGAAAATCGTGAATCCATTACCTAAAGAGCGTAAGAGTTTATTGGATTTTTGTACTATTTTAAACGGTTATGATTCGGTACCGTTATCTAAATGGTTAATGGAGCAAAACCTTTTTCAGGAACAATGTGGCTTAATCAATGTTCCCAATGCCAAAGGAATTTATGCTGTGTTTTATGATTCTGATACAACCTTAGGGTATCGTGGCATCATCAAAAATGAATTGTCTAATGAAGTTTCGGTTTCTTCCATTCCAAAAGGAGCTGAACCTATTGGGTATTTGTCGTGCAATTTAGAAGGCTATTCCAAATATTGTAAAGAATATGCAGAGTATTGGGATTGGATTGAAAAACGCAATGAAGAGCGCTACAATACCAATCAACAACACGGTAAAAATTACGACAGTAAAAACATGATGCATACTATACGATTGCTACAAACTGCTGAACAAATTTTAGCCACTGGAACATTGAATATTCGAGTTTCCAATCGTGACGAATTGTTAGCCATAAAAGCAGGCGAAATGGAATACGATGCGTTATTACAAAAAGCAGATGATTTGATTGCTTCGATTGAGCATTTATACACGACTTCAACTTTACCTGAAGCTCCAGATAGTGAAAAACTGATTGGTGTTTTGGTGGAAATGCGAGAGGAATTATACATGGAAAAATAATATTTTTTTAATATGACAATACAAACAGTTGCTAAAAAAAACATATCTTGTTGAACCAATAAAAACTTAGTGTATCGAATATGAACCTCACTATTTCAGTCAAACAATTAGGAAAAAAACATCCGATACTTCAGGATAATGTTATAGTTTTAGCTACTACATCCACAGTAGTCACAGTAACACAATTATTAGAATTAGTTGTTGCACAACAAGTAGATCAATTTTCAAAATCGTCTTTTGAAGTTGATGATGAAGATAAAACCCATTTACCAAACGATCATTATTTACCTATTCTTTTAGATTCGGGAAAAATGAGTTTTGGTGCTATTTACAATCATAACCTTCCTGATTTAAAAAAGGCACAAGAAACAGCCATTCAAGCATTTGAAGATGGAATGTTTGCCGTTTTTTATGGTGATGATGCTTTGGAAACATTAAAACAAACAATAGATTTAGAAGAAAACAAAACACTAACTTTTATTCGATTAACTTTTTTAGCAGGAAGTTATTGGTAAATCGAATGGAACAAAGCTCAAAATATTATGTCATTGGAATACATTTTAGCCGCAAAAAAAATTAAAAATCCTGTAAAGGAATTTAAGAAGGAATTAAAAGAAATTGTTGAAGGAAATATACTAACGAAGTTATTTTCTAAATCTAAGCTCAAAAAAGAGGTAGCAGAATTAGGTTTGGCGCTATTAAAATTAGATCATAGTTATTCAGGAACTTATGTTTACTTGGGTTCTGAAAAGCTGAATTTTTTTAGTAAACATTTAAGTCAAAATGTTTGGGACAATAAAAACTATTATGAGCTTTTGGTTTATTTTTATGGTGCTGAGCAAGCTCCATATGTTAAACTTGCTTGGAGTAAATTACCTTATCAAATGTACCAAACAGGTTATGATAGGAGATCCTTTAGAGCGCCAAATAATCATCGAGAGCTTTTGGTAAGTCAGGTAAATTTACTTCGTTCATTAATTGAAGCGCCACATATTTATAATTATGCAGAATCTACTTATTACAATTTAACGCTTTTAGAACAAGTACGTTATGATAATGATGTAACCAATAATACCAACCAATTTAAAATATGGTCTGCTGCTTTGGATGCTGGTAATTCCCAAGTTTACCAATTAATGGAGGACATTATTTTTAATAAAGACGCAGTTGGTAAGGTATCAAGAGGAATTATCAAAGCCTTGTTGAACAGTGACAAAAAAGAATGTTGGGAATTAGTAGAAAAGTTACTTCTTGCTGCTCAACGTCAAGAAGGATTACGCCAAACCATTCTAGAATCTTTAGATGAAACTAGTATTGGTGCTTTAACTCATATGATTGATGTTTTGGTTACTAATAAACTTACTCGATTTTCATCTGTTGTTCGTGCAATTGATACTTGGACAGGTTTAGGTTGGGAATCAGAGAAAGAAACCACAGTACGTAATATTATCCAATTGGCTAATGGGTATTTAACAAATCCAGAAACAATAGCCATTGCTATACAGAGTAAAAACAATACTGAAGTTTATATGGCACTTTGGGCACAAGGTGTTTTAGATATTGAAAAAACAGTTCCGTATTTAAAAGATTTAATGGAAAACGGTTCTATAGAAAAGAAATGTTTGGCGCTAAAGTTTGCTGGTGAAACAAATGATCCTTATATCGAAATGCCATTGTATTATAAAGCTTTAGAAGCTGATAATCTTCAAGTTTTAGCATTTGTTCAACATAGAATGGAAGCCTTATTAGATGCTAATTCAAAATCTAAATTTTTTATTGATAACTTAGATTATCCCAACTTTTTCAATAAAGTATACGAATTAACCCAAAAAATAAATGAAAAAGAAAAAACTTTTGAAGGAAAAGTATTTTCTTGGTTAACAGTTAAGTTTCAAAAAGATGTTTTGAATTCTTGTGCTATCCATTTAATGGGATCTAATAAAACACACTTCAATCTTATTTTGAAAGATTTTGAAAACTTATCTTTACCTATTAGAGAAAAACTAACAAGAGAAGTTTTAGGTGATTTTTATTGTTATTCCTACTACTATATAAGTGAAAATAAAGCACAAAAATTACCAACAACAGAACAACGAGATTTTGCACTTCGCATTTTAAAAGATAGAGGAGAAGCCATTGTAGCTTCTGCACTTTGTACTTTGAAAAAAGTAGCTTTAAGTTCTGTCGAATTAGATTTTTTTCAACAATTATTTAAAAGGAAGAATTCTACTCTAAAGAAGCATCTCATTTCAATTTTATTGCAACAAAAAGAATCTGTAATAGAAGATTTTATTTATAGTTTAATTGAAAATGGAGATTTAGAACAACGTTTATCAGCTTTAGATATCATATTACAGTTTCAAAAAAATAATAAGTTAACTTCAAAAATTAAATCATGGGTTACCTTATATGCAGAACGTCCAAAATTATCTGAGAAAGAAAGTAAGTTTTTAGATCAAATTTCGCCTTCGAGTGCTAAAGAACAACTGTCTGAAGCAAACGGTTATGGTTTTTATGATCCTACTTGTATTTCTCCCTATTCATTACCTAAACTTGAAGCCAATTCCATTTATTTACAACTCACTAAAAACGAATCTTATGGCTTTTCTCAACCACTTTCTAAAATTAAAAAGGAGATTGAACGATTAACTCAGTTATATAAATCAAATGTAAATTATGAGTATGTTACTGAAAATTGGAATGGAAGCAAAGAAACTGTTCTTTTAGGTAACGACTTTTCTCCATTTAATCGTAAAACTGATGCTATGACGGCAGAACAGCGATTTAAAAATTATCCTCTACACGATGTATGGCAGGAATGGATGGAAACTTCTGGATTAACAGGTAGCGATTTATTTCTTTTAACTTTTACTACTGAATGTGATAAAAAGGAATTTAGAGCTGTTCTTAAGCCTTTTGTGTTCTACTATAAAGATTTTATTGTAAACCCTAACAAAGATGGTTATTATTGGAACAATCCTATCGTCAATATATTAGAGTGTTTACGTTTTAAATTTCCATTTGAAGAAGAAAACGCTTTTATTATTGATGCTTGTTCCTATTTGTATTCGAATTTACCTAAATCGATACTAAACTATAAATTTGTTCCTAAAAAAGGAGATTACTATTATAATCGTGAAGGAAATGGTTGGCAATCAGAAGGCGATTTTGACGTGTACTTAAAAGCTATCAATGATTATGATACTCTTACAATAGACGAGAAAGCAAAAATGTGGCAGTTGTATCGTTGGAGACAATTTTCGGGGTTAAAAGAGAATGAGAAATATAGTATGCCACCTTTGCATTTATATTGCGAAGCCTATGAGCAAAATTTAATCACACAAAGTGAAATTTATGAGGCTATTGTAAACACAGAAAATCTAAGATTAATAACTGACAAGAAAAATAGACGTGTTCATTATACGAATTGTAATACAGAAGATTTGTTAAAAAAATATGAGTTTTTACAGCCCATGATAGATCATGTTCGTGATGTATGTTTAGATATTGAATTAAAAAGAGGTGATTCCAGTACTGCAGTGACTCAATTTGTAACAAGTTTTCAAAGAATTTATGGTATTAACCGTTTTGTTGATTTGTTACAAGGATTAGGTAAAAATAATTTACATAAAGGATATATCTATTATTGGAGTAACGAAGATTTATCAAAATACAGATTGTTTAGTTCTTTGATTAAATCCTGTTTTCCTAAAGATACAGAAACTTATGCAGATTTTGAAGCTGCAATAAAAGATAAAAATTTTACAGAAGAGCGTTTAATACAAGCTGCAATCTATGCTCCACAATGGCAGAAATTTATTAGTCAGTATTTAGATTGGAAAGGATTAGATGAAGGAATTTGGTGGCTGCACGCACATACTAAGACTCCAAGTTATAGTGAAGTAAATTCTGAATTAGAGAGTGAAATCGCAAAATACTCAGCTGTTGATATTCAAGATTTTAAAGATGGAGCGGTTGATAAAGATTGGTTTATGTCAGCCTATAAAAAGCTTGGTAAAGTTAAATGGGAACTTTTATATGACGCAGCAAAATATGTTTCGGAAGGAAATGGACATAGAAGAGCAAGATTATATGCGGATGCTTTAACTGGTGATTTAAAAATTAGAGAAGTTACTGCTAAAGTAAAAGAAAAAAGAGATCAGGATTATTTGCGAGTATATGGTTTAGTTCCGTTAAGTAAAACAAATCCTGAAAAAGATGTTTTAAATAGATATGAATATTTACAACATTTCAAGAAAGAAAGTAAAGAGTTTGGTTCTATGAAGCAAACAAGTGAAGCTTTAGCTGTTGTAGTTGCTTTGGAAAATTTAGCAAGAAATGCTGGCTATCCTGATCCCGTAAGATTAACATGGGCTATGGAGACCAAGCAAGTTCAGAGTATTTTGTCAAAAGATACACAATTCACCATTGAAGATACAACTATCGGTCTTACCATAGATAAAGAAGGAAAAGCTGATGTAGTGGCTTTGAAAGATGGTAAAGAATTAAAAGCTATTCCGGCAAAATTTAAGAAGAATCCTGATGTTTTAGAATTGAATAAACACAGAAAAGTATTACGCGAACAGTGGACTCGTTCTAAAAAAGGTTTAGAAGAAGCAATGATACGTGGTGATGTATTTTCATACTCTGAAATTATTAATTTATTAGAGCATCCAGTAATTGCAAAACATCTAGAAAAACTGGTTTTTATTTCAAATGAGGATAAAATCGGATTTTTTATAGATGGAAAATTGACTTCGGCTAAAGGAGAAGTATTTGAAGCTAATGATGATACAACTTTCCGAATAGCTCATTGTTATGATTTACATAAGAATAATGTATGGACTGATTTTCAAAGCTATTGTTTTGATAACAAATTAAAACAACCTTTCAAACAAATTTTTAGAGAACTATATGTTCCAACACCAGACGAATTGAAGGAGAAATCAATTTCGTGTCGATACGCTGGACATCAAGTACATCCAAAACAAACTTTAGCATTATTAAAAACTAGAGGTTGGAAAGTTGATTATGAAGAAGGGCTTCAAAAAGTATTTCATAAAGAAGGATATCAGGTCAAATTATATGCTATGGCTGATTGGTTTTCACCAGCAGATGTTGAAAGCCCAACTCTTGAAACAATTGAGTTTCACTCTTTAAAAGATTATAAAAATATTCCTTTTGAAGCTGTAAATCCTAGGTTATTTTCTGAGGTAATGCGTGATATTGATTTGGTTGTTAGTGTGGCTCATGTTGGTGGAGTAGACCCAGAAGCAAGTCATTCATCAATTGAAATGAGAAGTGTATTATTGCGAGAAACTTTACGATTATTCAAAGTGAAAAATGTTGAAATTATTGAAAATCATGCATTAATAGAAGGTACAATTGCTAAATATAGCGTTCACTTAGGTAGTGCTATTGTGCATCAAATTCCAGGTAAGTATTTATCAATTTTACCAGTTCAATCTCAGCATAGAGGTAGATTATTTTTACCATTTGCAGATGATGATCCTAAATCAGCAGAAGTAATGTCTAAAGTTTTAATGTTAGCAAAAGACAATGAAATTCAAGACCCAACAGTACTGAGTCAAATTGATAGAAAATAAATAAAAATGTAGTTTTTTAAAAAAATCCCTACATTTGCCCTCGAAATGAAAACACAAAAGCAACATAATAGTCTAAATTTATATCGCTCTGCGATAGATTTTCCTATGGAGAATAACGGACGTTGTATGTGTTTTTATGAAGAATAGTTATTGTTTTTAGTAAAATTTCACCAAAATATACGAAACGTCCTTTGCAAAAAGGGCGTTTTTTTTGTTTAAAAAATGATTGAAAGTAGAGTTTTAGATGCTGAATCGAGTTCAGCATGACAGAAATAGAAAAAAAAGTAAAAAAATGTTTCATGATTAAACGAAATAGTAAAAAATAAGGGTAAATGCGTAACCAAATGAGAGACAGTCATTTGTAAAATCTGAAGTATCTGTTGGAAAACGGACAGGATTTGTAATGCCTAAATTTAATCATAACTACCTGAAAGTCAATAAAATAATTTTAAAAAAGATTTGGAAGTTACTTTTTTTTGACTTTATCTTTGCCACAGAAAATTAGAAGTAAGAATTTAGAATTCAAAAATCAGAATTGATTTAAAAAAACAAATAATAATGAGAACACGATATAACATTCAAAAACTAAATATTACAACAATGATAGATTGTTTTAATCCTTCACGTAATGTAGCTCCGAAATTTGATTTCGGATATAAGAATAAACAGGTGCAAACTAGTAGGCATTTGGAATAGTAGTATTCCATTGTTATGATATGAAGCACCTTTTACGAGGTGCTTTTTTTATGTCCAAAAATATTGATTCTGTAGCTCAAGGGTAGAGCAGTGAGCTGTTAACTCAAAGGTTGTAAGTTCGAATCTTACCAGAATCGCCACTGATTTTGTAGCTCAATTGGAAAGAGCATTTGCCTACGAAGCAAAGGGTTGAAGGTTCGAGTCCTTCCAAAATCACACGAGTTCTTTAGAAAGGAACAAGGCTTATTGGGGTTACTGGCTATCCTTCCCGACTGTCTCTCGGGAGAAACGGGTTCGATCCCCGTATAAGCCGCAATTAACTGATCTTTTGATTAGTTACATCTGGGAAGATAACGATTGGTTGTTTATCCCGATTAATCTGGAAGGTTACAGGTTCTCCCGAAGTTTCGGGACTGTTTCCCAGTAAAAATGGAAGTACGCCAAAGTAGGAGAGTTGGGGCGGTCTGTAAAACCGTTGTCTTATGACTGAGTAGGTTCGAATCCTACTACTTCCACAAGTTATTTTTACTACGCAGAATAATTGCGTAGTAGGTTTTGAATCTTTGTTCAGCAATAAAGAAATCGTTCTTTGAATTTGAAAATAATAGATTCTCGTCTTTCTTGTCTTTCTCGACTTCGCTCGAAATGACAGTCGTTAGGAGGATTGAGAAATAAAATATCAAGCAAGTCTTGTTGGGTGTTTCGGTATAGCACTATTGCAGTATTCGTTTCGCAGTTGCGGATGATGTTGTACTGTTCAACTTGGCTTGGAGGTTTTGGTGGTTTTCCAAAAAATCATCTCACTCTATGGGTCACGGGTTCGATTCCCGTACATGCTTCTGGTATGTTAGTTCAGTCTGGTTAGAACAATAGAAATTTGGATGTGTAGGTTCGAATCCTACTTCCGATATATCGGAATAACTCAATTGGTAGAGTACTACACTTTTAATGTAGCCGAGTGGCATCACTCTTAAAAATGATGCACCATAAGAAAATCTTCGGACTTGGTCAGTTTTGGCTCGACTTGTTCGTAAAGAAACACTTAGGAAAAGACCTGAAAAAGGCTTCGTATTCCTAACCGTTCTTTTGCTTTTGTATTTGCTTGTTGTTTGCTACGGCTAACTTCAAAATAGAATAGAAACCCATTAGAATGCTTTTGATTACTAACTTTTTTCCGTTTTGGACTTTGGACGAAGAACTGAAGGTTTTCTTTTTAAAAGAATGTTTAATGATAACTATATAAATTATGATCAACAGAATTACAATTCAGGCATACCAAGTAGGTTTGGTATTTGGAAAAGGAAAATTAATTAACGTATTAGAAGCCGGTTCTTATTGGATTTTTGGCAATAAACAAGTTCATATATATGAAATGAAACAATCGTTTGTAGCGCCAATAGAATTGACCATTTTATTGCAAAATGAAAAATTAGCTTCTCTATTAGAAGTAATCGAAATTGCCGATAACGAAATCGCTTTATACTATGTAAATGGCATGTTTAAAGAGGTATTAACTACTGGTAGATATGCGTTTTGGAAAGGTTATTTAGACAATGCCTTTACAAAAATTGATTTGTCTAAAGTAGAAATTACAGAAGTGGTTCCAGTGGCTTTGTTAGAAAACATTAAAGTGCGAGCGTACACTAGAAAATATCAAGTATTGAACTTTGAAAAAGGTTTGTTGTTTGTAAATGGTGCTTTTGTAATAGAATTGGCCGCTGGAAATTACTATTTCTGGAACAACGCCATTCCAATTGAAGTTAAAAACGTAGATATTCGTCAGCAACAAATGGAAATTGCAGGTCAAGAATTATTGACAAAAGATAAAGCAACCTTGCGTATTAACTTCTTTGTTCGTTACCAAGTAATTGAGGCGGTTAAAGCTTTGGTAAACAACAAAGAATATGACAAACAGTTGTATGTGTTGATGCAATTGGCTTTACGCGCTGTAGTTGGTAGCTACACATTAGATGAGTTGTTGAACAAAAAAGACACAATTTCAAAAGAAATTTTGGAAAACATGTTGGATAAAATCAATGCCTTAGGTTTAAGTGTTGCTGATGCTGGAATTAGAGATGTTATTTTGCCTGGTGATATGAAAGAAATCATGAATCAGGTATTGGTAGCGGAGAAAAAAGCACAAGCCAACAGTATTATGAGACGGGAAGAAACAGCTGTGATGCGTAGCATGTTGAATACCGCTAAATTAATGGAAGAAAACGAAATGTTGTGGAAATTAAAAGAGATGGAATACGTAGAAAAAATCGCAGATCGCATTGGTGAAATCACCATTTCAGGGAGTGGTAACGTAATCAGTCAGTTAAAAGACATTTTCGTTAAATAATCAAAACCTCGGAATTTATTTTTCGAGGTTTTTAAAAACTAAGAAAAATGAAAGAAGATAATAATAACGATATGATAATGACTTTGATAAAAGTCGCTATCATGTTTGTAAAAATCGCAATGGTGTTGAGCCAATTGGATTGAAAATAACTAAAAAAAAGAAGCTACATCGTCTCGTACCAACTAAATTTGGAATGGATAATTGCTTCTTTTTCTTTTTTTAAATAATCTAAATAGGCTAGGGCGGCTGGGTTGTGGTTTTTACCTTTTACCCAAATCAAACTCCAGTCGGTTTTAATAGGTAATCCTTTTAACGGAATGATTTGTAAGTCCTTGTTTTGTATTTCTTTACGAATCCCAATTAAAGGCATAATTGAATATCCTAAACCTGCTAAAATAGCTTGCTTTACTGCTTCATTTGAGGTTAATTCCATTCGTTTACTAATCTTAAAATCTTGTTGCACAATGAAACGTTCCATTGTTTGGCGTGTTCCTGAACCGCTTTCTCTGAACAATAATGGACGATTTTGTAGTATATCTTCAATTTTCTTTTTCTTTGAAAAATCTTCTTCCATATTACCCACTAAGAACAACTTGTTTTGCATTAAATCAATTTTTTCTACTTTCATTTTTTCTGGAAGAATTGAAACCAAAGCAAAATCTACTTCATTGTTTTGCAAACTTTTTACCACTTTATTCTTGTTAGTAACATCCATTTCTAATTCTACACCAGGATGTATTTTTAGAAAATCAGCCAAAAAATAAGGCATCACATATTTACCTGTTGATACAACCGAGATTTTTATTTTCCCAAAAAGCTGTCCTTTATAAGCCAAGGTTTTATAATCGATAGTATTGACTTGCTGCAATATTTGTTCGGCTGCTTCTGCTATTTCTTTACCAAAATCAGTT
>RRZU012849064.1_pt1 | contig 19921 bp, 25 predicted proteins | sample 2165561 | NCBI WGS metagenome assembly RRZU01 (sample SAMN10456909, study PRJNA506462) | wastewater metagenome | isolation source: wastewater sludge | place: USA: Moscow, Idaho | reverse complement strand
TTGAAATATGCAAGCGAATGATAACCCGTTCCCCGCATCCGGGAACAACTTCCGCACGGTAGCCTACGCGGAAACCGACCTTGAGCTTTCCTTGTTGGTGCTGGAACTTGGCTTTCCAGTGCGAGAGGATGACAGCTATACCTATGACGATCTGGTGACAGATTACACGGTGGCAATGGCTGAGTTTCAGCGGCAAATGGCGGCGGGGGAGTGTACCGATACAGTCAATAACCGCCGTGTGGCGGTGCTGGACTGATTGAGATGATTGACTGATGCGAGAGCAAACCCCGGCGAAAACGTCGGGGTTTTATGTTTATGCGGGGTCTATTTCGCTGGGCAGTTGCCCGTAAAATTCATGCAGCTTGTCTTGCAGTAATTTCTTGTCAGGCAGGCAGGTTTGGTACTCGGCAATCAGGGCAGGGGAGAGCGAACGGCTCAAGGCGTATTCCACAATTTCATCGTCTTTGCTGGCACAGAGTAGCACCCCAATGGCGGGGTTCTCGTGCCGCTTTTTCACGTCACGATCCAAGGCTTCAAGATAGAACTCCAGCTTGCCGAGGTATTCCGGTTCAAAACGCCCCACCTTCAACTCGATGGCAATCAGGCAGTTCAAGCCGCGATGAAAGAACAGCAAATCCAGCGCGAAATCCCGACCGCCAACCTGTACCGGGTATTCAGAACCGACAAAGCAGAAATCACGCCCCAGCTCGATCAAGAAATCTTTGAGCTTGTGCAATAGCCCCCGGTGCAAGTCGGCTTCGCTGTGGTCGTCTGGCAAGCCAAGAAATTCCAGCATATAGGCATCTTTCAGGAAGCTGTTAGCCTCCGGGTGCATTTGTGACACCACTGGTGTCACTTTTGGCGGGCTGAGGACGGTACGCTCAAATAATGCGCCTTTGAACTGGCGTTCCAACTCCCGCTTGCCCCATTGTTCACGGATGGCGAGGCGTAGGTAGAACTCGCGTTCCTCCGGGCGTTTTGACTGGGACAGGATGATAAGGTTATGCGTCCACGGCAATTGCAGTGCCAATGCCTGCACGTTTTCGTCAGCGCGGTAGGTTTGGTAAAACTTCCTCATCCTGAACAGGTTGCGGCTGGTGAAACCACGTAACCCCGGCTGGGTATGGGCGATGTGTTGGGCAAGCTGTTCTATAACGCCATCCCCCCATTCGGCACTTTCCAGTTTCTTGCTGATGATTGCGCCGATTTGCCAGTACAAGCCGAGCAGGGTGGTATTCACCGCCTTGAATGCCTGTTGCTTGGCAGTCTGGATGAGTTGCACCACTTCGGTGAAAGTGGCTTCGGTGGTGGTGGGGAGCTGGTTATTCATGTGCTGAGGGTAGCAGGTTGGGGGTAGGGCGGGGAAGGATAACAACATCGCCGATCCTCCAACGCTTCCAACAAACGGCAATGCGCCGCTGTCTGGCTCTGGCATCCGGCAAGTTGCCCCAATGCCGCCCGGATTGCCTGTAAATCCCGGATTCTGGCATCCACTTCCGTGATGTGTTGCTGTACCAGTTGGTCAGCAGCATCACAAGGCTGGTGTGGCTGGTCTGCCAGTTGCAGTAGGGAACGGATTTCTTCCAGGCTAAAACCCAGCTCTCGCCCACGCCGGATAAAGCGCAGCCGCTTTATATCGTCTTCACGGTAATGCCGATAACCGCTACTGGAACGGGCAGGGGTAGGCAACAAGCCGTTGCGTTCGTAGTAACGGATGGTTTCACTATTCACCCCGGATGCTTGACCCAGTTTCCCAATCGTCAATGGTGTTGGCATGGCTTGACCCTGTAGCGGCTACAGGGTTTAGCATAACCCCAATACAACGGTTTGGAGAAATGTCATGGGCGCACAATGCGATTGTAACCACAGTTGCAGCACCGAAGCTAAAACCCCGCATGGGCGTTACCGCCTGATTCTATGGCTGGCGTTGCTCATCAATGCCGCCATGTTTGGGGTGGAAATGCTGTTCGGGGTGTGGGCGCAATCGGCTTCCCTGCTGGCGGACTCACTGGACTTTTTCGGCGATGCGGCCAACTACGGTATCAGCTTGTGGGTGCTGGGTATGGGGCTGACTATCCGCGCCAAAGCCTCGCTATTGAAAGCCGCAACGATGGCGGCGTTTGGGGTGTGGGTGCTGGGGCGTACTGGCTGGGGGCTATGGACAGGCAACCTGCCGGACGCCATGACCATGGGCAGTGTTGCACTGCTGGCGCTGGCGGCTAATGCGGCAGTTGCCGCCATGTTGTACGTTTACCGTGAGGGTGACAGCAATATGCGCAGCGTGTGGATTTGCTCACGCAATGATGCCTTGGGCAATATAGCGGTGGTGCTGGCGGCAGTCGGTGTCTTTGGGACAGCTTCCGGCTTGCCTGACCTGATCGTGGCAGGGGTGATGGCAACGCTGGCATTAACCGGGGCGTGGCAGATGTGGGGGTATGCCCAGCAGGATTTGCGCCGTGCAGTTACTGCCTGATGTTTTTTCCCGCTGGTCTTCTGGATGCTTGCCTTGCATTACGGTACTGGTTTACGCTGCACCCATGAGAAAACCAACCATCCACCGACTGCTGCCGTTCCTGCTTGCCTGCGTCTTGCTGGCACAAACGGCTGTGGGTGTGGCGGGTTGGCACGTTGATTTCCCGTTGGTTGCCCATGAGCACCAGTCCGGGCATTGCGTAACACTGGAGCAACACCATGCCACCCACCATGCAGGGGAACAGGATAGCGTAGGCGAACACCATCACCAGTGTTGCCACACCCCAGCGAGCAATGTGGCTGTCCCCATGAACACGCTGCTTGTGCCACAGGCAGAAACTGCCGCGTTACTCCCCCTTTTTTCCGCCGAAGCCTACCGTAACCCTCACGCTGATTTGCTGATCCGCCCACCGATAGCCTGACCGCGTTTTCATCAAACTTCACTTTTTGATCGTTTAAACCGGATTCAGGAAAACACCATGAACAAGACACTGCTGGCGGCATTGCTGCCCCTATTCGTTGTCGGCTGCGCCGCAACCCCTGACAAAACCGCCCTGCAAGCACAAGGCATTAGCGTAGACGGTGCATCCACCGTGGCTTTCCGCAACGTGCGGGTGGAAGGCACAACACTGCAAGGCAGCCTGAAGCGTATCGGGCGTAATCCCGTGCATTTCGGGCATCTGGACTACACCGTGACCGACACCAGCGGCAAAATACTGCAAAGCGGGCAAACGGATTACAGCGGGGCAATCAAGCAACGCCGTTCCCCGAACACCTCACGTTTCAGTATTCCGCTCAAACAGGCATGGCAACCGGGTGTACAGCGTGCCGCCATTGTTTGGCACGACCAGCTACACCAACAATAAGGCGGCAAAACCATGCAAAAACTGCTTGCAGGTTGCGTGTGCAGCCTATTGCTTGCCTGTGCCGCCGTTGCGGGGGAAGGGCATGACCACGGTGAAGAAAAAGCCGCAGCTACCCCAGCCGCTCCCGCCGCGCCGCGTTTGGTGATGGAATCCAGCCAGTTTGAACTGGTAGGCACATTGGAGGGTGACGGCTTACACCTGTACCTCGATGACCACGCCAGCAACGCCCCGGTGACAGATGCCAGTGTGGAACTGGAGATTGCAGGGCAGCGCATTAAAGCCGAAGCAGAAGCCGATGGCAGCTACCATGCTGTAATGGCACAACCGCTCCCGGAAGGGGAACACGCGGTGCTGGCAACCATCCTGACAAGCGACACCAGCGACTTGCTGACGGGTGATCTGGACGTACACGCAGCGGATGCCATGCACCCTGAACCCACCGAAACGACACCCGCCAAGGGCTGGGGCTTCTTGCCCTTGTTGTTGGGGTTGGCGGTCATCGCCGTGGTTCTTGTGGTGTTCACTTTGCGGCGTGACCGCCACCAACGGAGGGTACAGGCATGAAACTGGCTGCATTTTTATTGATGGGTGCAGTGCTGTTACCCATGCTGGCAACAGCGGGGGATGGGCATGACCACGGCGAAGCTGCCCCAACCGCTGCCAACCCCAACGCCCCGCAACGCCTGCCGGATGGCAGCGTATTCTTGCCGAAAAAAACCCAACGCTTCATTCAGGTGCGTACCCAACCTGCCAAGCTTGAAACCTTGCCGCGTAGCCTCACCCTGAATGGTCAGGTGGTGGCAGGTATGGATGCCAGCAGCAAGGTGCAGGCATTGCAAGCCGGACGGCTCGACATTGCCAACGGTAGCCTGCCTGCCATTGGCGACAAGGTGGAAAAGGGGCAAGTATTGGCTACCCTCACCCTTGCCAAAGACGCACAAGAAGGCACGAACCAAGCCGCCGAAGCTGCCGATTTACAGGAACAACTCAAGCTGGCAGAACTGGATTACCAGCGGCTGCAAGGGCTAGGTGAATTGATTCCACGCAGGGAAGTGGATACCGCCGCCGCGACAGTACGCAGCCTGCAAGCCCGTCTTGCCGTGTTCCGCAGAGGGGCAACAGGCGTTACCGAAACCGTGCGCTCCCCCATCAGTGGCATTGTCACCGCCAGCCATGCCGCCAACGGGCAAGCGGTACAAGCAGGTGACTTGCTGCTGGACATCATCGACCCCGGCAAGTTGCAGGTGGAAGCCGTCACCTATGACCCAGCCTTACCCGCCAACATTGCCGCCGCCAGCGTCACCATCGGCAAACAAACCCTCGCTCTCCGCTACCAAGGCAACAGCCAGCAATTGCGCCAGCAAGCCTTACCCCTGCGCTTCAGTGTCGAAGGTGAGGCGCTTGCCCAGCTCGCCGCAGGCTTACCCGTCCAAGTGACCGTGCAAACCCGCGAAACCCTGCGAGGTGTCGCTGCCCCCGCTGAAGCCCTTGCCCGCAACCCCAGCAACCAAACGGTGGTATGGGTCAAGACTGCGCCGGAACAGTATGCCCCGCGTGTGGTGCAACACCAGCCGTTGGACGGTGAACGGGTGATGATTACCGCAGGCTTGCAGGACGGTGAGCGCGTGGTGGTGCAAGCCACCAACCTGATTAACCAGATCCGTTAGGAGGCTGCCATGTTTAACTGGTTATTGGATGCCAGCCTCGGCAACCGCCTGCTGGTGCTGGTGGCAAGTGCCATCCTGATGGTGTATGGCGCAATGCAACTGCCGCAAACGTCGGTGGACGTGTTCCCCGACCTCAACCGCCCCACCGTCACCCTGATGACTGAAGCAGGCGGCATGGCTCCCGAAGAGGTGGAACGCCTGATCAGTTTCCCTCTGGAAACCACCCTCAACGGCTTGCCGGGGATTGAGTCGGTGCGCTCGGTATCCAGTGCCGGGTTGTCGTTTGTGTACGCGGTGTTTGACTGGGATACGGAAATCTACCGCGCCCGCCAGATGGTCAGCGAACGGTTGGGCGCGATGGAAAGCGGGTTGCCCGCTGGGATTGTGCCGCAAATGGGGCCGGTATCGTCGGTCATGGGTGAAATCATGATGGTGGCTGTACCGATTGACCCCGCCAAGATTGACCCAATGGCGGTACGCGAGTACGCCGACTGGGTGTTACGCCCGCGCCTGTTGTCGATTGCTGGCGTGGCGCAAGTCATCCCGATTGGCGGGGAAGTGCGCCAGTTTCAGGTACAGCCGGATATGCGCCGCATGACCGATCTGGGCATCAGCCTTGCGCAGTTGGCGGATGCACTAGAGGGGTTTGCCAATAACACTTCCGGCGGGTTCATGGAACTCAGCGGCAAGGAATACCTGATACGCCACATTGGGCGCACTTCCAGCCTTGAGGATTTGCAGAACCTGGCGGTTACTGCCACGGCGGGTCAACCGATCCTGCTCAAACAGGTGGCAAGCGTCACCTTTGCCCCCAAGGTCAAGCGCGGGGATGCGGGGTTTAACGGTCAGCCTGCGGTGATATTGGGCATCCAGAAACAACCCAGTGCGGATACCATCCAGCTTACCCAAGCGATAGAGACCGCGTTGGCGTCGATGAAAACCAGCCTGCCGCAAGGTATGGCAGAGCCGCGTGTGACCTTCCGCCAAGCCAGTTTCATTGAGGCTTCCATCGGCAATCTGGAACACAAACTGGTATTGGCATCGGTGCTGGTGATGGTGATTTTGTTCCTGTTTTTGGGCAATTTCCGTACTACGTTAATTTCATTAATGGCAATCCCGCTGTCGATCTTGTGTACGGTGCTGGTATTCCGCTACCTGGAGTTGTCGATCCACACCATGACGCTGGGCGGCTTGGCGATTGCGATAGGGGCACTGGTGGACGATGCGGTGGTGGGGGTCGAAAAGGTCATCCGGCGGCTGCGCCATAACCGCTTGCACAAAACCCAACTTGCGCCCTTGAAGATTGTGTTGCACGCCACGCTGGAAGTGCGTTCAGCGATTGTGTACGCCACCATCATTGTGGTGCTGGTATTTTTGCCGCTGTTCGCTTTGCCGGGGATGGAAGGCAAACTGTTTGTGCCGTTGGGCATTGCCTACATCACCTCGATTCTGGTGTCGATGCTGGTGTCCGTGACCCTCACGCCGGTGATGGCGTATTACCTGCTACCCAAGATGAAACAGCTTGACCACCCTGAACCGTGGCTGGTGCGCTGGCTCAAGCGCGGTTATGCCAAGGCGCTGGAAACCGTGCTGGATTTCCCGCGTACCCTGCTAGGGCTGGGGTTGGTGGCGGTATTGCTGGCGGGTAGCCTTGTGCCGTTGTTCCCGACCACGTTTTTGCCGCCGTTCAATGAAGGCACGTTGTTGGTGAGTGTGCGTTTGACCCCTGGTGTGACCTTGGCGGAATCGGTACGCATTGCCGCCAAAGCCGAAACCTTGCTGCAAGACGTGCCGGAGGTGTCCCATGTCGGGCGGCGTTCCGGGCGGGCAGAACTGGACGAACACGCGGAAGGGGTACACAACAGTGAGCTGGACATTGCCTTAAAGCCGTCAGAACGCCCGATGGATGTGGTGTATGGTGACATCCGCGCCCGCCTTGCACCGTTGCCCGTCAACGTCAGTATCGGGCAACCGATTTCCCACCGTATCGACCATATGTTGTCCGGGGTCAGGGCGCAAATTGCCATCAAGTTGTTTGGTGATGACCTCGACACGCTCCGCGCTCAGGGCGAACGCTTGCAACAAGCACTGGCGATGGTTGACGGTGTGGCAGACTTGAACATGGAAAAACAAGTGCTTGCCCCACAAATCAAGGTGTACGTCGATTATGCGGTAGCGGGGCAATACGGGCTTTCAGGGGCAGCATTGCTGCGCGAACTGCAAATGCTGGTGGATGGCGCAACCATCAATGAAATCGTCGATGGCAACCGCCGCTTCAAACTGGTGTTGCGCTTGCCGGAGGCGGCACGTTCCACCACCCAATTGCAGGATTTGCTCATCAGCACCCCATTGGGGCAAGTGCCATTAAGCAAACTCGCCAAGGTTGAGGAAAGCGACGGCCCCAACCAGGTGGCACGGGATAACGGGCAGCGGCGCATTGTGCTGTCCGCCAACGTGCAGGGGCGGGCATTGTCAGAAGTGGTCGCGGATATGCGGGCTAAGGTGGCGGATTTCACCTTACCGGAAGGCTACTTCATCACCATTGGCGGGCAGTTTGAGGCACAGGAACAGGCAGCCCAGCGCATCACACTATTGGCAGGTGTGGCGGCGTTGTTGGTATTCCTCACGCTCTATAGCCGTTACCAATCCACCACACTGGCATTACTGATTATGGCGAATATTCCGCTGGCATTAGTGGGTAGTGTGATCGGATTATGGCTGTCGGGGCAACCGCTTTCCGTGGCGGCATTGATCGGCTTCATTACACTGGCGGGTATTTCCACCCGCAACGGTATCCTCAAGACCAGCCACTACCTCAACCTGATGCGCTTGGAGGGGGAAGGCTTTACCCGTGCGATGATTATCCGGGGGTCGCTGGAACGCCTGTCCCCGGTGCTAATGACAGCATTGGTGGCAGCGTTCGCCCTCATGCCATTGCTGTTTGAGGCGGAACAGCCGGGAACGGAAATCCTGCACCCGGTAGCGGTGGTGATCTTCTCCGGGCTAATCAGCTCCACGCTGCTGGATACTTTCCTCACCCCCGCGATGTTCTGGCTATTCGGGCGCAAACCAGCGGAAAAGCTGCTGGATATGGCAAGCGATGAAGCCCTTTAACTTTTTAATTGTTGAATACCAAGGAGATAACCCATGAAATTGTTACCCACGTTGTTAATCGTCTGCGGTCTGCTGGCTTCCCCAATGGTGTTGGCGGAAGAGCCACCCAAGCACGGTGAACCCGGACATGACCACGCCAAAGATCACGGGCAAACAACTACGCCTGAAGCCAAACCGGAAAATGAACACAAAGGCGAATTGGCGGAAGACCACACCAAGCACGGGCATGAAGGGCACGACAACAAGGACGGCGAACACGACCATGCAGGGCATGACCACGCCCACGATGACCAACCCCATCACGGCGGTATTGTGGCGATAGTGGATGAAATCCATCACGAACTGGTGATGGCAGACGATGGTAAAGTCAGCTTGTATGCCGAAGGTCTGCCGCAAGGTGAAGCTCTCAAGGCAGTCAAAGTCCGTCTGACTGTCCTGAAAGGCAAGGATAAACAGGAAGCCGACCTGACCTTGGTGGAAGGGGACGAGCCACACTTTGATGCACCAACAGAGGTAAAGATGGTTGCGGGTGATAAGGTGGTGGCACTGATCCAGCCGCTTGACGGCAAGCCGCGCATGGCGAAGTTTGAGATTCCGGCGGCAAAGTGACCTAAAGCTGTGTAGCGGTAACAATCCCGTCCTCCGCTACACTGCCTACTACAAGTCTTTTTGTATTTTGTAGTAGTATGTAGTATTATACTATTTACTACATACTACAAAGGACGTTACACATGGCACTCACCAAAGACCAGATTTTCCAAGCCGCCGACCAGCTCGCCGCCGCTGGCACTGCCCCCACGCTTGCCGCCGTGCGTTCTGCTGTCGGCGGTGGCAGCTACACCACCATCAACGAAGCCCTGAAAGAATGGAAAGCCAAGCAACAAGCCACCAATGCCCCGATCCGCGAACCTGCCCCGGCAGCGGTAGCCACCCGCCTTGAAGAACTGGGCGCGGATATTTGGGCGGTAGCCTTGGAATTGGCAAACGCCCGTTTAACCTCGGAACGTGAAGCACTGGAAGCCACCCGCCAACAATTGGAAACCGCACAACAAGAAGCCACCGAACTAGCCGACCAATTGAGCGCGGAACTGGAAACCCTGCAAGCCCAGCACCAACAAGCCACCCAAAACCTACAAGCCGCCAACACCACGCTTGAACAACTACGCCATGAAAACGCCACCCTGAGCCGCCAGCTCGCCACCACCGAAGCCCGCGCAGAAGAAACCACCAAACGCGCCGACGACCTCAAGGCAGAACTGCAACACGCCCACGCCGCCAACACGGAACAACGCCAACGCCACACCCACGAAGTGCAAGCCCTGCAAGCCACCCTCACCAGCACCAGCGAAACCCTGAAAACCCAGACAGCGGAAGCCGTGCGCCTGCAAGCCCAACTCGACCAGGCACAAGCACAGCTTACCAACCTCCAACAGCAGCACCAGGCACAACAAGAACGCCACGCCACCGAAACCCAACGCCTGAACGAACGGCTTACCCAAGCCCAAACGGAACGGGAACAAGCCCTACAAGCCGCCAGTGCCACCCGTGAAGAGGCGGCAGGAATGCGCGGGGAACTGGAAGCCCTGCGGGTACAGAACGCGGCATTGCTGGCAACGCTTGCCCCGGCAACAGACACCCCCAAAGGCAAGGCAAGCAAACCACCCAAGGCGTAACAAACCGTAACAACGCCGTTACATTTTGCCCTGTGCGGTTATCCCCAGAATCCGGGGATAACCTTGTGAAAAAGCCGCGTAAGTCCCTGATGCTGCACGGGCTTACGGGAAAGATTAAAAATTAACCATATTCGGAACAACTGATTAAAAGTCAGTTGCTCCTGACTACCTCAGCGCATGAACGCCACCACGGGAATGATCTCCTGTGGCACTCTCCCGGTAGCCACCAACAACTTGCGCCAAATCCCATACGGCGGGCTACTCTCCCCCGTCTTGAACGCCCTCAAATTACGCTCGGCATTGTTGCCACGCATCCCTAGCCATGCCGCCACCGCCTTATCACTCTTGTACTCAGAATGGCGTTTAAACTGCTCAATGTAGGCGTACACGATGTCCGGGTGAGGTGGTTTCCAACGGTTTTCGGGTAACAGATGCTCGTTGCTGTACTGGCTCTCATCCATACCCAAATCCTCCACCACTGGCGCGGTCAGGTTCTGCTCAAGCTGGCGGATTGCCTCCTTGGTCGCCTGTTCAAAGATGAAGCGTTTTTGTGCCTCAATACTGGGTATGTTGATTTCCATGCTGATCCTCAAAAGGAGAGGGGCGTTAGCCCCTCACCCTGTTTAATGGGTTAGCGCAATATTGCGCACGTCTTCGATGCGGATATGCACAAGGTTGAGTGTGCCGTGTGCCAACGGCTTCCACTGCCCGACTTGGTGCAAGTGCATGAACACGTAATAAAGGTAATCAGGCAGTATAAGCGCGGTTTGCTCGATCCTGATACCAATGTAATAAGGGGAATAGGTTTTGATGGGTTGCCCGATGGTTTCCAACGATCCCCGGCGAATTAACCAGAAATCAGCATCAGCAAAATCAAGGCGAATGGTCGCAACGTCTTTTAGTCTCATGGGTTTAGCCTACGGCACAACTAACCCTCTGACAGTCAGCGGTTTTCTGTGTACCGAAACTAAATTATATTAAAAATCATAGACTTAATCAGTTAAAACCCGACTAAGGCACTAATTTTATTATGAGTAAATGAGTATATGAGCAGCCTTACCCCGTCAACTATCGACCATCTGAAACGTGTTTCAGTTGGGCGGTAGTTGCACGGCACGACCCTAAATAAACTGGTGCGGGTGTTTCTGCCGCTGCGCTGACTTGCCAAGAACCACCACCGCACCCCCACACAACTGGCGAAAAAGTAGGCGGCAGAAACACTTGCAAAACCTCTTCTCTTTTTCTTGCCACGTAGTCGTTGCCGTTTATCTGTACAGTAGAGAAACAGCCCCAAGAAAGATTTAAGAAGGGAAACCGCCTCAAACCCGCATTCTACCTAGATTCAATGGCTCAGATTCTTTCCATAATGGCTCAGTTTGCGTACTTAATGGCTCAAAAGCACATTGAGTTCTGATCCATTTTGTTTCATACTTTTATCCATAATATCCCAACTTAAAGGATCAATATGAGCCATAAAAGCGCAACAAGACGTGGGGTTGTGTTACATAGGAAAAATCCGTTTATGGCAAACACTAGCTTACCCACAAAGACCAAAAGAGTGACAAACAAGCGTGGGGATATGATGTTGCTAAGCAGCGAAGGTGAGATAGTGTCGAATGTGGCTGGATTCTGGCAATCCGAGGAAGTTGATAGTTCTAAGTTTTTAAAGCTGTTTGTAAACGGGGTTAAAGCCTTGGCTGAACTGTCTAATCCAGGTACTAGAGTGTTTGAACTCCTTTATTGCGAAATGCAGAACAATATCGGGAAAGATCAGGTGTATCTAAGTTTCACGGGAATTGAGGACACAACAAACATTAGCCGAGCAACATTCAAGCGCGGCATGGCAGAACTCATAGATAAGAAATTCATTGCTGCAATGCCTGCTGTCGGTTGGTATTGGGTGAACCCTGATTATATGTGGAACGGCGACCGCTTGGCGTTCGTTAAGGAGTACATTAATAAACAACCCACACCGAAAAAGGAGGTAGACCAAATAGAAATGAGCCTTTAAGTAGATAATCGCCCCACCCCAGTGTTTCGACCCACTGAGGTAGGACTTCACAACCCAATTATGGAGGAATTGAGTTATGCAACTGCGCAGGATTCCCAAGTGGCATTAACCGCTTATATCAAGCCACATACCTTTCATCGGCAATTTGACTTGGCAAGAACCTGTTAGCGTGGACAGCATTTACACTGATGGATTAGAAAACTGACATGGAATTGTTGTTATGACTTATGCCTCCCCTCTCCAACAAAAACCAACTATTGTTGATGCGTTGAAAGCCAATGCTGCCAATCCACCGCCCTCTGTGAAAGCCGTATCAGTGTTCACCAGTGAATTGGAAAAGCCTCTACTGTTGGCTGAAACAACGGTCATTGAACTGGATGACGGCGGTCCAGGACACGCGGCACTACACATAGATAACGATGGAACGGGGCAGCCATTCCTTTACGATCCTGCTGGAAGCTACGCGCCAAAAACGGGAAGCCGAGGTGGTGATTTGATGTCAGGGGAAGATGCCAGCCTGAAAAACTACACAGATTATTGGCAGAGCAAAGGGGATAGTGTTCTATTGCATAAACTGGACACGACTCCTGAACAAGAGCAAGCCATCATCGAACGCGCCGAGCAGATCGGGAATGCCAGTCCCGGATTGTGTGCAACATCGGTTTCTGGTGCATTAGACGGTGTTTGTGGTGTTGAAGGCTCAGTGTGGCCATCCACGTTAGGTAAAAATGCTGATCATGCAAACTGCAAATGATGCCATGAGCCTGAATCAATACCTTATCTGTTGCTTGCTGGTTTTGATACCGTCTTATGTGTTGGCTGCTGGTAGTTTGAGATTGTGGGATAGCCCCACCATTTTGGCACAGTATTGGGGCTTTTATCTCGTACTCCACGCGGTGTTTATGTTATTGGCATTGGTTTCATGCAGAAATCTTCTGGCACGTTGGCATTGGTGGCGGGTTGTTTTGCTAGGTGTGGTTATGGGTATTTTAGCTACCTGCCTATCCATCCCGTTATCAACGGTCATTGCTCTTGAAGATGGCGCGGTTAGGCTTGCCAACAGTTATCCCTTGGTTGGTTGGATACAAGCCATTGCCATTTATTGCGTACTCTCGTTTTACACTTACGCTTGGTTATTGGGTGCTGTTGTCTTTGTCAGCGTAAAAGGGTTGGCGCGGCACAGACACGCCACGCAGTGACCGCACCGCGCCCCGCAAAGCGAGCGTAGCGAGACTGTCGGGGGACACACCGCGTAGCGACATCACAGAACCCCGCTTAGCAACGCGGGTCGGGGGACACTACCAGCCAACTTTTGCATAATGCCCTTTATGCGCAATGCTCTTTGGCCTGCTGCATTGCGCATAACGATCTTGCATTATGTAAAAATTGGCTGACCTCAACGGGTTTGCATAAGCCGCTTGCGGCGTTGCAAAGGTAAGCGTCGCAAACACCGCAACGTGTTTGGCAAGGTTGGCTTGCCAGCCGCCAAAGATACTGCTGCCCTGTGTGGCCTGCCACTGAGGGCAACCACGGATCAAACTTGTGTGAAACACACCGCAACGTATCGGTAAGGCTGGCTTGCCAGCCACCGAATAACGGCACGGCTTGTCATTCGAGAAGCCGACCTTTTCCTACAAACACCGCTTTCCCCAGCGCCAAAGCGTGAAAAGAGGCAGGGCTTACAAGCTGGAGCGCGACAGCACCGACGGGCTGGCACGGCAATAGCGACAGGGTGCGGACGTTCGGCGGCTTCCACCCGTTTTTCCCGAATTATTGGGATTAACAGGAACAGCAGGAAGATTGGGGCTGTTGTTGTATTGGAGGACATGGGACAGTGCCGTAAGAACAGAAAACGCAACAATCTCCCGGTTTGGGTTTCAGCAGTACGCCACAGCCTTTGCATTCATAAAACCATTGGCAGGCATCCGTTGGCATGGTTTCCGTTTCTTGATGACCGCACTCTGGGCAAGTGAGGGTTGATTCCAGTACGATCATTTTTGTTTCAGTGTCGTGTTTCATTATGGCTCGTTACCATCCGTTTCAGCATCAGGGCGTGGATACGGTGCTTTTCTTCCAGCAGTTCCCGCAATACGTCCAGGTCGTTCAGTGCGTCTACCGTGTCGCGTTCCCACAATTCGCTTGCTGCGCGTTTCAGCCAATGGCTTGCGCTTGGGTCGGTGCTGACCGCCTGTAGCCGCTGTTCCAGTTGCCGGGTTTGCTGTTCCATCGGTAGGTAATTCATCTGTTCCTCGGTCATGGTTTGGTGTCCGTGGGCTTGGCTTTCGGCTTTTTCTTGTTCAGCCCTTCCCTTTCCAGCCAGTTGTACAGCGTGGACTTGGAGCAATCCACCAGCTTGGCAATGGAACGCTTGCTGATGCCTTTTTTCAGGTAACGGTTGATTTCATCGCGGTGCTTGTCCAGCCTAACCGTTTCCGCTTTACCCTTGGGTCTGCCTAGAGTCTTGCCGTCTGCCTTGCGTTTTGCCAGTGCTTCCTTGGTACGCATGGAAATGAATTCACGCTCGATCTCCGCCGCCAACCCCAACACAGTGGCGGTGATTTTTGAGTTCAGGGAATCATCAAAGCGCATCCGCTGCTTGGCAATGTGAACGTGAAAGTTGATGGTGGTGGCGTGTTCCAGCATTTCCAGCACCTGTAAGGTACTCCGGGCCATCCGCGAGATTTCCGCAAACACCACCGTGTCCCCCGGCTGCATGGTTTTCAGCAGCAAGTCACCGATGCGCCGCTCTTTCCATTTCACCTTGCCGCTTACCGTGTCCTCCACGAACTGCAAGCCGCTGATGCCCTGCTGGTTGGCATACTCAAGGATGCCGTGGCGCTGGTTGTCCACGTCCTGCTGGTCGGTGCTGACGCGCAAGTAGGCGTAATTTGCCATATTTCCCCCTATGTCCAACGTATACAGTATGGTGCTGTTTCACGCTACCAATATAGACCAAAACAAACCACTTGTAACAAGCCATATTGGGTTTACGTAAAGGTTCGTTTTCCCTATACCATTTTATAGATTGATTTTATCACAAAGATGAAATAAATTTTTACCCCCATAGGTTCCCGCGATTTTGAACGCTCGAACGGCGGTGAAAACCGCATTTTTGCAAGACATTGCAGACTTACCGCCATTTTTGTTTACCCCCTTACGGTTTTTTGGGGGTGGTGGCTGGTTTTTCCAAAAAAAACAGACGACGGATAACTAACAACAAGCATGGAATTCCTGAAAATCCACCGCAGCAAGTCACAGGTGCGGGCGGACGGCACTGCTTACGCCGTTCCCCTGTTCGTGACCAAAACCCAGCGCAAGGGCGCAACCATCAGCGAAGAAGCCATTTCCATCAAACGCCCCATTCTGGTGACGGGTGCGCATGACTCCGGCAAGTCGAAATGGGTAGACCGCCTGTACGAAAACGCCGGGGAAATCTGGGGAACGAAATCGAAGAACGCCCCGCTCTACCTGCACACCCTGCGCCCGTTGGTGGCGTGGAGCGATGAGCCGGACGTGGAAAAATGGTGGGAAGCCAAACGCCAGGAGGAAGAAAAAACCGACTGGCACAACGCCCGCGCCCCGTGGAAAGCCCTCAAGCAATACCAACGTGCTGAAGCCCTGCCGGACTACTGCAAAGACACCAAGGCGGTGCTGTTCATCGACGACGCGCACAAGCTCGCGGGGCGCAAGCTGCAAATTGCGCGGCAATGCGTGCTTGCCTCGCGGGTTTTCGTGATTGCTGCCAGCGAAGAACAACGCCTGCCGCCCAACCTCCGCGCTGCCGTGTTGCACCGCGACCCGCAAATTTTCCGACTCAACTCAGAAGTAGCCTATGACGCAACCAACCTCCTCATGTGGGCGTTCCTCGTCGCCTGCCTCGCCGCTGGCTGGTGGGAAGCCGCCGCCGTGCTGGGCGGCCTTAAAGCCCTTGGCACTGGTCGCCGTGCTGCTCGCGCCGATTAGCACCAACGCGGAAACGGACAGCGACTACGAAGCGGTGAAAGCCGAAACCCTGCGCTTGGCGGGTATGACCAACACCAGTCAACCAGAAACCGAAACCGCCCCGGCATGGTGGCCCTGGAAAAGCGGTGAACTGGAAAAACCGCCGGAAGTGAAACCGTATCAAATGCCAACAATGGCAGGTGATGGCCTGGACTACCACGCCAAACCCGCTGACATCGTGCAAGCCCCTGCGCTCGATGCTGACGCTATTTTCAAGGCAGTGCTGGCTTGCTACCCGGAACGCAGCAAGTTCGACATCGACGTGGACTTACGCGCAGCGATCCGTTCCAGTGACGTTCTCGACCTGCAAGACACCGCCACCGGATTGGGCAAATCCTACGTGGGGATTGTCGCCTCAATGCCGCTTTACTCCGGGAAAGAACTCGACCGGGAGAAAGAGCGTGAATATATGCGCCGTAAAGACACTGCAAAGGCCGTGGCGGACTTTGTAACGGCTATTGCTGGCCGTAACCATGCCGTGCGCGAACTCGCCTTATATCGAAGCCTAGAGGCTCGTAGCGCGGTTCGGGTAAAAGAAGGCATCACCGAAGCCTTGGAACAAGTCGGCTATCTGGAAAAAGTCGCCAGCTCGCAAGACAAACTCATCAGCGAAGAAGCCAAGATCATGGAAAGCCGTTTGCTGCTCGCGGGGATGTGTGACCCGAAGAACGCGGAACGCATTGGGGCGTGGTTGAAAAAAGAATCGGCTGTGCCGATGGAAGAACCCCCCATCCCTAACCCTTCCCCCGTAAGGGGTGAAGGGGACAAGAAAACCGGAGGCAAGCCGTGAAATGGATTAACCATCTGGCGATTGCTGGGGCAACGACTGCTCTGGTAGCCCCTGCGCTTGTCCCGGTTGCGCTGCTGGGGTCGACAGCTCCCGACTGGCTGGAATGGGTGCTGGAAAAGCTCGGTGGGCGCAAGGTCAAACACCGTGGCGTTACCCATGTGGTGCTGTACTGGGCGGGTGTGCTTGCCTTCGCGCTCGGCTTGTGGGATTTCCACGGGATGCTTGCCGCGTTTGCCTACGGTGGGCTGACCCATGTGCTGGCGGATTCGCTGACGGTTTCCGGTGTACCGTTCTCGCCCAACGCTGAACGCCGCTTCCACCTGTTCGGCGGGAGGCTGCGCACAGGCAACGCGGGGGAATACGGCATAGCGTGGGGCATTGTCGGCGTGTGTTTCGTGCTGGCGGTGCTGTTCAAGCCCGGTGGTGGTTCTGGCTGGTATCCGTTCTTCTACGACTGGCACGGGCTGTACCAATCCGGTGTCGTGGATGCCAAGGAGTGGAAGGACAACAGGCTGAAGTTCTTTTGACGAGGTTTTTGTGATAGTTCACGAGGTTTTTGTCGTAGTTAAATTGAATAAAAAACACACAAAAACGACGATTTTTGACTGGTTTGAAAGCCCAGTTTGGGAAATTCCCCCTTTGTGTTTTTTATATATTTAACAATTTATATATTTAGAGGGCGTTTTTATTTTTTAAAATCAATTAGTTATAAGCGTAACTACGACAAAAACCTCGTGAACTACGACAAAAACCTCGTGAACTACGACAAAAACCTCGTGAACTACGACAAAAACCTCGTGAACTACGACAAAAACCTCGTGAACTACGACAAAAACCTCGTGAACTACGACAATTACTTGAACTGTCGTTTAATGCGAACTATGATGATCCTATGAAACTTAAAATAGCCAATGTCACACCACTACAAGTCATCCGCAAGAGTAACGAACTCATTGAGGCGCGTTATCGCCTGAGTATTTGGGAGCAGCGGTTAGTCCTGACTTTACTTACCCAAGTCAGCCCCAAGGATGAGGATTTCAAGCGTTACAAGATCGACATTTCAGCCCTTGCCAAGCTGTGGCAGTTAGACGGTAGCTATGCCACTGCAATCTATGAAGAGGTACAAAGCGCGGCTGATTCGTTGGTGGGAAAAACGATCCAACTTAGTGACGACCCCACTATTAGCAAAACGGTTTCATGGCTGGCTTATGTCGAATACAAGCGCGGTTCTGGTGAGATTGAAATGGAGTTTCATAGCTCCCTAAAACCTTACCTGCTGCAACTACAACGCCACTTTACCCAGTACCAGCTTAGCCATGTGGTGAACTTTCGGAATCAGTACACCATTCGTATCTACGAACTTTTGAAGATGGAAGTTTTCAAGGCTGTCGGCGGTGGTTTTTCAAAGCACTTCAAGTACACAGATTTACGGCTGCTGCTATCGTTAGGCGAAAAAGAATATGGGATGTTCAACGACTTCAAGAAGCGGATTATTGACCCCTCCGTGAAAGAAATCTGCACCCATACTGATTTGAATATTGAAGAAGTCCGTTATGGTAAGACTGGGCGTAAGATCACGGATATAACCTTTGTCGTCAAAATCCGTCCAGTCGTTGAAGCCCTCCAGTTGCAAATGGAAGAGCCGCCGAAAGAACACCCGATTGTTGAGCTGCTCACAAGCCTTGGGTTCGCGCTGGAGACTGCCCGCAAGTACAAAACCCGTTTTGGGGTAAAGCGCATTGAGCGCAACATCAGTTACGCTAAAGCCAAGCAAGAGGCGGGTCTAGTGAAAGACTTCCCTTCCTTCCTGAATGCCGCGATCACCGAAGACATGGGCGGCGCATGGGAAGTGACGCAAACCAAAGAGGCGGAAGTGAAAACCGCAAAGCAGGCACAAGCCGCGAAGCGTGAGGAACAAGCGGAACTGGTGCATTTGCAGAAAATGGCGGAAATGGCAGGTGTGCCGCTGGATGTGCTGCGTCCTAAAGTGAAGCTTTGAAGCCATGACGTTTTGACACCATGACTTCATAACGTCATAGTGATTACTGAGACAAGCCCTTCAGCCCCTTTTCCTCAAACATCCTAGACAGCCCTTCCATTGTCAGCTTTTGGATGCTGATCCCTTCGGACAATGCGAGCTGGTGGACGCGCTGCCAATCGTCCCGCGACAGGCGCAAGGTCAGTGCCACTACGTCACCCTTCCCCCGCTGCCGTGCTTTGGCTTCCACCTGTTCCGGGGCGTTGGTGCTGGTGTCTTCTGTTGGCTGTTCTGCTTGCCTGCCTTGCTTGGTGAAGGCGGCTAACCCGGTTGATTTGTTTTTCATTCCATTTGCCCTTTTAACCATTCCCACAAGGCGCGGATTTCTTCTGCTGCCTTGCCGTTGCTTTCAAATTCTGTGACTGCCCTACCCGATGCGACGGCACGGGCAAACGCTCGGCGTTCGGTGATTTCCATCGGGGCAATGGGTAGCCCGTAACCTGCCAGTAGTTCGCGTGTCTCGTTGACCTCCGGCGAACGGAACGGGCAAGCCGACAACACAAACACCGTCTTTGCCCCGGCTGCACGGGCAATTTGTACCGCGTTGCCTGCTGCTGCGATGTCAAACGCTGAGGGGCGTACCGGGATCACCACCAGGTCGGCAATTTGCGCCACCTTGGATGCGTCTGGCGTGGCGTGTGGCGCGGTATCCACCACTGCTAGGCTGATGCCTTCCTGACGCGCTGCATTCATCACCTTGTCAATTTCGCCAACACTGATAGTGGCGACTGGTGGGCTGTCGCTCTCGCGGGCATCTGCCCAAGTCGTGGCGCTCTGTTGGGGGTCGGTGTCGATGATGACGACCTGTTCCCCGCTTTCCTGTGCGGTGACAGCCGTATGCACGGAAAGCGTGGTTTTACCGCTGCCCCCTTTCTGGCTGAGGAAAACAAGTGATTTCATGGCGTTATTACTTCATGGCTTCACGACGTTGTGACGTAAGCATTATAGCCAAGATAACCCCCATTGCTAGAGCGTACAGGTACGTGACTTTATGGCGTTATGACTTTACGACACCATGAATTCATACCATAATGACACCGTGACGTAATGACACCATTAAGCCATAACGTCACGACGTAATGAAACGCCCTACCCCACGGATTCGGCCCCGTGAGGCAGGACTACACCTTTCAACCTTGTATGGAGATTGAAATATGCAAGCGAATGATAACCCGTTCCCCGCATCCGGGAACAACTTCCGCACGGTAGCCTACGCGGAAACCGACCTTGAGCTTTCCTTGTTGGTGCTGGAACTTGGCTTTCCAGTGCGAGAGGATGACAGCTATAC
>RRZU010673247.1_pt1 | contig 19934 bp, 18 predicted proteins | sample 2165561 | NCBI WGS metagenome assembly RRZU01 (sample SAMN10456909, study PRJNA506462) | wastewater metagenome | isolation source: wastewater sludge | place: USA: Moscow, Idaho | reverse complement strand
ATTGGAAATTCCAACCCTTTTGCACTATGGATCGTCATCAATGAAACCCTGCTCTGCTCCGCATCTCCTTCGCTGTCAAGATCACTCATTAAAGCCACATCCTGTAAATAGTCTGTCAAATAAATTTCAGTTTCTCTTCCCTCTTCTTTTCTTTCTTCTACAAAGTCCTGCATACCATTAAGAAACTCTTCCAAGTTCTCCTGCCGGGCTATAGCTTCAGGATCTTTACTATCGTAGATATCTCTTAATATACCACTTGTTTGAATAATCTCCTGTCCCAGCTGAAAGACATCTTTCTCAGAAACTTTTTCCAGATATGAACTGATAAGATTTCTAAAACTGTTAAGTTTGGCTATTGTTCCCTTGTTCACTGCCAATCCATTAGAAACAGGATCTAGAATAACGCTCCAAAAGCTCACGCTATGAGTTCGTGCCGCATCTGCTATTTTATTGACTGTAGTACTTCCTATACCTCTTGCCGGATAATTGATAATCCGCTTGAAGGCCTCCTCGTCAGCAGGATTGGCTACCAGGCGGAAATAGGCAATGATATCTTTTATTTCCTTACGCTGGTAAAAACTCAAACCGCCAAAGATACGATAAGGAATATTCTGCTTACGCATCTCCTCTTCAAAACTACGGCTTTGTGAATTTGTCCGATACAAAATAGCAAAATCACTATAATCGTCATGATCAAGGGCCTTAATACTCTTGATATCATTGCATACAATAATAGCTTCTTCCTTATCGCTATAAGCACTTTTCAAAGTTACTTTATCACCGGTAGTATTTTCACTATACACGTCCTTAGGAATCTGACGGACATTATGTTTCATCAAACTATTTGCTGCAGCCACAATATTCTGCGTGCTGCGATAATTACGTTCCAGTTTGAAAAGACGGCAATTGGGATATATCTTCTGGAAATTAAGTATATTATCTATATTCGCTCCACGAAAGGCATAAATACTCTGATAATCATCCCCAACTACAAAGACATGTTGATTTTCCTTAGTAAGCTGCAACACAATTTGCTGTTGGGCATAGTTCGTATCCTGATATTCATCAACTAAGACATATTGAAAACGCCCGGCATATTTGCATCGAACATCCTCATGATCGCGAAACAAGACAAATGTAAGAACAAGAAGGTCATCAAAATCCATAGCATTAGCCTTTTTACACCGCTCTTCATAGGCTGTAAAGATATGGTCTATCTCCGGCTGTCTGGCATCCATGTCTCTATTGAGGAATTCACGATTTGAAACATAATGAGCCGCATCAATAAGACGGTTCTTCGCCATGGATATTTTACTGTGAACAGCAGCAGGCTTATAAATTTTATCATCCAACCCCTTTTCCTTGATGATTGACTTAAGAAGAGATCTCGAATCTGCTTCATCATATATTGTAAAGTTGGATTTATACCCTATCATCGGAGCTTCATATCGAAGGATATGGGAAAAGATCGAGTGAAAAGTACCCATAGCAAGATATCTAACCTGTTTATCACCTGCCAGTTTTGCAATACGTTCCTTCATCTCCTTAGCCGCTTTATTGGTGAAAGTCAGAGCCAGAATATGATTCGGGGATATGCCTTTTTGCAACAAATAGGCTATTTTGTAAGTAAGAACACGAGTTTTTCCAGAGCCAGCACCAGCAATAACAAGCGAAGGCCCATCCATATACTCTACAGCCTGACGCTGTGAATCGTTTAAATTACTCAGCAAGTCTTGCTTTTCCATATAATTCCATATATCTTTTATCTATTATCTCCGTCTGTAAGTTCCTCCGACCACAGTTTCAGGATTTACATCTTCCCCTTCTGCAGGAAATGCAGGAATAAAACGCATCTGCTGTTCTATCTGATGCTGGCGTTTTCGAATATAACTACCCGGATGAGCAGAATTAAATTTAATAGGATTAGGAAGAGTAGCCGCTATAAGGGCACATTCATCCCGAAAAAGATCTTTGGCCTTTTTATGGAAATGATACTCTGCCACGGCATCCACACCATAGATTCCGTCCCCCATTTCTATACTATTCAGGTAAACTTCCATAATACGCTGCTTACTCCATAATGTCTCTATCATAAAGGTAAAGTAGACTTCAAATCCTTTGCGAATCCAACTTCTGCCCGGCCAAAGAAAAACATTTTTGGCTGTCTGCTGGCTAATTGTACTTCCTCCATGCATTTTTCCACCATGCAGATTATTTTTAGCTGCGTTTTCTATGGCACCGAAATCAAAACCATGATGCAAGAGAAAACGCTGGTCTTCACTAGCCATAACCGCTACTGGCATATGCTCTGATATTTTTTCCATCGACACCCAATGATGATGCAGGGTAAGACTCCTATCATCGGAAAACTGCTGGGCACAACGAATAAACATCAAAGGGGTAAAATACACTGGAAAGAATCGATATATCACTACAGCAAGAATGGTGGTACTGAAAAACAATGCCACCATCCATCTAACAATTATTAGTATCTTTTTCTTCATTACTCACCAAGAGTACCATTCTCCGCACTCTTCACCATAGCATCACTAGCATACAAATAAACTTCAACACGGCGATTCTGAGGTGCCACTTCCTGATTGACAATAGGATTCTGGCTGCCATAGCCAGCAACATTCTTAAACTGGCTTGCTGATACACCAGCCTGTTGTAAATAACTGGCAACAGCTTTAGCACGAGCATCACTCAACGGAAGATTAATCTTGTCCCCACCCGTTGCATCCGTATAGCCCTGTATGTCGACAGACAACTGGCTATCATTCTTCAGCACTTTAGCGAACTTAACCAAATCAACCTGAGCAGCACTCTTTAATGATGCCTTATTTAAGTCGAACTGCAAGCCACTGTCAAAAGTAACTTTGACTGCCTTCAGTCCATTAGCATCTGTAACTTCATCAACAGAAGCATTATTGACATTCTTAATCACATCTTGTTTGACTTTATCCATATGATGCCCTATCACAGTACCAGCGGCACTACCTACAGCAGCACCAATAGCAGCTCCGACAAGAGCCCCTGTGCCACGATGGCTATGATTACCGATAGCACCAATAAGACTACCTAATGCGGCACCGCCACCAGCACCGATAAGAGTTCCATTACCCTGATTTGTGCCACAGCCTGTCAGTAGCAGAAAGGACATAGCTACAATTGTAACATTCATCTTTTTCATAATCTTTAATTTCTAATTGTCTAAAAAATAATCTATATGCAAAGATACCTCTTTTTTTTATGATACTGCCCTGTTTTATCAACTTTTTTTAGTACTTTTGCCACAAATTGAATAACAAGCAAGTGTAGAAAACAATGGCAAAAGAATTAAAACAATTGACCAAGCGTGCTGACAACTATAGTCAATGGTACAATGACTTGGTTACAAAAGCAGACTTGGCAGAACAAGCCCCTGTAAGAGGATGTATGATCATCAAACCTTACGGATTTGCTATCTGGGAAAAAATGAAAGAGCAACTGGATAAGATGTTTAAGTTGAAAGGTGTACAAAATGCTTATTTCCCACTTCTTATTCCCAAGAGTTTCCTTTCCCGAGAGGCAGAACATGTCAAAGGATTTGCCAAAGAATGTGCTGTAGTGACACACTACCGGCTGAAAGCTTCTGAAGATGGCAACAGTGTCGTTGTTGACCCCGAGGCAAAACTTGATGAAGAACTTATTATCCGCCCGACTTCTGAAACAATCATCTGGAACACCTATAAGAACTGGAGCCACAGTTGGCGTGACCTGCCTATAAAATGCAATCAATGGTGCAACGTGATGCGCTGGGAAATGCGCACACGTCCTTTTCTCCGTACCTCTGAATTCTTATGGCAAGAAGGCCATACGGCTCATGCTACCCGTGAAGAAGCAGAACAGATGGCACAAGATATGCTTCACGTTTATGCTGACTTTGTAGAAAACTGGATGGCTGTACCTGTTATGCAGGGAGTAAAGAGTGAGACAGAACGCTTCGCCGGAGCTATCAACACTTATACGATAGAAGCAATGATGCAAGATGGCAAGGCACTACAAAGCGGAACTTCTCATTTCCTGGGTCAGAATTTTGCGAAGAGCTTCGATGTAACTTATCTAACCAAGGACAACAAACCTGAATACGTATGGGCTACCTCATGGGGGGTTTCCACACGACTGATGGGGGCTCTCATCATGACTCACTCTGATGACAACGGTCTTGTGTTACCGCCAAAGCTGGCTCCTATCCAGGTTGTCATCATCCCTATCTATAAGAATGACGAACAGAAAGAGCAGCTCAATGAAAAGCTGCAACCTGTCATCGAACGACTTCGTCAACTTAATATATCTGTCAAATTTGATGATGCAGACAACAAGCGTCCAGGGTTCAAATATGCCGATTATGAATTGAAGGGTATTCCTGTACGTCTCGTCATGGGTGGACGGGATCTTGAAAATAACACAATCGAAATCATGCGTCGCGATACTCTGAGCAAAGAGAATGTTAGTTTCGACGGCATTGTCGAGCGAGTAACAAGCACTCTTGACGACATTCAGAAAAACATTTTCAACAAAGCAATAAAATTCCGTGATTCTCACATCTTCGAATGTGATAACTATGATGAATTCAAAGAACGCGTTAAGGACGGAGGATTTTTCCTCTGTCACTGGGATGGCACAGCAGAAACAGAGGCCAAAATAAAAGACGACACCCAGGCTACCATCCGATGCATCCCGTTCGCTTTCGAGCAAACTCCAGGCACAGACATGGTATCCGGGAAACCAGCCAAATATCGTGTCATTATCGCTAGAAGTTATTAATATTCCAAGAGGGCAGGCTTTACTGTCTGCCTTCTTTTCCCAGATAACAATTCTCTTATGGCAACAATACAATATATTATCGTAGCAATCATCATCATTGCAGCATGGGCATACGCCATATACAAAGCCTACCATTCCCTGAGGCATAATAAAGATCAAGCATATGGATGTTCCGGATGTAGTATCCATAAACAATGGCAGAAGAAATTGAAAGAGCAACGGAAAGAACACAAGAAAGTTTTTTCACAAAAAATCGGAAAATAATTTTGTAGAATAAAATAAAAACTCTACCTTTGCACTCGCAATTTAGAAATGGTACCTTGGCCGATCGGTTAGGTAACGGTCTGCAAAACCGTGGAGAGCAGTTCGACTCTGCTAGGTACCTCATCAAAAAAGGAATTTTCTTTAGGAAAATTCCTTTTTTTCTTATATACAACAAATACAAGAATCGATGTCATAAATATTAACAACAAATTCTCTGAGAATTACATATTACTAAGTGACTTGACTTCTGCGTCTAAATATCCAAAACACAGATACACTTACAATATACTAATTTACAGACACTTATAAAATATTGCATTTGTACATTCTCTAATAAGCCGTTAATTGCATTGTATTTGATGATGAATTGAGACGTATTTCGCGGCTAAACAAAAGCTAATTCGCAGCTAAACACAACTCAACTGATGCTTAAATACAATTCCGCTTCTCAAAATTCATAATTTAATCCTTCACGTTTCGTGAAAAGATAGTCTTTAACAATTCCAGACTGCAACATGCAGAAAGAAGATTTTACTGATATAAAAATTTACAAAAAAACATCCACTTCACATTATATCAAAAGGCCAATAGCTGTTTTCTCTCAAACAGGATCCTCAGTACGGTCATTCTTAAATAGATCATCAGCCTCCTTAACCTCGTCACTGTCAAACCACTGGGCTAGTTTATCTTTTGCCTTCTTTTTGATATCATCACCAACATCACCCCAGACTTTTTTGACAACATAAATTAAAACTGCCAAATCATCACTCAATCCGGCGAGAGGAATTGCATCAGGTATGACATCCAACGGGCTGATAAGGTATCCTAAGGCTCCAAGAATAAGAGCTTTGTCCTTAAAAGAGACTTTATTGCTATCCAATGTATAATACAAAACAAGTGCAGCATAAACGAACTTAGCCCCTGAACGCTTGGCTATACGAGAAATTTTCTCAATGAAAGCGCGCTTATTGAATTTGTCCTTATAAGACATAAAATCAGGTAAATCAGACATTTGCATATTTATGATCTTTTAAATTCTATAATCCAACACATCTTTAATATAATTGTCCATTTGCTTATTTGCTATCTTCTTCAACCGGATTTGAACAGATAAATTCCACAAAAGCCATACTACAAGACAAAGTAATAATCCTACCCCAATAGCCAACAGAATAGTCATCTCACCAAACGGCAAATCTTTATCTGGATACGCAGACATCACAATAACAGGCAGAACAATCAAAAAACCTGCAATCGTATAACGGGAACGCTCGCTCCCCCCACTGTCAAGAATTGCCTGTTTGTCAAAGAGATAACTGTCAAGAGCTTCTTTCGTTACACCATAATCTTCCATTCGTGGAAAATCATTTCTATTATCAAAAGCCGCAATACGGTTAGTGACATTATGCTCGAAATCATCTAATATTTTGTCGGTCTGTTTTAAAGCCATAATAAAGATTTTAATAAAAAGAAAGCAGTGCTCCTGTAAGCCGGGTTCCGTTCCTCTTTTTACAAAGAGGTGCCTGTCATTTATCTAGTCCCAAGGTCACCCCTGAGCTCAAGCATTCTACCCTCCGCAGAAGTCCGAAGACTATTAGGCGGGTCACCTTCTACCTGCGGTATACATGAACTTGCGTCCTCCAGATGACACAGCCTGATGATCACCCATCAGCTGGTGGTCTCTTGCACCACCTTCTCACCCTTACCCCTTCTAATCCAAATGGATTAGGTAGATCTCACGGGGCGGTTATTCTCTTCTGTCAATACCTACTGTCACCAATAGCTTCTAGTTTCGGAAGTGGAGTACCCTGTGCCGCCCGGACTTTCCTCTCGCATCATACAATGCCAGCGACAGTGCCAGAGCACTGCTTTCTCGCCGCAAAGGTAATAATAATTAATGAATAAAGCTAATTATAGCTTATTATTCTACTTTTGTTTTCTTGCTTTTTTTAATATTTTTCAGACAAGAAACGCTTTTAATTAAATATATAGAACTAACAATTTTTCGCTATTTTTCAATATCTATATATTTTTCTACTAAGGCAAGTATTTTAATAGGGAAACAGGTTGCCACTATATTTAAGTAGCGTTAATGTGTTAATTTCAATTGTTAAAATGGGATAAAGATGATATAGAAATTGAACGAGTAAAAGAAAATGCATTTATATTTGCATTCGAAAATAAATGAGATAATATTTAAAAACAAGAAAGTATTTATTAAAAGATAAAAACTATGAATAATTTAGGTAAGTATGTCATTTCCGGATTATGCGTTGCTTCGCTCACATTTTCCTCTAGTGCACTTATGAAAGTTAATGCAGCCGAAAAGGCAAACACACTTTCTGGTCAACCCGTAGACTTGACCTATGCAGCCGAAAAGGCTGTTCCTGCTGTAGTTCACATCAAATTTGTACAAAACTCCAAGACGAAGACTGTAGATGTACAGTCGGAGCCATTTGGCGATTTCTTCGATCCCTTTGGTTTTTTCGGCAATCCAGACAATGGAGACAACAATGGAGACAACAATGGCGGCACACAAAAACGTCAGGTGCAAACTCCCAAGAAAGAGGCTACCGGGAGTGGTGTTATTATTAGTTCCGATGGATATATCGTAACTAACAATCACGTAGTGAATGGCGCCGATGAACTCACAGTGACATTAAACGACAACCGAGAATTTAATGCAACAATAGTTGGAACAGATCCAGCAACCGATCTTGCCCTTATCAAAATTAACGGGAAAGATCTTCCAACATTGCCTATTGGCAATAGCGATGATCTGAAAGTCGGCGAATGGGTCATTGCTGTCGGCAATCCCTACAACCTCTCTTCTACTGTTACAGCCGGCATTGTAAGTGCCAAAGCTCGCGGTCTGACAGGTGATGGTGAAGGACCTGGCATCTCTAGTTTTATCCAGACTGATGCTGCCATTAATCCGGGAAATTCCGGTGGAGCCCTTGTGAATACCAAAGGAGAATTAGTTGGAATTAATGCCATGCTGTACTCTCAGACAGGCAGCTACAGTGGTTATGGCTTTGCTATTCCTACTTCCATCATGACCAAAGTTGTAGACGATATAAGGAAATATGGCAGTGTGCAACATGCATGGCTTGGCATTCAGGGCGGCAATGTACTCGACTACATTAACAGCCAGAAAGAGAACGGTAAAGATGTCAATCTGGGAACAAATGAAGGGGTTTATATTGCGAAAGTCGATGAAGACGGTGCCGGAGCAGCAGCTGGCATGAAGGAAGGTGATGTCATTATAGCAGCTGACGGTAAGAAAATCACCAAAATGTCTGAACTTCAGGAAATCATCAATAGCAAGCGCCCTGGTGAAAAGATCAGCCTTACTTATTTACATAACAAAGAGAAGAAGACAAAGACTGTGGAACTTAAAAACGCTCAAGGCACAACCTCTGTTATCAAAGCTGCAGACTTAGACATCCTTGGAGGCAACTTCCGAGAAATCACCAAGGATATGAAGGACCAACTTAAGATTAACTATGGCATAGAAGTAACCAAAGTCAACAATGGAGCTTTCAAGAAAGCAGGCATCAGCCGAGGGTTCATAATACAAAAAGTCAACGATCAGAACATGAACACGATAGATGAACTGCAGAAAGCTGTGAAGAATGCTTCTACCAGTAAGGATCCAGTACTCTATATTCAGGGAATCTGGCCATCAGGCAAGAAGGCTTACTTTGCTGTTCCTCTTACGCAGAACTAATTTCCGTCAGGAAATAATGAATATTTAGAAAATAGTAGATATCTCAAAAAATATCTACTATTTTTTGTTTATACCAACTAAAAACCGTACATTTGCAAGTATCTAACTTACGTGCCATGAGACAACTAAAGATCACAAAATCTATCACAAATCGTGAAAGTGAATCTCTAGACAGATACCTTCAAGAAATCGGTCATGAAGATTTGGTATCAGTTGAAGAGGAAGTCGAACTTGCCCAGAAAATTAAAAAGGGCGATAAAAAAGCTTTGGAAAAGCTAACAAAAGCGAATTTGAGATTTGTGGTCTCTGTTGCCAAACAATACCAGAATCAGGGACTCAGTCTTCCTGATCTTATTAATGAGGGGAATCTTGGACTTATCAAGGCTGCTCAAAAATTTGATGAGACAAGAGGATTTAAATTCATCTCCTATGCCGTATGGTGGATTAGACAAAGTATCCTGCAAGCATTGGCAGAGCAAAGCCGTATAGTTCGCCTTCCACTGAATCAGGTTGGCAGTGTAAATAAAATAAACCGGCTGGTTAACAGCTTTGAGCAAAAAAATGAACGCCGGCCTAGTGTTGAAGAAATTGCCGAGCACATTGACCTTTCTGAAGATAAAATTGAGGAAGCAATGAAAGTCAACACACGGCATATCAGCGTTGATGCCCCATTTCAGGATGGTGAAGACAACAACCTGCTGGACGTCTTGCCTGATCAAGATGCACCGGACGCAGACAGAGTGCTGGTTCTGGAATCTTTGCGTGAAGAAATCGGACGTGCCCTAGACACCCTCAACGAGCGTGAGCGCAATGTAATAGAGGCCTTTTTTGGACTTGGACAGGCAGAGATGACCCTTGAGGAAATTGGGGACAAATACGGTCTGACAAGAGAGAGAGTAAGACAAATAAAAGAAAAAGCTATTCGCAGGCTCAGACATAACACCCAGAATAAATACTTAAAAGGATTCTTGGGGCAATAGAAAAAATCACATGACTAAATTATAAAAAATGAAGATATCGAAATTTACAATGATTGTTGCCTTACTTTTAGCTGCAACAGGAGTATATGCGAAAAATAGAGTAACTCCAACTTATATGTTTGGTATTGCGGCATCGTTTAATGATTCTACGGTTTACTTTACTGGCATCCAGAAAGTAGACTCAGCGTATATCAATACAAAAACAAATTTTTTAGCAGGACGAGACAATTATTCTTATCAATTAAAAAATTATCTCGAATCTAAGGGGGAAGCAAACAGAACATGCATTACCACTTTTGCCTTTTCTGAAAAAGATATTAAAGAAAAATATAACAAAGTTTTAAAGAAATATACAGACAGCAAAAAAGGTACCCCATTTGATATAAGGTATCTCAAAAACACTGATTTTTCTTTTAAATACATTGTTCCATACGAAATAAGTGATGCTGAAGAAGCTGCGAAAGAGAAAGCAGCCAAAGAAGCCAGAAAAAGAATCAGAAACATGCAAGTCAAAGAAAATGGTGGTCCAGGCAGAAGAGAAGGAAACCATATGGGTGCTTCTGATGGCATGAGAGGAAATATGGGTAGTCCAATGTAATATGAAGATATGATTGCGAACAGCCGATATTATAAGATTGCAGATCTTAACATCAAGCTCTCTTTTGAAAAAACAAAATATTCTATAGATTGTCTCTTACCTTCATTTAAACCGTTTTTTAAAGACACTATAGATGGAGATTTATTTTTCGAATGTGCTGTCAATGATGAATTGCAACCAGTATCCAAAGAAAAGAGAGAACGTATAAGGACATTCGAGACAGGAAATGGTGCTACTATCGTTGACCAGCTGAAAGATGGAGGGTACCAGTATATCATTAAAGATATCAATGGAAATGAATGTGCATTACTTATTGCCAACAAGAATTTTGATCAGTGCAATTGTGCTCTCAAGGGAAATTACAATATGCGATGTTTCGGACTGAACAATGTCTTGATGTTGATCTTTGCCTTTGCAGGGAGCAGACATCAAACTGTTTTAATGCATGCTTCTTTGGTGAGAGAAAATGATTATGGTTATGCTTTCATCGCAAAAAGTGGTGTTGGAAAAAGTACACAGGTGAGCATGTGGCTTCGATATATTCCTGGTTGTGATTTAATGAATGACGATAATCCCGTTATTAGAATCATAAAAGGTAAACCTTATATATATGGAAGTCCCTGGAGCGGAAAGACACCTTGTTACAGAAATGTAAAGGCTAAGTTAGGAGCTGTCACCCGTATAAGACATGCCCAGCAAAACAGTATAGAACAATTGAAAGCTATAGAAGCTTTTGCATCTGTACTCCCCTCGTGCTCTATTATGAAATGGGATGAGGATATTTTTACACGTATCTGCATGATTGTATCCAAAATTGTTGAAACAACAAACATTTATACATTACATTGTCTACCTGATCAAGAAGCTGCTGTTATATGTCATCAGAACATCACGAAATCAAAGAAATAAAATTACCTAATGCTATTCTACTGCCTCAAGTAAGTGAATTATTAAGCAAAGGACATACAGTAACATTACGGCTAAAAGGATTTTCCATGCGTCCTTTTTTGGAAGACAACAGGGATAAAGCTTTATTAGGAAAGCCTGTTGATATCAAAGAAAATGATGCTGTGCTTGCTGAAATCCATCCCAAGACATTTGTTCTTCACCGTCTCATAAAAATAGAGGGTGATGACGTCACTCTTCGCGGTGATGGTAATTTAAGATGTGAATACTGTAAACTAGAAGATATTAAAGGAAAAGTCATCGCTTTTTACCGTAAAGGAAGGGGAAAAGCAGATTTAACTACCGGAAGAAAATGGAAACTATATTCAAAGATCTGGTGCAGCCTTTATCCTGTCAGAAGATACCTTTTAGCTTTTTATAAAAGAATATGGATACCCCTTTTGGGTACTATTTAAAAACAATAAACTCAATAATGAAAGCAAAAGAAAAATTTAAGCTTATGAATATTTGCGGTGAAAACATTATTATCGCAGAGGGAAAGGAAAATATTGATTTCAGTAAGATAATCAGTATGAATGATTCTTCAGTCTTTCTCTGGAATAAAATAGGGAATAATGACTTTACCAATGAAGATTTAGCCAACTGGCTGACGGAAGAATATGAAGTAAAATATGATGATGCCCTCGCTGACTGTAAAGATCTGACAAATAAATGGTTGCAGGCAGGTATTATTGAATAGGAAACACACCTTATAGAAAAAAGGTAAGCTTTTAAAGCTTACCTTTTTCTATATATCCTTTGGATATCAAATCATAATAAACAGCTTCGAGCTCTGAAACAGTCAACTGTTCTATGCCGTGCTCAATTGACCGGATAAGTTCCTCACGGCGAAATTCTCCAGAGGAACCAAATCTATTGAAATCCATATTACTTTTTCTTTTCAGGATAGACAAACTTATCTCCGGTCTGTTTTATCAATTCCCGGGCATACTTTTCTGGATACCCTGGACGAACAACCGTAGCACCAATACCTTCTGTAGTACGCGCAAACTTGCCACCTTTCTCCGGTTTGATCGTCATATCATTATATTTCACAATAAGATAAGTAGCCAGATTCTTCCAGATAGCAAGCATCTGACGGGCATTGTCATTACTATACTTATTCAAATACTCGATTGCAGACTGAGGACTCGAAGCATAAAGTTGCTGAGCTTTCATTTCCACCCCCTGCTGATCAGCCATATAGGTACTGTCTAAACGATCACGGACTGCCTTAACAGACGGGAACATCAAACTATAACGAGGATAAACCATATTGCTCACCCAATTACAAACCCAAAAAGCATTCTTGTCAGAAAAAGTCACAGCATCTGCTCCAGGAGTATTATAACATTCCGGCTGAACTGTATTACCACAATAAATAGGAGTATAAGCCACCATATTGGGATCATCATTTCCAAACCACAGCACACCACCAATTTGACGAGGCAACCAACTGCGCATCTGACTGACGTAAGTAAAGCCTGTCTGCTGTGTACTCGTTGGACGTTCATTGAAATATTCCTTACCATCAACCTTAAATGTAAGAGGTGTAAGGCGATAAGGCATCTGCCAGATACCACCACCGAGGTCATTACCATCAGCTACCGACAACGGAGTATTTTCATAATGATCACGCATGCAAGCTTCAACATCTTTCACGCTCAACTTCCGGTTAGGAATGATCCACAAAGGCATATCCTCAGCACTAGCATCCTTACCTAAAGCCCAAGGCAACCAACGCTGCATATCTTTAAAATGATTGAAAAAGCTCCATACACGGGCATCACAGAACCGACGACCCTCAAAATCAGGGAATGCATAAGAATTCTTCCAGGAGAAATCCTTATCTGCACCATTAAACCATCCTTTACTACGCGCAAAACTTATCACATTCTTGCTATGAAGGACCTCTGTTTTATAATTAGAAAAAACACCTATACGACTTTGGTTGGCATGACCACAAATAGCATTATCCGGAATACGGACAGCACACCAGACCACCTTTTGCTTCTTATCGCCACCACAGCCTTGCATTTCAAGTATCCATGCCTCCTTCGGGTCACAAATAGTAAAAGTCTCTCCTTCTGAACGATAACCATACTTCTCAGCTAAAGAGGTCATCGTCTTAATTGCTTCACGAGCAGTCTTACTACGCTGCAAACCAATATAAATTAAACTGCCATAATCTATGAGACCAGTAGTATCAACCATATCTGCACGACCTCCATAGGTTGTTTCCCCTATCGTCACCTGATACTCATTGATATTTCCAATAACATTATAAGTCTCAGGAGCTTCAGGAATCTCACCAAGGGCGGCATGCGTATCCCAGTCCACAATCTTCCTCATCTCTCCTTTGGCATGTTTGCCGCCAGGATAATGACAAAGCCCCACAAACATACCATAATCGTCTGCATTGTAACTGCAAAGTACAGATCCATCCACAGAAGCATTCTTACCTACAATAAAATTAGTGCAAGCCAAAGCTGGAGAAAGAGCCAGCCATATACCGGCTACGCAAGCACATATCTTTTTCACATTCATACCTTTTATCTATTAAATCATTCACATGCTTTAAAACTCATATCCAATCCTTTTACAGAATGAGTCAATGCACCAACAGAAATAAAATCAACCCCCTGATTGGCATAATCACGGATAGTATCAATCGTTATATTACCAGATGATTCTGTCTCATAACGGTGATCTATCAATTCGACAGCTTTACGAGTGTCCGCAACTGTAAAATTATCGAGCATAATCCGATTAACTCCTCCACATTCCAGAACTTGATTTAATTCATTAAAATTACGAACTTCAATTTCAATTTTCAAGTCAAGATTCTTTTCCTTGATATATTCATGGCAGCGATGAATTGCATTAGAAATACCACCGGAAAAATCAACATGATTATCCTTAAGAAGGATCATGTCAAAAAGACCAATACGATGGTTCATTCCACCACCTATCTTAACAGCCTGCTTCTCTAATATTCGCATGCCAGGGGTTGTCTTCCTTGTATCGAGAACATGAGCGCCTGTGCCAGCAATACGTTCCACATAATGATGCGTCATAGTAGCAATACCGCTCATGCGCTGCATGATATTAAGCATCAAGCGCTCTGTCTGTAAAAGAGAACGAACCCTTCCAGACACAACCATAGCAATATCACCGGTTTTCACAAAAGTACCATCCTGAATAATAACCTGCACCTGAAGAGCTGGATCAAAACGGGTCAATACTTTTTTAGCAACTTCTACACCTGCAAGAATACCATCTTCCTTAACAAGGAGATGGCTCTTCCCCATAGCCTTCTCAGGAATACAACATAAAGTTGTATGATCACCGTCACCAATATCCTCAGCAAAAGCAAGATCTATCAATTGATTTTCTAGTTCTTCTATACTCAACATAATATTTTTATTTATTCAATAATTTGTGCATCCTTATAAGCACGAAGAATATTTTCTCTATCTCTCTGTAAGATAACAGTCCCTCCAATCCACTCTGTCATTGGAAGTTCATCGCTGAATTCATAATAGTTGACTACTCGTCCCTCACTTATTTCAACAACAGCCGGATGAAGTTTACAATCTCCAATAATTACGAAATTAGCTGCTACCTTTCTATAATCCATCATAATTTTTCCTTCTATTTAGGGCGGCTCATTCGAAGAGGTTCTGCAGAAGGCCCCGGAGGAAGTCCTCCCCCCGGATTTGATAAAGGGACTGGTGGCATATGTGATACATTTGATGAGCCATTGTCTCTGACTGTTGCCGAAGAATCCGAATTTGGTGATAAGCCAGAGACTTTCTTCGACTGTGCTGAACGATTAATATGAAGACGAATCATACGAATATTCTGCAGAATCATCAATTTTAGTGTTGTAGTACCTGATCCCATATCACTTCCCTGACTCAACAGAAAATATCCTTTGACACTCTTGATTCCAAGCGTATCAGCATCCTCAATCATAAGGCTATAGTGTTGAGTATTCTGAATATGGACAAATTGACTCGCAACACTGTCATTCTTAAAAGTTACAACAACTGTAGCTATTCCATCACGCATACCATCCTGATATAGAAACTGTGCATCAAAATCCAACAACAAACGATCACCTCTATGAAAACCAGAATCCACCGGTATAGAGAAAGACTCTACATTAAATGGCTGGTTAGGTGACAGGACAATAGCAGAAGGTCCACGCCAAATACTAGCCGTATCACCAGAAGCGACATTACCTCCCATAGCCTCCATATCCGAAGCAGATACGCCCAAAGACTGGTCCTTATCTTTAAACCGATCAACTAATTTTTCATAGATATCATGCAGTAACTCTGTATGACGTGTATAATAGACTAAAGAAGAATCAAACTTAGCCTGAGTGACATCATGTTTCCTTAAAACAGATGCATAATAAGCGGTCTGCTCCTGGGGGGTAGCGTGACGAGCCTCAGCAATACCCTGCGCCAGATGATAATCATAAAGAACATCCTCCATCTGTGAGGGTGATAAATATTGATTAGACACTCGTGGCTTACAAGATGTCAAGAACAATAATGATATTGAAAAAAAAAGAAAGAAATAACGGAACTTCATTTCCGCTCCTTTCTTATCTTCGGATCCTGCTTTTTGTCCTCTACTAATTTACAAAATCCATTTAAATCTTTACGGCAAAACAATAATAAACTTATTATTCCTACTGTCACACAAGAATCTGCAAAATTAAATACAGGACTGAAAAAGATAAACTGCTGTCCACCGACAAAAGGTATCCAGTCTGGCCAAGTCGTCACAAGAAGAGGGAAATAAAACATATCTACAACTTTCCCCAACAAAAAAGAAGAATAGCCATGACCAAATGGTACCAGATAAGAAACATAGAAAGGAGATGATGCATTGAATATCAATCCATAAAACATTGAATCAAGCATATTGCCGATTGCTCCTGCCAAAATGAAGGACAAACAAACTATATAACGTGTGCGGGCCTTACGTTTTATCTGAAGATAAAGATAGTATCCAATTAAAGCTATAGCAGCAATACGAAAAAGACTTAACACCATCTTGTTGAAGAAAGTCATTCCCCATGCCATGCCATTATTCTCGATAAAATCGATATAAAACCAATCCGTTATACGAACAGACTCGCCAAGAGTCATTGTCGTTTTAACAGCAATTTTAATCACTTGATCAATAATCAAAGCCAAAACGACAATAAAAATGACAAGCACTTTCCTATGGTTCCTAAAAAAATTATTCATGATAATCTTCATGCAATCTGTTTTCCACTGTAAACATATTAGTGTTTACGGGCATTCTTTGACTCAACACTTAACGTAGCATGAGGTACTGCACGCAGGCGCTCCTTAGGAATAAGCTCGCCGGTGATGCGATCAATACCATAAGTTTTGTTCTGAATACGTATCAATGCAGCTTCCAAACCTTTTATAAATTTCTGTTGGCGCTGCGCCATATTCAATAGATCCTCCTTAGATTGTGCCTCTGTTCCCTCCTCAACAGCATGATAAGTAGGAGAAGTATCTGCTACATCATTACTTGTTGAATTATCCAATTGGGACATCATATCTTTGTAATCACGACGTGCCAATGTTAGTTTCTCATCGATAATCTTCTCAAACTCAGCTAAATCTTCATCTGAATAACGTACTTTTGCTGTAGCCATAATAGATACCCTTAATTTATTAAACAATAAAACAATTTAAGAGAAAAGGCAAAAAGCCTTTTCCCTTTACTATTCTTTAACTTTTCACTATCTTTATATTAATTGTGAATTCATCAAACTCTGTAGGAATTCCATCATTTTCAGTCACTTCCAAAGAGTTGGCAAGTACCTGCCCTTTAATCATATCGCCATAATCTGCAATAGCATTACTCATCTCTGCATAAGGAGCAACTTGAACATTTATATGATCCGTAATTTCCAAGCCTAATTCCTTTCTTAGATTCTGAATGCGGTTGATCAGCTCACGAGCCATACCTTCCTTCTTCAAATCTTCGGTAAGATCAACTTCCAAAGCAACAGTCAGATTGCCTTCATTGCTGACAAGCCATCCAGGAATATCTTCAGAGATAATATCTATATCTGTTGCATCAACTGTAATACAATTTCCATCAAGATCAAAACTATAACTACCCTCACGTTCCAAGTTAGCTATATCTTCCTGGCTCAATGAGTCCATCTTTGCAGCGACGCCTTTCATTAACTTGCCAAACTTCTTGCCCATAACCCTAAAGTTACACTTCACTTTTTTGACAAGAACTCCTTGGCTTTCAATAAAATTAAGTTCTTTTACATTAACCTCATTCTTAATCAAATCGGCAACAGCCTCAATGTAACTCCTCTGTTCTTCACTTACAGCAGGAATCATAATCTGCTGTAAAGGCTGGCGGACCTTGACATTCACCTTACGGCGAAGAGCAAGTACCATAGAGGTAATCTTCTGTGCGATCCCCATACGGGCTTCTAATTCTTTATCTATCGTATGTTGATCTGATACTGGAAAAACTTCGAGGTGGACACTTGATAATTGCCCACCCAAATCATGATAGAGTTGATCTGAGAAAAATGGAGCAAATGGTGCGAGAACTTTGGATACAGTCATCAGACAGGTATAAAGAGTCTCGTATGCGCTGAGTTTATCTTTACTCATCTCCTTTCCCCAAAAACGTTTACGGTTTAAACGAACATACCAGTTGCTTAAATCATCATTGACAAAAGCATCTATTAAGCGACCGGCACGTGTAGGATCATAACTATCCAGTTCCGTCCTAACATTCTTTACCATAGAAGCCAAACAGGACAATATCCAACGATCAATTTCAGGACGCTCTGCAAAAGGCACTGGTTCTGACAAAGGATCAAAGTTGTCTACATTTGCATATAAGGCAAAGAAAGAGTAAGTATTATACAGAGTCCCAAAAAACTTGCGACGAACCTCATCAACACCATTCTGATCAAATTTCAAGTTATCCCAAGGCTCACTATTAGTCAGCATATAGAAACGGACAGGATCTGCGCCAAACTTGTCTATCATTTCAAAAGGATCTGTAACATTACCGACATGCTTACTCATTTTATTCCCTTTAGCATCAAGAACCAAGCCTGAGGAAATAACATTCCGAAAAGCTACATGATCAAAAATCATTGTAGAAATAGCATGCAAGGTAAAGAACCATCCACGTGTCTGGTCTACTCCTTCATTGATAAAATCGGCCGGATAATAAGCCGGAGGAACTGGAGTTCCTGTATAAGTACCGTGAATCAATTCATCCCGATATTCATCTTCGCTTTTACCTGTTGCCTTAAGACCTTCTGCGTTGACAGTCCCCTCAAACGGATAATGCTGCTGTGCATAAGGCATAGACCCAGAGTCAAACCATACATCTATTAAGTCACTTTCCCTCTGCATTGGTTTACCATCATCACTTACAAGTATGATATAATCGATATATGGGCGATGGAGATCTATCTTATCATAATTAGCCTGACTATAATCGCCAACAACAAAGCCTTTGTCCTTAAGAGGGTTACTACTCATGAAACCCGCTGCTACAGACTTTTCAATCTCGGCATAGAGTTCTTCCAATGATCCTATACACTTCTCCTGGCGATTTTCATCACGCCAAATAGGAAGAGGAGTCCCCCAAAAACGGGAACGGGAAAGATTCCAGTCATTCAAATTCTCAAGCCAATTTCCAAACCTACCGGTACCTGTTGACTCTGGTTGCCAGTTGATCGTCTTGTTTAATTCTACCATGCGGTCCTTCTTTGCTGTATCTCGAATAAACCAGCTGTCCAATGGATAATACAAGATAGGCTTATCTGTACGCCAGCAATGTGGATAATTATGAATATGTTTCTCTATCTTAAATGCAGAACCCTCCTGCTTCATCTCCATACAGATAATGACATTCAAGTCTTCAGCCTTTTCACTCGCCTTCTTATCCCATACACCATCGGGATTAAACTTCGGATCGTAAGAATTCTTCACATAGTCACCGGCATGATGACCATAAGCCTTTACATCGACACATTTTTCAACAAATTGATCATCAAGTTCATTTAACAAATAATATTTTCCTTGAAGATCTACCATTGGACGAGTCTCACCCTTCTTGGATATAAGATAAAGAGCCGGAATATCAGCATCTTGAGCTACTTTGGCATCATCGGCACCAAAAGTAGGTGCAATATGTACAATACCAGTTCCATCCTCTGTGGTAACGTAATCACCAAGAATAACACGAAAAGCCTGATCAGCCATCTCTACAAAATGATCACGACTATCTTCACCGACAAACACCTTTTCAGGATGAGCCGCTGCATATTTGTTGACAAATTCATGTGAATATTCCCCAACCTTTTCACAAGGTTTCACCCACGGCATTAATTGCTCATAATGTATTCCTTCCAGTTCTGAGCCTTTCAGATGAGATATAACCTTCCAGGGACACTGTTTTTTCTCTTTGTCAAAAGGCAAGAGGGCATCATTACCACAGTTTTGCTTTGGATCAAGATACGCTGACAGACGGGGCTCTGCCATGACAAGAGTCATAGGCTTGCCATCATAAAGGTTAT
>RRZU010605086.1_pt1 | contig 19940 bp, 22 predicted proteins | sample 2165561 | NCBI WGS metagenome assembly RRZU01 (sample SAMN10456909, study PRJNA506462) | wastewater metagenome | isolation source: wastewater sludge | place: USA: Moscow, Idaho | reverse complement strand
GGTTTAAGTTTCAGAAAAGAATCAATTACAGAAAACCAAGTTCGAGTTTGGCCTCTTCGCTCATCATGTCTTTGTCCCATGCGGGTTCAAACACGATATTCACATTTACATCTTTCACACCTTCCACGCTGGCTGTTTTCATGCGAACATCTTCTACAATAAAATCAACAGCCGGGCAGTTAGGGGCAGTAAGTGTCATATCGATGTTTAGAATACCATCGTCGGCTAAATCAATTTTATAAATTAGTCCGAGGTCGTATATATTCACCGGGATTTCAGGGTCATAAACAGTGCGAAGCATCTTGACGATTTGCTCTTCTGTTTGTAAAAATTCGTTCATATATATTCAGTTTATTATATTTGTTTGTATAGCTAATCTAACAACAGAGCCTGAAAATAGTTTTGTTAATGCGGTTTATTGAGGGCTACAAGCTGGTCGAACTCAGCGAGCGATGTAGCAAGCCTTCCATTAACCACCACCACAGCATGTACTTTTGCTTTTATAGCAAGCTTATTGTCGGATTTGCGGTAAATTGCCTGATGAAAAATGTAGCGGGCTCCTTCTTTTTCAACCGATAGTTTTGATATAAAACTATCGCCGGGTCGCAGAGCCGTTTTATAGCTTATTTCAATACTCGAGACCATTGCGTCAATTCCTCGGCTATGTAACTCGGCAAAACTGATTTGATGCGCTTCTAAAAATTCGTGACGGGTGTGTTCAAGGTAATTCTGATACACAGAGTTGTTTACTACTCCCTGTATGTCGCATTCGTAGTCTCGAACTTTTAGTTCAAGTTCGTATATATAGTTCATTTACTCAAATTCATTGGTTTTACGGACACAAAAATACATATTTTCGGGCAAGTAAACCCAGCGTATCGAAGGTATTTCAGATAAATTGTTGAATAAAACGGCCAAATTCCGGAAATTTTTCGGACAAAAAACAAAAGTGATGAATGAGTCGGTGTGTGTACCATTGCGCAGCATCGGAGTTTGCTGCCATTTCGTTTTTAAACCCCCAAAGGTGTATGCAGCTATCGTTTTCCCGACAAAATGGTTCTGTAAGTAAGTAGTTTACGTTTGATTGATGGTGGTGCGCGCAAACTGACAACAATCGTTGCTCGGCAAAAACCATTTGTTTCAAATGCCCGTAACCTTCGGGCGATGGGTTGTGTTGCATAAACCGAATAGCTTCCCGACAGTATTCGGTGCGCAATGCATCGTTGGTTATTGCTAAAAATGCCGTGTTAGAGGCAGCTACCTGCTCGTTAAACCATTCGGGCAAACGATAGCCTGTGGGTGTCGGAAGCATTTGAGGCGATGGATAAACCTCAGGGTCAGGTATTTCAGCATGAAGGGCTGTAACTGCAAAATTATCGACAGGTATCTTGCGAACGATTATCAGGTCGGTATCGAGCCAGGCAGCAGGTGAATCCATTTGTGCCATCACAAGTATTTTACCTGCAGCCCAATACGAGGGAGCATGAATGGAAGTCGGAGCTGCATTTAGTATTGTTGTATTTATTGGCTCAGACCATACCCATTCAAGCTGCTGTTGCTTAATAAATCGGAGACCCGCAGTGTCGGTGAACAATTGAATTTTTCCGTTGTAAAGCCGCCAGCAAAGTGCCGATACAACCATGGTGAGCAGATGCGTTGGAGTAAAGTAAAAACGTTGTCCGTTCTCAATTGCAGGTTTTGTCCATATTACATGAAAAGCATTCATTTCGCTTTTAATAAAATATGATGTCCAACCATTTTATTGTCAGGTCCCGAGCCTGAGTTGATTTGTGTATCAGTTGAACCTTGTTTTTTGTGAGAATCGTAAGTTGCTACACGAATTAATCGAAGTATGGTTTCGGCGTTTAATATGGTTTTAGGGTTGCTGCCGGGAGTTATAGCCGATATTATCTGTGAATATTCTTTTAGAATTTGGCTGAAAATAGTTTCCTCTATACCAAAATAACGGCAAAAACGCATGTAAAACCCGGCACAGGCTTCGTTTTGCTCAAAAACATAAGAAAGCAACTGTTCGATGTCAGTTGAGGTGATTTTCATGTAAGTACTTCAATTTTTATACAATATTACATAATAATATACAGAATGCAATCGTTTTTTGTAAATTGGCATCGTTTTTATACGTTGAAAAAAACATTTTAAATATATACTTCAATGAAAAAAGTGAATATCAAAGCCATAGCCGATGCAGTTGTCGGTGTGATTGGTCGTTTTTATCCGGTGTTGATTTTTGTGTTGGGCGTTGCCGTAATGGCTTTTCTGGATATAAACCGAAAAGATTTTAATCCCGAATTTTATGTGTGGGCATTTTTTATGCTGGGTACAGCAGCTATGTTGCCCGTATCGGTGCTTATGCAACAACGGGAAAAGTGGCTTCCCAAAGCACTTATGCTGTTAGCGATGGTTGCGGTTGTGGCTCTTTATTGTTTTGTGTTTCTCGACTATAAATCGGATTGGGGGAAGGGGCAGTTTGCACTAATGATGGCAGTTTCCGTTCTGTCTTTTTTGTCGGTATTGTATGTGGGGCGCAAACAGGATATTTCATTCTGGGTGTTTACGGCTACTGTTGTTCGCGAGGTGCTGATTACCGGAGTGTATATGACCGTTCTTTTTGGAGGATTATCACTGGCAATTTATGCTACCGATGTTCTTTTTGGGGTAAATGTAAGCGATAAATTTTATGCCAACCTTTCGGTTTGTTGTTATCTGATTATTGCTCCTTTTTATTTTCTGTCGAACGTGCCAAAAAAGGATGATTTTTATTCGGAAACAATTGATTATCATAAATTCCTGAAAATACTTGGGTTGTATGTTTTGTTACCCGTATTAGCAGTTTATGTGGTGATACTTTATGTGTATTTGCTGAAAATAGTCATTACATGGCAGCTACCCGACGGCTGGGTTACTACTTTGGTGTCGGTGCTGGCTTTGGGTGGCTATGCTGCAAAATTTATTCTGTTTCCGGTATCCGAAAACAGTGTGGTGAAATTCCTGAACAGGTATTTTTCGCTGTTGCTTTTACCGCTTATTGTGCTGATGAGTGTAGGTTTAGCCCGCCGTTTTTCCGATTATGGCATTACCATCAATCGCCTTTATGTATTGGTGTTTAATGTGTGGCTTTACGGAGTAAGTATTTACCTGTTTATTACGCAGTCACGTCATTTGCGATGGTTGGTGGTGTCGTTTACAGTTGTGTTGTTTGCCGTTTCGGTAGGTCCGTGGAGCGTATTTTCGGTAACCCGAACAGCAATACAGAATGATTTAAACAGTCTGCTGACTGATAATAAATTACTACATGAAGGCAAATTGGTCTGCAATACCAACAATAATCTGAATGTGTCGGATAGTATCTCCGAAAAAATACACGATAAAATTTATTACTACATTGGATATTATGGCATTGAGAACTGGAAAGAAAGTTATCGTACACCCGATTCGCTTAAAACAGCGTACGATGTAACTAAGTATATTGGAGTTGATAATTATGATCGGGATAACGAACAATACGTATTTATATCTTTGCCAGAAAACAGACAAATACCAATTCAAGGATATACTCAGCTGTTTACTGCATTATCTTACAATAAAAATTCAGAGCTAATATTTAAAAATGCAAGATGTAAAATTACGTGTAAAGGGCTTGTTGTGACAGTTGATAATGCGAAATCCAACAAGATTACGCACGTAAACCTTGCGGAAATGTGTACAGCCTTGTCTCAAAACAGCGAGTCTGATAATGTCAGGGCAAAATTTATGATTCAGCGTCAGGGTGATGTGATGTTAGTAATTTCATCGGTCGGAATTGAAATGAGTGAAAAAGGGAAGCCTGAAATCAGTAGCATGGAATTTTCGGTTTTTGTGAAATAAACTTAGAATTTTCAGCGTAAAGGTAGGAGTGAATATAACTTCCGTTTTAAAATATTACCTTTGGAGCAAATTAAAAAGAAAAAACAAATCAATGGTTAAAATTGAAGGCAAACTGCTCGAAGAAGCCGGAGCAAAAGGCATGGATGAGTTTTTGCAGGTGTTTATTGATGCCTATCTGAAAGAAATAAATGGTGCTCTCACTGCTGAAAACATGCATTTGCTGAATGGTTCGCAACACACTTTGTTGGCCTGGCACTATTTCACTACAGAAATGCGCGAAGGTGGTTTTGTGCAGTTGATTCAAAACGGCTATGGCGGTTATATTTTTAGCAATCCGTTCGCTAAAGCCATTCGTCAGTTTGGTGCTGTTGAACTGGGTAAACTGATTTACAAGGCTAAGGATATTTATGAGCCAAACAAAAAGGAACTTGAGCGCGAAACTACCGAAGAAGAATTCAATGCGATGTATGTGGACTTTGAGGTGTTTGACGAACTCGAAGAACAATACTTTGATATGGAAGAATATCAAACCGCGTTAATTGCCGGTTATGTAGATGAACATATTGAGGAATTTGCCGAAATTCAGGCCTGAGCCGGAGTCATATTTTTAAATATTAAACAATAAAATATTAATAAAGAATGAAAAGGATAATTAATACAACTAATGCGCCGGCGGCAATCGGGCCATATAGTCAGGCTGTTGAGGCCAATGGTACACTTTATATTTCGGGTCAGTTGCCTGTAAATCCGCTGGTTGGTAAAATAGAAGCTACTGATATTGCTACGCAAGCCGAGCAGGTTTTTGCCAATATTAATGCGATACTTACTGAGGCTGGTTATACTTTTTCGGATGTGGTTAAATCAACAGTATTTTTATCGGATATTAGCAATTTTGCAGGAATGAACGAAGTTTATAAAAAATACTATCAATCGGAATGTCCGGCTCGTTCAGCTTTTGCTGTAAAAGATTTACCACTCGGTGCGCTAGTTGAAATAGAAACAATTGCAGTAAAATAATATTAGACAATAAAACTGTCGGCCGCCCGTTTTAATGCATGTAGTTTATAAAGGTATCAAATGAAATTTCACTTCGTAAAATATATATTTTTTGTGTGCTTCTTAGTAGCCACTTCGCATAGAGTTGCTGCACAGGAGTATCACAACGATGATAAAATGCTGCATTTTGGCTTTTCGCTCGGTTTCAACTCCATGGATTTTGGAATTGAGTCGGCCGGAGGTTATCAGGCCGATGTGTCGTCGCTGAAACCCGGTTTCTCGGTAGGCATTGTAAGCGATTTGCTGATTAACCGTTACCTGAATCTGCGTTTTACTCCTACATTGCATTTTGCTGAACGCGAAATATCATTTCAAAATAATGCTTTGCCGGCTACAACAATTTCGTCTATTCCGATGAGTTTGCCCTTGTATCTGAAGTTTAGTTCTGAACGTCATAACAATATAAGACCCTATTTGCTTGCAGGTGGTGGAGTTTACTTTGATTTGGGGCGGAATAATGAAAAAGCAGTTTTGCTGCGCAGTTTCGACCCTTTTGTAGAGTTTGGAGTGGGATGCGATATGTATCTGGGCTTTTTTAAGCTGGCTCCTGAGCTTAAATTCGCAATTGGGTTTAACAATATGCTAACTCCTTTGAGCGACAGAGATATAAGTAACATGTCCGACGAAGATAAAAAATATGCTGTGGCACTCTCAAAATTAACGTCAAGGTTAATTACCCTGACGTTCAATTTTGAATAGCATTATTTGCTTTCCAGCTCATTTATTATCGCTTTAATCTTTTCGTTCCAGTTTGAGTGCAGGCTGTTGTAATAAGATTTAACCAGTTTGGAGTTGTTTTTGCCCGAAGGGTGGTTGCAGCGTTTGCAAAATTCGCTACCCAATTCGGCAATTTTTACAATTTGTGAATCAACGGATGCTTCGTTTTTGTTTCCCGAAATTAATTGTCTGATACAGACTTCGGTTATTAATTCGTTACAAACAAAATGAATGGTTTTTTTTAGTTTTCTGCGGCTTGCCATGGCTGTATTTTTTATTAGTTAATGGGGAATTGTATCTGCAAAAATAGTGTATTCAGAATGACTTCTTGCAATTAATGCTTCTTTTTTACCTATTTTTGTGCTCTATCATTTAGTATTTAAACAGAATGCATCTAAATATTCGTCCTATATTTCTGTTGTTGGCAATAATTGCTGCACTCGTTATGGCTTGTACCGATGAGGTATTTACATCAGATCCATCCAAAAAGTTAAGTTTTTCTACCGATACGCTCACTTTCGATACCGTTTTCACGACTATGGGTACAACCACCCAAAAATTAATGGTATATAATCGGAATAACAGAGCCCTGCGTATTAATCGTATTGGTTTAGCTGCCGGTCAAAATTCCTCATTTCGGTTAAATGTGGATGGCATGCGTAATGATGAAAACGAATTTTTTGACGTTGAGATAGCCGCTAAGGACAGTATGTTTATTTTTGTGGAAGCTACTGTCAATCCTACGGAAGATAACAGTCCTTTTCTGGTGTTGGATTCGCTGGTGTGCGAATTAAATGGCAATAAACAACATGTGTTGCTCGAGGCATTTGGTCAGAATTTTAATTTATTAAAAAATACGCACATTACCTCCGACTCGACATTGTTACCCGATAAACCCTATTTGGTTATGGGAAATTTAACTGTGGATTCGGCGGTAACACTAAGTATTGCTGCAGGATGCAAAATCTATTTTCATAACAATGCAAATCTGGTTGTTTATGGAAATTTAGCGAGTCTCGGTACATTCACATCACCCGTTGAAATGCGTGGTTCGCGGCTCGACGAAGTGCGTTTTACTACACCGGTGCCATATAATTATGTAGCTGGTCAGTGGGGAGGTATTTACCTGTTGTCCGATAAAGGTTCACATTTGTTTCGGAATACAATAATTACAAGTGCTTATGTCGGGCTATATTCTCCCAACGAAAACCGGTTTTCGTTACCTGAGATACAGGTTGAAAATTGCAGGATACATAATTTTGTGTACTATGGAATTGTTGCACAAAATACAAACCTGACAGTGTTAAACTCCGAAATTTCAAACACCGGAAGTTATACCGTCTTTCTCAGTGGAGGTCATCATGTATTTCACCAATCAACCATTGCTAATCATTACGCCAACAATAGTTATGCGCCCACATCGCGCGATAAAACTCCGGCCGTTTTTATAATGGAGATGCAACGTATTGCTTCCATGACAACCGAATTTGTGAATTGCCTTGTTTCAGGTTCAATCGATAATGAATTGGCCATTGCCAGCAAATACATGTCGGATTACGATGGGGTGTTTTCATATTCCTATATTAAACGCAAAAATCCGTATTCGCTATCGCAATTTCAAAACATACGCTGGTACAAGGCCGGCGATGAATTATTTGTTCAAAGCGTGTTTAATTCAGATAGTAAAAACTATTTCAGTTTTGTTCCTGATTCTTTGTCGCCAGCCCGAAACATGGCCGAGCCGGCAATGGCTTCGCGTTACCCTACCGACCTTAATGGCAACAATCGCTTTGCCGACGGAAATCCCGACGTTGGTTGTTATGAGTGGATTTCAAAATACTAAGTCAGGAAATGTATTATTTTGTTATCACTAAAATTTGTTCTATCTTTGTTGCGAAATAATAAAACGTTTAATAGTAGGTAAGTATGCTTTTTAAAAACGATATTACGCCTGAGTTTGCCAACGAATTGCTGAACGATGGCGATAAAGTGTTGAAATTTGTGGCTGATATTAAATGGCAAAATGGCTTTGTTTGTCGTAGTTGTGGCCATACCAACTATTGTGATGGTAAAACACCTTATGCCCGCAGATGTACGCGTTGTAAAAAGGAAGAGTCGGCTACTGCAAATACGATATTTCACAACATAAAGTTTCCCATTAACAAGGCCTTTTACATTGCATATAATGTATGCGTATTGGGCAATGAGTTTTCTTCGTACAATTATTCTGACCAGTTGGGTTTAAACCAAATGACATGCTGGAAGTTCCGCAAACGCATACAGGATTGCATGCTGCATACTGGTGCAACATCCGATAAGAGTGTTAAAATTCAAACTATTTTATTGTCGGAATACCGATAGTTAATTGAATACAGTTTTCATAATTTGCTTCCTGAGCAGAAACATCTTTTCTTTCTTTTTCTTTGGTATTAACAAGAAATGTATAATTGACCAACTGCAACGTGCCTGTTTATACCAATAAAAGCCGATTTTCCCTGTCAGTAAAAATAAAGGTATCATCAACAATATATAAGCGGTGCTTATTTGGTAAAATAAGCAGATAAAATATGCTTGTAGTAAATGGTATATTGGAAAAATAATCATTCCCAGCGCCATCTGAATCGAACTATAAAATCCTCTGAACTCCACACGAAGCATTTTTCGGATAAGTACCGGTAATTGAAAGGGGATGAAATTCAGCAGTATTCCTGTTAAGCCCAAGGGGGCAGTTATTGTTAATAATAATGTTCGTAATGTGTTGATTGCATGTTTTTTATGTTCTTTGTTTAAATTCGTTGCCCGTAATCTTCTTTTGCGCAGCTTTTTCAGTAAATTATAAGAATCTGCTGATAAAGCATCCAAAGGTTCAGTTCCCAGAGTTGTTTTTTTGTTGAGAAGAATGCTTAGTTTTTTTCTGTTCAGATAGGCCGATACAATATCTTTTTTTTGAATGAAAAATGCTGGATCGCTGTAATCGGCTATTTCAAGCGTACGTACTATCGCGTTATAATATTTCAATGTGTCAATATGCAGCATTTGCTCTTCTAACCTTACCCGAAGCACTTCTTTTAAATCATTGGTAGCGGCTACCGGGTTCTCAGAATACAGCGTACTATAATCGCGCACATTTATAGGTTCACCAATGTTGATAATTACATGTTTGCCAAATTTTTCGATATCTCCAAAATCAATTCCCACGGGTAAAATTTTGAGAGGATTATTTTTTGGATTATTTTGCTCTACGGCAAATGCAATTCTGAATATTCCCTTAGCAAGCGGCCTCAGGCGGTGTTCAATTTCCTGATTGCCTTCAGGCATAATACAAAGTACCTGATTTTGCGCCAAAAGATCAACGCATTCTTCAAATACCTCATTGTTTTTGGTAAGGTTCTCGAATCCATCGCGAATGCGAAATGCCGGCATTATTTTAGCAAATCGCATTAGTTTGGCTATTAGTTTGTTGTGAAATAAGTCTGAGCGAGCCAGAAATGAAGTGGTTTTCCCCTTAGGTGTAATTAAAGCGGCTACTAAAGCATCCATTAAAGCATTCCGATGATTGGGAGCTATAATAAAACCGCTGTCGTTCGGGATATTTTCTTTTCCGCGTATAATTATTTTTCCATAAAACATGCGAAAAGCAAACAACATATATGCCTTTGCGAGGCTGTAGAGTAGCGTTTTTTTGTAAATGGAGGTCATAATTGAATTGTTTTGTTCATGTGAAGTCTCTATCCGAATAGCCGGTTAAGAAGTCCGCCTTTTTTTCGGGGCATTTCTATTTGATATGCACTGGCAAGCGGCTTAAGCGGATTTCCACTGGCAATCATTTGGTATATTACACCCCAGTCAGGCAATCCTCCCAGATTTCTGTCGTCAATAAACAAATCAGCTTTTAATTTGCGTGGCTGGCGATCGCCCTGTTTTTCCTCGGGATAATTATTGTTTACTGCAAAAAATTCCAGGCCACGCACCCGGCAGTATTCTACTGCTTCATCCAGCTCTTTCCCTTCGCGCACTGTCCACAAAATCAGGCATGCCTGAAAATCCTGTTGAATTTTTAGTAATGTATCTATAGCGAACGGAATATCTTTTCCAATTCGGGGGTATTCATGTGTCACTATTGTTCCGTCAAAATCTACAGCAATGGTAAGCATAATGTCAATCGTTTAAATTATTGTCAGATAAGTTTAATTCAGTCATTATTTTTGATTCGGATGGTTTGCAAAAGAAGAGTGCTATTGCCGCAATACCTGCACTGAAAATCATTGACTGCGAATTCATTATATAATAAAATATTACGCCCAATACAAGTGCCAGACCGATAATTGCGATACGGTAGGTACCATATTTTCTGTAATTGCTCAAACGTAGTTCCTGATCGTCAAGACTGGCCCAAACTTTGGTTTTCTTGTTGAAAAAAGCCAGAGTCAATGGAATATTTCCAATAATCAGAATAATCAGTAATGTATTGAGTATGGTCCCTGTTTCGCTTAAAGGGTCAATTCTGAAGCCTGATTGTAAAATGTAATAGCCTGATGTGGCGGCTAATATGGCAGCAGCATACACGCTGTAATATACCATTGTTAATTGTCGGAGAGTTTTTTTCATTGCTTATTATACGAATTTGTGAAATCAACACGATTCAAAATGGAACGCCCTAACGTAATTTCGTCGGCATATTCCAGTTCAGTGCCTACTGACACTCCACGTGCTATGGTTGTTATTTTAATATCCAGAGTGGCTAATTTCCTGAAAATGTAAAAGTTTGTAGTATCGCCCTCCATAGTGGCACTCAGTGCAAGAATTACTTCTTTCACCTGTCCTTCGGATGCGCGTGTAATTAAACTTTCAATTTCAAGATCGGCGGGTCCTATACCATCCATTGGCGATATAATGCCTCCAAGTACATGGTATAAACCTCTGTACTGTTGTGTGTTTTCGATACTCATCACATCTTTTATGTTTTCCACTACGCAAACTACCGATGTGTCGCGTGATTGATTGCTGCAAATGCCGCAAATTTCAGTGTCCGAAATGTTATGGCAAATCCGGCAATATCGAATATCGCGACGCAGGTGGATTATAGAATTGCCAAATAGCTCCACTTCGGTTTGCTCTTTTTTGAGTAAATGAAGCACAAGACGTAAGGCTGTTTTACGTCCGATGCCGGGAAGTTTGGCGAACTCGCTTACAGCATTATCCAGCAAAGTGGAAGATATTGAAGTCTGATTCACGTATCTTTATTCTAAATATACTTATATATGCAAAGTTAGTAAAAAAATCAACACTTTTGAATTATACAGACCTCTGCTATACTAAAATGCTTTTGTATCTTTGTAGTAAATAAACAATATGTCGGCTACATTACTTTTCACGCTGTTTGCCATTTATTTTGGTATACTTATGCTGGTTACTACTCTTGCAGGAAGAAAAGCCCGCAGTAACGAAGCATTTTTTCTGGGCAATCGCCAGTCGCCCTGGTGGGTGGTTGCCATAGGTATGGTTGGCTCATCTATTTCAGGAGTCAGTTTTATCTCTGTCCCGGGCATGGTAGGAGGTATCGGGTTTACCTACATGCAAACTGTTGTGGGTTTCTTTTTTGGATACATTGTAGTGGCAAAATTACTATTACCACTGTATTATAAATTACAAATTACCTCCATTTATAGCTATTTAAATCAGCGGTTGGGTGTGCGGTCGTATAAAACGGGAGCATCGTTCTTTTTGTTGTCGAAGCTGATTGGGGCTTCAGCGCGTTTATATGTTGTAGCGTTGGTGTTACAAACTTTGGTGTTGAACCAATGGCATATCCCTTTTCCGCTCACAGTTATTGTAATTGTATTGCTTATCTGGTTATATACATTCCGAAGTGGCATGAAATCAATCGTTTGGACCGATACCGTACAGGCTTTAGTGATGATGGCCGCTCTTGGCCTTATTACCTATGAGCTGTATACGCGTTTGAGGGGAAGTGGCTCACTTACTCTGGGAACATTTACTGAGCATCCGGCATTTCGTCTGTTCGAGTTTTCCGATTGGTTTTCGAAGCAACATTTTGTAAAACAGTTTTTTAGTGGAATTTTTATCGTAATTGTTATGACCGGACTGGATCAGGACATGATGCAAAAAAACCTGAGTTGCAAAAGTTTATCGGATGCTCAGAAAAATATGTATTGGTACGGCTTTGCATTTATACCAATTAATTTTTTATTTCTGCTTTTGGGTTTAATGCTTATTATGTTTGCTTCGCAAAAGGGTATTACATTACCTGCAGGCCCCGATCAGATATTGCCTTTTTTGGTATCTTCACATTTAGGAGTTACCGTGCAGGTTCTTTTCTTTTTGGGTGTGCTTTCTGCTGCGTTTAACAGTGCCGATTCAGCTATCATTGCATTAACAACCTCTTTTTCGGTGGATATACTTGGTGTTGAAAATAAAAGCAGAGCATCCGCCGAGAAAACCCGGAGATGGATACATGTGGCTATTTCTGTACTTTTTATAGCTGTTATCCTGCTGTTTAACAGGGTAAACAATAAAAGTGTTATAGATGCTATTTATATCATTGCCTCCTACAGTTATGGTCCGCTTTTGGGAATGTTTGCGTTTGGACTTTTTACAAACAGGGCTGTCAATGATAAGTTAGCGCCTTATATAGCCATTCTTTCACCATTGATTTGCTATGCATTAAGTGAAATTACTCAATTGTATTTTGGGTATAAATTTGGCTATGAATTGCTTATGTTGAATGGTTTCATTACTTTTGCAGGCCTTTGGCTTAGTGGGAGTGTCCCTCAGAAATTTGCTCAGAGATAATTTTAACGAAATAAAATGGAAATTAAATCCGCTGAATTTGTAATCAGCAATACAGATTATACAAAATGTCCTCAGACTTCATTGCCTGAATATGCGTTTATTGGCCGTTCAAATGTGGGTAAGTCGTCGCTTATTAACATGCTTTGCAACAGAAATGGTTTGGCAATGACTTCGTCAAAACCGGGTAAAACCCTGTTGATAAATCACTTCCTTATTAACAATAACTGGCATTTGGTGGATTTGCCAGGTTACGGATATGCAACAGCCGGAAAGCAAATACGTGAGAAACTAAAAGACATTATTGAATCGTATATATTAAACAGAGAGCAGCTTACCTGTGTGTTTCTTTTGATTGATTGCAGGCTTGAGCCACAGAAAATCGACATTGATTTTATGAATTGGCTTGGCGAAAATGGTGTTCCGTTCGTAATTGTGTTTACAAAACTGGATAAATTATCGAATGCAAAATTCAAAGAGAACTATAATGCCTATACAGCTAAATTGCACGAAACATGGGAGCAGTTACCGCCAGTTTTTGCAACCTCGTCGGAAAAACGTACCGGACGCGACGAAATTTTAAACTACATCAACGAAATTAATAAATCACTCAAATAATTTGGTTGATTTCGTAGTGAAAAATTTTAACGAAATGCTTGTTTTTATAAGCTTAAAGTTTTCATTTTCCGAAAGAAAGTAGTAATTTTGAAACTCATTTTCGAAAATCATACACATGGCTAAAGAAACATCTTATAATAGTGGCGTAATGTACAATGCGCTCACCAATGGCAGTAAAATTGTAGGTAAAATATTCGCCGATAGCGATTTCAGAATCGATGGTGAAGTGGAAGGCGATATTTCCTGTAATGGGAAGCTGATTATCGGTCAAAACGGTGTACTTAGAGGTACAATTAATTGTGTTAATGCTGAAATTGTGGGTGCGGTTGATGGAAATATCTCAGTAACTGATACCCTGACATTGCGTAGTACAGCTCAGATAAAAGGCGATGTGAAAACAAAGATTTTGGTGGTCGAACCCAATGCCGTATTCAACGGAAGTTGCTCAATGCGGGATGTGGTGAAAGTAAATGTGGATTAAAATTGTGAGTTAAATTAGATACATGAAAAAAACGTTGAAGCAGTAAACTTCGACGTTTTTTTATTCATGCCAAATAAAATATATTGATATGATTTACAGGGCTTTTGTTACAGAAGAAGTTGAAGGTGCATTTGTTTCATCGATAAAAGAAATGGATACACAAAATCTGCCGGCAGGCGATGTGTTGGTTAATGTAAAATATTCATCGTTAAATTACAAAGATGCTTTGTCGGCATCGGGTAATAAAGGAGTTACAAAAACGTATCCACACACTCCCGGAATTGACTCGGCTGGTGTAGTGGTCGAATCGGCTTCCGATACTTTTAAGCCCGGCGATGAGGTGATAGTGATAGGCTATGATTTGGGAATGAACACGCCCGGTGGTTATGGTGAATACATTCGGGTACCATCCGAGTGGGTTGTAAAACTTCCCGTTGGATTAACGATGAAAGAGGCTATGATTATTGGTACAGCAGGATTTACTGCTGCCATGTCGCTTTTGCGCTTGTCCGAATTGGTGAAGCCTGCTGATGGAAAAGTGTTGGTTACCGGTGCTACAGGCGGTGTGGGTTCTGTGGCTTTGTCGTTATTAGCAAAAGCTGGATATCATGCGGTAGCTGTTTCCGGTAAAGAATCAGAAATTGATTATCTGAAAAAACTGGGAGCATCAGAGGTTATTTTACGTGCCGATTTTCAGCAGGTTGATAAGCGTCCTATGTTGTCAGGTGCGTATGCCGGTGCAATAGATACGGTTGGAGGTGTGGCTCTCGAAAATATTTTAAAACAGTTGCAGTTGCATGGTGCTGTTACCACCTGTGGAAGTGTGTCGGGTACTCAGTTGAATGTATCGGTTTTTCCGTTTATACTCAGAGGTGTAACACTAATCGGGATTACCGCTCAAAACTACCCTTCGGCAATGCGTGCGCCACTTTGGAATAAGTTGGCTGCCGAGTGGAAACCGGATCATTTACTGGATATTTACACCGAAATTGAACTGGAGGATTTGAATGATGCCATAGCCCGAATTTTAAAGGGTGAACTGAAAGGACGAACTATTGTTAAACACGCTTGATTTATACCCATATTTGGGATTTTATTTTCATTTCTCGAAAAAAAATTGCATTTTTGCAATACAATAAGAAACACAAAAACTAAAATACCCACTACATCGTAGCAGATGGCGTTAGCAAACGAGAATTACTTAAAAACACCTGAAATCTACTGCTTTGACGAAGTTGAGAAACGGATCAATGCATACAAGGTTTTACATCCTAATGCCAGAATAATTAGGTTGGGTGTGGGCGATGTTACGCGTCCTTTACCATCGGAAGTGGTAAAGGCAATGCATTCTGCAGTGGATGAAATGTCCATGCCCGAATCGTTCAGAGGATATTCTCCTCCACAGGGTTATGACTTTCTAATCGAAAAGATATTGAAAGAGTACCGGGCAAACGGTATTTCACTTTCAAAGGAAAGTGTTTTTATAAGTGAAGGTGCAAAGTCGGATATTGGTAACGTAGGGCATGTATTGGGGCGCGATAATATAATTGCAATTGCCGATCCGGTATACCCTGTATACGAAAATGCGACAATTATGAGTGGCAGGGCAGGGTATATGTTCGATGACCAGAAGTGGAGTAATATTGTGTATTTGCGTTGTTCAAGCCAGACTGCATTTGTCCCTGAACTTCCGGAGGAAAAGGTGGATATTATTTATTTGTGTAATCCCAATAATCCAACCGGCACAGTTCTGAATAAAACTGAACTGAAAAAATGGGTGGATTATGCTTTGGAACACGAAAGTATTATTGTTTATGATGGTGCATATCAGTCGTTTATAACCGATGAGGATGTGCCGCATAGTATTTACGAAATAAAGGGAGCCAAAAAAGTGGCTATTGAAATACGCAGTTATTCTAAATCGGCTGGTTTTACCGGTTTACGTTGTGGATATACGATAATTCCTCCGGAGCTTAATGTACACACCAAAATGGGTGAAAAGGTATCATTGAATAAACTCTGGAATCGTCGTAAAGCCAATTATACTAATGGTGTATCGTATGTTGTGCAGCGTGGAGCTGAAGCTACCTATTCCAAAAAAGGAAAACAGGAAGTTGCCGATCTGGTAAATTACTATATGACAAATGCAGCAATTATTCGGAAAGAGCTGCTGGGTTGTGGATTAGAAGTTTATGGAGGTGTTAATTCTCCATATATATGGTTTAAAACCCCCGATGGACAAGCTTCGTGGAAATTCTTTCAGCAATTGCTTTATGATTTTCAGATTGTAGGTACACCAGGTGTAGTATTTGGTTCATTGGGCGAGGGATTTATGCGTTTTACCGGTTTTAGTAGCCGGGAAGGTACCGAGCAAGCCATGGAACGGATACGAAAAAAATTATAAGTGAACTTATTCTTTTGATATCAGTTATACTAACTGAATTTTTTAATAAAAACTGAACAAACAAGTATGTGTGGAATTGTAGGATATATTGGAAAGCAAGATGCTTATCCTATTCTGATTAAAGGACTTCAACGCCTTGAGTATCGTGGTTACGATAGTGCTGGAATTGCGTTGATACACAATGGAAATCTGAATGTTTACAAAGCAAAGGGCAAAGTAGCCGATTTGGTACATTTTGCCGCTCAAAAAGATATAAGTGGCAACATTGGTATTGCTCACACTCGTTGGGCCACTCATGGCGAACCTAACCAAAAAAATGCCCACCCTCATTATTCTCAATCAGAAGAATTAGCTATAATTCACAATGGAATTATTGAAAACTATGCTGTATTAAAGGCAGGTTTGATTGAGGAAGGTTACAGCTTCAATAGCGACACTGATACAGAGGTGTTGATTCAGCTGATTGAATATGTAAAAAAATCGAACAGTGTTGATTTAACAACGGCCGTGCAATTGGCATTGAATCAGGTGATTGGGGCGTATGCTATTTGTGTGCTCGAAAAAACGAACCCCGATATAATTGTAGCTGCTCGTAAAGGTAGTCCGCTTGTAGTAGGTATTGGTGCCGATGAGTATTTTCTGGCTTCGGATGCAACTCCTATTGTTGAGTATACTGATAAAGTGGTTTATGTGGGCGATGAAGAAATTGTAACACTTCAACGTGGAGCAGAATTAAAACTAAAAACGATTTCGAACGTAGAAAAAACACCCGAAATTAAAAAGCTCGAACTAACTCTAAGTCAACTCGAAAAAGGCGGTTACGAGCATTTCATGTTGAAAGAGATATTTGAACAGCCTAAAACCCTGAGTGATAGCATGCGCGGGCGTGTAAATACTGAAATGCAGGATATCAAGCTCTCAGGTTTTATTGATAATAAAGAAAAATTTTTATCGGCCAGCCGAATAATAATCACTGCTTGTGGTACTTCGTGGCACGCTGCTCTTATCGGAAAGTATGCTATTGAAGAATTTGCGCGTATTCCGGTTGAAGTTGAGTACTCGTCGGAATTCCGTTATCGTAACCCGGTAATCCATAAAAACGATTTGGTTATTGCCATCTCACAATCGGGCGAAACGGCCGATACGCTTGCTGCGGTTGAACTGGCTAAGTCGCAAGGTGCTTTTATTTTTGGTATATGCAATGTGGTCGGAGCGTCTATTCCTCGCTTAACTCATTCGGGATGTTATACGCATGCCGGGCCCGAAATTGGTGTAGCATCAACCAAAGCATTCACGGCACAGGTTACAGTACTTACCATGCTTGCCTTGTTAATGGGCAAAGAGAGAGCTACAATTACTGAACCGTTTTATAAGAAGTGCGTAATGGAACTGGCGGCTATTCCGGCTAAGATTAAGCGTATTTTGGACCAAAACGAATCAATTTCGCAATTTGCTAAAACATTCACATATGCCCAGAATTTTATTTACCTGGGACGTGGCTATAATTTCCCTGTGGCACTCGAAGGAGCGCTTAAGTTGAAAGAAATTTCGTATATACACGCCGAAGGATATCCGGCTGCTGAAATGAAGCACGGCCCTATCGCTTTGATAAGTCAGGAGATGCCGGTAGTAGTTATTGCGCCAAACGTAGGTATTTACGATAAAGTAGTAAGTAATATTCAGGAAATTAAAGCCCGTAAAGGCAGAATTATATCTATTGTTACTGAAGGCGACGAAGTGGTAAAGGCTTTGTCTGACTATACAATTAGCATTCCTGAAACTGAAGAATGCCTGGTACCTTTGTTGGCTGCTGTTCCTTTACAGCTAATGGCTTACCACATAGCTGTAGTTAAAGGTTGCGATGTGGATCAGCCGCGTAATTTGGCGAAATCGGTTACGGTAGAGTAATAATATTATAAAAGCCCCAGCACTTGTGTCGGGGTTTTTTATTTGATATAATTTTTAAAATCTATTTTTTGAGTTTAAAAATATTTCCATTTTTATTGAATTGTTTCTTTTTTTAAATTATTATGTGCGGAATAGCAATGATAAGGCTGCTGAAGCCCTTGGATTATTATCAGCAAAAGTACGGTACCTGGCAATACGGTTTACAAAAAATGTATTTGCTTATGGAAAAACAACACAATCGGGGTCAGGAGGGTGCCGGATTAGCTACTGTTAAACTGGATATGCCCTCAGGCGAGGAGTATATTCAGCGCGAAAGGGTTGAAGGAAAAAATGCTATTCAGGAAATTTTTGCCGGTATAAATAAATCGATGGAAAAGGCAGATGCGGAAAAACTGAATGATGCAGAATATGCTAAAATGAACATCCCGTTTGCTGGTGAATTATATTTAGGACATTTACGTTATAGTACCACCGGTCGCAGTGGTATTTCGTATGTACATCCGTTTTTACGTCGTCATAACTGGAAAAACCGCTCTATGGTTCTGGCCGGGAACTTCAATCTGACAAATGTTGATGAGCTGTTTGAGCATCTGACTCTTAAAGGGCAACATCCCCGCGATAAAGGAGATACTTTTTTAATGCTTGAATCGCTGGGATTTAAGCTGGATAAAGAAGTTCAGTATGAATACGATAAGTTGCGTAAACGTTATTCCAACGATAAAGTAATTACGCGAAAAATTGAGGAAAATCTCGATATTGCCTCGTTTATCCGTAAATCCGAAAAACTATACGATGGTGGTTATACAATTTGTGGTATGCTTGGGCATGGCGACTCATTTGTATTCCGCGATTCAAAAGGAATTCGTCCGGCATTTTATTACTCAAACGACGAAATTGTGGTGGTTGCCTCCGAACGTCCGGTGATTCAAACTGCAATGAATGTAACCGAAGAGGAGGTGAAGGAACTAACACCCGGCGAAACGATGATTATTAAGCGAAACGGACAAATTCGTTTCGAGACCATTCGCGAACAAAAGGGTGATCTGAAAAAATGCTCATTTGAACGTATTTATTTCTCACGCGGAAGCGATATTGATATTTATAAAGAGCGAAAAAAACTGGGTGAGTCATTGGCAAAACCTATTTTGAAAGCAATTGATTATGATGTGGATAATACTGTTTTTTCGTTTATCCCCAATACAGCAGAGGTCGCTTTTTATGGTATGATTGATGGTATCGAGAATGAGACAAAAAAAGCACCACGTGTGGAGAAAGTATTGATAAAGGATATCAAATTACGCACTTTTATCTCAACAAATAACGAACGTGATGATTTAGCTACACACGTTTATGATGTTACTTACGGTACTATTAAACGTGGAAAAGTTGAAAATCTGGTAGCTATCGACGATTCGATTGTACGTGGTACAACACTGAAACAGAGTATTCTGAAAATAATGAATCGTCTCGAACCCAAAAAGATTGTCATTGTTTCGTCGTCGCCACAAGTTCGCTACCCTGATTATTATGGTATTGATATGGCTAAAATGAGCGAGTTTTGTGCATTCAGAGCGGCAATTCAATTATTAAAAGACAGAGGTATGCAATCTGTAATCGACGATGTATATGCTCGGGCGAAGGCACAGGAGAATTTGCCGAAAGAGGAAGTAGTGAATTATGTTACTGATATTTATAAGCCATTTACAATGGACGAAATCTCGGTTCAAATAGCGAAAATGCTTACTCCAAAAGATGTGGATTGTCCGGTGGAACTGGTGTATCAAACTGTTGAAGGATTGCACGAAGCGTGCCCAAATCATAAAGGCGATTGGTATTTTACGGGTGATTATCCGACTCCGGGAGGTAACAGGCTCGTAAATAAGGCATTTATAAACTATTACGAAGGTAAAGAAATGATATAAAAAAAGAGGCTGTCTTGAAACTACCCCAAATTAAAAAGTTAGTTTTAATTTATAACCTCTTATCAAAAAGAACTCCCAAAACGACTGTTTTTATACCTTAAACAGCTTCGTTCTGGGAGTTTTTATTAAGGGAAGTTTC